>Ga0137404_10000886_pt1 | contig 19695 bp, 16 predicted proteins | sample CZOMad2_1_16fung_FD_108285 | JGI IMG/M metagenome (GOLD analysis project Ga0137404, IMG submission 108285) | Vadose zone soil fungal communities from Angelo Coast Range Reserve, California, USA - CZOMad2_1_16fungal (Illumina Assembly) | ecosystem: Environmental > Terrestrial > Soil > Vadose...
GGACACCGAGGTGCGGATCGGTGGAGAGCCCGCCGCCGACCCTGACCGTGAAGCCGATCTCACCGCTGGCCGGATCGCGCGTCGCGGTGAGGCCGATGTCGTTGATCTCGGGATACGTGCACCAGGCGCGGCAGCCCGAGATCGAGACCTTGAACTTCCGCGGCAAGTTGTAGAAGGCCGGGTTGCCGTTCAGCATGCGGGTCGCTTCGAGGACGAGCGGTGAGGCGTCGATCAGCTCATCCGCGTCCAGGCCGGCGACTGGGCAGCCTGTCACGTTGCGGGTGACGTCGCCGCAGGAGCCCATGGTGGTCACGCCCTGGAGCCAGAGCGCGCGAAAGACGTCGGGCAGGGCCTCGAGGGTGACCCAGTGGAGCTGAAAGTTCTGACGCACGGTGATGTCGGCGATGCCGCGGCCATGCCACTCGGCGAGGTCCGCGATCGTTCTGAGCTGGGACGACTCGATGACACCGTTGGGAATCCGGATGCGGATCATGAAGTGCCGGACGGCCTTGCCCTCGCCGCCCTTGCCGCCAATCGCGCCGACGCCGTCGCCCTGGGTGTAAATGCCCCACCAGCGAAAGTACGTTCCGAGCCACTCGGGTGGGACCGAGTCCCAGCCCTCGCGGGCAAAGCGCTCGATCTCGGCGTGCGCCTCCCAGGGATTCAACTCCCGCTTGAGCCGCTCCACGCGCTGCGCCTTCGTTTCCTTCACGGCTTCGCTCATCGGTCCCTCCAGAAACGCAAAGGCCGGGGGACGGTGCGATTCTCAGCCCGTCCCCCGGCCGGGTGTCTTTGGCTTCGTCGTCGCCTTGCCGAGGGTTACGTCATCCGAGGCATCGCCGGGGTGCGTCAGCCGAGGCTTTACATCGCACGCACTTGGGTCCCGATCGGCCGGGCATCAGCGGGGTCATCCCTCTTCCCGGATGAGAAAATACACATTGTCGATCGAGATTGTCAAGAGGAGCCTCCGGCGTAGGTCTGAAGCGCCTCTGGAGCCCCCTCGAGGGCCCGGCGGTCGTGATAACGTTCCCCAGCCGTCCGGACGACGCGTGCGCAGGGAGGCCCGACATGGCGAAGAGCGTTTACGACGATACATACGCGCGGTCGATGAGGGATCCCGAGGGCTTCTGGGCCGCGGCCGCGGCGGACGTTCACTGGGACCGGCGCTGGGACCGTGTGCTCGACGACTCGCGCAAACCCTTCTACCGCTGGTTCACCGGCGGCGAGCTGAACACGTGCTACAACGCGCTCGACCTGCACGTGGACCGCGGGCGCGGCAAGCAGCGCGCGCTCGTCTACGACAGCCCGGTCACCGGCACGGTGCGCGCATACACCTACCGCGAGCTCCGAGAGGCGGTGGCGCTCTGCGCCGGCATGCTGCGGCGCCAGGGCGTCGAGAAGGGCGACCGCGTGCTCATCTACATGCCGATGGTGCCCGAGGCCGTCATCGCGATGCTCGCATGCGCGCGGCTCGGGGCGATTCACTCCGTGGTCTTCGGCGGCTTTGCGGCGGGCGAGCTGGCCAAGCGCATCGACGACGCCAGGCCCAGGCTGATCCTCTCGGCCTCGTGCGGCATCGAGGTCAATCGCGTCATCCCCTACAAGCCGCTGCTCGACGGCGCGATCGAGCTGGCGCAGCACAAGGTTCCCCGCTGCGTGATCCTCCAGCGGCCGCAGCAGACGGCGCCCCTCGTGCGCGGGCGCGATCAGGACTGGAGCGAGGCGCTGGGCGGCGCCCAGCCCGTCGAGTGCGTCCCCGTCGCCGCCACCGACCCGCTCTACATCCTCTACACCTCCGGCACGACGGGCATCCCCAAGGGCGTCGTGCACGACAACGGCGGCCACGCCGTCGCGCTCAAGTGGTCGATGAGCGCCGTCTACGGCATGGGATCGGGCGAGGTCTTCTGGGCCGCCTCGGACATCGGCTGGGTGGTGGGCCACTCGTACATCGTCTACGCGCCGCTCCTCAAGGGCTGCACCACGATCCTCTACGAGGGCAAGCCGGTGGGCACGCCGGATCCCGGCGCGTTCTGGCGTCTCATCGCCGAGCACGGCGTGAACGCCCTGTTCACGGCGCCGACGGCGTTCCGCGCGATCAAGAAAGAGGACCCCAACGGGACGCACATGGCGAAGTACGACCTCTCGCGGTTCCGCACGCTCTTCCTCGCCGGCGAGCGCTGCGACCCGGACACGCTGCACTGGGCGGAGGACAAGCTGCGCGTCCCGGTCATCGACCACTGGTGGCAGACCGAGACGGCGTGGCCCATCGCCGCCAACTGCGTCGGCCTGGGCATGCTGCCGGTGAAGGCCGGATCGCCCACCAAGCCGGTGCCGGGGTACGACGTTCACGTGCTCGCCGAGGACAACTCGGAGATGGCGGCCGGTCAGATCGGCTCGATCGCCCTGCGCCTGCCGCTGGCGCCGGGGTGCCTGCCGACGCTCTGGAACAACGACGCCGGGTACGAGAAGTCCTACCTCGCGAAGCATCCCGGCCACTACCTGACGGGCGACGCCGGCTACCGGGACGAGGACGGCTACGTCTACATCATGAGCCGCGTGGACGACATCATCAACGTCGCGGGGCACCGGCTCTCGACCGGCGGCATGGAAGAGGTCCTGGCCGCCCATCCCGACGTGGCCGAGTGCGCGGTCGTCGGCGTCGCCGACGAGATCAAGGGCGAGGTGCCCGTGGGGTTCGTGGTCACCAAGGCGGGCGTCGCGCGCAGCGAGGCCGACATCGTCCGCGAGCTCGTCGAGCGCGTGCGCGAGCAGATCGGTCCGGTCGCCGCGTTCAAGACCGCGTTCGTCGTGCAGCGCCTGCCCAAGACGCGCTCGGGCAAGATTCTGCGGGGGACGATCAAGAAGATCGCCGACGGCCACGAGTGGGTGGTGCCCGCGACGATCGACGACCCGGTCGTCCTGGACGAGATCACCGCGGCGCTCGGCACGAAGGGCTACCCGAAGCGGTAGCGCGGGGCGCCGTCACTCCCGGCGCCACTGCCACCACAGGGCGAGCGCGCCTACGGCGGCGAGGCCGAGCGTGCCGTTGAAGAGAAACGCGGTCGAGACACCCCAGCCTTCGGAGATCGAGCCGACGATGAAGGCGCCGATCGGAAAGACCCCGCCGGACACCCACGTGTAGATACTCATCACCCGGCCGCGCAGCGCGTCGGGCGCCTGGAGCTGGATCGACGTGTTGCAGCTCGCCATCAGCATGATGCCCCAGTAGCCGGTGAGGAGCAGGAGGGGCACGGCGAGCTCGATGCGGCGCGTGAAGCCGAGCCCCGCCAGCATGCCGAGCGCCAGCGTGGCCGCCACGAGCATCGAGCGCACCGACGGAAAGCGCGCCGCGCGCGCGCCGACCGTTAAGGCACCCCCCACCGCGCCGACGCCGAGCGACGCCATCAGGAACCCGAACCCCTCCGCGCCCAGTCCCAGGACGTTCTTGGCCAGGAGCGGCACGTACACGCTGAAGTTGAAGACGCAGAGGCTCACCACGAAGACCAGCCCGATGGCGAGCCGAAGACGCGGCGTACCGGCGGCGTAGCGCACACCCTCGGCGATCTCCTCGAAGATCGACGTGCGCGCCGGGACGGGCCGCGGGTCCGGCGTCTTCATTCTCAGGAGCGTGACGATGACGCCCGTGAAGCCGAGACCGTTGACGAGGAACGTCGGCGCCACCCCGAGACGCCCGATCACGACCCCGGCGATCGCCGGCCCGATGATCCGGGCGAGGTTGAACCCCGCCGAGTTGAGGGCGACGGCGCTCGACACGTCGCCCCGGCCGACCATCTCGATCAGGAACGACTGCCGCGCCGGCTGATCGACGACGTTGGCGAAGCCCAGGGCGAGCCCCAGCAGGGCCACGTGCCAGTACTCCACGTGCCCGGTCGCCACCAGGAGGGCCAGCAAGAGCCCCTGGCACGCGAGCGTCGTCTGGGTGGCGATGAGCAGCCGGCGCTTCGGCAGGCGGTCGGCGACGGCGCCGCTGACGATGGAGAAGAGCAGCACGGGCGAGAACTGGAGTGTCGCGAGCAGCCCCAGCCGGAGCGGGGAGTTCGTGAGCTGAAGGACCAGCCAGGCCTGCGCGACGTTCTGCATCCAGCTGCCGACCTGCGCCGCGAACTGGGAGAGGAAGAAGCGCCGAAAGTCGGGGTGGTTCAGTGCGCGCAGGCCGTGGGGAAGCGAGCCCACGGTCACGCCGCGCGCGTACCTCCGCTCGCGACGCGGCTCAGGCCGCGGCCAGGTTCGACGTGCAGTGCGGGCACCGCTTGGCCTTCTCGGGGATCGCGGACGCGCACCACGAGCATTCCTTGGTGAGCGCGGCCGCCGGCGCCGCCGGCTTGGGGAACAGGCGGTTCACCTGCTGGACCAGGAGGAAGACGGCGAACGCCACGATCAGGAAGTTGATGACCGCGTTGAGGAACGCTCCGTAGTTGAGCGTCGGCGCGCCCGCGCCCTTCGCGGCGGCGAGCGTCGGATACGACTGCCCGGAGAGGCTGATGAAGAAGTCCTTGAAGTCGACGCCTCCGAGGAGCCTGCCGATCGGCGGCATCAGGACGTCGTTGACGAGCGAGGTGACGATGGTGCCGAACGCCGCGCCGATGATCACGCCGACCGCAAGGTCGACGACGTTCCCCCGCATGATGAACGTCTTGAACTCACTCAGCATGGCTCCCCTCCTGCCCGCGGTACGCTGCGCGCGCCTGCCCGAGCCGGCGCGCGCACAACTCTACAACGGGCCGCAGGGGAGCGCGAGCGGGGCGCGCGGCCAGACTAGCAGTTGACTACCTGCGCATGCGCGGGCGGGCGCTTGGGAGAACGGTGCCGCAGGCGCACCGTGAGCGCGGCCCTGAGGTGCGGGCCCACCCGGTGCAGAACCTCCTCGGTGACGAGCCAGAGCGGAACGCCGAAGACCACGCCGTACGCGATCAGGTTCTCCAGTCCCATCGTCCGTCCTCCTCGGCATTCCCCTATCGCACGAGGCATGCCATCTCCGATGACGGGGAAATTCGCGCGTTTTCAGGGGGGCCCCGGCGGGACACCGGGCGAATCGCCCGATTGCTCGGCAAGCCCGCCCGAGCCGTTCCCTGGTATCCTCTAGGCTCCGAAGAGAGGAGACCCAATGCGAGCCCTGGCGCTCTTGGTGGTGGCGATGCTGCTCACGGGCTGTGTCCTCGACCTGCGCGGAACCGAGTGGAAGAAGCCCGGCGCCATGTTCCAGGAGGTTTCGCTGGTCGAGACCGACTGCGCCCGCAGCGCGTTCGAGATCGGCACGGGGCCGGACCTGATCCTGGGTGGCCTCCTCGACGTGGGCCGCCTCGCGGTCCAGGAATCGCGGCAGTCCAGCGCGTTCAGCGATTGTATGAAGCACGCGGGATACGAGCGCGCGAGCTGACCCACATGCGCGCCGCCTTCTATCAGGGCGCGAGGACGTTCACGACGGGTGAGATGGCGACGCCCACGCCCGGGCCCCAGGAGGCGCTCCTGCGGGTACGCCGCGTCGGAATCTGCGGGACGGACCTCCACATCTTCCAGGGCCACCTCGACCATCGCGTGCCGAAGGGGGGCGTCATCGGCCACGAGACCTTCGGCGAGATCGTCGAGGCGCCCGGGGCGAGCGGGTTCACGCGCGGCGATCGAGTCGTGGTGGAGCCCGTCGTCTTCTGCGGGAGCTGCCGCGCCTGCCGCATCGGCGCCGCGTACCTCTGCTACCAGCTCAAGGTCCTCGGGGTCGATCTGCCGGGCGGGATGCGGGAGTACTGGGCCGTCAGCACCACCCGGCTCCTCCGCGTACCGGACTCCATCACCGACGATCACGCCGCGCTGATCGAGCCGCTCGCCGTCGCCGTGCACGACGTCGCCCGCGCCGACGTGAAGCGCGGCGACGCGGTCCTCATCTTCGGCGGCGGCCCCATCGGGACGCTGATCGCGCTGGTCGCCCGTCATCGCGGCGCGCGCGTCGCCGTCGTGGAGGTGAACCCGTTCCGGCTGGACATTCTCAAGGCCTTCGGCCTCGAGCGCGTCGAACCCGGCACGAACGTCGTCGCGTGGGCCGATCAGTGGACGGACGGCACCGGCGTCGACGTCGCCTTCGAGGTCACCGGTAACCCGGCCGCCGCCCGCGTCGTGGCCGATGTGGTACGCGTCTGGGGCACCGTGAGCATCGTGGCGATTCACGCCGAGCCCGTTCCGGTGAACCTCTATCAGATGTTCGCCCGCGAGCTCGTCATGCACGGGAGCCGGCTCTATGCGCGCGCCGACTGGGAAGAGGCGATCCGGCTGGTGGCCTCGGGCGCCGTGCCGGTGGCGCCGCTCGTGAGCCGGCGCATTCCCCTCGAATCGCTCCAGCGCGGGATGGAAGAGGCGCTCGGCGGCGGGCCCGTCATGAAGGTGCTCGTGGAAGTGTGATGCTTCGGGTGTCAGGCCGCGTCCGCAAGATCCTGGTCGCGGTCCTCGCGGGGCTGGTGGTGATCGTGGCGGTGGCCCTTGCGATCCTTCCGGAGGTCGTGCGCCGGGTCGCGGTCGACCAGGTCCCCAAGCTCACCGGGCGAGTCCTCGCGCTCGATGACGTGGACCTGAACCTCTTCACCGGCCACCTGGCACTGAAGGGCGCCAGGATCTTCAAGTCGGGCGTGAACGAGCGCGCCGTCGAGTTCGAGCGTCTGGATGTCCGCCTCGACTACCTGCCGTTCCTCTTCCACAAGGTTCGGGTCACCGAGATCTCGCTCGTGGGCGCGAAGATGAGCATCCTGCGCCGCGGGCCCACGGAGTTCGACTTCGCCGACGTCCTGGAACGCCTCAAGGGAGGCAAGGCGGACGCGCCCGCGCAGTCCTCGTCGGCCAAGTGGACGGTCGAGCTCGGTCGGATATCGCTGCAGCGTCTGGCCGTGATCCTGCGCGACGCGACGACCTCGCCGGAGAGCGAGTGGCGGATCGACGACATGACGCTCGAGGCGCGCAATCTGACGCTCGGCGGACGGGCGCGTCCCGGAAGCCTCGAGGCCAGGCTCAAGCTGAACGGCGCGGCGATCGCCGCGACGAGCGACTCGCTGGCGCTCGAGCCGCTGGCGACGGCGACGCGGGTCACGGTCGATGGCTTCGATCTGGCCCCCCTGCGCCCGTATCTGGCGAGCGCGCCGGCCGCGCCGCGCGCGGGTCGGGTGAACGCCGCGCTGGCGCTGGCGATCGAGCTCGCCCCGACCGGCCTCAGGCGCGGCACCGTCCGCGGCGGTGTCGCGCTCAACGGGCTCGAGGTCGTCCAGACCGGACGCACCGATCCGTTCCTCACCGTTCCCGGGCTGAGCGTCAAGATCAACGACGCCGACCTCGTGGCGCGCTCGTTCACGATCGGCGCGATCGAGGTGGACGGCCTCTCGCTCCGCGCCGTGAGGGACGCCCAGCAGAAGATCGACCTCGTCGCCCTCGGCGAGCGGCCCGGCGCGGGCGGCCCGGCGCCCGCCGCGAGCGACGCCGGCCCGACGACCCCGGCGGCGGCGACGGAGCCCGCGCCGGCCCAGCTCAAGCTGAAGATCGAGCAGCTCGCGCTGCGCAACGGCACGGCCACGTTCAGGGACGAGGCCGTGAGGCCGATCACGACGCTCGCGATCACCGAGCTGACCGCCGACGTCAAGGACCTGACCTGGCCCTCCGAGGGGCCGGCGCCGTTCTCGGTCTCGATGAAGCTGCCCCAGGCCGGGCGGATGGAGCTGAAGGGCGCCGCCATCCCGGCTCCGCTCGACGTCGAGGTGGCCCTCTCGCTCAAGAACGGGCGGATCGAGCCCTACCAGGCGTACTTTCCGGTCCCGGCGCGATTCGCCGGCTCGTTCAACGGCGAGACCCGGAACCACGTGACGATCACGAACGGCGTCCTCGCGGCGACGTCCCGCGGCAGCAACTGGATCGAGAAGTTCACGATGACGGCGCCCGGGGAGAAGACGCCGGCGGCGCAATTCGAGCGCCTGCGCTTCGACGGCATCGACTTCGCGTGGCCGAAGCACGCCCGCGTCGCGAAGATCGCTCTCGCCAAGCCGGAGATCCGCATCGAGCGCGACAAGGACGGCGTGATGTCGCTCCGCAAGATGTTCACGTCGGACGGCCGAGCGCCGAGCCGTCCTGAAAAACCGGCCCCGAAGGAGACGAAGGCCAAGCCCGCCGCCCAGCCCGCCGAGCCGCAGAAGCCGGGCGGGCTCCCGGTCACCGTCGAGATCGGCACGATCACCATCGAGGACGGCTACGCGCGCTTTCTCGACCGCACGGTGGACCCGGCATTCGCCCAGGAGCTCTCGCGGTTCGGTCTGACCATCGAGGGCCTCAGCTCGGTCCCCGGCCGTCGCGCCCGGGTCGCGACCCAGGCGGTCATCGGCGGCTCGTCCGCGTTCGATCTCAAGGGGGAGATCGCGCCGATCGGCGAGGTGTACGCCGACCTCACCGGCGAGCTGCGCGACTTCAAGCTGGCGAGCGTGAACCCCTACGCCGACCCCATCACCGCGTGGTTCCTGAAAACCGGCGAGCTCGCCATCAAGATGCATTTCCGCATCGAGAAGAACCAGCTCACGGCGGACAACGACATCGAGGTGAAGAACCTGACGGTGGCGCCCTCGCGCGAGAACGACGAGGTCAAGAAGAAGGTCGGTCTGCCCCTCGGCATGATCGTCGCGCTGGTGACCGATCAGGACAACGGCATCAAGGTCAACGTGCCCCTCTCCGGCGAGGTCAACCAGGTCAAGGCGGACCCGAGCGACGCGATCTGGACCGCCGTCAAGAACGTCGTCGTCAACATCGTCAGCGCGCCGTTCCGCTCCATCGGCAAGCTCGTCAAGGGCTCGGGCGGTGAACCGGGGGACGAGCTGAAGATCGACGCGGTGACCTTCGCGGCCGGCAGCGCCGACGTGGCGCCGCCGATGGAGCAGCACCTGACCAAGGTGGCCGACTTCCTGCGCGGCGCCCCCAACATCAAGCTGGCCATGGCGCCCGTCGGCGCGCCGCGAGACGTCGAGAGCCTCCGGGCGCAGGAGGTCACGCTGCGGATCCAGCGCCTGCAGCTCGCGCGCGGCCTCCCCGACTTCAACGCGGCGGTCGCCGTGGCGTTCAAGGAGCAGCTCCCCGACGTCACGCCGCCAAAGACCGGAGAGGAGCAGCTCGCGGTGCTCAAGGAGCGCGAGGTCGTGCCGGACGCGCGCATGCAGGAGCTGCAGGCGCGCCGGCTCGAGGCGGTCCGCGCCGCGCTGTCCGCGGCGCAGGGCATCCCGGCGGACCGGCTCCTCCCCGGCAACGCCGGGGCGGCCACCGACACCGACGCCGAGGGCCGGGTCGAGCTCACCATCACGAACTGATGCCCTTCAGTCTGATCCGCTACGAAGTCGAGGACGGAGTCTGCACGGTGACGCTGAACCGCCCGGACCGGCTCAATGCGGTCAACACGCCGATGCTCGACGAGCTCCGCGAGGCGTGGGACCGCGCCGACGCCGACGACGCCGTGCGCGCCGTGATCGTCACGGGCGCGGGGCGGGCCTTCTGCGCCGGGGCCGATCTCGGCTCCGGCGGCACGACGTTCGACTATCACAGTCGCGCCTCGGCAGAGGAGCACCGTGACGGCGGCGGCACCGTCACGCTCAGGATCTTCGACATGAAGAAGCCCGTGATCGCCGCGATCAACGGGCCCGCCGTCGGATTCGGGATCACGCTGACCCTGCCCATGGACATCTGGATCGCGTCCACCGCGGCGCGCATGGGCTTCGTCTTCGCCCGCCGCGGCGTCGTGCCCGAGGCGTGCAGCACGTGGTTCCTGCCGCGACTGGTCGGAATCAGCCAGGCCGCCGAGTGGGTCTACACGGGCCGGGTCTTCGGCGCCGAGGAGGCGCTGGCCGGCAAGCTCGTGAGCCGCGTCGTCGCGCCCGACGCGCTGCTGCCGACCGCGCGCGAGCTGGCGCGCGAGATCGCGGGGAACACGTCCGCGATCTCCGTGACGCTGGCGCGGCAGATGATGTGGAAGCTCCTGGGCGCCGACCATCCGCGGGAGGCGCACCGCCTCGATTCCATGGCCATGTTCTGGACCGGCCGTTCCGCCGACGCCCGCGAGGGCATCGCCGCCTTCCTCGAAAAGCGCGCGGCGCGGTTCCCGCTCCGTCCGAGCGCCGACCTGCCGCCGTTCTACCCGTGGTGGTCGGCGCAGCCGTCCGCACCGAAGCGCGACTGACCACGACCGCGTGACGCTCGCGTGGATCGCGGCCGCCGGCGTCATCACGGCGGCGAGCTTCGTGATGGGCCTGGCCGGCTTCGGCATCGCGCTGGTCGCGCTCGCCTTTCTGCCGTACCTGATGACGCCGGCGGACGCGATCATCCTGCTGACGATCTACGCCGCGCTGTTCTCGGCGGCGATGCTCGTCCAGCTCCGGCGCGACGTGGAGCCCCGCGCCATCGCCGACCTCCTCGTCGGCACGCTCGCGGGCACACCGCTCGGCGTGTGGGGGCTGGCGGCCTTACCGGCCAGCGCGCTCAACCGGCTCATCGGGCTGATGCTCGTCGTGGCCTTCGTGCTCGAGTCGCGCGGCCTCTACCCCGAGCGCCTGCGCGGCCATCGATGGGGGCTCGGCGCCGGCGTCGCGGCCGGCCTCCTGGGCGGCGCGGTCGGAACGCCGGGGCCGCCGGTCGTGCTCTACTCGGCGACGCAGGGCTGGAGCGCGCGCGGGATCAAGGCGAACCTCCAGGCGTTCTTCCTCGTGAACCAGGGCGCGATTCTGGTCGGCTACTGGTGGGCCGGGCTGCTCACCCGCGAGGTGTGGACCCTGGCCGCGGGCTTCGCGCTGCCGGCCGTCGCGGGCGCCGCCGCCGGCGCGCTCCTGTTCGAGCACGTGGACCAGCGGCGTTTTCGCCGGATCGTCTTCGCGATAATTCTGGTTTCGGCGCTCGTGCTGCTCGTTCGCGGCTGAGGGGGACGGGCGCTCAGCGGGACTGCGTGGCCTTCCACTGGGCGACGTTGTTCTCGATCTGCCGGGCGTGGCCCTCGAGATGGTCGGCGTAGATCGTGAGCCAGTCCTCGGCGCTGTAGGGCCCGGACTCCGTGTGACGGCCGGTCCGCGTCCACGTCGAGTCGGGCAGCCCGCGGATCAGCGCCGTGGTGCTCGCGCGCACGGCGTCGACGACGGCGAGCGCGGGCTCGAGCGGCAGATCGTGGTAGCCGAACGTCGTCGCCCACTTGTCCTGGTCGTAGCCCTGGATCGTCGGGTTCTTTTCGGCGACCAGGAAGCGGATGCGCCCGAACGAGTTCGTCTCGGAGTCGGCGCAGTGAATGACCACCTCGTGGGCCGACCACTCCTTCGGCGCCGGGCGCCACTTGAGCGCCGCCGCCGGAACCGTGGCGAGCGCCGCTCGCAGCCGGGCGGGACCGTCGGCGAACTGCCGGATGAGCGCCTCGCGCTTCGCGCGCTCGAGCGGCATTCCTAGTGGCCTTCGAGCTTCCGGCGCAGCACCTTGGCCATCGCCTCCGGCGCGAAGCCGAGCTGCAGGAGCGCCTGGCCCACGTCGAAGTACTCGCGGTAGGCGGCGATCTTGCCGCGCTCGAGCTCGAAGAGGCTCATGCCCCTGAACCCGATCTTCCGCCCGGTACTCCGCGGCACCGCGTCGGTCACGACGTAGCCGAACGTCCACTCGGCGGTCGCCCGGCCCGGCGCCTCGACCACGGTGTCCATGACCCAGTGATAGTCCCGGCCCTCGCGGAACATTCGCTCGAACATCGCCCGGAGCCCGGCGTGGCCCCGGTGCTCGCCGAAGAAATTATCGCGGTAGCTGGCGCCCTCGGTGAAGCACGCGACCAGTTGCCCGACGTCCTGCCGGTTGAACGCCCGCGCGAAGTCGTCGACGATGCTCATGGGGCCTCAACTCTACTGAGAGGCCGCAACGCGTGCAAGGCGAGTTTATCGACGGCCCGGGTCGGAGTATGATCTCCCGTACCGTTCAGGCCCATTTCCGGAGTGGAAAGGATCAAGCGATGACCATCAAGCGTCACGGCGTCGGACCCCGGCTGAGCCAGGCGGTTGTCCACGGAGACACGGTGTATCTCGCCGGTATGGTCGCCTCCGACCCGTCCGCGGACGCCAAGGGCCAGACTCAGCAGATCCTCAAGAAGATCGACGAGACGCTCGCGGCGGTCGGCAGCAACAAGTCCAAGCTCCTCTCCGCCACCGTGTACGTCGCCAACATGGGCGTCTACGCCGACATGAACGCCGCCTGGGATGCCTGGATCGATGCGGCCAACACGCCGGCACGGGCCACCGTCGAGGCGCGGCTCGCGTCGCCGAAATATCTGGTCGAGATCATGTCCGTCGCGGCCATCTGACTTACATGGGAGGCCTCGACGGGCCCCCCAAGACCCCCCAGCGCGCGCACGCGCAAAGGAGACCATCATGAGAGAAGCCGTCATCGTCGCCAGCTCGCGGACGCCGCTTGCCAAGTCGTTCCGCGGGTCGTTCAATCTCACCCGGCCCGACGACTTCACCGCCCACTGCATCAAGGACGTCCTCGGCAAGGCTCCGCAGCTCGACTCCAAGGAGGTCGAGGACGTGATCATGGGCTGCGGCCAGCCGCACGGCTCGCAGGGCCATAACATCGCCCGCGTGGCGGCGATGCGCGCCGGGCTGCCGGTCTCGGTCGCCGGGCTCACGCTGAACCGCTTCTGCTCCTCGGGCCTGCAGGCGATCGCGATCGCCGCGAATCACATCATCAGCGACGGCGCCGACGTCGTGATCGGGGGCGGCGTCGAGTCGATCACGATGGCCAAGCGGGACAGCGATCCGAACCCGGTGCTGAAGGAACAGATGCCCGGCATTTACATGGTCATGGGCGACACGGCCGAGGTCGTCGCGAAGCGCTACAACGTCACCCGGGAGGCCCAGGACCGCTACTCGCTCCTGAGCCAGCAGCGGACGGCCCGCGCCCAGCAGGAAGGGTTCTTCAAGGAAGAGATGGCGCCGATGCACGTCACGCGCGGCATTCTCGACAAGCAGACGGGCGCGGTCGTCGGCCAGGAGCCGTACTACGTCGAGAAGGACGAGTGCAACCGCGCCGACACGACGCTCGAGGGTCTCATGAAGCTGCCGCCGCACTTCGACAAGGACTCCGGCAAGGGCACCGTCACCGCCGGCAACTCCTCCCAGCTCTCCGACGGCGCCAGCGCGACGCTCGTGATGTCGATGGACCGCGCCAAGGCCCTGGGCATCCGGCCCAAGCTCGTCTTCCGCGGCTTCGCGGTGGCCGGCTGCGAGCCCGACGAGATGGGCATCGGTCCGGTGTACGCGGTGCCGAAGCTCCTGAAGCGTCACGGCCTGAAGATCGAGGACATCGACGTGTGGGAGCTCAATGAGGCGTTCGCCTCGCAGGTCGTTTACTGCCGCGATCGCCTGGGCCTCGATCCCGAGAAGCTCAACATCAACGGCGGCTCGATCTCGATCGGGCATCCCTTCGGCATGACCGGCTCGCGCATGGTCGGCACGCTCGCCAACGAAATGCTCCGGCGCAAGGCGCGCTACGGCGTAGTCACGATGTGCGTCGGCGGCGGCCAGGGTGCCGCGGGACTGTTCGAGGCGTACAACTAGCCACGCGTCCGCACGATCCGCGAGGGCGACGGTGCTCGTCGCCCTCGCGGCCGCTCCCCACCGCATCGAGTCCGCGCATCCCTTTGCTATGATCGAACGAGACTCGAGCTCGCGCTCGGGCGGAGGTCCGACCTGAAAAGCGCCGTCGCTCCCCTCGTGCTGCTCGCCGCCGTTCAGGTCGGTTGCGCGATCCACACCGACCCGGGCCGAGCGCCCGAAAGCGCATCCCCCGAGATCCGCCCCGACGCACGGACGCCCCGCGATCTCGACCTCGGCCGGGCCGCGCTCGGCCTGGGTGATCTCGCGACGGCGACGATCCGGTTGCGTGAGGCGCTCCGCGCGCAGCCCGACCTCCCCGAGGCGCGGGAGAGCCTGGCCCGCGCCCTCTACGGCATGGGCGATCTGGACGGCGCCGTCGAGGAGCTTCGCGCGCTCCTTCGGCAGCACCCCGATGCCGTCCGTCCCCGATACTTCCTCGCCACGGCACTCATGGCCAAGCAGGACTGGTCGGCCGCGCGCCGGCAGCTCGAGGAGGTCCTCCGCCGGCAGCCCGGACTGGTCGAGGCGCATTACAGCCTCGGATTCGTCCGCTACACGCAGGGCGATCCGGCCGGTGCGATCGAGTCGTTCCGGCAGGTTCTGGCCCGCTCCCCCGATCACACCGACGCGCACTACAACCTGGCCCTCGTGCTCAAGGTGACTCATCGCGACGCCGAAGCCACGCCCGAATTCCTGGCCGCGGCGCGGTCGGGCCATCCGGGCGCGCAGTACTTCGTCGGTACGGCGTACGCCAGGGGGCTGGGCGTCGAGCCCAATCTGACGCAGGCGATCACCTGGTGGTCGCGCGCTGCCGCGCAGGGATCGACCGAGGCCGCCGCCGCGCTCGCCGAGCTGCGCCAGACCGCCCTGGGCCGGGGCCGACCCGGGGCGACGGGGCGTCCAGCCGCCGAGGCGGCATTTCGAGACTACCGGGCGGCCATGTGGTCCGCGTTCCCGGAGCTGACCCGAAGCGGTGACGACGACTCGGTCGGCGCCGCGCTGCTCCGTCAGGGCCGCGGTCGCGAAGCGGTGCCGGTGCTCATCCGGGAGGCCTCCGCCCTCAGCGAGCCGGCGCAGGGCGCGCTCGAGGCGCTCTACCAGCGCGGCGTCGACGGACAGGTGCCCGTGTACGACGGACGGATCCTGGACTACTTCAAGACGGCCGCCGACGAGGGTCAGCCCCGGCCGCGCATCGCGCTCGCGCGGTGCTACGCGACCGGGCTCGGCGTGCCGAAGGACATGGCACGCGCCATCAGCCTCCTGAAGGCGACGCCGCACGAAGACGCCCAGCGGCTGCTTCAAGAGCTCCAGGCCGCGAGCGAGGCCGCCCCGGCGCCGGCCCGGCCCTAGGCCGCCCCGCGCCTCCCATGAAGACCGTGGCGCTGGCCGCGCTGATGGGCGCCGCCGCCGCACTGGTGGCCGCCGGCGTCCTGATCCTGGGCGGCACCGGCGTCACCGCGCTCGAATGGTCTGCGTACGATACGTGGCTTCGCTGGCGAGCCCCGCTGCCGGTGAGCTCCGATCTGGTCATCGTCGTCCGCGATCCGGCGAGCGAGGCGCGCTTCGGCGGGGGCACATGGGACCGGGCGCTTTTCGCCGGTCTCATCACGAACCTGGCGCGCTCGGGCGCGGCGGTCGTCGGGGTCGACGTGCCTCTCGGACAGCCGAGCTTCGCGGATCGCCGAGGCGCGGCGGGCGACGCGCTGCTGAGCCAGGCGATCCTTCTGGCCGGCAATGTCGTGTTCCCGATCGCGCTCGATCCGACGGCCGGGCCCTCGGGCCGCGCCCACGTCGACCGCACGCTCCCGGCGTCGCCGGAGCACCGAGCGTGGCCCGCACTCTCGAAGACGACACGAGAGCTGCTCGAGGCCCGCGCCCTCACGGCGCCGCTCCCGGCACTCGTGCAGCCGGCGAAGAACGTGGGGCACACGCTCGCTCCGGCCGACCCCGACGGCCTCGTTCGGCGAGTGCCGCTGTTCGTCCGGGTCGGTGAGCGAGGCGTACCGGCCTTCGGCCTCGCGCTGGCCGCCGCATTCGCAAAGGGCGACCCTCCCCGGATGCGCGTCGATCGACACGGGCAGATCCTGATTGGCTTCGTCGGCCCGATGTTTCCCCGGGGGTTCAACGTCGTTCCGTTGACCGACCTCGAGGGGACCATCGAGCGGCGAGAGACCGAGACGCTCGAGCGGCTTGTCGCCGGACGGATCGTGCTGCTCCTGCTGGACCCGCCGAGCGCGTCGCATCCGACTCCGCTCGGTCCGATGTCGGACGGCGCGATCCAGGCACAGCTCCTCAACACCGTGCTGACGAATGCCTGGGTGCGGCAAGCGCCCGTCGCGTGGGCGGCAATCGTCACCGCGCTCCTGGCCGCGCTGACGGCGTGGCTCTGGCTCGCGGCGCGATGGTGGAAGGCGGCGGTCGGCGTCGCGGTCCTGGCGCTGCTCTACGCCGCGAGCCTGATCGTGGTCGCCGCACGCGCCGGCGTGCTCCTGCCTCTGGTGGCGCCCCTGGTCGCGATGGTCGTGTCGTCGGCGAGTGCCTTCGTCTGGAATCAGCTCTCGTCTGGAAATCGCATCCGCCGCCTCGAGGACGAAGTCGGGGCGATCCGCGAGGCGCTGGTGCGCCAGGAGTCCCAGGTCGAAGGCCTCGAGGAGGATCTCGAGGCGGCGCGCGCGGCAGTCGCCCGATCGACCGGCACCGAGGAAGGCCTGCGCGCCCAGCTCACCGCGGCCCGAGCCCAGGAGGAGCAGACGCGCGCCCGGCTCGAGCGGCTGGAGCGCGACGCTCGGAGCGGCCCGGCGCTCCCGCTGGGCGACGCCGCGCAGGAGCGGCTGCGCGAGGCGTGCGAGCGCGTGGGCATCGTCACGCGCGACCCGGGCCTGCTGGCCGCCTTCCGGGACCTCGAGAAGGCGGCGCGCTCCTCCCTGCCGATCCTCGTCACCGGCGAGCCCGGGACCGGCAAGGAGCTCTTTGCGCGCGCGGTCCACCGCCTGAGTCCGCGCGCAGACGCGCCGTTCGTCGCGGTCAACATGGCGGCGATCCCGGCCGATCTGTTCGAGAGCGAGATGTTCGGCCATGTCCGAGGCAGCTTCACCGGCGCGGTCGCCGATCGGAAGGGTTACTTCGAGCAGGCGAGCCGGGGCACGATCTTTCTCGACGAGGTGGGCGAGCTGCGTCCCGAGCACCAGAGCAAGCTGCTACGTGTCCTGCAGGACAAGAGCTTCCATCGGGTCGGCGCGACGCGCCCCACGACCGTGGACGTGCGCGTCGTGGCGGCCAGCAACCGCGACCTCGAGCGCGGTGTCGCGGAGGCATGGTTCCGCGAGGACCTGTATTTCCGGTTGAAGGGGCTCGTCCTTCGACTCCCGCCGCTCCGCGAGCGCCGGCAGGACATCCCGCTGCTGGCGGGGCGATTCCTTCAGGAGGCGGCGGCCGAGACGGGGCGGCCTCCTCTCGGCCTGTCCCCGGCCGCCCTCGCGGCGCTCGATCGGAGCGACTGGCCCGGCAACGCCCGCGAGCTTCAGAACTGTCTGCGTCAGGCCCTGGCGCTCGCCGACGGAGCCGAGATCACCGCCGAGGACCTGCGTCTTACCCCCCGGGAGGTAGGCCGGGACGACCCCGGCGGTGATGCCGCGGTCCTCGCCTCGCTGCGCCAGCACGGATTCGACATGCAGGCGACCGCCCGGGCCCTGGGATGGGACCGAAGCACGGTGACCCAGCGGCTGAAGGGCCTCGGGTTCCGCGCGCTGGTCGAGGCGGGCGGCGACCGGCAGAAGGCTGCGCTGGAGCTGGCCGGCGACCCGGCACTCGGTCGAACGGTCGAGCTGAAGCTCCGCGAGTACTCCGAGCACCTGACGAAGGTCGTCGGGAGCTTCGCCACTCCCGACGACGCCATCGCTGCGTGCCGCCGGCGCTTCAAGAACCTGCCCGACCGCCACTTCAGATCGCTGGAGCTTCTGGTCCGCCAGTTCTTCGCCCGTCGCGCGCCGGCCCCGGGCGTCTGATCTCCCGCGGGGCGACGCGGGGATGCGGGAATTCCCCGCGTCCCGCCGCCCGCCCCGACCGACCTTCCGTCGGCCAAGTCATTGAACTCGCGGTCGTCCGTCGAATTCCCTCGCCGCCGCCGGGCGTGGCGCGCGCGTTGCTCTCCCTCCCATCGGACGCCGAACCGCACCGGGCGGATCACGGCGACCGAAACCGAAGGGCCACGAAAGGAGAAGCGCGATGGCCGACATTCAGCAGCGGATCAAGGAGAGCAGCGGAGTGAAGGAGCTGGTGATCCTCGTCGGAGTTCTGTTGACGGTGATTGCCGGAGCGATCGGAACGTACTGGGCTCGCTCGAAGGGCGTGGAGGCGGCGCCCGAGGCGAGCGCCGTCACGAGCCAGGCCGCGCGGCCGCGCACCGTGGTACCGGCGCCGCCCGCCGGCGTCTTCCACGCCGACGTCTACTTCGACTTCAAGAGCACGCGCCTGCGCGCCGACGCCGTCCGGGTGCTCCAGGAAACCGCCAGGTCGATGGACCTGTCGAACGCCTGGGTGGTGCTCGTACAGGGCTACGCCGATCGCCAGGGACCGGTCGAATACAACCGGACGCTGGCCCAGCGCCGCGCCGAGTCCGTCAAGCTGTTCCTCGTCGAGCTCGGTGTTCCCGAGACCGCCATCAGGATGGTGACGATGGGCCAGAACGGGGCGCTCTGCGACGAGCCCGAGAAGGAGTGCCAGCAGATCAACCGTCGCGTCCACCTGGAGTTCCGCAAGCTCGCGGCGGCGGCACCGATGCCGGCGACCGTGGCAGGCGCGACCACCGGCGATCCGGCGCTCACCGGCACCACGTCGCCGGCGGGTGACCGGTGATCGGATCGATCGCGCGTGCGCGACGGCACGGCGCACGCCTGATCCTGCTCGCGAGCCTCATCTCCGCCCTGGCGGCCACTGCCGCCGGGGCGGAGAGCGCCCCCGTCCCGCCCGGGCGCGTCACCGAAGGCGCGCTCTTCTGGCGGACACCCGGGTCGCAGGCGCTCGTGCCCGCGCCCGTGCTCGGCACCGACGTGCACATGGTCGTGACCGGAATCGTCGCGCGAGCGCGCGTCCGCCAGGAGTTCACCAACCCCGGCAGCGCGTCGACGGAAGGCATCTACGTCTTTCCGCTGCCCGAAGACGCCGCCGTCGACCACCTGCGGATGCGGATCGGCGAGCGCGTCATCGAGGGCGTCGTCAAGGAGCGGGCCGCCGCCAAGGCCCAGTACGAGGGCGCAAAGCGCGCGGGGCAGCGCGCGAGCCTCGTGGAGCAAGAGCGGCCCAACATCTTCACGACGTCCGTCGCCAACGTGCCGCCGGGCGCCGCGATCACCGTCGAGATCGAGTATCAGCACGCGATCCGGTACGACAGCGGGCAATTCCGGCTGCGCTTTCCGATGGTCGTGGGCCCGCGCTACGTCCCGGGGACCCCGGCCCCGCCGTCATCGGGCGGCGCCGGATGGGCGCCCGACACCGATCAGGTGCCCGATGCCTCACGCATCACGCCGCCGGTGGCGCATCCGTCGCGGGGTCCGCTCAACCCGGTCAGCCTCGTGATCGAGCTCGATCCCGGGGCGACACCTGCGCGCCTGGAGTCGTCCTATCACGAGATCCAGACGACGCCGCTGGCCGGTGGCCGCTACCGGATCGAGCTGGCTCGGGGCACTGTCCCGGCCTATCGTGACTTCGAGCTCGTGTGGCAGCCGCACGCCGAGGCCGCGCCGCTGGCGAACCTGTTCACCGAGCGGAAGGGCGGTGAGACGTTCGCGCTCCTGATGGTGATGCCGCCCGCGCCCGGCGCGCTCGACGGGGCTCGCCTGCCGCGCGAGGTCATCTTCGTGATCGACAACTCGGGCTCCATGCACGGCGCGTCGATCGATCAGGCGAAGGCGGCGCTGAAAATGGCCCTCGGACGCCTCCGCCCGGCTGATTCCTTCAACGTCATCCGCTTCAATCACACGACCGACGCGCTCTTTTCCGATGCGCGGGCCGCGACGCCGCAGAACCTGGCCCTGGCCGATCGCTACGTCAGCCGGCTCCACGCCGA
>Ga0137404_10000887_pt1 | contig 19668 bp, 17 predicted proteins | sample CZOMad2_1_16fung_FD_108285 | JGI IMG/M metagenome (GOLD analysis project Ga0137404, IMG submission 108285) | Vadose zone soil fungal communities from Angelo Coast Range Reserve, California, USA - CZOMad2_1_16fungal (Illumina Assembly) | ecosystem: Environmental > Terrestrial > Soil > Vadose...
CCGTGGTCGGACGACGCGCCCACTGTTCCAGCGTCTGCCGTTCTTCGGCGGTCAGCACGACGGGCGGTGTTGGACGACCGGTACGCATCGACGTCCTCCGTGTTTACACGAAGAACGTCGGTGTACACCAGTTTGTTCCGTCATTTTCAACTCAGGACACTAGCGCTGTCGGCCTAAACCGTCCAATGAAGCCAGAAGAAGCTGTCATGAGTTTGAAAAGCGCAGGAATCTGAACCGGCCGACTTGCGGAAGCAGAGGTGGGCTAGTCAGGTCAACAGCGCGCGAAGGGAAGATTAGCAAGCCTCCGACCAGATTAACAACAATTCCTGCCCGAGAATGAGGTCGGCCACGGCAAATTCGCAGAGCAGGACGAGAACCGACGCTGAACCCATTCGACGCTCAAGTGTCAACCCACTACTTGATGCCCTTGCGCATCCAGAACGAGCCCCCGCCGTGAGGTAAGATGCCCATCTGATATCCATAGAAGATAGGGAGCACAGGAACCCAATCCTGCCCGTACAAGAACAGCATCGCAACCAAATACTGCTCATTGTATCGACAGGAAATGTGTAGATCGTACGGATAGTCATAAGGCAGGAAGACATCATGAAGGTGGACCCAGACTCCATCGGGCAGCCGAGGGATGACGTTGAGAAACAGATGAGTGCATTCACTTCCGTTCATGACTAGGTGACTTCCGTCCACGAAGAGAATGTCGCCGGCCTTAAGACAATCAAACAAGGTGGGATCGACGCTGGTACAGCTGATAGGGTGAATTTCATCGGCTATCTGAGCAATCGGCGCTCGCGGTGCCGGGTCGATACACACGAGGCGTGTCCTAGTCTCGTAATCTTGGATGGCCCGACGCATGAATCGAGTCGAGTGTCCGCAGCCCACCTCTATGATGGTCGCGGGGCGATAGCGGGCAACTACGGCATAGGCCAAGCGAGCGTCACCCGGATGAAAGTAGTCATTTCCCCAGAAGGGTGTGATCGCATCGATCTCCTGTTGCGGGACGGCTTCGAGTTTCGGCGAAAAGATGAGGTCATGCACCTCGTTTGCATACCTTCTCATTACTGGAAGGTAGCTCTCAAACAATCGCTTGAGTAACGGGAACTCGTATCCGGGTAAGTTCGGAGATATCGAGAATCCCAGGGCGGGCACTATCCACGCACCGAGTGCTCTTTCAAGGTGCGGTATGAGTGGCTTCAACGCAGAATACGAAGGCGGGGGATTGTCAAGCACAGGGCGTGCCTCCAAGCTGTGGGCTAATTTGCGAAGATGTCGCGACGCCGCGGCATCGGCCGTTCTAAAACGAACCAGCTTCGAGAGCCTCAGCCAGGACAGGATCGCCATCCCTTATGGCGTCAAAGGCGAGGGCTCCAGTTCCAGTGCCGTAATGTGCCACGCTAGTGGCCGGAAGTCTCCGTTACGCGGGACGAACCACGCACTGGCCTCGACCTCCACGGTGTGCGGGCCGGGTGCAAGGGGAGCGGGAAGGCGGAACCGCGCTTCGAATTCGCCCCTGTGCCCGACGCGATACCGCCCGATGACCTGCTTGTCAATGCGGACTGTTAACACAAGACGCTTTCGCATTCGTTGCGGCTCGGCCGAGCCTCTGATCACGACCACGTGCGCGATGCGCTCTGTCTCTCGCGTGACCTTCAGTCGCGGCCCGACCCAGCCATCGGTCCAGGCTTCGCTACGATTCAGCAACGCCGTCGTCTGAGCAGGCGCACTTCCAAGTTGCCCCACGCGGTCCAAGACGTTCTTCAACACCCCGATCGCCTTGTCCCTGATCTTTGGGTAGACGACGACATAGAAGGCGACTTCGGGCGCGAGGGTCGCCCCTGCGAGAGCATACCGGAGCGCCGGTAGGACGTGCCCACGGCGCCAGCTCTCCTGTCCTTGCCGGACAAACCGGCGGGCCCGCCTCGCCCGATCAAACCGAAATAGCGCTAGCGAGAGGACCATCTGCCAATACATGGGCGTCAATGGCGATCCCCAATAGCGTCGACTGACCTCGATGCCATCGTCGAGGCGATCCGGCCCAAGCCACCGCCATGCGTTCGCCTCTGGTTGCAAGCGACACGTAGCCAAAACCTGGTCGACAGCATGGAACCGGTACCTCCGTGAGAACCTGCAGAACAGATCGAAATCGACCCACGCCGAATTCAACGTGATATCCATCGGCCCGCAGGTCCTCCACACCTCCGGGGTCCAGAACACGGCCGGCTGGGGAATGGTATGGCCCTTCCATACCTCCAGCACACGGCGATGGCTCTCGAACCGGCTGGGGTGCTCCACCCCGATGAAACGCCTCCGCTCATCAACGAAGCGGCACCGGCCCATGACGATGTAGCGCCCGCGTTCCGGGTCGATCTCGCGGGCCACCCGATGCAGCGCGCCCGGCAACAGCACGTCGTCGGCGTTCAGAACGCCCCAGATGTCACCCGCTGCAAGACGGAAAGCCTTGTTGACGGCATCGGCGCGACCGCGGTCGGCATCGACAATGTGCTTGACATGCGAGTATCGCCCGATAAGGTCCAAGCTCTCATCTGTCGAGCCATCCGTGATGACGATCTGCTCCACGTCGGAATAGTTCTGGGACAGCACGCTCTCGATAGATTCGGCGACGTACGCCATCTGATGGAACGCGGGTGTCACGATCGAGATCCGTGGCAAACGATACATTCGCTATTGGCGCCCTTGCCCTCGGGACATCTCAGCAACGCGGTGTACGAGCCGCACTGTGTCCACGGTAAAACGACGCCAGGAGAACTTCTTCACCTGTTGTCGGCCGCGCGCGATCAGCGTCCGTCGGAGTACCGGATCCGTCAGAAGGCGGCTGATGGCGGCAGCGAACTCCCTGGGGGCGCGCGGATCCACCAGCAAAGCCGCGTCACCCGCAATCTCTGGCAAACTTGTCGCATTGCTACACACGATCGGACAATCACGCGACATCGCCTCCAAAAGTGGAATGCCAAAGCCTTCAAAGAAGGAGGGGAACACGAGAGCCGCCGCGCCCTCGTAGAGGAGTGGTAAGTCCTCCAGCGGACAGTAGCCCAGGAATCGTACTTGGGCTTCTAGCCGCAAGCGCCGAATCGTTTGGGCAATTGCCGGCTGTGCCTCTTTGGCGGTGCCGGTACACACGAGTGGCGGAGTAAGGTGATAGGCGTCCCGCAACAGGGCCAGGGTTTCGAGCAGACCCTGATGATTCTTATGGGCCCACGTGTTCGCGGGGAAGAACAGAAACTCCCCTTCTGAGAGGCTATACTTGCGCAGTATCCTGGATCTGTCGAGCCCAAGGCGTGTGTCCGGAGAGAAGACCGGATCCGCCGCCGGATGCACGGTGTCAATCCGCTCCGGAGCAATAGCGTACCGCTCGAGCACCGTCTGGCGCGTGAATTCAGATATCGCGATGAGATGATCGGCTCGACGAATCGCCTCACCAAAGACACGGGCACGTTCCTCCAACACCTCTGGCGGGAAGAACTCTGGATGATACTCATGTTGCAGGTCGGGTACGACGACCACGTTTCTCAGGGGATAAGCGTCGATATGGATATACCCGGACAGAGAAAGGACGACGTCAACTTGACGCCTATGCGCATAGGGTAGCGCCTCGCCATTGGTATAGCGCTGTGAGCTTGCCTTATGTAACGAGCGACTAATCCGGCCCCATAAGTGTCGCCAGTCGTGAACAGGACCATGCGTCCTCACGAAGCGAAAATTGGGGCTGCCGCGCAGGTCGAAGTCATATTGGATTTCAGCAGGGGCAAGAATGGAGTAATAGTTGACGCCGTCCAAACGCAACAGGTGGTTCAAGAACGAACGCGACAGGTTCTCGATGCCGCCAGCTACCCCGGGGTGCATCCATCGCAGATCAATGGCAATGTGCATGCGCGTATGCTGGACCGATACCGCTCTCGGTCTGTTGGACCGAGAGGCCCGGCCAGAATTGCATTGTGTTCCCCTTAACGATAACAAAGCTGCCGGGCCTCGTGCAGGACCCGGACGATCTCCAGCGTGAACTTTGTCCACGAAAAGCGTGTGACCTGTTTCCTACCCTGCTCGATCAGGGCGTGTCGCAGCTCACCGTCCGTCAACACACGGCTGATCGCGTGCGCCAGCCCTTCGGGTGATCTGGAATCCACCACCAAGGCGGCGTTACCAGCGATCTCCGGGAGGCTCGTTGTGTTGCTGCACACGATGGGGCAATCGCACCACATGGCCTCGAGGAGTGGGGTCCCGAAGTTTTCGAATAGCGAGGGGAATACGAGCGCAGAAGCTCCTTCGTACAGACTCGGCATGTCCTCGGTAGGGCAGGTGCCGAGGAATCGCACTTGTTCCTCCAGCCGCTCGTCTCGAATCCGGCTCAGCAGATCCTTGGAGGCGGTTGGTCTGCCAGTGCAGACTAGGAGCGGTTCCAGACCGTAGGCCTCGCGTAGAACATGGAGGGCCTGAAGGGCTACCCGATGATTCCGGTGTGGCTCGGTAATCCCCGGGAATAGGAGGTATTCCCCCGCTTTCAGGCCGTGCTTCTCGAGGACGCATCGAAAGCTGTGCCGGTGGGGACTATCGGGGTGAAACACGGGATCGGCCGCTAAATGCGTCGTCGTCACTCGTTCGGCAGGAATGCCGAGTCGCTCGATCACGGTTCGGCGGCCGAACTCCGAGATGGCGCAGATGTGACTGGCCCACTTCGCCGACTCCCTGGAGAGCCGCCGCTCCTCCAGCGCCTTGGACCCGAAGAGCTCCTGAGAATACTCGTGCTGGATGTCGGGCATGATCAGCACGTTGTTGAGAGGCGCCACGTCCGGATGGATACGGCCGGACACCGATAAAGCGACTTCCGCGCCATACCGGCGGGCCCCGCGGAGCATCTCCGTCTCGGACGAGTGCCAGTACTGCCCTCCGAGGCGCTCATGGAGAAGGCGTAGAGCGCTCCCCGCGGCCTTGCGCGCGTACGCTCTCGGCCCGTCGGCGGCAACGATCGCGAAGTTCGCACGCCCGCGCGTATCGAAGTCGTATCGCGCCTCGGTCGAGACGAGCACGGTGTATCGATTGAAGCGGTCCAGGCAGAAGAGGTGATCGAGAAACGACCGCGAGAAATTCTCGATCCCGCCTGCCAGTCCGGGCCGCGTCCCGCGGAGGTCGATGACCGCGCGGAATGGCTCGTCGCCCCGCGCCGCGTCGCGGAGCGTAGAGCCGACGGCGTCGTGGTAGGCGCGTGCCAGCGTGTCCGGATTATGCGCGGTCGAGACGAGCGCGCGCCCCCGCGCTAGGATGCGATCGCGGAGCCCTGGGTCGCGGATTGCAGCGACCACAGATTCAGCGAGGGCCTCGGCGCCGTCGGCGAGGAGGATGTTCACGCCGCTCTCGCAGTCTAGACCTTCCGCTCCCACTCGCGTGGAAACTACGCACTTCTCCATCGCCCATGCCTCCAGGATCTTGTTGCGCATCCCGGAGCCGAACCGGAGCGGGACGACGATAACGGCGGCCTGGGCCATGTACGGCCGCATGTCCGGAACGAAGCCCGTCACGACCACTCCAGGCAGGACAGCCAGCCGTTTCACCTCCGGCGTCGCCTCTCGGCCGACGATCCAAAACTCCGCCTCGGGGACGGTCGCCTGAATCCGCGGGAGCACCTCACGGGCGAAGAAGTTCGCCGCGTCGATGTTCGGCGGGTGAGACATCATGCCGGTGAACAGGATGCGGGTCGGCCACTCACGGACCCCGCGCATAGGCGCGAAGTACCCGGCGTCCACTGGGATGGGGACCGTCACCAGCCGGCGGGGTCGGTAATGAGCACGCGCCCAGGCCTCGTCGGCCTGCGACACCGTGATCACCAGGTCGAACAACCGGCAGTACTTCTTTTCGAAGCGGCGGTAGCGCCGCGCCTCGCGGAGGAGGGCCAGCCGCTCGCGTACCGAGCGCGCCGCCGCCGCCTGCCGCTCGTAGACTAGCGCTCGGACATCATGCATCACCAGCACGCTGACGGCGGGCGTAGGAACATAGTCCAGCCAACGCGCGCAGGTGCTCTGCACCACGACCAGCGCCTGCCAGCGTTCCTCGCTCAGCGCGGCAAGGAGGGGCGCGGCGATGTTGCGGAACTGGAAATCCTGGACAAGCGTGTCGAGCGGATATCGCCGCCAGTTCAGTGCGAAGTTGTAGACGGTCTCGGCCATCCGCCGCGCGAGCCTCCGCCGGACGAGCGGCTGCTGCGCGGAAGAGACGGGCTCGCGCCACAGGTTGGGATCTTGCCACACGTACAGCCTCACGCCCGCGTCGGCGAGGCTCTGCTTCTTCTTGTCCACTTCTCGCGTGTGGACAAGCGAGACGAGCCCCACCCGCTCCGAGTGACGCGCCAATCCCGTGGTCTGCAGGTACTCGTGACCGGCGCGACCCGGGAAAATGGGCAAGTCGCAGTTCAGGATCAGCAGCCGCACGCTCAACCATCCCGTTTCAACAGCACGCTGAGCCCCTTCGTGGTCAGCTCGCTCACCGACATCCCCGTTTCGCGCGAGACCTGCTCGGCTACCGCCCGATCGCACTCCGTCTCCCTGAGATCGACCATCCATTCGACCCTGAGCGGGGACCGGCCAAACATCTCCCGGTAGTCGCGGATCGTCAGCCGGTTGATGCCCGTGTCGAAGTACACCCAGCGAATCGCCTGCTCGAGGGAAAAGATCGGGTCGTCGGACCACCGCGGAGCGAGAAGCTCTCGCGTCTGCTCCGGCGTGAGCGTCAAGTGCCCCCAGGGCGGGACTAAGGCCGCGCATTTGCCGAAGTGATGCAGGTGATGTCCGGAGGAGCAGCTCCAGATCGGTTCGAACGTGAGCAGAGCCCGCCCCCCAGGCTTCAGGACGCGGGCGATCTCCGAAAGGGCCCCCTCCACGTCGACGATGTGCTCGAACGTGCTCACGGACAGAACGGCGTCGAACATCGCCTCAGGGAACAGCAAACGCGACGCATCTGATCGAAGCAGCAGGCCGATGTTGCCACGGTCGCCCAGCACGCACTGTCGTGGTGAGATGTCGAGCCCCACGCCGACATACAGAGTCACGCCGTGTTCCAGCGCCTTCTCCAGGGCATACCCGTGAGGCGAGGCGTCGATGTCGAGCAGGACGGCGCCCTTCAGGGGAGTGATGGTGCCGAAGTCGTCGAGCGTGCGGTGGTTGTGAGCCCGGATGCCGTCGAGAAGCTCCTTGTTCGGCTGGCTGGCGTTGAACCTGTCGATCGACACGCGATAGATGTCCGAGGCCGTCACCGGGGCGGTCCAGAAGACGCCCGGTCCTCGTAACTCGTTCCGGCGGTCTCGGAGGCGCCCTTGTCCAGGATCTGGTCGACCCATTGCCACCGTCCGACCTTGCGAAGAATGCGATAAGCTCGGGTCTTTGTCATCGTCAGTACGAGCTGCTGCAACGCTCGCATCTGGGCCATCGTCGTTCGGATCTGTCGCCGCTGGGCTTCGACCTCCGCCAACCAGTTCTCTCGCTCCGCCTCCAGATCCTTCCGAGCCGCCTCCCCTTCACCCAGGCGCCGCCCCTGCTCGTGGATGAGCTCGAGGCGCGCCGCCCGATCGGCTTCGATGACCTGCAGGTGCTCGTGCAGCGCCCCCACCTCGGCCCTGAGGTTGTTCCGCTCGGCCTCGACCTCGCCCAGGCGCCGCCCCTGCTCGTGGATGAGCTCGAGCCGGCGAGCGCGATCTTCCTCAGCCTCGATGTATCGCTGCTTGAGCACGTCGAGCTCCGCCCCGAGGTCCACCATTGACTGAACCATCCTGGCCGCAGGAGTGGCGCTCAAGGGAGAGGCGACCTCCGTGGCCGGGCGCGGATTCAAAGGGGCCTGACTCACGACCGGGAACATATCGTACTCGAACATGGGGGGCTCGAAGACGAGGTGGCGGGCGCCCAGGCGGCTGAAAAAATCACCGATCGACCGGTGGCTGAACAGATAGAGATGCTCTCGCGGCTGCAGGTTCTTCAACCGCCGGCCGCTCCCGGCCGCCATGTCCTCGTAGGAGGTCCCCTCGAGATGGCGGGGAGTCTGAATCACCAAAATACCGTCGGGCCTGAGCAGGTTGAGACAGTGCCGCATGCTGGCCACCGGATCCCGGAGGTGCTCGAGCACGTCCATTAACGCGATCACATCGAGTGAGGCCGGAGCGAGGTCCTGCTCCTCCACCGGCCCTAGGAGGACGGGGACCTCGAACGTCTTCCGGGCGAATTCCACCACCCAGGGGCTGATCTCGAGTCCCGTCGCATCGAATCCTGCCCACCGCAGCACAGCCACGAACCCTCCGTGGGCGCAGCCCAGCTCCAGCACACGCGCCGGGGGCCGTCGGTATCGCAAAATGGTGCGTAGCCAGTGCAGGCACCGCTCCAGGAGGTCCGACCGCGAGCGAGTCACGATGTTGAGGTTGCCGAGGTCCTTCTCCTGGTGGGCGAACCAGTATTCGCGGCCGTACAGATCCGCTGACTCGTCGCTGACGTGCACGATCTCCGGTCCGGGCATCTGGGCAGAGACGAGCGTCTCGCACGCGGAGCACCGCAGATAGCCCGGGCAGAACTCTTCGAGATCCACGTTGCCACACCAGCAGGACGGATCGCCAGTCATCGACGTCATCGGCGCCGACTCAGGAGACGTTCACGACGGCGTCTTTGGAGCGGCCGCTTTTTATCTCGTCGTAGATCCAGCGAAAGGTCTTCTCCATGCCATCGCGCAGCGACACGCCCGGCTCCCAGCCTAGCATCCGCTTGATGAGGGTGTTGTCGCTGTTGCGCCCGTTCACCCCCTTGGGCGCATCCAGCTTGTAACGGCGATCCAGTCTCGCGCCGGCAATCTCTTCCACGATGTCGACGAGCCGGTTGATGGTGATCTTCTCGCTGCTCCCCAGGTTGATGGGGAATGTGATGTCGTCAGTGGCGAGAATCGCCTGCATGCCGAAGACGCAGTCGTCGACGTAGGTGAAGCTCCGCGTTTGCTCCCCGGACCCCCAGATCTCGATCTCGCGGGTTCCCGAGAGCATGGCCTGAGCAACCTTTCGGCATATCGCCGCCGGAGCCTTCTCGCGCCCGCCGTCGTATGTCCCGAGCGGTCCGAACACGTTGTGAAAACGGGCCACTCTTGTAGTCAGGCCGAAGTCCTCGCTGAAATGCCGGCACATTCGCTCGCTGAAGAGCTTCTCCCACCCATAGCCGTCCTCCGGCATGGCAGGATACGCGTCGTCTTCCCTGAGGCCGGACACGCCCGGGTCAGTCTGCTTGTCGTGCGCGTAGACGCAGGCCGAGGACGAGAAGAAGAAGCGCTCGACGCACGCCTCCCGCGCGGCGACGAGCAGATGGGTGTTGATGAGCACGCTCAGCATGCAGAGGGCCCTGTTGTTCTCGATGAAGCCCATTCCCCCCATGTCGGCGGCGAGGTTGTAAACGATCGCAGCGTCGCGCACCGCGCCCCGGCAATCGGCGAGCTGCTGCAGGTCGAGGCAGCGGTTATCGACATCCGGGAAGCGCTGATACCAACGGTCGACCGGCTTGAGGTCGATCGCTCGCAGCCGCGTGTAGCCCTGGCGCCTCAAGTCGGCGATCAGGTGGCCTCCGATGAAGCCTCCGGCGCCACACACGACGATGCGCTTCGAGTGATCGATCGTCATCGTTCCTCCGTGACCTCCAGGTGCCTACTCGATCCGCTCCTCCAGCAGCAACGCGCTCAATTTGCGGTCGTCAGGGGCGCCGAGAACGCGGGGTACGAAGTACTCCGGCGTGAGCACCTCGACGCGACACGGGCGCCCGCGCTTGGTCGTGAGATCCGCAACTAGCTCGAACTGGCCCGCCTTGCGGATTTCCTGCCGGTCGGCGAGCACGCCGTCGACGAGCAGCCTCGGGCTGACACGCCGGTGGACACCCGCGGACGGCGGCGCGTGCTGCAGCCGAAGCACGAGACGGCTGGCGGCGCCCGGCACCTGCAGATCGGCCCGGTACACCGGGCCGATCCACCCATCTCCGTGACGTCCGATCGGTTCACCTCCGTACTGGCGCAGCAGCCGCGCTCGGTCGAGCATTCGCCAATGCCCAAACCGCGCGAACGGTAAAGCAACCCGATGCCAGGCCAGCCGCGGCGACAGGGCCACCGCCTTGGCGCCCTCGACGGCCATGGAGACGAACCGACCTTCGTCCAGGGCGCGCTTGGCTCGGCGTGCGTGCAGCCGCGCACGTTCGAGGAACCGAGGATCGCACCACCGGTACGACAGTTCGCACCGCCACCGCAGAGGCTGCCACCACTGCCCCCAATGCATTCGGCTGTACCGAATCATGATATCGAGCCACTCCTGCTCGGTCTTGTTGGCCGAGACGGAGGCGGGGTGCATGCGGTACGTGGACCACAGCTCGTCCACACGGTGGAAATTGAAGCGCTTGCTGAACTTGCACCATTGAAGATAATCGAGGCCCTGGTTGTAGCGCTCGTCGAAGTCGCCGCAGGTCTCGTAAACTTTGCGGTGCCAGAAGGTCGAAGGCTGGGGAATGATGTTCCAGCCCCGCCGCCACACGGCGAGCAGGTCGAAGTGTCCGTGGTATTCCGCCGGATGCTCACGGCCGACATAGGGCGAGCCTTCGCCGGTGAAGAGACAACGGCCGAACACGATGTACCGATCCCGCGATGGGTCGATCTCGCGCACGACGCTGTGCAGGCATCCCGGATAGAGTGTGTCGTCGGTGTTGAGGTAGCCGAGGATGTCGCCGGTGCTCTTCCGGAACGCTATGTTGACGGCATGGGCGTGACCGCGATCTTTCTCGACGTAGAGGCGAAAGACGTGAGGGAACCGGCCGGCGAATTCGCGGGCGATCTCTGCAGCGCCGTCGGTCGAGCCGCCGTCCTGGATGATCACTTCGAGATTCGGGTACTCCTGATCCACGAGACTCTGCAAGGTCTCACGAACAAAAAGCCCCTGGTTGAACGAGGGCACGGCGATGCTGATGCGAGGGAGTTCGGTCCCGACCGGCGCGCGGGTGGCTTCGGCACGTTCGATGGACGGGGCCCCCGGCAGCCTCATCTCGGGTCTGGATCTTTCGGCAGATCAACCACGGACACCCGGCATTCCCCGCGCAGGTTCGCCACACCGTGGTGCAAGAGCTGGACGGGCGCGGCGTTCGACCGGAGGAGTACTGCAAAGGTCCCCACCGTGGGGAGCAGGCACCGGCGGACCAGCCGAGTGTCCAGCTCGGCGTGGGAGTAGTGGAAACGCCGGTCATAGTCGTTCGGGCTCAGCGTGCCGATGCCGACGTTGAAGGTATACTCGCCGACGACGATCTCCAGCGCGATGTCCTGCCGGATCCGCAGCCGGTAACCCCGGCGGACGCGGCGCGGCACCTCGCTGCCATACTCGAGGGTGCTCTTGCCGTGCACGATGATGCCTTTGTCGTTGACGAGCTCGACTCCACCCGTCGGCACCTCGATGTCGGCCAGCACCTCGATCTCGAGGAAGAAGCTGGCGATCTGCCGCTGCTCGAAGGCGTGACACGCTCGGCCGTGCTCGTCGCAGAGGGCCACCCCCGTGCATCGCGTCACGCTGTCCGAGACGTGGGCGACGCGGGACAGACCGAGGAAGGCACCGGGGGCCGGCCAGACCTCCGAGTCGCCGAACGTCGGCACCGGGCCGGGACCGAGGGCGCCGGCGGCCGGCGGGGCCCCGGGCGCCACTAGCCTCGCTGCCTGATCCAAGAGGTAGTAGCGACTGACAGCCTCGACGGCCGAGCCCTGGAAGACGACGTAGCCGCCATCCAGCAGCAGTGCGCGCTGGCAGAACTGCTCGACCTCGGTCATGGCATGCGACACGAGGACGATCGACACGCCCCTGGCCCGCAGAGCCTCGAGCCGCTGATAGCATTTTTGCCTGAAGAACACGTCGCCGACGGCGAGCGCCTCATCGATCAGGAGCACGTCGGCATCGAGGCTCGTCGTGACCGCGAAGGCTAATCTCACAAACATGCCGCTCGAGTACGTCTTGACCGGTTGGTCGATGAACTCCCCGAGATCTGCGAAGTCCTCGATCTCGTCCAGCCGGCGCTCGATCTCCGGCCGCGACACGCCGAGGATCGCTCCGTTCATGAGGACGTTTTCCCGCCCCGTGCAGTCAGGGTTGAACCCGCTGCCCAGCTCGAGCGGGCGGCCACTCCGCCCACTACCCTCACCTCGCCGGTCGTCGGCCGAAGGATGCCAGCGAGAATCTGCAGGAGCGTGCTCTTGCCCGAGCCGTTCCGGCGGATGATGCCGACGGCCTCGCCGCGCCGGACGTCGAACGACACATCCCGGAGCGCCCAAAACTCCCGCCCGTAGCTGCGGCCTAGCCGGGAGAACAGCATGTGGCTCTGCACAATCTCGTCGGCGACGAGACTGATGTCTTCGCGCGGCTCCGGATCGATGCAGACGATTCTCGTAGTCAAGCCGCGATCCCGTGCGGCCCGCCGCATGAACTTCGTCGAGTTTCCACTCCCGATCTCGACGATGCGGCGCGGGCGGTATCGGGAGACCACGGCGTACGCCAGCCTCGCGTCGTCACGTCGTCGATCCGGTCATCGGGAACCGACTCCAGCTCGGGGGCGAAGATGAACGGGGTGACTTCCCGGGCATGGCGGCGATGACGTGCCGATATCTTTCGAGTGCTCGCTCGACGTGCGGAAACGGCTGGTTCAGGGGATTCGGCCGCACCGGCACGCCTAGAGTCGGGATCATCACCACCCCCAACGCCTCCTCGAGGTGGGGCATTACGCCTTTCAGCGCTTCGAGATTCGGGAGCCCGGAGTCGCCAGCCATCGTCCTGCCTCTAGCTCCGAACCTTCCGCAGCCAGATGCTCCCGCCCGGATTGCGCAGGCACAGGGGCAGCTGTTCGGCGAAGCGGTTTCGGTGCGAGTGAATCATGAACGATCCGAACCATTCGATGATGAATGCCGTGTTGTACTGCAGGAATGCCCGCAACAGATAGGCCTCGTTCCACGATCGTCCCTCGAACACCCACTCTTTCGGATACTCGAAGGGGTACACGATGTCGTGCAAGTGCACCACGACGCCGGCCCGGAGCGCCGGCAGCATGTCGAAGAAGATCCGGTTGACGTCGCTGCCCACCTTCGACACATGGGACGAGTCGATGAAAAGAATGTCGTTCTCGGCTAGAGCCTCGACCACGTCGAGATCCACGTCTTGCAGCGGCCGATCGATCACGGAATGGCGCTGCGCATCCTCCCCGCGGAGGAGCGAGAGCAATCGATCGGTGTTGGGTTCGATGAACGTGCAGGCGATACGCCCGTCGAAATGCAGGTCGTTCGTATCGAGCATGACGGCCGACGAATACCCTGACCCCACTTCGACGATTCGTTCTGGCCGCAGATGCCGGATCATGCAGTACAGAGCGATCGCGTCTGCATAGCAGAACCAAACGTTGTCGAACGAGTACCGGAGACCCGCAACCGGCTCATCGCGGAATGGAAGCTCGTGATAATACTGGGAGAACTTCCGCATCAGTGCGCGCTGATGGGATTCGTTGAGATCGATCCCACCGAGCGAGGCCGGCAGCTGTGCCGGCCAGATCATCGCCTCGCGTGCCTTCAACTCGTCCACCAGCGGGATCGGCGAATGGTAATGGCCGGGGGGAAAGTCGCCGAGAGCCGCCAGCTGCGCGCGTAGCTCTGCGGCCTCCCTCCGGAGCGCGTCGACCTCGCTGTGCACGTTCGGCGGCCCCTGCTGGGGCTCTGGCGGTATATTCATGCGGCTCCTTTCCATGCGGTGCGGCCCGACCATCGCCGTGCCGAGAACGGACGGCGCGCGATGGTGGATATCCTCGACAAATCCAAGTTGGTTCAGCCCTAGCCGCGCTCGCTCGGTACACCGGGCCGATCCACCCATCCCCGTGACGTCCGATTGGTCCGCCTTCGTGCCGACGCAGCAGCCGCGCCCTGCCGAGCACTCCCCAATACCCAAACCGCGCAATCGGTAAGACAACCCGATGCCACACCAACCGCGGCGACAGCGCGATCGCCTTGGACCCCTCGAGCGCCATCGAGACAAACCGACGTTCGTCTAGGGCGCGCTTGGCTCGGCGTCCGTGCTGCCGCGCACGTTCGAGGAGCCGGGGATCGTGCCACCGGTACGACAGCTCGCACCGCCATCGCAGGGGCCGCCACTACCGCCCCCAATGCATTCGGCTGTACCGAATCATGATATCGAGCCACTCCTGCTCGGTCTTGTTGGCCGAGACGGAGGCGAGGTGCATGCGGTGTGGACCACAGCTCGTCCACACGGTGGAAATTGAAGCGCTTGCTGAACTTGCACCATTGAAGATAATCGAGGCCCTGGTTGTAGCGCTCATCGAAGTCACCGCAAGTCTGGTAAACTTTGCGGTGCCAGAAGGTCGAAGGCTGAGGAATGATGTTCCAGCCCCGCCGCCACGCCGCGAGCAGGTCGAAGTGTCCGTGGTATTCCGCTGGATGTTCACGGCCGACATAGGGCGAGCCTTCGCCGGTGAAGATACAGCGGCCGAACACGATATACCGGCCCCGTGATGGGTCGATCTCGCGCGCGACACTGTGCAGGCATCCGGGATAGAGCGTGTCGTCAGTGTTGAGGTAGCCGAGGATGCTGCCGGTACTCTTCCGGAACGCCATATTGAGGGCATGGGCGTGACCGCGATCTTTTTCGACGTAGAGGCGAAAGACGTGCGGGAACCGACCGGCGAATTCCTGGGCTATCTCTGCGGCGCCGTCGGTCGAGCCTCCGTCCTGGACGATCACTTCGAGATTCGGATACTGCTGATCCACGAGACTCTGCAATGTCTCACTAATGAAACGCCCATGGTTGAACGAGGGCACGGCGATGCTGATGCGAGGCAGCCCGGTCCTGACCGCCGAGCGAAGGGCTTCGACATGTTCAATGGGCAGCGCCGACGGCGAAGTCATCTCGGGGCCGGTTCTTTCCGTACACCAACCACGGACACGGTGCATTCCCCACGCAAGTTCGCCACACCGTGGTGCAAGAGCTGCACCGGGGCGGCGTTCGACCGGAGGAGTACGGCAAAGGTCCCCACGGTGGGAAGCAGGCACCGTCGGACCAGTCGTGTGTCCAACTCGGCGTGGGAGTAGTGCAGACGCCGATCATAGTGGTGCGGGCTCAGCGTGCCGATGCCGACATTGAAGGTGTAATCGCCGACGGCGATCTCCAGCGCGATGTCTTGCCGGATGCGCAGCCGGCTGCCTCGGCAGACGCACCGCGGCACCTCGCTGCCATACTCGAGCGTGCTCTTACCGTGCACGATGATGCCCTTGTCATTGACAAGCTCGACTCCTCCCGTCGGCACCTCGATGTCCGCGAGGACCTCGATCTCGAGGAAGAAGCTGGCGATCTGCCCCTGCTCGAAAACGTGACACGCTCGGCCGTGCTCGTCGCAGAGGGCCACCCCCGTGCATCGTGTCATGCCATCCGATACGTGGGCGACGCGGGACAGATCGAGGAAGGCACCGGCGGCCGGCCAGAACTCCGAGTCGCTGAAGGTCGGCGGCGGGGCGGGGCCGAGGGCACTGGCGGCCGGTAGGGCCCTGGGCGTCACTAGCCTCACTTCCTGATCCAAGAGGTAGTACCGCTTCACAGCCTCCACCGCCGAACCCTGGAAGACGACGTGGCCGCCATCCAGAAGCAGCGCGCGCTGGCAGAACTGCTCGACCTCGGTCATGGCATGCGACACGAGGACGATCGACACGCCTTTGGCCCGCAGAGCCTCGAGCCGCTGATAGCACTTTTGCCTAAAGAACACGTCGCCGACGGCGAGAGCCTCGTCGATCAGGAGCACGTCGGCATCGAGGCTCGTCGTGACCGCGAAGGCCACTCTGACAAACATGCCGCTCGAGTACGTCTTCACAGGTTGGTCGATGAACTCACCGATATCTGCGAAGTCCGCGATCTCGTCCAACCGGCGCTCGATCTCCGACCGCGACACGCCAAGGACCGCTCCATTCATGAGGACGTTTTCCCGCCCCGTGCAGTCAGGGTTGAATCCGCTACCCAGTTCGAGCAGGGCGGCCACCCGGCCCGTTACCCTCACCTCTCCGGTCGCCGGTCGAAGGATACCAGCGAGGATCTGTAGGAGCGTGCTCTTGCCCGAGCCGTTCCGGCCGATGATCCCAACGACCTCGCCGCGCCGGACGTCGAACGATACGTCCCGTAGCGCCCAGAACTCCCGCCCGTAGCTGCGGCCGAGCCGGGAGAACAGCATGTGCTTGAGCCGGTCAGCGGGGCGGTCGTAGAGCCTATAGACTTTTCCCAGGCCGCGAGCGGATACGACCAACAGTTCCGTCGGCGTCGTCGCTACGGTTGCGTCTCTCGCTTCCGGCGCACAATGCATGCCGCTACTCGCTCCGGTCATCATCACATTACGTCCGCGAACCCCTTCTTCGTTTGCATGAACCAGGCGTAGCCCAAGACCGTGACCACCGCGCTCCCCAGCGTCACGATCGTCCACGTCTCCCAGGCTGGGACTGCTCCCCACAGCAGCGTGCGGCGGAAATCGGTCAGGATCGGGGTGAGCGGGTTGACGTGGAGGACCAATCGGAAGGCCTCCGGCACGGCCGAGACCGGATAGAAGATTGGGCTCAGGAAGAGCAAGATCTGGGTCGCGACGCCGATCACCTGCCCTATGTCACGGACATAGACTCCGAGCGAGGCCAGGAACCACCCGAGGCCGACTGTAAGGAGGACGAGGGGGAGGTAGGCGACCGGGAGAAGCACCGCCGCCGGCGACACGTAGCCAAGCAGAGGGAGACCAGCCACGAGAAGAATGGCAGCACTGATGAGCGAGTGCACGATTGCCGACCCCAGCGCCGCGACCGGCAGGATCTCCAACGGGAACACCACCTTCTTCACGTAGTTGGGCGCGCTGAGAACGATCGAGGGTGCCCGATTCACCACCTCCGTGAACACGCCGAACGGGATCAGCCCAGCGAAGAGCAGGAGCGCGAACTCGCCTCGCTGCGAGGACTGGGTGGCCTCCCCCCACCGCACCTGGAAGACGACGGAGAACACGAATGCATACACCAAGAGCATGAGCATGGGAGTCACGAACGACCAGACGATGCCGAGAAAGGAGCCCCGATATCGCTGGGCTACCTCCTGGGTAGTCAGCTGCCGGATCAGCTCGCGGTGTCGCCACAAGTTTCGGATCATCCGGACGGGGTCGAGGTACGTCGCCGCCGACCCGGTCCTCGGGCTCAGAACGACGGACATCGCATGGCACCTTCGATCCTACTTGACTCCACGTCGAGCACTGTTTAACGCCGCCACGCGGCACCGACACCTCATGCGGAGGATTCGGTCCCGGCGGTTCGAGGATGATATCACGCGTGGTCAGCGGGGCTCAGCGGGTGTCCACGCCGTGGACCAGCACCGCTTGGAAGGTAGAGGCAGACTCGTAGAGCGCAAAAGGAACCTTCATTAGTGTGACACCCTCCGCGGGCATACCCTCGTACGGAGTATCATGGAGAGTGGCCATCGCAAACTCGTGCCACTCCCGATGCCGCGATTCGGCCCGGCCGCGGAAATTGACACCTTTTGATCCCGGGGATTCCTCACTCCAGGACGACCGCCGTCAGCGTCTCGACGCCGTAGCTTCTACTGAACCCTTCGATAGCTCGGCAGCGTTCCTCACCGAGCAGTAGAGCGTGGTATCGGGGGCCGTAGATTTGTTGCTGGACGGCGCCACCAGACGTGACTGAACGCGGTCATCAAGAAGGAGGACGGGGCACTGAGGACGAGTCACGCAATGGCGTGTCAGACGATTTTCCCGAAGGCGGCGCCCGCGAGGCGCCGGTCGCGGCGGGTGGCCGTGCAGTCCAAGCCGCGCGCGCAGCGGGGCGAGCCTATCGGCCCCGTGTACTCCCGGTCACGATCCGTCCCGGCCGCAGCAGCGAGGTGAACGTCACTGGACCGTCCAGCTCGGATCTGCCCCGCCCGGGGACCCCGCGCCGATGATACTCATGCCGTCCAACAGCCACTCGTAGAGGGTTCCCGAGGTATGGCGCTAGAGGACGTCGGCCTTGCCATCCCCGTTGAAGTCCCCCACGCCCACGACCGTCCAGTCAGTGGGAGCCCCGCCCGGCGACCCTGCACCAATGACACTCGTGCCGTTCATCTGCCACTGGTAGAGCGTTCCCGAGGTGTGGCGCCAGAGGATGTCGGCCTTGCCGTCGCCGTTGAAGTCCCCCACGCCCACGACCGTCCAGTCAGTGGGGGCCCGCCCGGGGATCCCGCGCCAGTGACAGTCGTCCCGCTTATCTGCCACTGGTATAGGGTTCCCGAGGTGTGCCGCCACAGGATGTCAGCCTTGCCGTCACCATTCATGTCACGCGACGAAGAATCGGCAGGCGTGTTCCGCGCGACGGCACTCGCGAGGCCCGAACACGCGCTCTCGATTCCCCCCGAATCCACCGCCGTGACGACCACAAAGTAGAGTGTTCCCGGCGCGACGTCGAGCAGTGCTTCACTCTCCCTGACAGGCGCACCCGCCGACGCGGCTCCTAGCAGGCTGCGGAAAAAGCGGGTGAACAGCACAGGGGCGGCAGGCTCATCGCACCACCAGACGCCACGGAGTGGATCGGACCGGGGGTCGCTTGCCGCCGCCGCCCACCGCGCCACCGTCGAATGCGGCCCGGTGGCATCATGCCGGACGTTCCGCCAAATTCCTGATCCGCACCAGGTTGTAGACCGCCAAGCTGAAGACGAACATCCACCCGACGCGCCGCCGGCCCCGGTGGCGTGTTTGCCGCATCAGCCCGATCGTCTTGAGCCAGCCGAAGATCTCTTCAATCCGCTTGCGTTTCTGTTGACTCACCTCGTAGCCAGGGTGGCGCGTGGTGCGTCGATCGATCGCGCTCGAACGGTTCGAGGTGTTCTGCGCGACGTGGGGGGTTACCTGAAGCAAGCGCAGGGCCCCGACGAAGTCGCGACTGTCATAGCCTTTGTCCGCCGCCAGGGTGATCCGCCGAGTCATCGCCACCGGCCCGACCATTTCGAGCGCGGCCGCGCGCTCGCCGTAGCCGTTCGCGGGGGTGAGGCAGCCGTCGACCGCGAGGCCGTGGCGATTCTCCATCAGCACGTGGCCCTGGTAGCAGAGCTTGGCTTCGCGCCGGGCGCCCTTGCGGTACAGCAGTGCCTGCGGGTCGGTCGTGGACGAGTGGGTCGCGTTACGGCGCCGCTCGCCGTGGAAGTTCACCGTCGGGTTCCCCGGATCGTCCGGGGTCGTCGGCGGCGTGTCCTTGCGCTGGAAGCTCTTGAGGCTCGCCCAGGCGTCGATCAGGGTGCCGTCGACCGTGAAGTGCTCGTCGGACAGCAGCCCGCGCTGCTCGGCCTGGGCGCGGACCCGCTCGAAAAAGGCGCGCGCGATGTCGCCGCGCAGCAGTCGTTCCCGATTCTTCGTGAACACCGTGGCGTCCCAGATCGGGTCGTCCATCGCCAAGCCCACGAACCAGCGGAACAGCAGGTTGTAGTCGAGCTGCTCCATGAGCAGCCGCTCGCTGCGCACGCTGTAGAGCACCTGCAGGAGCAGGGCCCGCAGCAGGTGCTCGGGCGGGATCGACGGCCGCCCGACCTTGGAGTACAGCTGATCGAACTGGGGCGACAGTTCGCCC
>Ga0137404_10000889_pt1 | contig 19646 bp, 20 predicted proteins | sample CZOMad2_1_16fung_FD_108285 | JGI IMG/M metagenome (GOLD analysis project Ga0137404, IMG submission 108285) | Vadose zone soil fungal communities from Angelo Coast Range Reserve, California, USA - CZOMad2_1_16fungal (Illumina Assembly) | ecosystem: Environmental > Terrestrial > Soil > Vadose...
AACATCAAGTCTGATTACCGGCTCATCGCGTGCATTGAAATAACCTTCAATCGTCATTGACGAGGCGTCATCAGACGATGAGCGTAGGGGGATCCTACGCGCAGGAAAAAGAGTGCCCCAGCATGTCCCGCGGCCCGAGCCTTGTCAGCAGCGTCAACCTCATCATCTCCGACAAAATAGTCATTCGTTCCTAGCTCAATGGCAATAATCTCCCCTGTGTGCTCTGGCTCAAGTTTCAGCGCCAACTTGCTCTGGTACGCTTGCTTAGCACGATCAATTAATTTCAGCGTCTCTTCCACACCCTCGATTACCCTATCGATCGCCTTAGCACAACAGCCTACCCAGTCGGCTCTTGCGAACGGTGCACCGAACGAAGGATTAGAAATGAACTCACTCTCCTGAATAGTTACTTCTTCACCGTGTCTTGAACATACACGTACCTCTTCGGGAAGAGTCTTGATGATTTCACGGAAGCTTGGGATCTTGGTAAAATCTCTTGGATGTATCGGTCGTTGCACCTTGATCATAGTTGTCTCCTCAAAGTCATTCCCCGAGAAGCACTATTATTGCACAAACTTAGTTTGTTTGAGCCTAATGCTAAAGGACAATTCCCAACTGGCTGCTGACGAGGCGCAATCATGGAAGTTGGCCCTGATAGTGTCATGACTTGCTAGATGTTGAGCAGGGGATCCGGGCCACCCTCCCTGAAACTTCGTCCGTCACATGTGTTGAATTTGCAAGATCAATTTTTCAATCTCTCATAGTAACCTCTACTGTAACTATGGTCACTCGAATTGCTTCCGTGACGTTGTATGTTGTGCCAGAGTGTCCGTTATGCGCTCATGCGCGGGCTTGGTTGCAAGTGCACGAAGTTGCTTACGTCGAACGCGACGTCGCGCACAATTTTGGAGCATTGCGCGCTATGTATGAATTGACGCATCAGCGACTCGTTCCGGTATTTGAAACGAGAGGTCGAGCACTCGTGCGTCCAAATGACGAAGAGTTGGCATTGTTTCTCTTGTGAATCAATCGATGCGCTTCTCCCGCAATCAAATTATCGGCGGTGTGGTTTTGCTCTTGCTCATCTGGCTCGTCATCGCGATTCGGCTTATCATCTCTCGCGGGTGAGCGAATCGATCACAACTGAGTGCGAATCGAAAGAAGGCGGACAGGATGCCCGCGCTCCAATCATCGCCATCGTTGGTCCGACGGCTTCCGGCAAGAGTGAGTTGGGTATCGCGCTCGCGCAACGCCTTGGCGGCGAGATCGTCAATTGTGACTCTGTCCAGGTCTATCAAGGCATTCAGATAGCTACGGCGAAGGTGCCCCTGGCGGAACGTCAAGGCGTGCCGCATCACCTCATCGATTTCGTCTCGCCGCGAGTGAACTTTACGGCCGCCGATTGGGCGCGGGCCGCGATCGACAAGATCGAAGAGATAGAAGGGCGTGGACATGCGGCTTTGCTGGTTGGCGGCACGGGCCTTTACCTCCGCGCTCTGCGTTTGCCTTTCTTTGATAGCCCGCCGACCGATGAAAACCTGCGGGCGAGACTGACGGGCATCCGAGAGCGACGCGGTCCCGAGCATCTTCATCGAATCCTGCGAAGGTTTGACCCAACTGAAGCCGCTAAGCTTAATCCGCGAGACTGGCCGCGAGTGCAGCGGGCGATCGAGTTCTGTTTGCAAACCGGCGAGCCCATTTCACGGCAAAGGCCTCTCCGACCCGACCCGCCTCCTTTGGCTGCGCGCATTCGCATCATCGCTCTGGGCCCGCCGCGCCAGGAACTCTATGCCCGTATAAATGAACGCACAGAGAGGCACTTCGCACACGGATTGGTGGAAGAAATTCGCCGCCTGCTCGACGAAGGCGTACCTGCGAATTCGAACGCACTCGGAGCCCACGGATACCGCCGCGTAGTTGAGTTCCTGAGCGGCGAGCGCGACCTCGACAGCGCGATCGCGCAAACGAAACTGGATGTGCGTCACTACGCCAAGCGTCAGTTGTCCTGGTTCCGGCATGAGGACGGGGTGGAGTGGCTGAATGGATTCGGCGATGACGCCGCGCTCCATGAGCGGGCTTTCACGCTCTTGCAAGACCGCCAGAGTAGAGGATAACGGTTATGAGTAGTCTGATTTTTTATTAGCGCCGCACTTGAGCGCGGTGAGACTACAATCGGATCCATCGCGAAGAAAACGCTTGTCAGGTTCGAAGGCCTGTTATACTCTGAGTCTATCGTTAGTCAGCTTCAACTCAAGGACAATCTTTTAGTGGATTCAAAGCCAGCGTCACAAAACATTCAGGACGGCTTCCTCAATCTCGCGCGGCGGGAAAAAATTAAGGTCACGATCAACCTGGTGAATGGCGCCGAACTCTTGGGCCGCATCAAGAGCTTTGACAAGTTTTCGCTGATCCTGGAAACAGACACGCAGGATCAATTGATTTTCAAACACGCCATCTCGACGATCGCGCAGGCGCGCCGTGGCGCTGACGAGTTGCGGCGCCCAACCTCCGCCACCGAAAGCCAGCCCGAGCAAACTGTCGAGGCCTCTGTCACCTGAAAACATTCCAAGGCATAATCCCGCAAGACATGGCCGGCGCTTTCATCACCTTTGAAGGGATTGACGGTTGCGGGAAATCCACGCAACTCCGATTGTTGGCGAGCGAACTGCGCGTCCGCGGATTGCCGGTGGTGGCGACCCGGGAGCCCGGCGGGACTACCCTGGGAAAAAGGCTGCGCGCGGCTTTGCTCGATGTTGATGAGCAGGTTGACCCATTGGCAGAGCTGCTTGTCTTCGCGGCTGACCGCGCGCATCACGTGCGCACGCTCCTGATACCGGCTCTGGAGACGAAGCAGATCGTGTTATCTGATCGATATGCCGATGCCACGGTCGCCTATCAGGGCGCGGGCCGTGGCTTTGAACCAGCGCTGATCGAGTATGTGGTGCAGCTCGCGACGGGCGGCTTGAGGCCTGACCTGACTTTGTTGTTCGACCTTTCAGTTGCTGAGTCGGCGGTGCGTACGCGGCGTCGCGTGGCCAGCAAGAACACTGATAGACTGGACAGCGAGGACGCGGAATTTCATACTCGAGTGCGCAACGCTTATCTAGAAATTGCCAGGGCTGAGCCGAAACGTTTTCGTATCATCAACGCGCGCGGCTCGGTCCAGGACACTCATGAAAAGGTCATGGACATCGTCATGCCGTTTTTGACAGACCGCGGTTTTCTGGAGGGGCGGGGCAGTAGCCCGACCGTAAGGGAGGGCTCGGCAAGGCCGTGAAGAAGCCCTCCCACGGTCGGGCTACTGCCCCGCCGAACGCTGATTTTTTATGTTTTCCACGCTCATAGGCAACGATGAAGTAAAGGAATCGCTGCGGCGCTTGCTGACCGCCGGGAGGGTTCCGGGCTCGCTACTCTTTACCGGCGGTGAAGGTGTGGGCAAAAAGCTCTTCGCGCTTGAACTCGCAAAGGCGTTGAACTGTCGCCAACGCAAAGGAGTCGAGGCCTGCGATGAATGCTCGTCATGCAAACGTATCGCGCACTCGACATTCCCACCGTTCAGCGACGATGACGACAACCGGGAAAGAATGATTTGGAGCGAGCACGCCGACGTGGCGATGGCCCGCCCCTTCAAAAACATCATCAGAGTCAAACCAATGCGTGAGTTGGAGCGTGAAGCCAACTTCCGGCCGTTTGAAGGTGCTGCTCGTGTTTTCATCGTTGAGGATGCGGACACGATGAATGACATTGCGGCCAACGCGTTGCTGAAAATTCTCGAAGAACCACCACCTGCATCGCATCTGATCCTGACCACCTCAAATCCCACTGCTCTGCTGGCAACAATTCGCTCGCGTTGTCAGATAATTCGCTTCGCGCCCATTCCGGTCGAAGCGGTCGAGACGTTTTTGACCCAGGAGAAAAACATGCCCGCTGAGGATGCGCGGTTACTGGCCCGGACCGCGCAGGGCAGTATCGGCCGCGCCCTGGCCGGTGACGTCGCCACCTATCGCGAGCGCCGCGAAACGATGTTGGAGATTCTCAGGGCGTTGACGCTCACCAACGATCGGGTGGAATTACTGCACTCGGCGGAATCGTTGGCCGCGGCAAAGGACCGCCCGGAGTACGAACAGCGGCTGGATGCGCTGGAGATTTTAATTCGGGATGCGTGGGCGCTGGCGCTGGGCCGGCCTGGCGACACGATCGTGAACGGCGATCTACTGGCGCCGCTTCAGGAGATTGCTGCTGAGATAAAGAGCGCCCAGGCCGCGACGTGGCTGAAGCAAATCGAAGAGCTACGCGGCACGCTCGAAGTAAATCTCAATCGAAAGATCGCCAGCGACGCCCTGCTGCTCACCATGGCCGCGTCGTAGAGATTAGCGAGTCTTATTTACAACCCGGTCCGTGGCCTGTTTTTTTTCGATTGATCTCTAAGTTCTATTTGATCGAGAGTAACGCGGGTTCGAGGTTGACTGCCTCAAGGCTGGGTTTGGCAGCGGCCCCTTCGGCGAGAAGTTTTTCGGTCTCCTTAACGAAGGCTTCGACGATGTCTTCGCCGGCGACTTTGCGCATTGGCACGCCATCTTTGAAAATCATGCCGACGCCGCGACCGAAGGTTATGCCGAGTTGTGAATCGTGAGCTTCGCCGGGACCATTCACGGCGCAACCCATGATTGAAAGATGCAGCGGTTCTTCGACGTGAGCAAGGCGGCGTTCGATCTCGGTAACGATCTCGACAAAGTTATCGACATCCAAACGTCCGCAAGTAGGACAGGCGACGACGGTGACGCCGCGGGTTCGTAGCCCGAGCGACTTGACGATCTCCCACGCCACACGCACTTCTTCCTGCGGCTCGGCAGCGAGCGAAACCCGAATTGTGTCGCCGATACCTTCGTGCAACAGAATGCCCAGACCGATCGCGGATTTCACAGTGCCGGTGAACGCGGTACCCGCTTCGGTCACTCCGAGATGAAACGGATAGTCGACTTTCTCGGCCAGCAGACGGTACGCGGCCACGGTCCGCTGCACATCCGAAGCCTTCAGCGAGATTATGATGTCGGTAAAGTCGAGGTCTTCGAGAATCCGAATATGGCGCAGCGCCGATTCGACCATTGCTTCAGGTGTCGCGGTGCCGTACTTCCGTAATAGATCTTTTTCCAACGACCCGCCGTTGACGCCGATTCGAATCGGGACTTTCTGGGCTTGGGTGGCGCGGACCACTTCGACAATTCGTTCGTGCTTGCCAATATTTCCGGGATTCAAACGCAGCTTGTCGATGCCGGCTTCCAAAGCCAGCAAAGCCAGTTTGTAATGAAAGTGGATGTCCGCGACGATGGGAACATTGGGGACACGCTTGCGAATCTCTTTGAGGGCGATCGCTGCATCGTTGTCGGGAACGGCCAGGCGGACGATCTCGCAGCCGGCGCTGACCATCTCTTCAATTTGAGCTACGGTCGCGCCCACATCGGACGTATCGGTCTTGGTCATCGACTGGATGACACACGGCGCGCCGCCGCCGATCTGAACGTTCTTAACTTTTACTGCTTTGGACTTTCGCATGCTTACGATCTCTTGGCGTTCGGCGGGCAGTAGCCCGCCGCTAAACATAAAGTCTTATTTTGCCGGCGTCGGCGTCGTTGGTGTAGGTGAAGCTGCTGCCGGCGGGCTGTTGTTCCCTCCACGCCAAATTGAGGCTTTCTTCAGCACATCATTCGTAATCACAAAAACCATTAACAAAATGACGACCACAAAACCCACCTGCTGAATCCGTTCCCTCACTCTCATCGATATCGACATGCCGACAACGGCCAGTAAGCCCTCAACCACCAACAGGAAAATCGCGCCGCCATCCAACACCGGAATCGGCAATAGGTTGAAGACTCCGAGGTTCAGGCTGAGAAATCCCAGGATGCTGAACACGCCTTCCCATCCGAGTCTCGAGACCGAGGTTGAGACTGCCGAGTAAATGCCAATTGGACCCGAGACCGTGTTTCGCACCGAACGCTTGCCCGCAAACAACTGGCCCATGGCCTTTCCGGTAACGCGTATGAATTCGACGTTCGTTTCGACAGCTTCGCTAAACGCTCTGCCGACGGAAGCGCTTTGGAAAGGAACCTGTTCATCAGGTGTAAATCCGAGCCGTTCTCGTCCCTCCTGGGGATTCAGCATCCGCGGAGTCGCAGTAATGTCCTGCGGAACCCCGCCGCGCTCGATCCGGAGCGTAATAGGCTGGCCCTTATGGTCACGAATGTACTGCGTTACCTGTTCCGCGCTCTTTACCGGTTCACCGTTGACCGCGACGATCCGATCCCCGATGCGCAACCCCACCTCGGCTGCGGGAGAATTCGGCACCACCTCTCGTACGATGATTGGCAGGTTGCCATAGTCCGGGACGAAATCGAGTAAGCCTATAGTCTCGCCCTCTTCGGTGCGTGGCGTCGGTTTGATGGTCAGCTTGATCCGTTGACCATTTCTTTCGATCTCGAGTGGCACGGGTTGGCCCGGCGAAAGTAACGCATCGTCAGCGATCGTCCGCCATTTAGGATTTTCGTTCCCGTCAAAGGCGACGATGCGATCACCCGGTTGCAGGCCCGCAACTTCGGCCGCGCCACCCGGCTGCATCTGTCTGACCACCGGTGGAGGCGTCGCCGGCACGCCATATATCACAGCGCCGGCGAATGGAATTGATAGCGCGGTCAGAATATTCATGACCGGCCCGGCGAGGGCAACCAGGATTCGCTGCCAGCGTGGCCGCAAATCGAATCGTTCATTCGCGGGGATATCTGAAGCGCCATCGCCTTCGATGGGCGCATTTGACTCGTCGCCACCCAGCTTGACGTAACCACCAAGCGGAACCAGCGAGATGCGATAGTCAGTCGTCCCGATCTTCCGGCCAAACAGCCTGGGACCAAATCCGAACGAGAAAGTCTCGACCCGGATCCCGAGGAGCTTGGCAACCAGGAAGTGGCCAAACTCGTGCAGGGTGACTGCCGCGCCGAGCACAAAAATAAAAGCGAAGGCAACGATTACGCTTTGCGGTATGGCTATTAATAATCCCAAAATCATTTAATCGATTCCCGAAAACTCACAAGTATTAGGCTGGCTGAAGCTGTTTTTCCGAAATCACCAGACAGCATGAAACGAGTTTACGTGCCGCACACGGGGCGGGTCAAACAGCCAATTGGCGCCGGAGAGGTTTAATTTAGAGTTCAAACTTGAGCCTGCGCTGCGAACAGCAATCGAAAGGTTGAACTCTAACGCAAATCGCCACTGGCGTCATTCTGATGGGGACACCTCTGACGATGAGTCAAGCTACGCCAGTGGTGCGGCTCTGCTCTGTTAGTTGCGCAATTACCAACTGAGCCAGAACGCGGGCGGATCGATCGGCACCCAACACGCCGGCCAGGTCTTTGACGTCGGAAGTTCGATGTTCATCCATCACGGTCTTGATGATTTGCGGAATATCAGCGAACGAGACCTGTTCGTCGATGAACGCCTGGACTGCTTCCTCGTTAGCGGCGTTCATCGCGGCGGGCAGCGTACCGCCGGTGCGCAGCGCTCGGTACGCGAGCGAGATACATGGAAACCGTTCGAGGTCAGGTTCTTCAAAGTGCAGTGAAGAAAGTCGCGCCAGGTCCAGGGGCGGCAGCTCTGAGTCATAGCGCTCGGGATAAGTCAGCGCGTACTGAATCGCGTGCCGCATATCTGTGATTCCCATCTGTGCGATCACCGAACCGTCCACTAGTTCAATCATGGAATGCACGATCGATTCCGGATGCACCACAATATTGATTTCGTCGGCGCCAAAGCCAAACAGCCAATGAGCTTCGATCACTTCCAGTCCCTTATTCATCAATGTGGCCGAGTCAATCGTAATCTTCGCGCCCATGTTCCAGGTCGGATGCTTTAGGGCTTCGGCCACGGTGGCGGATCCAATTGCTGCCTTGTCACGAGTTCGAAAGGGTCCACCCGACGCCGTCAGAATTATTCGCCGCACCTCTGAACGCCGCTCGCCGCGCAGGCATTGATGCAGCGCGTTGTGCTCGGAATCGACCGGCAAAAGTTCAGCGCCGGACTTTTCGGCCGCGCGCGTCATCAGCTCCCCAGCCATCACCAGCGTTTCCTTATTAGCCAGCGCGACGCGCTTGCCGGCCTCCAGCGCGCGCAGCGTCGGCACGAACCCAACCGCTCCCACAGTCGCCGAGACAACGCACTCGGCCTCAGGATGGGTCGCGACTTTAACCAACCCGCTTTCGCCAGTGACAATTTGCGGAGCCGGCAGCCCACGTTTCACCAGCTCAGCTTTCAGCTGCTCCGCGACTTCTTCGTTTTCGACTGAAACCAGATCTGGTTGATGGCGGGCAATCTGTTCTACGAGGATTGAGACATTACGGCCGGCGGCGAGCGCCACGACGCGAAACTTCTCAGGACCGAGGGCTTCCAGGACCCGGAACGTGTTGCAACCAATCGAACCGGTCGAACCTAAGATGGCGACGCCGCGTGCTGACATAAAATGAAATCAATTCGAAGGGGGCGTACCGGACGAGGGCGGGCCGTAGCCCTGAACTAAATCGATGGTTTGTCCGTCACGATCATAGCTGGCGCCCGTGACGCGCCACTGGCGATTGTTTCGGTATGAAAGATCCACTCGGACATTCACGGTTCGTTTCTCGCCGTAGACTTTCAAATACAGGGTCGCTTCGCCGTCCGCGTTCTGGACGTTGATATTGCCGCTGATAAACGAACCAAAGTCTTTAACTTCGCCAATGTCCTGCTTCAGAATCTCGTTCTTTCGCAGAAACGTGCGTGCCGTTTCGGCGGCTTCGCTAGTGTTCATTTTGTGGAAAACGAACCAGGCGATTCCGCCGACAAAGAGCGCGACAATCAACGCCAGGGCGGCGACAACTCCGGCGATGATTAAGAGTATCTTCTTTGTGCTCATCTATATCTTGAAATACAACCTGGCGAAATAGTAGATGACCGGCGCATTGAACAGCAAGCTGTCGATTCGATCCAATACGCCGCCATGACCTGGAAGAATCTTCGCCGTGTCTTTTGCGCCGGCGCTGCGTTTCAAAGCGCTTTCAGTTAAGTCACCGATCACACCAATCACGTTCATCGTCGCCGCCAAAGCCAACGTAAGCTTGGTCGGCAGCTCAGGGAAAAACCAGTAATGGGCTGCAACCGCGAGCAGTAAACTGCCAAGCATCCCCGCTACTGCGCCTTCCCACGTCTTCCCTGGACTGATGCCCGGCGCCAGTTTGTGTCGCCCGAACCCGCGGCCGCCATAATACGCGGCGGCGTCCGCGCCCATGATTACCAGGAAGAAAAAAGAAAGGAGATGTTTCGAGAGTTGCGGAGCGAACCCGACTCGCAACGCGATTAGATGGCCGCCGAGGAGCACGACATACATCACACCCAGCACCGTCACCCCGGCCGAAGTGATCATCCGGTCGAATGGCGCGCCCCGCAACATAGCGGCCACGAGCGATCCGATGGTCAGCAGGATCAAGATAAACTGAATCATCAAGAGATCCGGTGGCAGCCTCGGCTCGGTAAAATAGAAAACGGTGATCAGCGCCGCCGCCGACAGCAGTCCGGCCGCGGCATCCGCGCGAATCTGTTGTTTGCGCGCCAGCAACCAGAACTCGAAGAGCGCGATCACCAGCGTGGCCGCCGTCAGCAGGACAAAGACGAGCGCCAACTGAGGAAGGATGATCGAAACGACCAGAATCGGAAGCAGCACCGCCGCGGTCAGCACCCGCGCCAACGCCGGCGGAAGGTTCCCCAGGATTGATTTCGATTTGGGCTTTGGCGGTTGAGTCTTCAAGGGTGTCAGAACCGTCTGCGGTAGCGGGCGGTTGGATCGATACGATCTATGACGGCCGTTTCAAGGACGATCTTTGTTAAGCTTGGCGCAGTGTGTGCCCGCCCGCTACGCATGCGGTTCTGAACCTTACTTAGCGTTAGCGACCAACTTCAATCCGCCGAAGCGGCGGCTGCGTTGCTGGTAATCAACCACCGCCTCGAGCAGATGCAGTCGGCGAAAGTCAGGCCAGAGTGTCTCCGTCACATAAATCTCAGCGTATGCACTCTGCCACAAGAGAAAGTTGGAAATCCGCAACTCGCCACTGGTGCGGACCAGGAGATCGAGCTCCGGCAGAGTGTTGGTGTACAACTCTCGCTCAATGTCTGCTTCGCTCAACTCGTTTGCTGATCTGCCCTCGGCCAGCAACTTTCGCATCGCCGTGCGACACGCGTCGACGATTTCAGCGCGGCCACCGTAGTTCAGCGCGACACTCAACACCATGCCCGTATTGGTTGCCGTCCGTTCAGAAGCACGCGCAATCTCGCTGCGCACTGTCGGCGCCAGCGCCTCGATCCGGCCGATCGTTTGAAACCGAATATTTTGGCGATTGATCTCGTCAAGCTCTATGCGGAGGTACTTTCTTAACATGCGCATCAGGGCATCGACTTCATAACGGGGCCGCTTCCAGTTTTCGGTCGAGAACGCATACAGCGTCAAAGCTCCCATTCCCAACCGCGCCCCGGTATCAACCGCTGAGCGGACCGCTTCGACGCCGGCGCGATGACCCGCGATGCGAGGTTGCCCGCGTTGCGCGGCCCAACGTCCATTCCCGTCCATGATCACCGCCACGTGACGTGGCAGGCGGTCCCAGTCGACAGCAGCCAACAAACGCTCGTCGGGGCTGCCCTTGGATACAACTTCTGCGAAGTCTGAAAGCACTTTTTTCTTTCCAGTTCAGCGTTTAAGCTTTAGCTTGCTCTCTCGTGACTACCAATCTAAAGGTTGAACTCTGAACACTGCCTCATTACAAATTCGGTTTCCAAATTACGAGCCGTTTCATTCTTACTACAACGGCAATCGCTGTCAATCGTACCGCAGTGGCACGCGAATCTTGCGCCTGATTCACGGGCGGGACAGTCCGTGCCACTCTTTACTGCATTAGTACTCAACCCTGAGCAGTGTCAGGCCACACGCGGGCGCGGTGGGACCGGCAAGATTGCGATCCCCTTCTCTGATAGCACGGCTGATCGTGTTCCCCTCGATTTCGCCGCGGCCGGCGGCCAGCAGAGTGCCAACGATCGAACGGACCATGTATCGCAGAAAACCGTCCGCGCTCACCGTAAATTCTATGAGATCACACTGCCCGCGATCATCCCAGCCGCTGGCGACCTCCATTTGAGTAATCGTGCGCACCCGCGATTCAGCATCAGACTGCGCCGCCGAAAAAGCTGTCCAATCGTGTTTGCCGATAAAGAGCCGAGCGCAACCGCGCATGACTTCCAGATCGATGGGCCGCGCTTCCTGGTGGGCAAAGCGGGCCCAGAACGGCGACATCACCGGACACTGGATCAGGCGATAGACATATGTTTTACGGACCGCGGAATAGCGGGCATGAAAATCTTCGGGAACAATCTCGGCTGAGAGGACGCGCACATCGCGCGCCAGATTTCCGTTGATTGCGTTACGCAGTTTCTCAGGTGTCAGCTCTCGCTGCAGTTGGGCGCTGGCAACCTGGCCTTCGGCGTGTACGCCGGCGTCGGTCCGGCCCGATCCGTGGACCAGGACCTCGCGACCATCCAGCAGCGAAAGGACGCGCATCAGTTCACCCTGGACCGTACGCTGCCCCTCTTGCGTCTGCCACCCGTGAAAGTCTGTGCCGTCGTATTGGATCAGGAGTTTGAAGTTCATCTCAGCACGCATCTAGATCCCCCTCTCCCATTTGGGAGAGGGCCGGGGTGAGGGTATGAGGGTGAACCTCCGCTTTATCATGCCTTGTCCTCGGCACACACGACTGTCATCAAAAACTCCTTCGCGCTAAGCTCCGCACCCTCATCCCCAGCCCTTCTCCCAAAGGGAGAAGGGAGACAGATCAGAGCTATTACGTCTTTCGGCTTCCAGGTTTTATTGCCTGCTCGCCGCGCCGGCACGCCTCGCAATCAGCCACAGAGACTGCGGGCACCTCGAGCGTCGCCAGCGACACTCGTGGTACCCCTACATTAGCTTTGCCTCCCGAACGATCGATAACCGAAGCAGCCGCGACGATTTCTGCGCCCGAAGACACAAGAGCGGCCATGGCTTCCCGCGTTGATCCGCCGGTGGTAATGACATCTTCTACAACCAACACGCGCTCGCCGGCGCGCACCTGAAAGCCCCGGCGCAGAGTCATCCGGCCGTCTTCACGTTCCGTCCAGATGAACCGTACACCCAGTTGGCGCGCCACTTCGTACCCGATCACGATCCCTCCGATTGCCGGCGAGGCGACCGTTTCGATTTGCATGCCAGCAAAATGTTGGGCCAGTTCCGCGCCGAACTCCGCGGCCGATCTGGTTGATGCCAGGGCAATCGCGCATTGCAGGTACACCGGGCTGTGCAGGCCGCTAGACAGAATGAAGTGACCTTCGAGCAATGCGCCAGCGCTCTTGAATTTTTCTATTACCTCTTGTGCGTTCATCGTTTCAGCGTCGAGTTCAGAGTACCGACCTCAGTCCGGTCTTTGTTGACTGAGAAAAGCCCAACTGAAGTTGGTCCTCTACACCCTTCATTTCAAAAACTGTCGCAGCAGACTACAATGCCCTTCGATGGCATTTCATCGCAATCTCATTTCCGATTCCGCTCTGGTCCAGGAAACTTTCGACCTGCTCAGCAAGAACGGCGGCCGCGCACCCGTCTCTGAAATCGTCGAAGTAGTCTTTCGTCTTTCCCATGCGGACGAAGAACTGGCGGCATCGCTCGTAGGCGATCTGGTTCGCCATGATCGGCGTTTTAGTCTCGATGCCGGGCTGTTGGCCATCATCGACGATCCGATTGAACACTTGCCCCTGAGTGAAATCGACTTTGTCGTGCTCGATGTCGAAGCAATTGGCGCCAAGGGCCGGCCCGCTAGAATGATCGAGCTCGGCGCTTATCACGTTCGCGCGGGAAAAATCCTCGACGAGTTTCAGACTTTGATCGACCCGGGCACGCCGCTGCCTCGCTTCATAACCACGCTGACAGGGATTTCCGATGAAATGCTAAAAGGCGCGCCGAAGTTTTCTGAAATTGTCGACGCCTGGCTTGATTTCGCCGGGGACGCAGTCCTCGTGGCCCACAACTCAAAGTTCGATCTGGCGCTGCTGAACCGGGAGATCGCGCGTGTATTTCCCGGTTGCGGGATGCGCAATGCGGAACTCTGCACAGTCGCTCTGGCCCGGCGCATCGTGCACACGCTCGACAGCCATAACCTCGATGCCCTGGCTGAGCATTTCGGACTTGAAATCACTGCCCGTCATCGCGCGGCCAGCGATGCGCGCGGAACGGCCGAGTTACTTCTACGTCTACTTGATCAACTCGAAACCAATGGCGTGGGCACTCTTTTCGAGGCCCGTCACTTTCGCGCCAACACCGCACCGAACGGCAACGGTCTTGAGCCTCAATTAGCTCTCGACATCTGAGATTGGTTCCGGCGGCGCGCCACGCTTCATCAGGTTCTTGCCGACAAATACCAGGACAATCAACAGTGCCAGCCCAATTCCGATCGCTGGATAATACCGGTTCAATATTTCCTTCGCGTGTTCACCGTAACGCGCGGCGAGATAACCCAACAACAAATAACGAAAAGTTCGGCCACCGGCGACCGCCAGCGTGAACCGCAGCAGGTTCAACCGAAAAACCCCAGCCGACACTACAAACAACTTGAACGGAAATGGCGGTGGCAGGAGCGAGGCAACCATAACTGAGAGCGCGTCGTAGCGATCAATCCAGTCCTTGACTCGTTTTTGTTTAGACGCTGAAAAGCGGGCCAGTGCTCGATGCCCGGCCTTGCGCGAAATGTAATAGAGAACGACGCAGCCGGCAGTTGAGCCAATCACAGCCGCGGCGACATAGATCAGCATCCACGATGGGCGCGAGGCGGACAGCAGCAGCAACACGGCGTCAACACCGCCAGGCATCGGAATCAACACTGAGTCAAGGAACGCGATCGCCAGCAGGCCGAATGGTCCGAATGAAACCAGGTAGCGGGAGAGCTTGGTCAGCCCGCCAGTAATCTTATGGATAAGTGTTTTCAATAAATTTACCGAATCCTTTCACAAATACGCACGCTATTCATTTTTCTTGCCCGACTCTACTGCCGCCCGTCCCTTGCTCGATGCAAGGTAAACCGCCAGCGCAACCACCAGGAGACAAGTCACTATACTGATGATCAGTATTGCATTGTCCTGTGAAAAACGCAGCACCCTTTCACCATAGAAAACTGCCAACGTTCCTTCAGCATAGTAACGAAACGCACGAGCCAAAAATATAGTCAGCAGGAATTTTCGTCTGGGAAACTGCAAAGCACCGGCCGTGGCCACGAAGATCTTGAACGGCATTGGCGGCGGCATCAGCGCCGGCAGCGCCAGCGCCAGAATCCCAAATCGGGCGTAGGCCCGCTCTACCCGCTTGATATGTTCCGGGTTGAAGCGGCGATACAAGACCGCCCGGCCGCCGCGACTCAGGATTGTGTAAAGCAGAAGACAACCGAGCACCGATCCGACGGCCGCGAACATCGGAAAAAAGAAAACCGCCCGTGGATGGGTGTAGCAACGCGCGACGACCAGATAGTCATTCACTTCCGGCAGCGACAATAGCGACGAATCCAGGGCGCCGATCAGAATCATCGCCGGCCCAGCAACGAAGATGGGGACGTGCACGATGAAGTGGCCCAGACGTTTGGCGAGGGCATGCAACCAGTCAAACATAGACGCACAGTTTTGAGTTCAAGCTTTAGCTTGCGCCTGCCTATCAGCAACCTGAAGGTTGAACTCTGAACGTAAACTATTTAGCTGGCGTAAAGATTGAAGGAGTATCGTACGTAACGCCCACGGTGAGTCCCGACCGCGGGCTAAGCTTTGTCAGCCCCTTGATGCCCGCGAAATCGAAGCGAAGTCCTGAAGCGCGAACCTGCATTCCCAGGCGCGCCTCACCCTGCGATTCAGTTCCGAGTGGGCCACTACCCGGCCGCGTGTTCGCGCGTCCGTTGACTTCGCCCGCGAGGTTGAACTGTTTGTTGAGCCGCACGATGCCGGCAAAACCATAAGTCAAAACATCGTTCTGGGAAAACAAACCCGTCGGGGCCGTGAGAATTCCAATCCCCAGATTACCGAACATATTCAAGCGCGCGTTCTGGCCGAACTTCTTGCCGAAGAGCACTTGCCCGTACGCGTTGGTTTGATTCAACCCGAGGCCGCGCCCCTGGTTTGAATTCGGCAATTGGACTCCCACCCGAAAACCAAGCGAAGGCAAATGCGCAGTCTCGTTTCGCAGCTTAACCTTGGTCCAGAGAGTGAAGTCACCGATGTCGCTGGTTGAGTTTGCGGTACTAGCCACGCTCAGCGGAATCGCAGAAGGTCCACGGGTATTGATGCTCAAAAGGTTCTGCGCCACTCCCTCGATTTGGAATTCCACGTTTGGGGCCAGTCCAATGTTTATTCCAATCACGCCGGCGCGCGTCAAATCACCTGTCAGTCCAGAGACCGGGAACCGCGCTTTCTGCACAAAATCAATTCCCGCTTCGATCCTTAATGAACCGGGCGGGATGATGTCGACGTCTTCAGTGATTAAGGGACGCTGTTGGCCGCACGCGACTAACGCAACGCTGAGCATGAACGCCAGTGCGGCCGCACTGATAGTAATTGATTTGATTCGGTTATTCACTCTGATGCGATTTCCGATCCGCTCCGAACTTCAAGCGGATTGTAATGCGCGGCAGTGTGGGACGTCAACGAGAATACGATATTGACATCCCTCAACAACTTGCTGAGGGCGGCCTTGCCTTGAGCCCGCGAAGCGCGGCGACAGCCGGTTACGTCACGAGATCATCGGAGCTTTGCGAATCAACCTCTCCTTCACGATGTGCTACCATGCACACCTTTGCAAAGCTACATTCCCCAACCAGAAGGCGAACCAATGAAGATCAGAAAAATACTCTTCTTAGTTTTGGCCGCGGCCTTATGCGCTGCCGCAAACAGCTTTCAATTCCCGCGCGCAGCGGCCCAACAAACCAGCCGCACCATCAACGTGCCGGGAGTGCATGGTCGCATTACGATTCGGCGCGATGAACGTGGCATCCCCTACATCGAAGCCACCAACGACGACGATCTTTATTTTGCGCAGGGATATGTTATTGCCAACGATCGTCTGTGGCAGATGGATCTGATGCGGCGGACGGCGCGGGGTGAGTTGGCCGAAATTTTAGGTAACCCCGCGCTCGATCAGGACAAGCAGCACCGCACGCTGGGCTTTGCGCAGGAAGTGGACAAGGAGCTGGCCCAAACTTCGCCGCAGACACGCGCCATTTTGGAGTCTTATGCCCGCGGCGTGAATGCTTACATCGCTTCTCTCGATCCCAAATCGATGCCGCCTGAGTTTCAAATCCTCCAATACAAGCCGCGTCCATGGACCGCCGCCGATTCTCTGCTGCCAATCAAGTTGTTTGCCGAAGCGCTCTCAACGACTTGGCGTCTGGATGTGATGCGCGAGGCGCTGGCGGCCTTGCCCGCGGAAAAGCGCGCTGCACTGATGCCGGAGATGTCGCCGCTTGATGTTCTCGTCGTCGGCAAAGACACAAAGAAACAAAACGCATCGGTCCCGGCGCCGGATGGAAGTTCCGTCTCGACCGAATTGTTGGCGGCCGTGGCGAAAGATCAAGACGTCGCAACGCAGGCCCTTGAACGCATCGGTCTGTATGCTGAAGGCCTCGCCGCGAGTAACAACTGGGTCGTCAGCGGTAAACACACAGCGTCGGGCAAGCCTCTCCTGGCGAATGATCCTCATCTGGCGGCATCGGCGCCGTCGATTTGGCACATGGTGCATCTCAGCGCGCCGGGGCTGCGGGTGGCCGGAGTGACCGCGCCCGGTCTTCCCGGGATCGTGATTGGCCACAACGATCGGATCGCCTGGGGCTTCACCAACGTCGGCAGTGACGTGCAGGATCTTTACCTCGAAAAGTTTGACCCGGCTAGCCCGCATCGCTACATGACACCGCAAGGCTGGCGCGACGCAGAAGTGCGCAACGAAGAGATCAGAGTGCGCAAAGGCTTCATGAGTTCCGAAGCCGACATCGTTTCGTTCGACGTAATCGTCACGCGTCACGGCCCGATCATTTTGGAGAGAGATTCGAAGAGTTACGCTTTGCGTTGGACCGCGCTGGATCCGAAAGCGAACAACGCCGACAGCAGCTATCTGGTTGCCAAGGCACGCAATTGGAAAGAATTCACCGAAGCGATGCGATCGTTTACGGCGCCGACCCAGAATGCCGTCTATGCCGACGTTGATGGTCACATCGGTTACTACGCAGCCGGCGTGGTTCCGATCAGAAAGTCAGGAGACGGCAGCGTGCCTTACGATGGCGCTACCGATGCCGGCGAATGGTCGGGTTGGATTCCCTTCGACAAGCTGCCGCACCTTTACGATCCACCCAACGGGATTATCGTGACGGCGAATCAGCGCATTGTCGGCACCGACTATCCATACTTTCTCACGCACTCATGGGCCCAGCCCTATCGCGCGCGCCGCATTTGGGATCTGCTGAATCAGAAACCTAAGTTGACTACAGATGACTTTCGAAAGATTCAGGGCGACGTGACTTCCAATGCGCTGGCTTCCTTTGCGCACGACACGGCCAAGCTAATCAAACCGGGAATCCCGGCAGACGATCAAAAGCAGCGTGACGCTGTCGATGCCCTGGAAAAGTGGGACGGCGAAGTTAACGCCGAGTCCTCGGTCGCGCCTCTGGCGTTTCAAATGCGCGCCGCTTTTCGTTTGCGGATCCTGACCGCTGCTCTTGGTCCCGATCTTTTGAAGGTCTATGGTTGGGACAACTTTGAAACAACGCTCGATCGTCTCTTGAGCGAGCAGCCGAAGGAGTGGCTGCCGAACCAATTCACCAGCTATGCCGAGCTCTTGCGCGCGTCCTATGGCGATGCTCGTCAGACCTTGACGAAAAATGTGGGCGCCGATGAATCAAAGTGGAAATGGGGCCAGATGCAGAAAGTTCGCTTTCCACATCCGCTGTCGGTCGCGCCCCTGGTTGGGTTGCAATTCACCGTTTCCCCGTTTCCTCAGAACGGCGTGTACACGCTGGGCGCCACTGTCAATGTCGGCAGCAATGTCTCTATGCGATTCATCGCCGACCCGGGTGATTGGGACAAATCCCAGCACGGGATCACCCTGGGCGAATCAGGCGTCCCGCAAAACGCGCACTGGAAAGATCAACTTGATGACTGGCGGAACGTGACGCCGCGCGCGTTTCCGTTTACGAAGGCTGCGGTTGAGAGCGCAACGAAGGATGTCCTGATTCTCGAACCAGCTCAGCCGTAAAGAGCGTTTGTCCGCCGGGAGCGCAGACATCCCTGTCTGCCTCTTCGCACTCACGAAGGCCTCCGGGTAACGATGGTTGCACAGCGTTCCTTTTAGCTCGATGCATGCGCAAGTCCGAAGCAACAGCTGGATGGCACAGTCGAGGTTACCTACCTCATTTTGACGGTGAGGAGTTAACTCAGTTCGTCACGTTTCGGCTTGGCGATTCGATACCTCAAGACATCTTCGAGCAATGGAGAACCGAACTGATAAAAGAAGCAAACATCGACATCGATGCCTGTCTAAGGCGGCGTGTCGAGACCTATCTCGATCAGGGCTACGGACAGTGTCACCTGAGGGATTCGGCAATTGCTTCAATGGTCCAAGACTCATTACTTTTCTTTGATGGCGAGCGCTACAAGCTTTCAGCCTGGGTAGTGATGCCGAATCACGTGCATTCTCTACTAACGCCGTCGGCGGGACAACAGATGTCGAGAATCTTGCACTCACTTAAGTCGTACACGGCTTCTGAAGCAAACAAAATCCTGAACAGCGGCGGCAGGTTCTGGCAACCGGAATCATTCGATCGTTACATTCGTGACTCGGCGCACTTCGTGAGCGTAGTCAAGTACATTGAAAATAATCCAGTGAAGGCGCGATTGTGCGCCCAGCCTCAGGATTGGCCCTACAGCAGCGCGCATTTTCGCTAACGGCCGTGAGTGCGGCATCGTGTCTGCACTCTAATCAACTGTTGTTGGATTCTCAAGAACGTGATGTCGAATAAGAACAAAGCAGCAGGCAGGATGCCTGCGCTCCCGGCTTCGACACCCCTGGCACGAAGCTACACCCCCGACGAATCCTGGCGTCTCTTCATCTCCATTGAATTACCTGCAACCGTTCGCAAGGCCCTCAAAGATCACCTCGACTGCCTCAAGCGAGTGCTCCCAAACATCCGCGCAAGTTGGACCCGAGAAGAAAACTTTCACCTCACTCTGAAGTTCCTCGGCGACACTCGAGTAACCAAAGTCGAACTGCTATCGCAAGCAACCGAACGCGCTGCCCACACGGTTTCGCCGTTTGAATTAGTCATCGGCGGTTGCGGCGCGTTCCCAACCCACGGTCAGCCACGCGTATTATGGATCGGAATCCATGATCCTTCAGCTCAGTTGGAGACCTACAATCGAGCGCTGGAGAATGAGTGCGCCCAGGCTGGCTTCCCTCGCGAACCGAGACCATTTCATCCACATCTCACAGTGGCGCGCCTGCGCCAACCGGCGGGCGCGCGCGGCCTCGCCGACCTGCACAAGGA
>Ga0137404_10000892_pt1 | contig 19640 bp, 13 predicted proteins | sample CZOMad2_1_16fung_FD_108285 | JGI IMG/M metagenome (GOLD analysis project Ga0137404, IMG submission 108285) | Vadose zone soil fungal communities from Angelo Coast Range Reserve, California, USA - CZOMad2_1_16fungal (Illumina Assembly) | ecosystem: Environmental > Terrestrial > Soil > Vadose...
GAAGCGCATCAAGCTCGCGATTCAATGGCTGCTGGCGCAGGAGCATCAGCGTTTCTTCCTGCTGCAGCAAAACGAGGCCAGCGACTGGGCCGACATCATGCCGCGCTCGGGGTTCGTTCTATATACGAACACATTATGGTATTTCGTGAAGCGGCTCTACGGCCTCGAGCACGCGGAGGAAACTCACGAAAATTTCAACGGACTCTTCCATCCGTTTTCCGCCGGTATCGCAGAGTATCGCCGGGCCCGGCTGCTCAATGACTACGTGTTACAGCGAGGGCGCAACCGAGACCTGTACCTGAGCTTCGTGAACTTCTCGTTTTTTGGCGAGGAGGGGGATGTGTTCGGCAACGTATTGGCCGTCCTATTGGGGCTCGCCGATGCGCGCGCAAGCACGAGAACGCTCGATGCGCTCACGAAGGCGCACGTGAGCGATCCTTACCCGGTGCGGGCGGTCACGCGTCCCATCAAAGAAAACAGTTCACTATGGCGGCCCTACATGGCGCGTCATCGACAGAATTTTGTCTGGCAGTACCATAACGGAGGCATCTGGCCGATGGTGGGCGGTTTCTGGATCGCGGCGCTCGCAGCGGCAGGCCGTGTCGAGCAGGCCGAAGAGGAGCTGGTAAAACTGGCGCGTGTGTGCGCGCTTCGGAATTGGGCGTTTACGGAGTGGTTTCACGGGAGAACGCTCGCGCCAAGAGGAATGCCGGGGCAGTCGTGGAATGCCGCGGCATTTCTGATGGCGGAACACATGGTTTCGGCGGACGGGACTCTCTTCGCCGGCAGGGACACGCAAGCGGCATCTCGTCGCGCCGTATCATGAATCCGAAGGTGTGTATCCAGCGTCGACGTATGCCCACGCACGTATTCCAGATTGAAGGACCACTGCGACTCGCCTGACCGCCGCCACTTCGTACTTGTCGGCGTTCTGAAGTTCATCCGGCGTTACAGCCAACACCGTTCCGGATACAACGTCGGAAGCCCGTCCGGTGAACTTCGCCATGGTGTGGTGCGCCTTTCCGCTGATTGCGACTACCGTCGGATCTTCGATCTTCAACAAGGCCAGTTCGAACCCTTGCAAAGCATCGCTGGCGCCAGACAATTTCCGACCAAACGTCGCCATTTGCACCGCCTCGAGTTGGAGCGTCCCGTACGAGAACAGCAACTCAGTGTGTATTTCCATGACGCTCGTGGGTGCCAATGCATTGAAATCGACATTCACGCCCTAAGAATATCAGCCATGCTCATGATCGCCTCCGCAACATCGAATATCCGCTTGTTCTGACTCATGGCCGTCTGCCTCAATAACGTATAGGCATCTTTCTCGGATAGCCGGCGGCTGCGCATCAATATTCCTTTGGCGCGCTCTATCGCCTTGCGTTCAGTCAGCGCGACACGAGCTGATTCGAGCTGGGAATTGATGTCCTCGATTCGACGCGATTGAGCTTCAACCACGTCGCGGATCGAGCGCAGGGGCTTCGGCAGCCCATTGTCCATACTGTAAAGTTCTACGCCACCGGCCATTCCCAAGCTGTTGACCGCCGGATCTACGTCGGTCACCAGCATGGCGAATGGCGCGGCGCGTTTGAAGACGTCCCGGTCAACCGCGTCAGCGCGTTTTGCTCCAGCCTTGGCCTCGGCAAGCTTGACGGCACAGAGTCGCCCGAGATCAGCGGCGATGCAGTCCTCGATGCTTCTCATCGTGTCGATTCGCCGCGTGGTCACTTCGTACCACGCATCCGCAGTCACCGGGCAGGGCTCGCCGCCGGGATTCTGCTCGAGAGCGGTCGCGCGCATCTGTTTGAATTCCGCCGTTTCCGGACTGCCGCTCAACTCGAGGAAGAGAGTGACATGACGGGGATCGGCAAATTGAGTAAAGATTTTGAACGCCCGTTCTTGCGCAGCTTGCAAATGCCGCAAATGGCGCCGATCGTCGGCACCAAGATGACCGCGAGACAGCGCCGCGCCGGCGGTGGCCCGCTCTTGACCGGCATATTCCTTGCCTTGAGCGAAGGTCACGAGTGCGATGAGCGCGCGGGACGTCTCCGGATCGGCTGCGATATCTGCTGCCTCGAAACCCACCGCCAGGAGGAGAGCAATCACTTCGGTAAATGCCTTGACGGCATCTTGCGGGGCCAACACCAGTGCCGCTACTCGTTCGCGCGTGCCCGGCAGGGAATCGAGAGCGTCAAAGGCGAACGCGACACGCATGTAGAATCGCGCACTGCAGCTCGTAGGATCAAGCTTCTCGTCCGCATGCTCCAAGTGGTCTCGCACCTTCTCTTCCAAGCTACGGCCGTCGGCGACGTGCGCGACCAGCCGCTCCGCAAAACGAACGCCGTTGGAACCTAGGTAAATCGATGAGGCGCCGCGCTCCTTTTGGAGCGCATGGATCAGCTCGCTGATTCCCTTGACCAAGTCGCTCAAGACCGACAACTGCTTGAGATCGCGAGCGCGGCACGATTGGGCTGACCGTAGAAAGCGACCCGCCAGCGTGTCGGCCTGGGCCGAATCAATCGGATTGTTACCTCGGCTCATGGACCACCTGAGCGTGTGACGCTCCTAGAGGATTGGGAAGCGCTTCAGCTACGTTGGCGCCGCAGAAGTGGATGCGTCATCGATCGCGAACATCCCGCACTGCTTGGAGACTCTGCCACTAACGTATGAGCAACATCAAGCGCCCCGCTCATCCTTTGGGGCTGCGCCCGCGCAAACCCTTGCTCGCCGCACTAACTGTGTGCGTAGGCGCCGGGTCCGCGCCCTTTTTTGATTCGTTTGCCGCATGCCGGTCGTGGACCGTCGGCACGCAGCCGCAGCTAACGAGTTGATTGTATGGGGACGGCCGGCGCGAAGATGTAGTGGCACGCATGTTGCACCGGACTATCGTGCAAGCGGCGCAAGCCGTTCGCACGGGGCAGGTTCTGTAGCGAATCTGCAAGAGGCAATGCCGCCAACCCGTACGCATCTTAGAGGTGCGTACCGTTGGCGGCTTTTTTTTTGCCTTTCGAATCGTGGAAGGTGCAGACGACACAATCAGGGGTAAAGACGATGAAGCAAGTTATCGCATCGTTGCGCAGCGGAAATTGGAAAGCCTTGCTGGCGTGTTTTTTGTACTTCGATACGGGATTTACGGCCTGGGTAATGTTCGGGCCGCTGGCGCCGTATGTCTCCAAGCAGTTGTCGCTATCACCGGCTCAGGCCGGGTTTTTAGTCGCTGTGCCCGTGCTCAGCGCCTCGATCGTGCGTGTAACACTGGGCAACTTGTTCCAGTCAGTGGACGGTAGGCGGCTGGCGCTGCTCGGCATTTCTGTCTCGGCAATTCCCTCGGCTCGCGTGGTCAGCGCCCGAAACGGCCGGATTGACTTTGGATGCGGCGATAGCGCAGGCCGACTAGCGAAATCCCCGGAGCATCCATGAAGGTGATAGTCATCGGTAATGGCATGGTCGGGCAGCGCCTGCTCGAGCAACTGCAGGCGAATGTGTCCGATCTTAAGATTACGGTGCTGTGCGAAGAATCGCGTCCGGCCTACGATCGCGTGCATTTGAGTTCCTACTTCTCCGGCAAGAGCGCGCAGGAGCTATCGTTGGTCGAGCCCGACTTTTTCGATCGATCCGGCATCAGCCTCGAGTTGTCCGAACGGGCGGTCGCCATCGATCGCGGACGGCGCGTGGTGGAAACAGCCGGCGGTCTGCGACTGGAATACGATCGCGTGGTGCTGGCAACAGGCTCGTATCCGTTCGTACCTTCGATACCGGGGCACGATCGTCCGAGTTGCTTCGTCTACCGCACCATCGATGACCTGGACGCCATACGTAACGCGAGCGTCAATGCCAAGAACGGCGTGGTCGTCGGCGGCGGGCTGCTGGGTCTCGAAGCGGCCAAGGCGCTCAAAGATCTCGGGCTCGAAACCCACGTGGTCGAATTCGCGCCGCGGCTCATGGCGGTGCAGATTGACGACGCCGGCGGTAGCATGCTGCTCGGACGTATTCGCAACCTCGGCGTGGGCGTCCATACGGCAAAACAGACCACTGCAATCGCCGACGGCAGCCGGCATGCACATTGCCTGCGATTTGCGGACGGCTCTGTACTCGAGACGGACCTCATCGTTTTCTCCGCCGGCATACGCCCGCGTGATGAGTTGGCGCGCGCGGCGGGTCTCGAGGTGGGCGAGCGCGGCGGCGTGGTGATCGACGATGCCTGCCGTACCTCCGATCCGGATATTTTCGCGATCGGAGAATGTGCGCAGTGGAAGGGAAAGACGTACGGCCTCGTGGCGCCGGGCTACCGGATGGCGGGCATCGTCGCCTCGCAACTGCAAGGCAAATCGGAGGCCCGATTCGCCGGGGCCGACATGAGCACCAAGCTCAAGCTCATGGGAGTCGATGTCGCTTCGATCGGCGACGCCCATGCCGCGGGGAGCGGTGCCCGGGCCTGTGTATTCATCGATGAGCGCCGGCAAATCTACAAGAAACTCGTCATCAACGAAGAGGGGACCCGATTGCTGGGCGGCATCCTGATCGGCGGCGCCGAGGAGTACGGCACGTGGCTGCAAATGGTGCAGAACGAATTGCCGCTGCCGGCAAATCCGGAGCAGCTGATGTTTTCTCCGGTTGATGAACTCAACGCAGGTCAGCCCCCCGGTCTTGCCGCGCTGCCCGATTTCGCGCAAATTTGTTCCTGCAACAATGTCAGCAAACGCGATCTGTGCGCAGCCATCGCGGGCGGTGCGAGAACGATCGGGGCGCTCAAGCAGTGCACCAAGGCGGCGAGTTCCTGCGGGGGATGCGCACCGCTCGTGACGGAGGTCTTGAAGACCGAACTGACGCGCCTTGGCGTGGCCGTCAACAACCATATTTGCGAGCACTTCGCGTTCTCACGGAGGGAACTGTTCGACTTGGCCCGCGTCGGTGGACTGCGTACGTTCGAAGAGATGGTGATGAAGTACGGGAAAGGTCTCGGCTGCGATGTGTGCAAACCGTCAGTCGCATCGATTCTCGCATCGTGCTGGAACGATTTTGTACTGGCGCGCGATAAGGCGCCCCTACAAGACACGAATGACCGCTTCCTCGCCAATATCCAAAAGGATGGCACTTACTCAGTGGTGCCGCGGGTTGCCGCCGGCGAAATCACTCCCCGGCAGCTGATCACGATCGGTCAGATCGCCCAAAAGTATCGGCTGTACACCAAGATAACCGGCGGCCAGCGCATCGACATGTTGGGAGCGCAAGTCCATCAGCTGCCCTTGATTTGGCGCGAATTAGTCGACGCAGGCTTCGAATCGGGCCACGCCTACGGCAAGTCGGTGCGCACGGTCAAAAGCTGCGTGGGATCGACCTGGTGCCGTTACGGGGTTCAGGACAGCGTGGGTTTTGCGCTGGAAATCGAACATCGATACAAAGGCCTGCGCTCACCCCACAAACTCAAGTTCGCAGTATCCGGCTGCACCCGCGAATGTGCGGAAGCGCAAAGCAAGGATGTGGGCGTGATCGCAACGGAGAAGGGCTGGAATCTTTACGTCTGCGGCAACGGCGGCATGAAGCCGCGCCACGCCGAACTGCTGGCATCCGACCTGGATAAGGCGACGCTGATCCGCTACATCGACCGTTTCTTGATGTTCTACATTCGCACCGCCGAGCGCCTGCAACGCACGTCCGTATGGCGCGACAATCTCGAAGGAGGGCTCGACTATCTCAAACAAGTGGTGTGCGAGGATAGGCTCGGTATCGGCGCCGAACTGGAAGCCGATATGCAGCGCGTGATCGACACCTATGAGTGCGAGTGGAAGAAGACCATCGGCGACCCGAAGGCATTGCGGCGTTTTCGCCATTACATCAACAGCGATCATCCGGATAGTCATGTCGTCTTCGTCGACGAACGCGGACAGCCACGACCGGCGCGACCGGCGGAACGCGCGCAGCTCGAGGAGACCGCGTGAACGCCGCTGCCGCGCTGCCCATCGCCGCACCCTGGCACGCCATTTGCGCGCTCGAGGATATCCTGCCCGAGAGCGGCGCCGCGGCGCTAGTCGGTGGAAAGGAGATCGCGGTATTCCGGGTAGGCGATGCAGTGTTCGCCATCGGTAACTACGATCCCGCGAGCGTCGCCAATGTGCTGTCCCGGGGCATCGTCGGCGATATCAGCGGAGAAATCGTGGTTGCTTCGCCGATTTACAAGCAGCACTTCAGTCTCATCACGGGACGGTGCCTCGAAGAGCCGCGATTCGCAGTCCCCGCCTATATGGCAGAAGTCCGCAATGGGCGGATTTGGGTACGGGCAAAGCCCGTACTGCAGAGTCACCATGGGCGCAAGCCGCGCCTGGTCGTCATCGGCAATGGCATGGCAGCCGTGCGCTGAGCTGGCTGGCGCGGCACCAGGTCGTTGATCCGCGAGGCGCCGTGCAGGCGCTGCTCGTGGCAGACAACACGGCGGGCGATGTTGGGGCGGTCGCTCGGCTTTGCGGACTCGACACCAAGACGCTTCAGAATTTCTATGAATGGTTCGGGAGTACCGAGCGCGTCGTAACGCTGTTCTCACAAGGCGTAAATCAATCCTCCTCCGGAACGGACAAGGCCAACAGCATCATCAATGCGCATCTATTGACGGGACGAATCGGCCGTGCGGGCACCGGGCCGTTTTCCATCACCGGTCAGCCGAACGCGATGGGTGGGCGCGAGGTAGGTGGGCTCGCCAACACGTTGGCGGCCCATATGGAACTGGAAAACGCGCGGCATCGCCGCGTCGTGCAGAAGTTTTGGGCTGCGCCGCGAATCGCGGAGCGGCCCGGTCTCAAAGCGGTCGACTTAGGAGTCGTGCCTGGACACGGGCGCCACGGTGTGTGCGTGCTTCGGCGTCGGCCGCAACGTCATCGAAGCCGCGATTGCCGACGGCTGCGACGATCTTTCCTCGATCGGGCATCGATTGAAGGCCGGCACCAATTGTGGTTCTTGCGGTCCGGAGCTGCGTCGGCTCATAGCGAATGCGGTTACGTGTGATAGCGTGTCTGCCCCATAACGCAGAGCCTGGCGTTAGTTCGGCCGCCCGGTGGCTTTGGCTTCGACAAGTGTCTGTATATGCATATAGAAATCCGCTGTCAAACCCCCCGGCCGACAAAGAAGGTGCGGTCGCCTGCTCGATTCCGGCATACTATCCTCGACTCATGAGAAACCGCATACACCTCGGCGCGCGCATTACCGGCCCGGCTTTCGATGAAAGCCGGGGTTCGATCGTGTCCGCTCTACAGGCTGATCGTATGAGGAATCGCTTCCATGTCTTCTCGAGAGTTATCCCTATGTCGACTATGTGTCGTTGCGGACGCTGATCCGGGCGCACTCGCTCGCGTCATCGAACGTTTCCAAAACTTCAATGTCGTCCCTCGCCGCGTCGTCGCCGAATTCGGAACGAACGAATCGCTCCACATTCAGGTTGACGTTTTCGGGCTGCCGGTGGAGCAGCTGACGCTGATCGCGACGAAGATCGGCCAGGTGCCCTGCATCGTCAACGCCCATTGGTATCGGGTCTGAGCTCCGGGGCCGGATCGCCACCGGAGTCATTTCGCATGCCGACCCAGCGTCCCAACGCGTTTCAAATATCGTCGATGCGTTCGGATTTGCTGATGTGCTCGTCCATGCTTGCGGCAAGACATCGCGCACGGTCTTCAGCCGTGTCTCCACAGGCGCTTATCGGAAGCATTAAGGTTCCAATAGCGTTATAGCTATTTTTATCGGCAGCGCCGCGCCAGGCGCTATGACGAACACGCCTGGCTTCGCTCTGAAGTCTCCGGAGAATCGTACGGGGTCCGCAACGCCATGCCAGGGCTCTATGCAGATAAAATTGGCTCGCGGCTTGGTCCAAAGGCCAAGGTAAGGCGAGTCCGGAAAGCTCACACGTAGTCGGGGTCCATCGTCGGCGCCGTAGGTAACCGAGCGACTCCGGATTTCATCGAGGATGATGACGTCGTCTTGAAACAGTGCATCCTCGAGCGCGAGGCGCCCATGAGAGATCGGCGTTGGACGACGCTCCGGCGATAGCAGCCCATCGGCGTCGAGACGCCGGATGGGAGCCGGTTCATCGCTCGCGAACTCGATGAAATGGGATGACCGCGTCCGGCCGAAGGGCAGCGGCCAACGAAACGCAGGGTGATAGCCGAAGCTCGCAGGCATGTCTTCGTCGCCCGCGTTCTTGACGTACGTCGTCACCGACAGCGTTGGACCGTCGAGCGTGAATTGGACTTCCAATTCGAAGTGGAACGGATAGACCGGGAGACTCGACTCGTCGGCCTTGAGCCTGAAGGCCGCGGCGGCGGAAGCGGCATGTACGATGTCGAAGAGCTTGCCCCGCGCGAAGCCGTGCCTGGGGAGATGATAAATCTTCGAACCCAAGCGATAGCAGCCGCCGGCGAGCGTTCCTACGTTGGGAAACAGGAGCGGCGCCCGTCCAGTCCAGACGGTTGGATCGCCGTCCCAGAGTAGATCGCGCCCGGTGCGATCTCGCAGAGTGGATAATTGTGCACCGACAGGGTTGACTTCGACGCTGAGGTCGCCGGAAGTAAGCGATACCCACTGGTTTTGTTGGTCTGACACGTTGTTCTCGACGGTGGCGCCGGCGACGTGAAATCGGAGGTCCAGAACGTTGAATAATCGAGTCGAGGCACCCGCACGAAGGCTCGCTCGCGACCTACCAACGTAGCCTGGTACGCCAGCGCAGTCCCGGCAGTATGATGCATCAATGGGCTACAAGATAGGTACTGAGAGACGTTCGGTCCGTTCGGACCGTATCTCGTGACGCCGGATGAAGTGGGCGACCCTCAGGTGCTCGATATGTGGCTGGACGTCAACGGCAAGCGCATGCAGACCGGGAGCACCCGAACCATGATTTTCCCTGTTCGCACGTTGATAAGCTACATCAGCCAATTCATGACGCTCGATCCGGGCGATCTCATCACCACCGGTACGCCGCCTGGTGTCGGCATGGGCAGAAAACCCGCCCCTGAGTACTTGAAGGCGGGTGACGTGGTCGAACTCGGTATCTCCAAGCTCGGTACGCAGCGGCAGAGCGTGGTGGCTTGGTCCCGGCAATCATGACGGTGTCCATGACCATGCGATTCGTCTCATGAAGCGGGCGGCCGGGGACGCGGTGCGGCGTTTCGTAGGCGATTTCGACCTGCGCAATTTGCCGCCGGAGTTCTACGAGAATCCATTTCCCTATTATGCGCTGCTGCGGGCCCAGGCGCCGGTCAAGCGGCTGCCGGACGGCACGTTCTTCGTGACGCGCTACGACGACGTGGAGTTCGTTTATAAGAATCCCAAGATCTTCAGCTCGGACAAGAAGCAGGAATTCGGTGCGAAATATGGCGCGACGCCGCTGTTCGAGCACCACACGACGAGCCTGGTGTTCAACGACCCGCCTTTTCATACCCGGGTGCGACGGCTCATCAACGGAGCTCTGACGCCGCGAGCCGTTGCGCAAGTCCAGCCGGACCTCGTCGCGCTGGTGGATCGTTTGATCGACACCATGGCGGCGAAGACTTCAATCGATCTCATCGAGGATTTTGCCGCTGCCATACCGATTGAAGTCATCGGCAATTTGCTGGGTGTACCGCGCGCAGAACGCGCGCCGCTGCGCAACTGGTCTCTTGCGATATTGGGGGCGCTGGAACCGCGCTTGGCTTCCGAAGCAGCCGGCCGGGGCAATGATGCGGTACGGGAATTCGCGGCGTATCTGGACGAACTGATCGAGCGCCGCCGCAAGACGCCTCTGGGACCCGATTCCGACCTGATTTCGTGCCTTCTGCACGGTGGGTTCGACGGCCATACCTTGAGCGGGGCGGAGCTGATTCACAATTGTATATTCTTGCTGAATGCAGGTCATGAAACGACGACGAACTTGATCGGCAACGGCTTGGTCGCGCTTGCCGAGCACCCCGATCAACGCGATCGATTGATTGGCGATGCAAACTTGATCAAAAGCGCCGTCGAGGAGTTCCTACGCTACGAAAGTCCGAACCAGCTCGGCAATCGCATTACGACTCAACCCGTACTGCTCGGCGGTGTTGATTTGCCGGCGGGAACCCAAATTACTCTCTGCATCGGCGCCGCCAATCGGGACCCCGAGCAATTCGCGGCGTCTGACGATCTCGACATAGGCCGCTCGCCCAATCGACATTTGGCGTTTGCAAGCGGTATCCATCAATGCGTCGGCATGAGCGTCGCGCGCCTCGAAGCGGTCACCGCGATTTCAGCGTTCATTCGACGATTCCCAGCCTACTCGCTGTCGGCCGCGCCGACGCGGGGCGGGCGGGTTCGATTTCGAGGCTTTCTCAAGATTCCCTGCAATCTCAGCGGCTGACGAGCAGCGCGCCGGGAGCCATCAGGAGGGCGCCGGCCGCCGCCACAATTGCGCAGCGAATTGCCATGATTGGTCACGAACGCGCTCGACCCGGCTGGTAAAGTCTGGATCGAAGAGTGAATTCCTGGACAGGGAGAGGGAGCGGCAGTGGCAAATTCGCGATGGGCGGCGATGGGACGCGTGATCGCGCGACTATGGAGGGCTTGGGCTTGGTGCGCGCAGTCGGTGTTCGGCGTGTGGGCTTGGGAGGCTCCGCGCTGGTTGAGCTCGACCCGATATGCCGCGACCGGTGTGGGCCGGCAGGTCTGGACCGCGGCGCGCCGGCATCCGCGCCGTACCGGCGCCGCACTCTCGGGGGTGCTCGTTCTGGTGGCCGGCGGCCACGCGGCCTGGCGCTGGTACCAATTGCTGCCGAAGCCGGAATTCGCGAGCTTTTCGGTGACTGCGCCGGCGCGCACGCGCATCGAAGAGGAGAACGCGAAACCTGATCCGCTGACCCTGCGGTTCGATCGTTCGGTGGCGACGCTGGCTTTGGCGGGTAAGCCGTTGCCCACCGGCGTGACCTTGCAACCGGCGCTGGCGGGGACGTGGCGCTGGTTGGACGACCGCGTTCTGGAGTTTCGTCCCAAAGAAGACTGGCCGATCGCGCAGACTTATAAGGTTGCTCTCGGCAAGGGTATTTTCGCCCCGCAAATCCGTCTCGAGGATTACGACTTGCGATTCTCGACGGCGAGTTTCTCGGCGCGCGTCGCCGCCGCCCAGTTCTTTCAGGATCCCGTCAACCCCGGCGCGAAGATGGGTGTATTCGATGTGCAATTCACACACCCGGTCGATCCCGCTGAATTCGAACGGCGCATCGAAGTCCGCCTTGCAGGGCAAAAGGAGGGCGTGTTGGGTGTGGGTCGCGAAACCACACCCTTCACGGTCGTTTACGACAAGCTGAAGCTCAACGCGTCCATCCATTCGGCGAGCCTGCCGATTCCGAAAGATCGGACTTCACTCGAGGTTCACATCGGCGCGGGTGTGCGGGCCGCTCGCGGCGGCAATCGGACCGACGCACCCCTGACGGCGGGCGCACCCGTGCCCGGACTTTACAGCCTATCGGTGATCGGCGCCGAGCCCGTGGTCGTCAGCAACGAGCGCAATGAACCCGAACAGGTGCTGTTGGTGAATCTGTCCGCGGCCACCGGTGAGCGGGATGTCGCGCAGGCTGTCAAAGCCTGGATACTGCCGAAGGTGCGTCCCGCGCATGACGCCGTGCCGGCAGCGGGGCGCGAGGATTCGCCCTATGGCTGGTACGACGCCAGAGAAGTAACCGACGCCGTGCTCAATGGCGCGGAGGCGCTCAATCTGGAGCCGATTCCGGTGGAGCGGGAGTTCGTCGAGAGCCACAGCTTTCGCTATCGTGCCGACGTCGGACGGTTCATGTTCGTGCAGATCGACAAGAACCTGCGCTCCTTCGGCGGCTATCTCTCGCCGCGCACCGAGCGCTTAATCGTACGCATACCGCCGTTTCCGCCTGAGTTGAAAATCCTGTCTCAGGGCAGCCTGCTGGCGCTTTCAGGCGAACGCAAGGTCGCGGCGCTGGTGCGGGATTTGCCCGGTATACGCATCGATGTCGCGCGTCTGCTGCCGGCGCAACTGCAACATCTGGTCTCGCAGTCGAACGGCGATTTCGCCAATCCGAGTTTCTACGGCAGCTTCGGACCCGACAATGTGACCGAGCGCTTCGTGCGCAAGATACCGCTCGGCAATCTGGCACGCGGACAGGCGCATTACGAGACCATCGATCTCAACGAATACCTGAAGGGCGAGGGCGGCGACAAGCGCGGCATTTTTCTGTTGAGCATCCAGGGCTACGATCCGCGCGCCGAGGCCGCAGAGCAGCGGGCGGCCGCCGCCCGCCGGGGCGAGGCGTATCAGCCGGCGGAGGCAGCCCCGAACGATGATGAGGAACCGCCGGCATCCGGCACCGACGACACACCGGATTTCGCTCCCGGCGGCTTGATGGACAAGCGTCTCGTGCTGGTGACCGACCTTGGGATCGTGATGAAAAGATCCGCCGACGGCGCACAGGACGTGTTCGTGCAATCGATCGCGAGCGGACTGCCGGTCGCCGGTGCGAACGTCGACATCGTCGCGAAGAACGGCACGGTGCTCGCCGCGGAGGCCACCGACGCGCTCGGCCGAGCGCACTTTCCGAAGCTCGACGGCCTGACGCGCGAGCGGGCGCCTCTCCTGGTACAGGTCAAGAAATCCGGTGATCTTTCCTTCCTGCCGCTGAATCGCGGCGACCGGAGCCTCGACATGTCGCGTTTCGACATCGGCGGCGTTCGCAGTGCCCGCAGTGCGAATCAACTGACGGCATTTCTCTTTTCCGATCGCGGCATCTATCGGCCCGGCGACACGATCCATATCGGAATGATCACCAAGACTGCGAACTGGTCCAAGGATTTGGCCGGGATCCCGCTGGAAGCGGAGGTTCTCGATGCGCGCGGTTTGACCGCGGCGCGCCGGCGTTTCAAATTGCCGGCCGGCGGCTTTGCGGAGTTGTCGCATGCCACTGCCGACACCGCGCCGACCGGTACGTATACCGTGAATCTGTACATCGTCAAGGATGATCGTCCGGACGCCCAGATCGGCACGACCACGGTTCGCGTCCAGGAATTCGAGCCGGACCGGATGAAGATCGCAGCGCGCTTGAGCGCGCAGAGCGCCGACGGCTGGGTCTCGCCCAAGGACCTCAAGGCCGTGGTCAATGTGCAAAATCTGTTCGGTACGCCGGCCGAGCATCGGCGGGTGGAAGCGACATTGACGCTGACGCCGGCGTTCCCGGCGTTCCGCAGCTTGCCGGACTATCGGTTTTACGATCCGCTGCGCGCCAAAGAGGGATACAACGATCGACTCCACGACGCCGATACGGACGCGGAGGGCAACGCCACGTTCGATCTCGGCCTGCAAAAGTACGCAAAGGCAACATATCGAGTGCATCTATTGGCGCGGGGGTTCGAGCCCGAGGGAGGACGTTCGGTGACCGCCGACGCGGCTACCCTGGTGTCGGAGCTGCCGTTTCTCGTCGGCTTCAAAGCCGATGGGGATTTGGATTACCTGTCGCGCCATGCTAAGCGCATCGTATCCTGGATTGCGATCGATCCCGACGCGAAGAAAACGTCGGCTGCCGGGCTCGTGCTCAAACGCGTCGAGACCAAATTCGTTTCCGTGCTGGTCAAGCAGAGCAACGGCACGTATCAATACGAGTCGCGCAAAAAGGACATCACGCTGTCCGAGGAGCCCTTCACCATCCCCGCGGCCGGCCTCGAACTGCCCATTGCCACCGACGCGCCCGGCACCTATGCCTATTTGATCCGCGACGCCGCGGGATTGGAACTCAATCGAGTCGAATACACGGTGGTCGGCCGGGCGAACCTGACGCGCTCCCTGGAGCGCAACGCGGAGCTGCAAATCGCGCTCGGCAAGAAGGACTACGCGCCCGGAGAGGACATCGAGCTCAGCATCAAGGCTCCCTACACCGGCGCCGGGTTGATCACGGTCGAGCGGGATCGCGTTTACGCGCTACAGTGGTTCAAGAGCGACACCACTGCTTCCGTGCAGAAAATCCGTTTGCCCGCTGATTTCGAAGGCAACGGTTACGTCAGCGTCCAGTTCATCCGCGATCCGGCTTCCGAGGAGATCTTTACGAGCCCGTTGAGCTACGGCGCCGTGCCGTTCGTCACGAGCCTTTCCGCGCGCACCAACGCGCTGAAGTTGCATGCTCCGGATCTGGTCAGGCCCGGCGAGGTTCTGCACCTCGAACTCGGCAGCGCCCGCGCCACTCGCGCCGTCGTGTTCGCGGTCGACGAGGGTATCCTGCAGGTCGCCCACTATCAGACGCCGGACCCCTTGGGAGAATTCTTCAAGAAGCGCGCGCTCGAGGTCAAGACATCGCAGATCCTGGATTTGATCCTGCCGGAGTTCAAACGCATTCTTGCCGCAGCGGCGCCCGGGGGAGACGGTGAAGCTGCGCTGCGGCGCAATCTCAACCCCTTCAAGAGGAAGCACGACAAGCCGGCGGTGTACTGGTCGGGAATCGTCGATGTTGATTCCGAGCGAGAGTTCACTTGGACCGTGCCCGACAGCTTCAACGGCGCATTGAAGGTGTTTGCGCTCGCCGTCAACGACTCCTCGATCGGTGTCGTGCAGGCGGAGACGCTGGTGCGCGGGGATTTTGTATTGACGCCGAACATGCCGGTTGCAGTCGCGCCCGGGGACGAGTTCGACGTGAGCGTGGGGGTGGCGAACGGCGTCGCGGGGTCGGGAGCCGACGCGAGCATCGCCGTCACGGCCGACTTGCCGCCGCAGCTCGAGTCCTTGAGCTCGCTGCAGCAACTCTTGAAGATCGGCGAGCGGCGCGAGGCGGTTGCGCGATTTCGCTTCCGAGCGCGCGCGCAGCTCGGCGCCGCACCGGTGAAATTCTCGGCGTCCTGGCAGGGGCATGCGTCCCATCTGGTGGCCGACGTCAGCGTGCGGCCCGCCTCGCCGTACGTCACGGAAATCACGGCGGGCTACTTCGCGTCCACGGTCGACGTGCCGATCGGCCGTTCGCTGTATCCTAATCATCGCAAGCTCGACGTCGGCGTCTCCTCCCTGCCCCTGGTGCTCGCCGGGGGTCTCGCGGATTACCTGGACGATTATCCCCATCTGTGCACGGAACAGCTGGTCAGCCGCGGCTTCGCGGCGCTCGTGATCGCGCAGCGGCCGGAGTTGGCGCGGCCCGATACTCTGAAGGCGCATCCGCCGGGCGAGGCGACGGCGGCGCTGCTCGCCGTGCTGCGCGGCAGGCAAAATGCGGAAGGCGGTTTCGGACTGTGGGCTGCCTCGGCGGGCGCCGACGAGTTCGCTTCGGTCTACGCACTGCATTGGCTGATCGAGGCGCACGAGCGCGGCGAAGCAATTCCAGTCGATTTGCTGCAGAAGGCGTCGGTGTGGCTGCAGCGGTACGCCGCGAGTCCGGTACCTGACGATGGGTCCGCGGGACTCGCGGGCCTTCGCAATCGCGCCTACGCGACATATCTCTTGACTCGACGGGGTATGGTGACGACGCCGATCGTGGCCGGCCTGCGCGAGACGCTGGATGCGCGGTACCCCAACGCCTGGAAGACCGATGTCACGGCGGCGTACCTCGCGGCGGTCTACCGTCTGCAGCGCCAGGATCGCGAGGCCGCCGCGCTGATCGAGGGCGTGGCCGCGCGGATCGGCACCACGAGCGGCCAACGCTTCGCCTTTTACTACGGCGATACGATACGCGACGCGCAAGTCCTGTATCTCTTGTCGCGCCATTTCCCCGAGCGCGCACGTGCGTTGAAACCGGAGGCCATGCAGGCGCTGGTCGCACCGCTCACTCGGGGTGAATACAACACTCTGTCCTCGGCGCTGCTGGTGCTGGCCTTCGACACCTACGCGAGCAATGTGCCGATCGGCGGACTCGACAAATTCTCAGGCTCGGAGGTGGCGGCGGGCGGCACGAGAAGTCCGCTGGAGTTCAAGGGCCGGTTGATTTTGCGAGGGTCTTATGCGGGGGACAGCAAACAATTGCACTTGGTCAACGATACAGGACTCGAAGGATTCTTCAGCGTGACCAGCTCGGGATTCGACCGAAGCCCGCCGGCCGGCGAACTCCGTCAGGGAATCGAGATTCTGCGGGAATATCTGGACGGGCAGGACCAGCCGGTCACGGCTATACGAAACGGCGATCAGATCACGGTGCGGCTGCGCATGCGTGCCATCGATGCTGACTACATCGCGAACGTTGCCGTGACCGATCTGCTGCCGGGCGGTTTCGAACCGGTTCTGAGCCCGCCGGCCGACGGCAGCGAGGCGCCGGCCGCGGAGCCTCGAGCGCCGCCCGCCGGGTCCTGGTTCAATCGTTTGAGTGTAGGCGGCAACTGGCGGCCCGAGTTCGCCGATGTGCGTGAGGACCGCGTCGTGCTGTACGGCGCCTTGTCAAAAGATCTGGCCGAGTATCGTTACCGCATCCGCGCGACCAATGCCGGCACGTTTGCAGTGCCGCCGAGCTTCGCCGAGTCGATGTACGATCGGACGCTGCGCGCACGCGCCGCCTCGAGCCGCGTGACCGTCAAGCGTCCCGGCGAACCCTGAAGGTAGGTGAGCTCGGATGCAGGCGCGGATCCTAGGGCGGACGTCGAGAGCGATCGGATATACGGCGCTCGGCATGCTCGCCGCCGGTTTGTCGGTCATCGTGATGGCGCGTGCGTGGCCAAAGACTCCGCTGCGTGCGCTGGCGCCCGAATCAACGGCGATCAGCACCGAAAGCGGTGAGCTGCTGCGCCTGACGCTGGCGGCCGACGGCCAGTACCGGCTATGGGTCGACCTCGGTCAGATGCCGAAGCGCTTGCCCGCCGCCGTCGTCTTGTACGAGGATCGCTGGTTCTATCGGCACCCCGGCGTCAATCCGGTTGCGCTCGCGCGCGCGGTCGCGCACAGCCGCCCCGGGGGCCGACGCTTCGGTGCATCGACGATCACGATGCAGCTCGCACGGCGCGTGTATCGGCTGGATACGCGCAGCCCGCTCGGCAAATTACGCCAGATCGCGCTCGCACTGTGGCTCGAGATGCGCTACAGCAAACACGACATCCTCGAGGCCTACCTGAATCTCGCACCCTACGGACGCAACGTCGAGGGCGTCGGGGCGGCGAGTCTCATCTATTTCGCAACCCCGGCCGCGAGCCTGTCAGTGCCGCAGCTCATGACTCTGGCGGTAATCCCGCAGAATCCGCGCGAGCGCAGGCCACGGCCGGCAGCGCCGGTAAACTCTGCGCTGGACGACGCGAGGCGCAGGCTGTGGGCGCGCTGGCTCGCACGCGAGCCCGGTGATGCACGGTTTTCGGGCGGCATCGCGACGGCGGTGCCCTCGCAGAGTTCCGAGCAGCTGCCGTTTCTGGCGCCGCATTTGACCGACGTCTTGCTGCGCGAGGCGGGCGGCGACGTGCGCACGACACTCGATCTTGGGCGGCAGCGCACTGTGGAGCGCGTTCTGCATAATTACATCAGCGGCCAGTCCGCGCTGGGTATACGCAACGCCGGCGCCTTGTTGCTCGAGCAGAGCGGCGGGCGCGCGCTGATGCGCGCATACGTCGGCTCGGCCGACTATCGCGACGCCGCGATCGAGGGACAAGTCAACGCGGTGACGGCCAAACGATCCCCGGGATCGACGTTGAAGCCGTTCGTCTATGGGTTGGCCTTGGATCAAGGCCTGCTGCACCCGCGCACCATCCTCAAGGACGTGCCGACCGCTTTCGGTCCGTTCAGCCCGGAGAATTTCGATGGCCGATTCGTGGGTCCGATTGCCGCCGAAGACGCGTTGATTCGCAGCCGCAATGTGCCGGCGGTCGCGGTTGCCAGCCAGTTGTCGCGTCCCAGTCTCTACGATTTTCTGAAAACCGCAGGCGTGTCGCGCATGCAGAGCGAGCGGCACTACGGTCTGGCGCTGGCCTTAGGGGGCGGCGAGGTGTCGATGGAGGAACTCGGCCGTCTGTATGCCATGTTGTTGAACGGCGGCCGGTTGCCCGCGCTGCAGTCGATCGCGGCGACCGACGCGCCCTCGGGCGAGCGGCTGCTGTCGGAGGAAGCGAGCTTTATCGTGCTCGATATGCTGAAAAAGAATCCACGCCCGGATACCGGCCTCCCCGCATCTCCGTCCGTTGCCTGGAAGACCGGAACGTCGTGGGGCTTTCACGATGCCTGGTCCGTCGCCGTCTTCGGCCGCTATGTATTGGTCGTGTGGATCGGGAATTTCGACAACTCCGGCAACCCGGCGTTCGTCGGCGTACAGGCGGCAGCGCCGCTGCTATTCCGCATCGTCGATGCACTGCGCGGCCAGGGCCAGGATGCCGGGGACATTGCGCGCCGCATGCCGGCAAATGTCGCGCGCGTGGAGGTGTGCGCAGCGAGCGGCGATTTACCGAACGCCGCGTGTCCACAAACGGTGAGCACTTGGTATATTCCTGGAAAATCTCCCATCCGCATCTCGAATTTGCACCACATCGTCTACTTCAACGCGGCGGGTCGCCGCGTGTGCGGGCCGGCCGAAGGAGTGCGCGAAGAGGTATACGAATTCTGGACTTCCGACATGCTGCGCCTGTTCCGCGAGGCGGGAATGCCGCGCCGTGTGGCGCCGCCGTCGCCGGAATGTGGCAACGTACCGGGCGACGCGGACGATGATCGCGAGGGACCGCGAATCGTCTCGCCGATGCGCGGCCTGGTGTACACGCTGCGCACCAGCCGGCCGGCACCGCTATCGCTGCGCGCCGACGCACCCGCGCAAACACAAGCGGTCTACTGGTTTGCGGGCAAGGCCTACTTAGGCCGCGCGCCATTCGGCGAGGGTTTGGCGTGGCTGCCTACTCAACCGGGACGCTACTCGTTGCGAGCCGTCGACGATCGAGGGGTTGCCGACACTCGTGATCTCGTCGTGGATTTCGTGCCTTGAACCCAATCGTCGCGCCGGGCGCGTGTCTGCGCCGCGCGGGCCACGGGACTCATTTATAGATTTCTATCCGGCGGCGGATGAGCTCGTTTCGGTGAGATTGTTCTGACATGGCTTTGGGTTCTCGCAGAGTTACGTCCAGGACGTCCGGCAGCGATACTGCCCACACTGACAGCCCTAAGAGGGATCAACCATGAAGACCGCACTTGCTTTGACTTGTCTTGTGATCAGCGCCGCGCTCACACCGATCGCCGCGTACTCTTCGGATGACGTGGATATGGATCGTTCGCATCCCAAGGCCTTCGTAAAGGACTCGGCCATCACTGCGAAAATCAAGACGCAGTTGGCGGCGCAGCATTTGAGCAGCCTCACCCGCATTCACGTCGACACCGATGCGGACGGTGTGGTGTGGTTGAGCGGCGTAGCGAGCAGTCAAGCCGATATCGACAAGGCGAAAGTTATCGCCAGGAACACGGAACACGTGGCAGCCGTCAAGAGCGACATCAAGTTGACGACCGACTGAGAAGGCGCGCAAACCACGCTTTTGGGCGTCTTACTTAGGCGCGGCGGCAATTTTGCCGCCGCGCTCGGCTTGAAGAGAGCCGGCTTCTGACGCTCACAGCATGATCATGCCGAAGCTCACGGCATACCGAAACTTGCAGCGAGAGGTGTGGAGGACTTTCTTCGATCACTACGTCTTTCAAATCCACGGCGATCCGGCCGCGCATATCGCGCGTGAGCGGCGCGGACTGCTCGGAAGCCTCTCGCCCGAACAAGCCGCACAATCCA
>Ga0137404_10000903_pt1 | contig 19587 bp, 15 predicted proteins | sample CZOMad2_1_16fung_FD_108285 | JGI IMG/M metagenome (GOLD analysis project Ga0137404, IMG submission 108285) | Vadose zone soil fungal communities from Angelo Coast Range Reserve, California, USA - CZOMad2_1_16fungal (Illumina Assembly) | ecosystem: Environmental > Terrestrial > Soil > Vadose...
ACGGCGAAATCATTTTTCACGCTCGGCTGGTATTCGATGCGCAATTCCTCCGCGTCATTGGAAATGCGGCGATACGCCAACCGCGCCAGTGGAGAAAATTTTGGAATCAATTCGCGGCGTGCGCGGATGATTTCTTCGCCTAATTTCACAAGCTCCTGCGAAAAACTATCAAGCGCTGCTTCGTCACTGGAACGTTGTTTGAGCAAGGCGTTTCGCGCGCGGACGCTGTGCATATAACGCTGGAGCAACGGCAGATAAACCGGATTCGTTTGCGCGAGCAGCAAATCGAGAAACCGTCGCCGCGAGCGCGCCGCGCCTTTGACGAGCTGCAAATCTTCCGTGCAAAAAACGACCGTCCGCAGCGCGCCAAAATAATCAGCGAGTTTTTTTACGGGCTGACCGTTGAGCGTCAATTTTCGTTCGCTCGCCGACCAGAACATCTTGATTTCATGTTCACCCTGGCCGACGACATTTCCGCCGACAAAATAACCCTTCGCGACGTGCCGGATCATCTGCGCGCCGCCGACGCCGCGAAACGACCGCAGCGTGGCCATGAGATAAATCGCCTCGAGGATGTTCGTCTTGCCCTGCGCGTTGTCGCCGAGCAGAAGGTGAAAGCCGTGCGCAAAATCGGCGTCCAACCGCGCGTAATTGCGGAAGTCTCGGAGTCGCAGATGGGACAAATGCACGGGAAGAAAATAATTGGAAATGAGCCTGCCGCGAGTTTTTTCAGCGCAACGATTCTTTTATCAGCAATTCGTTGTAAGCGCGGGCGATTTGATTCGTCAGTGGCGATTGCTTTAATTTTTTCCGGTCGAGCGATTGCGCCCCGACAATTCCGAACGACGAAAGCGACAGGAAAATTCCATCAACGCGTGCCGGATTTTTCAGGCGAATGTTTTTTTCACGAACCGGAATTTTCAATTCCGAACAAATTTCAAGAACGACCGCGCGTGTCACGCCGGGTAAAATTCCAGCAGCCAGTGGCGGCGTGCAAACGGCGTTGTGCTCGATCCAAAAAAGATTGCTGCCTGCGCCCTCGACAATGAAACCGTCTGTATTCAAGAGCAATGCTTCATTCGCGCTGGCGGCATCAGCTTCCGCGCGCGAAAGGATTTGCGGCAACTTGTTGCACGTCTTGAATTGTCCAAGCGGTTCGTTGGCTGGCAGACGAAACGACGACGTGATCAACTTCCATTTCAAAAGATTCTTGAAATCGGTTTTCGGCGACGGATGCAACGACATGACCAGCGTTGGACAACCTGCGCCTTCAGGAGAATAACCGCGCTCGCCAACGCCACGCGAAAACGTCAAACGCAGCAACGAATTTGGCATTTTGTTTTTTGCGATGAGTTTAGCAGCGGCGGCGTGCAATTGCTTTGGCATGAAAGGCAATTTTATTTTCAAAAATTTTGCGCCGCGCTGAAGCCTTTCCAAATGTTGCTGCCAGCGAAATGGTTTGCCGTTGAAAACACGGATCGTTTCAAACAAACCGTCGCCGAGCAAAAAACCCCGGTCGAAAACGGACACGACAGCTTTTTCTTCGGGAACAAATTTGCCATTCAGAAAAACGAGCACGTCATCTTTTACCGCAGAGACGCAGAGACGCAGAGAAAAATTTCTTAAAAAATGTTGTCCGGTTTCCGCAAAAACCGGCATTTATATGTGAATGCAAGCGATGGATGACTTGGAATTGCTGCGCGAATATGCGGCGAACCATTCCGAAACGGCGTTTGAAGAATTGGTTTCGCGTCGCGTCGGCTTCGTCTATTCGTCGGCGTTGCGGCAGGCGCGCGACCCGAATCTGGCCGGGGAAATCACGCAGGTGGTTTTCATTATTTTGGCGCAAAAAGCCGGGCGCATTTCCGGTAAAACCATTTTGACCGGCTGGCTTTTCAAAACCACGCGCTTCGCCGCGCTCGCGCAAATGCGCGCCGATGCCAAACTTCAACGACAGAAAAAGGAGTTTCAAATGCAAACTGAAATTCAATCCACCGCAGCCGATAAAGTAGGACAGGCTTCCAGCCTGTCAATCTGGGATGAACTTTCTCCGCTGCTGGACGAAGCGCTGGCAACGCTCGGCGAAACCGACCGCCAAGCCGTGCTGCTCCGTTTCTTTGAAAATAAAAGTCTCGCGGAAGTCGGAAATTATTTGGGCGCGGGCAAAGACACCGCGCGCAAGCGCGTAACACGCGCGGTGGAAAAACTGCGGAAATTTTTCGCGAAACGCGGCGTGAGTTCGACGACGGCGATCATTGCCGGGGTAATTTCCGCCAATTCCGTTCAAGCCGCGCCCGTGGCGCTGGCAAAATCTGTGACCGCCGTGGCGATTGTAAAAGGGTCAATTGCTACGGCATCAACCTTAACCCTCGTAAAAGGAACTATGAAAACAATGACTTGGATAAAAATCAAATTCGCGCTTGGTATGAGCATGGCAATGTTGGTTGCCAGTGGCGTGGCGACGGTGGCAATTTCTCAAACCAGTAACGGTGACAATCTGGCGGCACAGGAAATCATGAAGAAATCACAAGGCGCTTATGCCGGATTAACAAGTTACAGTGATGAAGGAAAAGAAGTCGGTTCTGTGGGTAAGGCGGATGTCGCGCCGCACACGTTTTCCATCAAATTGGCACGGCCCAATCTTTATCAAATTAAATGGACTCAAGACCTTGGTTTTTATTCTCAAACAGGTGTCGTTTGGTCGGCAAGCAACGGCGATTATTTAAAGATGCAGCAGGTCAGCAAGCCAGAAAAATATCCGAACACGGATGGAGCTTTAAGTGCTGCGATGGGTATTTCAGGAGGTGCATCTGGCATTGTTCCAAAATCATTTTTCAATCTGAAGTCAGGCATATTTGGCGCGATGCAATCGGCTACAAAAAAGTCCGATGAAAAAATTGGCGGAACTGATTGCTATGTTTTGACTCAATCAAAAGGCGGTCGCACCGAAACATTGTGGATTGGAAAACAGGATTTTCTCATCCGGCAGATTGAAAATGACACCAGTGCCGCCATTTTGAAAGCGATGATGGAAGACCAAGCAAAAAAACATCCTGAAATGCACCTTCCGACAACCGTTGGTGGTGACGTCAAATCAGTGCAAACCCACATGAACATTGAAGTGAACCAAACAATTCCGATAACGGATTTTGCGCCTTGATTCAATAGTTTGTTTGTCGTTGCTCAAACCATTTTACACGCCGCCCGCGCATTGTATAATGTCCGTCTGTGAATTCGCAAAACTGCAAGCGCGTCATTTGTGGCATGACAGCAAAGAAAGTGAAGTAGCCCAAATGTGTCGCGGCGCGACGGCGGCAGGACGTTTTATTTTGGAACGATGTTCCCGGCACTTTGTGCCGGTCTAATTTCCAATCGTCGCTCCGGGACTTCCAGCGCGGCAAAAAAACCGCGCGCCTTCGCGAGCGTTTCCTCGTATTCGGCTTCTGGATTTGAATCGGCCACGATGCCCGCGCCGACGTTGAAATGAATTTTTCCCGCCGCGCAAACCGCCGTGCGGATGGCGATGCTCAACTGGCTTTCTCGATTGAAACCGAGATAGCCAATCGCGCCGCAATACGGCCCGCGCGAAATGGGTTCAAGTTCGTCAATGATCTCCATCGCGCGGAATTTCGGCGCGCCGGTGATGCTGCCGCCGGGAAAACACGACGCGAACGCGGCAAAATGCGTCACGTCCTTTCGCAACCGGCCTTCAATCGTCGAAACGAGATGCTGCACTTGCGCAAACTTTTCCAACTTCGCCAATTCCGGCACTTGGACGGAACCGTATTCGCAGACTTTGCCCAAATCGTTTCGGAGCAAATCGGTGATCATCACGAGTTCGGAAAGTTCTTTCGCGCTGGTCTGCAATTCGTAGGCAAGTTGCGCGTCGCGCGTCGGGTCGGCGTCGCGCGGTCGCGTGCCTTTGATCGGGCGCGTGATGATTTGAGAGCCGCTCATGCGCAGAAATTGTTCGGGCGACGAAGAAGCAATCTGAAATTCGCCGCAGTCAAGAAACGCGGAAAAGGGCGCGGGCGAAACGGCGGACAATTTTTCAAAAAAATCCCAGCCGTCAAAAGATTTACCACCAAGACACCAAGACACCAAGGGTTCTGCATTGTGAGAATTTGTTTCAGTTGGTGCTTTGGTGTCTTGGTGGTTAAAAAACAATTTCGCAGTCAGCCGGTGGGAAAGGTTGACCTGATAAATGTCACCGGCGCGGATGTATTTTTGCGCGCGTTGAACTTTAGAAATAAAATCTTCGCGCGAAAGATTTGGCGAAATCTCACGCAGAGGCGCAGAGGCGCGAAGGATTTCTCCGCCTTGCGTCTTTGCGTCTTTGCGTGAAAATTGTCTTTTCCAAAATTCTAATTTCTCTTCCGCTTTTTTTTCATTGCGTGAGCCATCGGCGTTCAGGCCGGTTGAAACGATAAAAACTTTTCCAAGCTGATGGTCGAAGACGGCGAGGCTGTCGTAAAAACCGACGGCGCAATCGGGCAGTTCCAAATCGTTGACGGCGCGGCGCGGCAGTTTTGGTTCGGTGAAGTTTTTCAGGTCATAGCCCCAAAACCCGAAGCAGCCACCGAGCGGAAATGGCAGATCAATTTCGTCGAGCAATTCAAATCGCGCCATCAAGCTGTCGAGCAAATGCCACGGATTGCCAAAATGAATTTCCGATTTTGAAATCTCGCATTGCGAACCAAATGAACGAAAAGTCAGAAATGGATTGGCGGCGACAAATGAATATCTCGCTTGATCTGAATCAAAAGAATTGCTGCGGAGCAAAACAATTCCATCTTGCCCGCGCAGATTTTCAACGATCGATTCCGGCGTGTGCGCGGTTTGGATTTCTTGAATTAGCGGACGCATCGTTTATGCAAATGCTTGCGGCAACGCGGGCGTGCCGGCATGGCGTTCGTAATCCAAGATGATTTTCACGGCTTCGTCGGTGTCATCGGTGATTTTGACGAGGTCAAGGTCGCCGGAGCTGATGAAATTATGTTTATCCTGCATGTTGGCTTTCGCCCATTTCAAAAGGCCGTGCCAATAGTCGCTGCCAAAAAGGATGATTGGAAATCGCGGGATGCGCTCGGTCTGCACGAGCGTGAGCACCTCAAAAAGCTCGTCAAGCGTGCCGAAACCGCCGGGCATATAAACGAAACCGAGGCTGTATTTTACGAAGCAAACTTTGCGCGCGAAAAAATAATGGAAATGGATCGGGATGTTTGAAAAACGGTTGGCGAATTGTTCGTGCGGCAGTTCGATGTTGAGGCCGACGGATTTTCCGCCGGCTTGCGATGCGCCTTTGTTCGCCGCTTCCATGACGCCCGGGCCGCCGCCGGTGATGACGGCAAGGTTATGTTGCGCCAGTTTTTTTCCGATCGAAGTGGCGGCGCGGTAGTATTTGTCGCTGGCTTTGGTTCGCGCCGATCCGAAAATGGTCACGGCGGGGCCGACCTGTGAAAGGGTTTGGAACGAATCCACGAATTCGGCCATGATGCGGAAAATGCGCCACGGGTCTTCGCGCATGAGAAAAGTTGTGTCGCTCATGTGACGAGTTTAATCGCGCAGGAAACAGGAAACAAGCCAGTGATTTGAATTGGAAATTCAACGCACCTTCATTCTCATGCTCATCATCATCCTCGAAATTTCGAGGACGAGAACGAGGACGACGATGGGAAGGATTGAAAATTAAAAAGGCCGGAGAAAATAAATTCTCCGGCCGTTCCTCCGACCCGGCTGCTCACGAGCAACCTAAACTCTCGCCGCAATTCAGACATTTGTAGCACGCGCCGTTGCGAACTGCGACATGGCCGCAAGTCGGACACGTCGGCGCGTCCTGCTGGTTCGTGATCATCGAAGTCAGCGTCAGCGCGCGATGTCCGTGACCGTTTCCGTTTTCCGGTTTCACTTCCAACAAGTCCGTGTCATCGGCGATCGGCAATTCACGCACCGGACGATTTATTTTTTTTTTCATCTCCTCGGCCAGGCCGGGCATCGCCAGTTCGGGCTGATTACGAGCGGCAGTGATATTTTCGCGATAGCCGGGAATGAACTGAAACGCGAGCCAGCGGAAAACGTAATCAATGATTGAAGAGGCGTTTCGGATTTCAGGATTTTTCGTGAAACCGCTCGGCTCAAATCGCTGATGGGCAAATTTTCTCAAAAGCGTTTCCAACGGCACACCGTATTGCAACGCCATGCTCGTCAACGTGCCAATGCTGTCCATCAATCCGCCGATGGTCGAACCTTCCTTCGCCATCGTGATGAACAATTCACCGGGTTGATTGTCCTCAAACAAACCGACAGTGAGATAACCTTCGTGGCCGGCGATGTCGAATTTATGCGTGATGGCCGTGCGCGTGTCGGACAAACGGCGGCGCAGCGGTTTGCCGGCTTCGGCGCGAAGTTTGGCAGTTTCCGCTTCCAATTCTTTAATTCGATTTTCCACTGCGGAATTTTGTGAAGATTTATCGCCGCCTTCATTGGTCTTTTTCGTGTTGAGCGGCTGCGAACGTTTCGAACCGTCGCGATAAATCGCCACGCATTTCAAACCCATTTTCCACGCCTGGATGTAAGTGTCGCGCACTTCCTCAACGGTGCATTCGCCCGGCATGTTGACGGTTTTTGAAATCGCGCCGCTGATGAACGGCTGCGCCGCCGACATCATTTTCAAGTGCGCGAGATAATGGATGCTGCGCTGGCCGCGATGCGGCTTGAACGCACAATCGAAAATCGGCAAATGTTCCGGCTTAAGGCCACTGGAAATTTTCGCGCCGTTTTCTTCGACGTCTTCAATCGTGTCGAATTTTTCAATGTGCGCGATGATGTTTTTGATTTCAACTTCGCCGTAATTCAAACGGCGCAATGCGTCGGGAACACCGCGATTGACGATCTTCAACATGCCGCCGCCGGCGAGCAGTTTGTATTTCACCAGCGCGATGTCGGGTTCGACGCCGGTCGTGTCGCAGTCCATAAGGAACGCAATCGTGCCGGTCGGCGCGAGCACGGTGACTTGCGCGTTGCGATAACCGTGCTGACGGCCTTTGGCGAGCGCACCGTCCCAAGTCATGCGCGCTTCGTCTTTCAAATAATTAAATTCCGCGCTGGGCTGAATTGTTTCGACGGCGTCGCGATGCAATTGAATGACGCCGAGCATGGAATCCACATTGTCCTTCGCCAAGGGTTTCGCAACATGGGCGCAACGCGCGTCGCGGTAACCCGGAAATGCGCCCATGTTCGCAGCGATTTCCGCGCTTTGCTCGTAAGCGTGGCCGGTCATGATGGACGTGATTGCTCCGGCGAGCGCACGTCCTTCGTCAGAGTCATAAGGCAAACCATAGCTCATGCAAAGCGAGCCGAGGTTGGCGAAGCCGAGGCCGAGCGTGCGGAAAATGTGGGAATTTTCCGCGATGTCTTTCGTCGGGTAGCTCGCGTTGTCCACGAGAATTTCCTGCGCCGTTATGAAAATACGGCAAGCGGCTTTGAAACGCTCCACGTCAAATTTGCCATCCTCGCGTTTGAATTTCATCAGGTTCAGCGACGCGAGATTGCACGCGGTGTTGTTGATGAAAACATATTCGCTGCACGGGTTCGTCGAATGAATCGGCTCGGTGCCTTTGCATGTGTGCCATTTTTGGATCGCGCCGTCGTATTGCATTCCAGGGTCGCCGCAAATGTGCGTGCCTTCCGCAATCTTGAACAGTAATTTCGCGGCGTCCTTCTTTTCGAGCGGCTTGCCGCCGTTGGTGATGGTGCGCGTCCACCATTCTTTTCCGGCGAGCGCGGCGGTCATGAATTCATCGCTCGCGCGCACGGAAAGATTTTCGTTCTGATACATCACGCTGCCGTAAGCGTCGCCGTTGTAGGAGCCGTCGTAGCCCTGCTCGATGAGCGCCCACGCTTTTTTCTCTTCGCGCTGTTTTGCGTCAATGAATTCCTCGATGTCGCCGTGCCAGTCGCGGAGCGTGTTCATTTTCGCCGCGCGACGGGTTTTGCCGCCGGATTTCACGACATTGGCGACTTGATCATAAACTTTCAGGAAACTCATCGGGCCGCTCGGACGTCCGCCGCCGCTCAATTTTTCCTTGCTCGAACGCAACGGCGACAAATCCGTGCCGGTGCCGGAGCCGTATTTGAAGAGCATCGCTTCGCTCGACGCGAGGCGCATGATGTCTTCCATGTTGTCCTCGACCGACTGGATGAAGCACGCGCTGCCCTGCGGATATTCGTATTGCGACGTAGCGCGCTCGGCCATTCCGATTTTGCGATTGTAAAACCAGTTGCCCTTGCCGGATTTTTTGCCGACGCCGTATTCGTGAAACAATCCAACGTTGAACCAGACCGGCGAATTGAACGCGCCATATTGATTCAGGCAAAGCCACGTCAGTTCCTCGTAAAAAACTTCGCCGTCCGCCTTGCTGAAATAGCCGTCGGCAATTCCCCAATCGGCAATCGTCCGCGAAATGCGATGAATCAATTGGCGAACGGAAGTTTCGCGTTCAGAAGTATTTTGTTCGCCGTAAAAATATTTTGAGACGACGACTTTGGTGGCAAGCACCGACCACGACTTGGGCACCTCGACATTTTCCTGCTTGAAAATGACCTTGTTCGCGTCGTCGGTGATTTCTGCGGTGCGTTTGTCCCATTCGATTTGCTCGAACGGCTTGACCTTCGCATCGCTGAATATGCGTTCGATGTTCAAAAACTTCTTCGCTCCCTTGCTTTTTATTTCTCGGCTGGCCGAAATTTTCGTTCCTCGGCGGCGACCGGCGTGTTGCGGTTGAACTGGCACCAAAACTTCCTCGCGTGCATCAATCATGGCTCACTCCATTCTAAAGGTTAAACGTTAATGTCCGGCGGTGCAAGAGACGCAAAACCCGACCAGACCTTTCAAAAAACTGTTAATCTTCCCGGAAAAACCGACTTGCCCGACACTTTCACCACTCCCCAATTAGTGGGGGAACGGAAAGCATCTTACCACTACTGGTTGTGCTTTCAAGAAAATTTTGCGAAAAAGTTACACAAAAGATATTCGCAAGCGATTCGCAAATGAAATCAATGGAATTTCCGCGCCAACGTTGAAAAAATGAAACTTGTTCGCCTCCTGTGAACAAAATCAGCGTCGCCCTTTTGCGCGATTGCTGCCACGCGGTTGTGAAATTTTTTTGCGGCGCGTGGAAAATTTTCCCTGCGGCCTTTCGGCCTGCGGTATGAATTTTCGGATCGGCTCAACGCTTTTCGGTCTCGCTTTCGGCACGATCACAATCGGGCAGCCTTCGTAGCCGAACGCCTTGCGCAATTCGTTCGTGAGATTTTTTTTGTATTGCTCGGAAAACAATTCATCGCGGTTCACGAACAGCAAAAATGTCGGCGGCGCCTGCCGCACTTGCGTCGCGTAGAAAAATTTCAGGCGATGCCCCGCTGCGCTGACCGGCTGGCGGCGCTCGACGGCGTCGTGCAGCGTGCGGTTCAAAATTCCAGTCGGAATTTTCTGCTGCAATTGCGACGCGACGTAACGAACCGCTTCGAGCAAACGCTCCAGATGAAAACCGGATTTGGCCGACGTGAAAATCACCGGCGCGTAATCGAGGAAAAATAATTTCTTCTGCACCCACGCGCCAAATTCCACGAGCGTGGACATTGTTTTTACCTGTCCCTCGGTGCGCTGCTTGCGATTGCGCTTTGCGATTTCTTCCTCGCGCGCCTCACGGACTTTTTCATCGAATAAATCCCACTTGTTGACGACGACGATGCAGGCTTTTCGGTTTTCAACGATGCTGTCGGCAATTTTTTTGTCCTGTTCCAAAATGCCCGACTCCGCGTCCAAAACCAAAACGACAATATCACTTCGCGCAATGGAATCCTGCGAACGCTGGACGCTGTAAAACTCAATGGAATCGCCCACTTGCCGCGTTTTTCGCATTCCGGCGGTATCAATCAAAATATATTTCTGGCGAATGCCGTCGGCCTCGACTTCAAATGGAACGTCCACCGAATCGCGCGTCGTGCCGGGAATTGCCGAGACGATGACACGCTCGGATTTCGTCAGCGCGTTGATGATGGAAGATTTTCCGACGTTCGGACGGCCAACGATAGCCAGTTTCAAGATTGCAATTTCGCCTCCAGTTTTGGACTGCGGCGGCGTGTCGCCGCCTTCCTCGACGCGACATGTCGCGTCGGAAAAAAGCGCGGACGTGTCCGCGCACTCCAAATTTGAAACTGCTTCGTTCATCAAATTCTGGATGCCTTCCCCGTGAATCGCGCTGACGGGAAAAATTTTCTCGAAACCGAGCGCGGCAAATTCGTCCGCATTTTTTTCATCGCGAAACGTGTCCACCTTGTTCGCGGCGACCAGAATCGGTTTGCCGCTGCGACGCAATTTCTCCGACACTTCGCGGTCGAGCGGCACGACGCCTTCCTGCACGTTGACGACGAGGATGATGGCGTTCGCGGCTTCAATCGCCAGTTCGACCTGTTCGAGCGCGGCTTTGATGATGACGTCGTCGGATTTTTCGCGACGGAGCAGGCCGATGCCGCCGGTGTCCACGAGCGTGAACGATTTTCCGTTCCACTCGGCCTCGGCGGTGACGCGGTCGCGCGTGACGCCGGGCTGGTCGTGGACGATCGCGATCCGTTTTTTAACGATGCGATTGAACAGCGCGGATTTGCCGACGTTTGGCCGTCCGACAATGGCGATTAAATTTGACACTCGCACATCATGGAGAAATTTCTGCGGGCGAGAAAGGTAAAAGCTCTAATCCGTAACTATGCGATCAATTTTTGTGCCCGGAGGTAAATGTTTTGTCTGGCGATGCAATTGTCCCAAAACGGAATAATGAACCTGAAAATCAATGCGCGCGAAGTTGGAAGCTTCTAATTTTCCGCCAAGCGACAACGGAATTTTACAACTAAAGCATTGGCCTGAATCCAATTCACCATGAAGTTTCCGCAATTCCATTATGAAATGACCGATAAACCATTTCCTGCGCTGTTCGCGGTCATCACACAAATTTTCAAATTCCTCTTGTGAAGACGCGACTTGATTAAATTCTCCGCACATCAAATCTAAAAAGTAAATTTGACCAGCTTCATTGCGTAAAAACAAATCGCCAAATGCTGTCATCAGGACAGGCGTGAATTTTCCACGAACCAACCATTGCCAATCAGAAAGCAAATTTTCCACAGCGATGCCGTCCAGTTTGGCTGTAAGATGCACTGGAATTGCCATAAAATGTAGCGTAAATCAAAATTGCAAGATTTAGAATTTAATTTTCATTTCAACTTTCCCATCAAAATTTTTGCGCGGCGAATGCAGCCCGACAGCGCATTGTCGCATTTGAGCGCGCAAAAGAAAAGTTGGATTCACGCGGCAAGGCGGTTAAATTATTGCCATGAAAATGCTGCAAGTGGAATTGCCCGACCAAATGGCGCATGAAGTTGAAGACGTCGTGGAAACGGGCAAGTTTGAGAATGCGACGGAAGTCGTGCGCGCCGCTTTGCGTGAATTCATTTCCCGCCGCCGCTTTGAATTGTTGGAACAGCAGCAATTGAAAGACATTTCGTGGGCTTTGAACGAAAAGCCCGCCGCGAAATGAAACAGCTTGTCGCGGACACCGGCCCGATTTTACATTTGCATGAAGCAGGCGCACTTCACTTACTCCCGCTCATTGGAGAAATTTTCCTGCCGCCGATGGTCGCTGCCGAATTGCGTTCGCTCAACCCGGCATTGCCATCAAAATTTGTAAAGCCTCAAACGCTTTCTTCAACTGCTCAACGTCGTGCTTTGGAATGGCAACGCGCCGGATTCTTGCATGGCGGCGAATCAGAGGCGCTGGCTTTGGCGCTTGAAATCAAACCAGATTGGTTTCTCACCGACGACGCGGCGGCGCGATTGATGGCGGAATCTTTGAAAATTGAAGCTCACGGTTCAATTGGAGTGCTGCTTTGGGCTGCGGCCAACAAACTTGTAAAAATGCCGGAAGCGAAATTACTTTGGTTCGGCTTGGAAAAATCGTCGCTTTGGATGTCGCCGAAAGTTCGTTTGGAAGCGCGAGCGGCTTTAGAAAAAATTTTAGTTTGAGCCTCGGCTCCTACAAAATTATTTCAACTTCCCCATCAAACTTTTTGCGCGGCGAATCCAGACGCGGTCGCGTTTGCGTTGGAACGCCGGCGCGTGAACGTCGTCACTCAAAACGTCCTTCAATTCCGTGCGCGCCAAATCATTTTGATTTTTCGCGGCGTAAAGTTCGGCCAATTGCACTTTGGCGCGCGGATAGGAATGGTTTTGCGTGATGTGCTGCCAGTATTGCAGCGCGTTGTCGGTCTCGCCGAGCGCGGTGAGCGTTTCGGCCAGCGCCATCATCGTGTGGCCGTAATCGTGGTCGGGCTGCGCGTGCATGACGCTTTCGAGGAGCGGACGCGCCTCGGCGGGACGATTCATGCGCACGAGGCATTGGCCGAGATGCGCGCGGGCGTCTATGTCCTTCGGCTCGCGTTCGAGCGCGGCGCGATAACATTTTTCCGCCTCGGCCAGTTTGCCGCGCCGGAAATAAACGTCGCCGAGCTGGAAATGATGATAGGCGTTGTCGAGATGATGGATTTGCGCCTGCAATTGTTTGATGCGAGCGCGGCTGCCCGCGCCGGGCAATTCAAATCCGCGCATCGAAGTTGGCGACGCGCGATAAACCAGAAAGAAATAAATCACCGCGGAAATTCCCCAGCCGATGAAAATGAAAACCGCCCAAATCCATTCGCGATTGCGGATGGCATGAACGAGCATCCAGATTTGAAATGCGGCGACGATTAATAGCCACGGATTATGAATCAAATAGCCGGGGTTTAGCACGTTCGTGATGAGCGAGGCGAACATGATGCGAAGCGTAAATTAAAAACTCAAAATTCAAAATTAAAAACTTGTTGTTGAACTGGCGGCTTGTTTTCGCGGTCAATTCTCTTTAACAATTTCGGTTCTACATGAACGACACTTTGATCATCGTGCCGACTTACAATGAACGGGAAAATCTCCCGCGCATGGCGCAACGCATTTTGTCGCTGCCGGTGAAAGTGGATTTGCTCGTCGTGGACGATAATTCTCCCGACGGCACGGGAAAAATCGCGGATGAACTCGCCGCGAAGCATCCTGAAATTCATGTTTTGCATCGCCCGGAAAAAAATGGCCTTGGACGCGCTTACATTTCCGGTTTTCAATGGGCGTTGGAACGCGGTTACGAATTTGTTTTCGAAATGGACTGTGATTTTTCACATGATCCTGACGAAATTCCCCATTTTCTTACCGCTGCGAAAAATCAAAACGCCGACCTCGTGCTTGGCTCGCGTTATTCCGGCGGCGTGCGCGTCGTCAATTGGCCGCTCAAACGGCTGATGTTGAGCCGCAGCGCTGGCGTTTATGTCCGCATCATTACCGGAATGCCGTTCAGCGACCCGACCGGCGGCTACAAATGTTTTCGCCGTCGCGCACTCCAGTCGCTGGACCTCAATAAAGTCCACTCGAACGGTTATAGTTTTCAGATCGAACTGACGCACAAACTCTGGCGGGATGGAATGAACGTGATCGAAGTGCCAATCGTTTTCACCGAACGCGTGCATGGCCAATCCAAAATTACCGGGGCAATCATCCGCGAAGCATTTCCAATGGTCTGGCGCTTGTGGCTGCAAAACGGCTTGCGCCGCTCGCCGCGCAAGCGGCAATAAAACAGCAAGGATTTAATTCTTCTGCACGCGATAAAAGCGCGCGCCATTGATGGGGTTGGGATCGACGACGAAGGCGGAACTGTTGTTCGTCAGCGCCAGCGAAAACAAATCTGTCCACAACGGTGGTCGGCGAAAAAGTTGTCGAGAATTCTGTGCGCGGTGCCATCGTCGGCGAGATGGCGCTCATAGACCAAGTCACCGCGCGTCGCCACTTGCATTGCGCGCAGCGAATGCCGGCTTGCGAAGATTGACCAGCGCCGGTTCTTCTCCATCATCCAGCTCAATCCCTACTTTGCCGCGCACGTCATGAAAACCCTCGCCGACCGCTTGCGCCAGACCAACCAATTGCTCTCGCAGAAATAATCCCGACACTTTCCCGCTTAAATGACTTGATCCGATCAAACGAACTTGAACCGTGGCTTCGATTGTTTTTTTGGACTGTCATTAGATTAAACAATCGCCATGTCCGCGATAAAATCCGTCAACAGCTTCAAGTCTTGCAATGCGAGTTAGCGCAAAATGTTTCCCGCGCGCAATATGCCGATGATGCCAACGAGAATCCAAAAGCCGTTCAACGTGATGTAGGCGCGGTCGCGCTTGAGCGTGGCGCACCATGTGAGCATGACGGCATCTATGGTGTTGAATACCCAGACGAACATGAAGGGACTTTGCGGCCCAAGCCAACTGACGAGGCTGAAGCTGAAGATCCGCATCAGGACGCCGGTCATTTCAATTATTTTAATGTAGCGCAGGACAAATGAATTCATGCCGGAATTCTGATAAAACCGGCGAGCAGCTTCAAGGTGTTTGCACACGGCCAGACCTTGCGGTCAGCCACCATTGCGCGCCGCCAAATTATTGGTTCACGTTGGCAGCGGCGCCTGGTATTTGCCGCAGGATTATTTTCATCGCCAAAGGCAAGGTAGGATTACACCTAATAGCCTTTAACCCGCCGATCTCTTAATGTCATTTCGTGAAGATTAACAAACCAAATAATTTCGCAATGAAATGAATCTTCCCGGGCGTCACAACAAACGCCCATACTACATCAGCCGGAACATGCCTGTGTTCCGGCTGTTTTCTTTTCATCCATTTCATCCGCCGCGCCTGCGGCGCTGACCGTAATTTCATTTCCCAAATTTCGCGCGGCATTTGGGCCATCTGAAGTTTAAGGCGTCGCAAACGGCGTTTGGTTTGCCATAAACTCAATCCGGTTTGCACTATGCCCAAATGTCAAATAGCCCTTTGTCAGATTAGGCGATAACCATTCATGCCGTTTGTTCAGTTGAACTTGCCCTGTGCGTCGGCTATTGTGTTGAGCCTATGACATTGACGGAAAAATTGCTCGCGCGGGCATCAGGCAAATCGAAAGTCCAGGCGGGCGACAACATCTGGGTCAACGCCGACGTGCTCATGACGCACGACGTTTGCGGGCCGGGAACCATCGGCGTGTTCAAGCGCGAGTTCGGCAAGGACGCCAAAGTCTGGGACAAAAATAAAATCGTCATCATCCCCGACCATTACATTTTCACCGCCGATTCCAAATCGAACCGCAACGTGGACATCCTCCGCGATTTCGTGAAGGAGCAGGGTCTGCCGTATTTTTACGACGTGATTGACGACCCAAACGGTCATTGGCATTTCGACACGAGCAAAGGGATGTTGAAACGGCAATATGGATCGCGTTACGCGGGCGTTTGTCACACCGCGCTTCCAGCAAAGGGTCACACGCGTCCGGGCGAAATTCTTTTCGGCACGGATTCGCACACATGCATGGCGGGTGCGTTCAATCTGTTCGCCACCGGCATCGGCAATACCGACGCGGGCTTCGTGATGGGCACGGGCAAGTTGCTCATCAAAGTTCCCGAGACGATGCATTTCCGGCTCGAAGGCGCATTGCAACCGGGCGTGATGGCGAAGGATATTATTTTGCATTGCATCGGCGAAATCGGTTTTGACGGCGCGACGTATCGCGCGATGCAATTCGACGGCGCGGGTGTGGCGAGCCTTTCGATGGATGACCGCATGACGATTGCGAATATGGCAATCGAGGCTGGCGGCAAGAATGGCATTTTTGAATTTGATTCGCGCACGCAGGAATATGTGGACGCGCGTGTGAAATTGAACGGCACGAAGGCGAGTTACAATCCGGTCGCGCGCGACAAGGACGAAAAATTTGTCTACGAAATGGTCGTTGATATGAGCAAGCTCGAACCGACCGTCGCGTGTCATCCCGATCCCGGCCAGCGCAAGAAGGCGAAGGACATGGACGTGAAATTGGACCGCGCTTATGTCGGCTCCTGCACCGGCGGCAAGACGAGCGACTTTGTGGAGTTCGCAAAAATTTTGCGCGGACGCAAAGTGACAATTGATACGTTCGGCGTTCCTGCGACGCCGGACATCGTGAACGATTTGCAATCCACGCGTTGGGGTGACAAAACGATTTGGGAAATTCTCACCGACGCCGGTGTGCAAATGACCGAGAACGCCGGCTGCGCTGCGTGCCTTGGCGGTCCCGTGGACACGTTTGGCCGCATCAACAAGGCGGGCATCAATTGCATCAGCGCGACGAACCGGAATTTTCCCGGCCGCATGGGCGACAAGGAATCGAAAGTGTTCCTCGCCTCGCCGATGACCGTGGCCGCGAGCGCGATCGCCGGAAAGATTGTTGACCCGCGCGAGTATTTGGGAAATTAAAGTGCATGAGAGTTTTGAAGAAGCTTGGTTTTGAATACGCCGCCGATTACACAAATACCAAAGGAAAGTCAGGATGTGAAAAACTCCATCTAAAGTGGAAAGGAAAGAATCTAAAGTCCGGCGACAAAGTTTATTGTTTCGTTGTTGCCGAAAAAATTTGTTATGTCGGCGAAACAACCCGAAAAGCGCGAATGTTTCAATACCACAACAACACAGTAATGAAAAAAGTTCGCGATGAATTGTTAAAGAAAATTCGTAAAGGAAAAAAAGTCCAAGTCTGGGTTTGCACTGATTTTTCAAAAGCTCAAAGAACATTGTTGAAAAAAACATTCACAATCGGGCGACTCGGATTGGAAGCCTTACTAATTGATAATTTCAAACGGACTTGGAATCTCAAAAGATGAAAACTATTTCCAAGCGAAATAATTTTCACTTCCCCATCTCCGCTCCCGGCAGATAAACCGTGAACGTCGTGCCCGCGCCGACTTGTGTGCGGACGTGCAGCGCGCCGTTGCCCTCCTTGACCAGTCGCTGGACGATGTTGAGTCCAAGTCCCGTTCCCTGCCGCGGGCCTTTGGTCGTGAAGTAAGGCTGGAAAATTTTCGGCAGCACTTCCGGCTGAATGCCGGGGCCATTGTCTTGCACGGAAAATTTCACGAGCGGCGCGGTGTTGTCCAGGCCCTCGATGTTCATCAGCCGGTCGTTCGGGCCGTCCTTGAACTTCGTCAAATCCAGCGGCGCGTGCAGGACTTCGCCCTGGATTTCGACGCGATGCGGCAGCGGCGCGCACTGAAATGCGTTCACGGCGAGATTCAACAAAATTTGAATCAAATCCGTGCCGTTGATTTTGACGCCGGCGTCTTCGGCCAACGGCCTGACGCCAAATTCGTTTTCCGTCAAACTCGGATGAACGCGGATGAGTTGATCCAAATCATGCAGCAATTGATTCACGCTGACGCGCGGAGCGGTTGCTTCATCCGCGTGACGCCGCAAAAATCCGAGATAGCGGCGGGAAATTTCGATGCAATTGCCCACCTGCCGCGCGATGATGCGCAGGCGGTCCTTGATAAATTCCAAATCTTCCAATTCCAATCGCGTCGAGCGTCCCAGGCGCTGGTTGAGCACTTGCACGAAACCCGAAATGACCGTGAGCGGGCCGTTGATGTCGTGGATGATGCTCGCGTAAATGTCGCCGCGCGTCTTGGCGATCTGCTCTTCGATGCGCTGGTTTTGCAATTCGTTCAAAAGCTCCTGGACTTTTTCCGCGCTGCTGTGGATTTCGCTTTCCAGCGTGCGCCGTTGCATCGCCTGCCCGACCGCCGCGCGAATCGTCGCGATGTCGAACGGCTTGTTGATGTAGTCGCACGCGCGCAGCCGGAGCGCCTGCCGGATGGTGTCCGTCGTCTCAAACGCCGTCATCATGATGGCCTCGATGTTCGGGTTCACATATTTGATGCGCTCCAGAACTTCGATGCCGGACATTCCCGCCATGCGGATGTCCAAAACCGCCACGTCAATTTCATGTTTCTGGACGAGTTCAATCGCCGACGGACCATCCTCGGCCATGAGCAAATCGTAATCGTCCTTGAAAATCACCCGCATTGACAGGCGCGGCCCCTCCTCATCATCCACGACCAGCAACGTTCCGCGACGTCGCGGCGCCGGAGTCGCCTCGATGATGTCGGTCAGGGCAGTGGTTGCCGCCGCCAATGGATCAGAATCAGCCGTAAAAGCCATGTTCAAAAAATCAGTGAATCAACTTCATCCACTCTAACGCAATCGCCTTCCGCCTCAAGAACAAAGCACGTCACGTTTCGCCAGCCGCGAAAGGAGCAGTTCCAATGCCTGACGCGCGGTGACGTCCTTGAATTTTTCGCGGCTGAAACGATTTAACTTTCGCTCGATCACCGTTTCAAAATTTCCGGCCAGCGCAATAAAAACTGTCCCCACAGGTTTGCCTTTCGTTCCGCCGCCTGGCCCGGCAATTCCAGTCACTGCAATCGCAAAATCCGTGCCAAAATTTTTTCGCGCGCCTTCTGCCATTTCACGGGCAACTTCTTTGCTCACCGCGCCGAATTTTTTCAATGTGACGGAACGAACGCCGAGAAATTTTTGTTTGGATTCGTTGCTGTAACAAACAATTCCGCCGGAAAAAACTTTTGACGCGCCCGGAACATTTGTGATTTTGTTCGCGATGCAGCCGCCCGTGCAGGATTCAGCCGCGGCCTGAATCAATTTTCGTTCAGTCAAAAAACGCACAATGCTGATTTCCAACGTGTCACTCGTCACTTGCCACCTGCCGTTTTTGGCTTGGGTTTGCGGATTTCAACATTGAATGTTCCCGCGACGTAACTTTTCATTTCGTCCGGCGCGCAGAAATAAATTTTTCCCGGCATCCGGTTGTTCGCCAGCGTGCCAAATTGCAACCGCATCGCGTAAGCGCCGTCAAAACCTTGCCGCGCGTCCAGTTCGGCGTCCTTCCAGCGCAACGTGACGTGCGCCGCCATCAGCGCGTTGGTGGTGACGTTGATGGATTTTTCAGCCAGCGCCTCCGGCTGCGCGCCGCCAAAATTGATTTGCAAGCCGAAATCCGCCGGTCCGCTGCGTCCCTCCCGCAATGTCAGCGTGCCGTTCTGCAAAAATGCGCGCTCAACGATGAAATCTTTTCCGTGAATCCGTCCCGCTGCCGTTGAATCAGGAAGATTGGTCATCACCGCGAGATTCAGCATCCAGTTCGTGTCGTTCGCCACTGGCGCGATGATCGCGGGTTTGGGCGGGGTTGCCGGTTTGATTGCCTGCTCTTTTCCAGATGCGTTCGCAACCTGATTAGTTTCCGTTCCGGTGGATTTGAAAATTTTCCCTCGAAAAACAAACACTGCCGCGACCGCCATGCCAATCAAAACCAGCAAAACCAAGGCGACCGCGAGCGAAGATTTTTTTTCGAGAACGGAACTTGAACCTGCTTCGGGAATTGTTGGAACCGGCCGCTCGCCCTTTTTCGTGCCAGTGATGATGAATTTCTGCCCGTCCGTCGAAGGCGCTTGCGGCACGGTGATCTTCTGGAAGCACGTCGGGCATTCCATCTGCGCGCCCGCCTGCGACGAATCGCAACTGATGTGCTGGCCGCACACCGGACACGCATATTTGAATTCACTCATGGCTTCCGCAAAAACATTTCAT
>Ga0137404_10000904_pt1 | contig 19580 bp, 16 predicted proteins | sample CZOMad2_1_16fung_FD_108285 | JGI IMG/M metagenome (GOLD analysis project Ga0137404, IMG submission 108285) | Vadose zone soil fungal communities from Angelo Coast Range Reserve, California, USA - CZOMad2_1_16fungal (Illumina Assembly) | ecosystem: Environmental > Terrestrial > Soil > Vadose...
GCTTCTGGCTTTCCGGCCATGGTCATTGTCTATTTTTTGGTGGCTCAGCCATCGAAGGCTTAGCCTCCTAATTTTTTTTGGCGACCAACGGAAAGCCAGAGGCTTTCCGCACGGGCTGCGGCAGAGGCGCTGGTTGCTCGGCGTCGAGAGCGCAAGTTCACGCTGCCCCACCGCTTTCGCATTGCAGTTACGCTGCGTTCGGAGTTTAATAACGCCCTCATGATCGGGCAGCTTCTCGGCAATTACAAAATCACGCAAAAGATCGGCGCGGGCGGTCAGGGCACGGTTTACAAAGCCATCGATCAGAAACTTGGCCGCACGGTCGTCGTCAAAGTGCTGCCCGCCGAACTCACCGTCAAAGAAGCCAACCTGAAACGCTTTGAACGCGAAGCGCGCCTGGCTTCGTCGCTTGATCATCCGAACATCTGCACCATCTTTGATATGGATGAAGCGAACGGCCTGCACTTTATCTCGATGCAATACGTCGAAGGCCGCAACGTGCGCCAACTGGTGAACGGCCGGCCGCTGGAATTGGAGAGCGCTTTGCGCATCGCGATTCAGGTGGCGGACGCCCTGGCGGTAGCGCACGCGCGCGGCATCATTCATCGCGACATCAAGAGTGGCAACATCATGGTCACCGACAGCGGCCAGGTGAAGATTTTGGATTTTGGTCTGGCCAAGCTGCTCGATGAAACCGAAGCGACGAACACTGGGATTCATCAAACTGAGTTGACTGAGATAGGCGTGCCTTATGGCACCGCCACCTATGCCGCGCCGGAACAAGCGCGCGGCGACAAGGTTGATGCGCGCGCGGATATTTTCTCGACTGGAGTGCTCGCTTATGAAATGTTGACCGGCACCTGGCCGTTTCGCGGCAAATCAACCATCGATGTGCGCCACGCGGTGATCTACGATCAGCCGAAGCCGTTGGTTGCGGCGCGGCCGGGCGTGACGCCGCCGCGTCTGCAACAGATTCTGGACAAGGCGATGCAGAAAGATCCGCGCGATCGTTATCAAAAGATCGACGAGCTGCGCGATGAGCTGCGCAAGGTTCTGCACGATGTCGCTTCAGGCGCACGGTTTGAAGAGTCCGCCGCGCCGCGTCATCTGGGCGGGCATAGCCCGGTGTCTCGCGCTATGCGTTGGCTGCGCAGGTTAGGCGGCAGTACCGATACCCAGACCAGCACACCGCAACTTTCGGCCAAGGGGTTAACAGATCCCGGCGAGGGATCGATGACTACGATCGCGGACCGCGAGAAGAAGAGTCTGGCGGTGCTGCCTTTCAAAAACCTCGCCAACAACCCCGAGTCGAGTTTCTATGAATTCTCTCTGGCTGACGCGGTGATTACTGAACTCGCGCGCATCCGCTCGCTGGTGGTGCGCCCCTCTTCGGTGATGTTGAAGTACCAGGGCCAACCGGCCGATCCAGCCGACGTTGGCAGAGAATTGAATGTCGATGCAGTGTTGTCGGCCGGGTTTCTGGCGGTTGGCGATCATTTTCGCGTCAACGCGCAACTGCTGGATATCAAGAGCGGCGAGATTATCTGGAGCGATCGGGTGGACGCTTCGGCCAAAGACATCATCGCGGTGCAGGACGAGATCACGCGGCGCATCGTCGATGGGTTGCGGCTCGAGCTAAGTCCGGACGAACAGGCCGGGCTGGCGCAACCCGCCACCGTCAACGCGGAAGCTTATGACGAGTTCCTGCGCGGCCGCGACCGCTTTGCCCGCTTTATCTTTCGCAGCGTCGCCGCGGCGGATTGCGACGCGGCGATAGCCCACTTCAGCCGGGCGATTGAACTCGATTCGGAATTCGGTTTGGCTTATGACGGGCTGGGCGCGTGTTACGTGAATCGTGTTTTCAAGGGCCTGGGCGGCGCCGAAGATTTTGAATCCGCGGAGGCAGCTTTCAATAAAGCCCTGGCAATCGACGGCAACATCATCGAAGCCCGCATGCTGATGGTCTTTGTCTATCTCTGGCGCGGACAGAAACAAAAAGCGCGCGAAGAAGTTGGGCGCATGCGGCGCGAGGCGCCGAACGAAGCGGTGGTGCATTTCGTCAAGGCGACGCTGCACCGGCTCGACGGCGAATATGATCGCGCGTTGCGGAGCTACGATCGGCTGGTGCATTTGGATCCAGCTAGTTTTGTCGTGGTCAGCTATAACCGCGCGCTGATCTTTCTCTATAAAGGAAAGACCGAAGACGCAATGCGCGAATTGGATCGGGCGGCGTCGGTCGAGCCGAACAATCCACTGCTGCGGATGTTTCGCGCGATCACAATGTATTACCGCGGCGAGATCGACGCGGCGCGCGATCTCTTGCGCGAAGTGCTGGAACAGAATCCGAACCTGCACGGCGTGCGGCCGTTTCTGGCGATGTGTTTGAGCGCGCGCGGCGAGCACGAGGCCACCCGCGCAGAATTAAATGAAGACGTAAAGCGAACCGCCGCCGTCGATCCCGACATTGCGTATGCGGTGGCGTCGGTCTATGCGCTGGAGGGCGATCGCGATCAGGCGTTCGAGTGGTTGCAGCGTTCGGTGGCCCTGGGAAACGAAAACAAACCGCTGTTCGAGCACGACTCAAATCTAAGTGGAGTGCGCGACGACCCGAGGTTTGGGGAATTGATCAGAAAGATAACGCGTGCGTAAAAGTGTAGAGCAGGTCAGTACCACCCGCAGTAGCGGGTGGGCCCTCACTCAAGCCGCCGTCATCCGAGGTCCGGCAGATCACCTCCCTGTCCATTGATCACATAATCGATAGCCAGCGAGAGACTTCGTTCAGTCCACAAATATCGTTGACTACCCTTGTCGGCCCAGGGGCTAAGCGACTCCTGCCAATTGCCATCCTCTCTCATCTGGCGGGTCGCATTCGCCTTGAGTGCATTGAGAGCTCGCTCAGGCCTTGTTAATCCGATAGACACCACGACATGCACATGATTAGTTCGCACGTTAAGAGCGCGCAGCCGCCACGCGCGATGCTTGCAGGTATCCTTGATCGCAGTCTCTACACTTTGACGTTGGTTGGTATCAAGCGTCACAGCGCCGGACTTGAGTCTACGAGTGCTGTGCTGTTTGCGGAGCTGGCTGGCGGGAATATGAGGTGACTTGTAAATATTATAATAACGATCCGTCGATTCGCGTTCGTCCCCATGAAGGCACGTCCCGTAACACCGGAACGTAATCAGATATCCAAGCGGAATGTCCGTATCATTCCACACAGCGGTCAGAATACTCCTGCTCCGACTCTGTGGGTTGTAAATGTTTTTGCTAACTCTCCAATAGCCCACCCGCTACCGCAGGTGGTACTGACCTGCATCGCGGCAGGCTTCTGCGTAATCTGTGGATTTGGTCTGCTCCCCTCCCTCTGCTATACTCGCCCTGCTCGCCTCGGTCAGGCATTCGGCCCGGCCGCAACGCATCGCAAACCTAGTTTCCAATGCAGTTGAAGTCGAGCAAGATTTTTGAAGCCGTCAACCGACGGCCTTTGACGAATCGCGAACCAGGTTTCAGAGCGCGTCCTTTATGGCTACGCTAGGCTCCCTGGCGGTGGTTGCCTACTTAAGCAGCACCGAGCGATTTTCACGGAGTTCCCGTTTGAATCAAACGCGTATCCACCGGCGATTGCAGGTGGTACTTAAAAATCACGCGAGGGATCTCGATCCATTCGATCGAACCTCGAACCAACCGCCGGTACATTCTGCCGGCGCCTCCAACTACCAACGAGCACAGAAAACGCAGGTCAGTTCGTCTAACAACTGCGTGCGCTCAGGCTCACTAAACGTGTGCGCAGCGCGGGTCTCGCCTTTGGGCTTGCAGAATTCGCGTCGCCGCAACAGAAAGAAAATCAATGTCAAGAGAGTTAATTGTTAGTGTCAACGGAAAAGAAAAGAAAATTGCGATCGTGGAAAACGATCGCGTCACAGAGTTCTACATCGAACGCGGTGAGCAGAACCAGGGCATCGTCGGCAACATCTATAAAGGGCGCGTGATGCGCGTCCTGCCCGGCATGCAGTCCGCGTTTGTGGATATCGGACTGGAACGCGACGCGTTTCTTTACGTCACCGATTTCTTTGACGAGGAAGCCGAGTTCGAGCGGATCGTCGTCGATAAATCAAAGAAAGTTGATCCCGAAACCGCCACCCGCGCCGCGACCGAACACATCGAGCAGAGCCGCGTCGAACGCGAACACCACATCGAGGGCGCGCAGGAACGCGCCGAACCACTGCGCCTTGCTCCTGCCGGCGAAATCGAACTCGAGCCGGCCAGCGCAGCTGAGAAACCGGAAGAGCCTGAGGAAGGCGGACCGCGCCGCCGCGGACGTCGCGGAGGCCGCGGCCGCAGTCGCTCAACCCGGACCGATGGGCCGGAAGAGCGCCGGGTAGCCCCAGTCCCAGCTGAACCAATCGACACTCCGTTTGTGACGACGGGTTCTTCATTCGAGCGCATCAGCGACGATGAAGAACGCGCCATGAATGGTGAGATGTTCAAAGACGCGCGGCTCCAGGAACGGCTGCTTGATGAAGTCCACGCGGCTGAGTTCGACATGGAAGATTTGCCCAGCGCGCCGGTCGGCTCGCTGCTGTCCGATTCCAGTCTGACCGAAAGTGGATCGTTCCAGCGCATCGCTGATGACGACGATTCCAGCGCCGCGCCCTTGCAGCGGGCCCGGGAATTGGAAGCTGCCCGCGTCCGCAATTTTGTCGACGAAATCGATGAGGAAAGTTCGCGCAGCCTTTCGTTCGAGCGCGTCAGTGATGACGAAGCGTCGGAAGCTCCCGCGATGGCGATCGAGTCCCCGTCGTCTACAGCTCCCGTCTTTGAACCTGCACCGGTCGTGGCCGACAAGCGTCCTGCCCGGCGCAGCCCGGCCGGTAAAGAACCGGCCCCCCGCAAGAAAAAGACCGGCGTGATCGGGCGCTTGTTCAAATCCAAGAAGGCCGAAGACGACGAAACGGAAAATGTAAATGTGGCAGTGGAAACCCCGGAAGAGGTTGTGCCTCCTGATGCCGAAGCCAGCATCACCACCGGGCGCGTGCATGAAGAGTTTGCTACCCGTCGCGGTGGCCGACGCCGCCGTCGCCCAGCATCGAAACGGCCAACGGGTGCCGGTGAAGACGAAGCCACCGAAGCCGTAGAAGGGGCCAACGGTCTTGATCAGGAAGTCGAGGCGGTGGACTTTCCGCTTGAAGCCCAATTAGACAACGTGATCGAAGATCAGCCAGCGCCAGTCGAAACAGCAGCGGAAACCAGCGACGCTAAAGAGACTCCGGAAGCTGCTCCTCGCACTGAACGTCGTCCGCCCGCTCCTCGCGGTGGTCGTGGTGGTCGCCGTCCCGCGCGCCACGAGCGCAGCCAGCCGGCGATTACCGATCTCTTAAGAGAAGGCCAGGAGATTCTGGTCCAGATCGCCAAAGAGCCAATCGCCAAGAAAGGCGCGCGCATCACTTCGCACATCGCCTTGCCCGGCCGCTTTCTGGTTTACATGCCGACGGTGGAACATCTGGGTGTCTCGCGCAAGATCGAGTCGGACAGCGAACGCACCCGCCTGCGCAAACTGATTCAAAAAATCCACGTCGAAGAAGGACAGCCGGCCGGCGGCTTTATCGTCCGCACTGCCGGAGTCGGCGCCAGCGAAGTTGATTTGCACGCCGACGCCGTCTATCTGTTACGCACCTGGCAGGATCTGCGCCAGCAGGCGGAGAAAGCAAAAGCTCCGGCGCTGGTGCACAAGGATCTGGATCTGGTGCAGCGGATTCTGCGCGATCAGTTGTCGGAAGACTTTACCGCGATCCGGATCGACAACGAAGACGAATACCAGGAGGTGGTCGAGTTTGTGAACCGGATGCAGCCGCGTCTGGTTAAGCGCGTCAAACTCTACACGCGCGACGAACCGATCCTGGAAGCCTATGGCGTACAAGCCGAGATCGACAAAGCTATCAAGCCGCGCGTCTGGCTGCGATCCGGCGGCTATCTGGTGATCAATCAGACTGAGGCGCTGGTTTCGATCGATGTGAACACGGGCAAGTTCGTGGGCCGCGGCGCCACGCGCCTGGAAGATACGATTACGCGCACGAACATGGAAGCCGTCGAAGAAATTGCGCGTCAAATCCGCTTGCGCGATCTGGGCGGGATCATCGTGCTCGACCTGATTGACATGGAAGAACGCCGCAATCGCCAACGCGTGATGACCCAGCTACAGGACGCGCTGCGACATGACAAGTCCCCGACCAAGGTGCTGTCGTTCAATGACTTTGGTTTAGTAATCATGACCCGCAAGCGCGTGAAGCAATCGCTCGAGCGCACTCTGTGTACACCTTGCCTGTACTGCCAGGGAGCAGGTCTGGTGAAGTCGCCGCAAACGATCTGTTACGAGATTCTGGAGCAAGCGCGGCGGCTGGGACGTGAAGGCGAATCTGGTAAGCGGCAAGCAATGCTGCGCATCAATCCGGAAGTCGCGAAGGCTTTGCGCGGACCTGAGCGCGAGGTGCTAAACGAGATCGAAGACTATCTCGGCTCAGTAGACATCAACAGCGATCCGCGCATCCTGCAAGAGCAGTTTGATTTCGCGTTTGTATAAGGAGCGCGGACATCCTGTCCGCACTGAGCGCACAGCCCGAATTTCTTTAGGTCTGATAGAGAACGGGGCAGTAGCCCGACCGTAAGGGAGGGCTCACTAGCTTGGCCGTTTCAACAGTGCGCAAGCTGCCAGCTTGCGCTACATCGGGCGATGGAGTCCGCCATTAACCGCCTACGTGCTGATGACTCCTACCAAATCTTTGGTCAGGAGTCGTCAACGTGGGCAAATTATTCTTGACAGGCATCGGCGGTTTCATTGGTTCGTCTCTTCGCTATGCGGTTGGCGGCTATGTCCAACAGATAAGCCGCAGCGCAGACTTTCCCTACGGCACGCTGGCCGTTAACCTCATCGGCTGCTTCATCATCGGTTTTCTTTCTCAACTGGCTGAGTCGCGCGGAGTCTTCACCGCAGAGTCACGCACCTTCGTCTTCATCGGCATCCTCGGCGGGTTCACGACCTTCTCTGCCTTTGGCAACGAAACCATGAACCTTTGGCGCGACGGCCAGAACACGCTGGCCATGGCCAATATCGCGACGCATGTCGTGCTGGGCTTGGGTGCAGTTTGGATCAGCCGCGCACTCGCCTATCAGATTTGGGGGTGACATCATGGTGCTTCCCGAAGCAGGTTACCTGCTGCGCATTTTTATCGGTGAGAGCGACCGTCACGACGGCAAGCTTTTGTACGAGTGGATTGTGCTAAAGGCAAGATCGGAAGGTCTGGCCGGCGCCACGGTGATGCGCGGAATGATGGGCTTTGGCGCCCACAGCCGTCTGCACACTTTCAAGATCGAAGCTTTGTCCCAGGACCTGCCCATCATCGTCGAGATCGTGGACACGCGTGAGAAGCTCGAGAGCTTTCTGGCCCTGATCGATAAAGAGATCGAAGAAGGCATGGCGACGCTGGAAGAGATTCAGATCCATTTTTATCGGAGTGGAAAGAAGGGGCAGTAGCCCGACCGTCAGCGAGCAGGTCAGTACCACCTGCGGTAGCGGGTGGGTGTAGTATCATGCGCGAAGCACATGTGGAACGATACTGATCTCCTGCTTGACTAACCCACCCGCTACCGCGGGTGGTACTGACCTCACAATTCAACTGCATACTCTTCAGCCTTGAACGGCTTAAACCCGCGCTTCAAATAATTCGGCATCGCCGCCGGATCATCAAGCGTGCAAGTGTGCAGCCACACACGGTTCGCGCCTGTGGCCCAGGCTTGCTCGACCGCGCACGTCAGCAGAAACTTGCCTAAGCCGCGCCCGATAAATTCCGGCAACAACCCAAAGTAAGCAACTTCCACCGAGCCGTCTTCGCAATGACGCAGTTCGAAGTAACCCGCGGTCGCCTCATCCTCAGTCATCAACCAAACTGAAATCTCCGCTTGGCTTAGGTGGGCAACGATGTCGTCGTCAGTCCACGGCAGTCGATCGATCCAGTGATAGTTCCGCCCCACCTCAACGTAAAGATGACGGAAGAAGGACGGAGTGCATTCGTGCATCTGCGTAACGCGAATGCGCGGATCGTCACAGCCCGCGGCTTGCAGGTCTGCCGGATTGCGCATTTCCAAATAGGTGCGCCTAACTTCGATGGCGTTCATTTCCATCAGAGCGAAGTCAGTACCACCCGCGTGAGCGGGTGGGCCCGACACTCAAGCAATCGCATTGGGCCATTAACTTCGACATTGACTGACTGGCCCACCCGCTCACGCAGGTGGTACTGCCTACGCTCCGCTGATCGAGTGGGCTCCGGGCTCACTTGCCGCTCTTACCTCCTGCGCCTCTCGCTCGCGGATGAAATCGATCATAAGCCTTGCGCATGTGCAGGTCGGTGATGTGCGTGTAAATCTCAGTAGTCGAAATGTCCGCGTGGCCCAGCAGTGCCTGCACCGAACGCGAATCCGCGCCGTGCTGCATCAGATGAGTGCCAAAGCTATGACGCAGAGTGTGGGGCGAGATGTCCGGCACGCCGGCCTGGGCCGCATAAGTCTTGATGATCGACCACGCCGTTTGTCGGGTCATTTGGCGGTCGCGATGCAGGAACAACTCAGGCCTCGCTTCATTCCCCAGTTGCTTGCGAATGCCGAAATAACGCTGAACCCAGTGTACTGCGCTTTTACCGATCGGAATGCGACGCTGCTTGCTGCCTTTGCCATGACAGGTAAGCAGAGCGGAGTCGATCTCAATATCGCTCGTCTTCAAAGTGCACATTTCCGAAACTCGCAGGCCCGCGGCATACAATATTTCGAGCATCGCTCGATCGCGCACACCGATGTCGGTCTTGAGGTCGGGCGCATCGAGCAGACGCTCCATCTCTTCCTCAGTCAGAAACTGGGGCAAGCGCGAAGTCTTTTGCGGCGTGTGAATGTCTTCGGCCGGGTGGCGTTTGATGTGACCGTCCAGCATCAGGAATTTGAAGAAGCCGCGCGCGGCGCTCACCGCCCGCGACACTGATGCCGGCGCCTGGCCCTCGCGCGACATGCTGGCGATCCATTCGCGCAGGTCTTTGCGATCGAGTTTTTCCAGCGGCTTCTTTTCCGCCCAGGCTTTCAGTCGGGCCAGATCGCGCGCGTAGCTTTGCAGCGTGTTGGTAGAGAGGCCTTTCTCGACCTGAATGTAAGAGAGGAATTCGCGGACCAGATCGCGTTGGTGCGGACGTTCGGACATCGCGATGATTATAGACTAAACGCGTCGCGCGAACGTCACGCAGAAACTTCCAGACACTCAATGATTGAGGCGGATAACAGCGCCAACTGAGCGCCCGCCGGACCGTTCGACGATTCAATTTCTCTCTAGAGGCAAGCCTATACCGCGTTTCGGACATATTCTTGCGCGGCACGCTCCCAGGAAAAGGAGTTCTGTATGTGAACCATTCCGTCCTTGAGCATTCGGTAGTAAATCTCGGGACTCTCTTGATAAATTCTGGCGCCGTCTTGAATAGCAAGGTAAAGCTCGTTTGCCATTTCATTGAACAATGAATACTGCATCCGTTCCTGCACTCGATTGTTGGAGCTGTTTCCAACCTCATATCGAGCATCATTCAGTCCTTGCCAGTCAGCCGCGACGGATTCGATGTCATCCTTTTCTCGAAACAGGAGTCCTGTCGGCGACGATGACAGAGAGTGCCATCTTTGAGAACGCTTCTGAGTAGACTGGCCGAAGGAAGACACCGACCATAGCGGAACAATTTGAAGCAGAAGCCCTCCTGTTGCGCGACCAATTCCGACGGTGCCATTCAAATAGAATTCATTAGCACCACCGAATGGTTCGTATAGCGACGGCATTACGCCATACGCTGCGCCCCGCAGCGTTGCAAAGAACCCTTCCCTCCAAACAAATGGGAATACAAGTACGTTTTCCGGAAACTTCTCTGCCAGTCCTTTCAAGAAATACAGACCGGGCTCTCCTTCATCTCCTGGAATTGGAAAGAAGAAGAACCGAGCATCTCCGCCGCTTTCCAGGAAGCGGCTGACGGCGGCAGCGGCGACATCATATCCTTTTTGACGCGGGTCATCTCTACCAGCCATAACAAACCAGCAAGCCTCGTCCCTCCGGAACTTGCGCAGGTCTCCCCAAACAGGCGTCTTGTCCGAAGGAACAACGGCATCCAGCTCCACGAGGGCATTGCGCCGGTTGTCGGCCTTCCATTCTTGAAGGCACTGGAAGGAGCCTTTCAAGGCATCTGCAACTGCGCCCTTATTCACATTGAGGGTTTCGAAAGGGCCGTTATTCACGCCAAGCAAACCTAACTTAAAATATATTTGGAGATGGTCGGCCATCACTTCTGATTGAAGCACATCGGACGTCAAATCCTCAGCAAACTGTTCGGAGACTGTAAACACTGGACGACGAATGAGGGGCAATGCACGCTCGAGCATGGTTTCGCCCGGGCATTTCCTTGCGTCGACTCCAATTTGTGAGAGGACATCATCAGTTACTTCAGTATCATAACTATTGTGGAGTGTCAGAAACTGCCTGTGTTGATGATCCTGGTTCGTCAGTGCCAGAGCCGTGGTCGCTGCTTCCCAGTCTTGCATTAGTACGATCCACTCGGTTTCGGATGAGATCAGATTAAGAGCCATCGCGACCGATGCACCGAATAGCAATGAATCTCGGCGCAGATTGGCTGATATTTGCGCTGGCGTGTCACCTACTAGATAGGGATTCGGGAAGCCACCGAAGAAGTTCTCATTCTCCGGCTTTACGAAGTACCACGACCAACTAGTTTTGGGGTCATTATACTTGCACAACGCAACCGGGATACTGTCACTTTCGTACCGAACATTTAGAGTTGCCGCTGTCTCCACTTTGAGGGAACTTGTCTTTTCGATCTTATGGTGGAATGGTGTGATGACAATAGTCTCAAGGCCCGAGGCTTTTTTCACATAGCCCGGCAAGCGACCTATCACGGCAGCGATGCCGCCGCACGGAGCAAAGGGAGTCTCGTACGTAACAAAGGCTATTTTCTTCAACATCTGGCTATCTCCCGGTTGGGCCTGCGAGGAAATCAAGACGAGTGGCTCCAGTCGTAGTCTCTGAAGCTCTTCTTAAATAACTATTTCAGAGAGCAGTTTATAGCTTCGAAAAGACCTTGTCACTGTCACTTAACTGCAGAGCGTCATATGGCCGCACCAGGCAAGGCTCGCAAGCATCGCTGACGCGCGTTGTTCCTAGGACTCGGAGTCGGGTGCTTCCTCCTCAGCGTTTATTGGCGATCCCAAAATCCTCCGCCAGCAACGAGAAAAGCACTGCGTCCAGAGACTCACCGCGAATCAGCAGGCGTTTGCGTAAAACGCCTTCGCGCCGGGCGCCGGCTTTCTCGGCGACTCGCTGACTGGGGATGTTGTCGACGGCGGCGACAATCTCAATGCGTTGCAGACCAAGTTGTTCGAACGCGAATCTCGCAGCCAGACGCGCCGCCGCGGTGGCCACCCCGCGACCAGCGGCGCTGGTCCGCACCCAGTAACCAAGATTCGCCATCTGATGCACGCGGTTAATGAAGTTTATCCCCACGCCGCCCAGAAATCTGCCGCCGTCCGTTTCGAAAATTCCAAAGCTGTACCATTCGCCACCCTGCGAAGCCAGTTCCCTAGAAGCGAGGAACTCTCTGGTTTCTTCGATGGCATAGTTCTGGTGACACCATGGCAACCAGGGAGAGACTTCAGCGATCGATTCGCGCACAGCTTCATACAACGCGCTCGCGTCCGCGTCGCGAAATGGCCGGAGCACGAGCGGCCCTTCGATCGGTTCAAGTTTCATGGTAGGGAGCGCACGCATCCTGTGTGCGGAGCGCGGGCATCCCTGCCCGCTCTTTGAAAAGCTACTTGGCCGGCAATTTGTACTTGTCGATCAATTGCTGCATGCCTGCGGTCGAGTTGTTGTGGCGATATTTGTAGTAGGACTCAAGATCGCCCAGGTATTGTTGTCGCACAGCCTGGTAGCGTTCGTTGCCCTCGGCCAGAGCTACGGTGTGGGCATAGGCATCGATGACTTGATCCAGCGCCGCGAGAAGTTTCTTCAATTCTTCGTCCTTGGCCGGACCCGCGGGAGTAGTCTTATAGTGCGCGGCCCCCGCCTGGTATTCGTCGTTCAGGATCCCGGCGAGCAGCAGGTAGTTAAACGGATCAGTGGGCGCGAGTTCGGCAGCCTTCGCCAGTCTAGCCTTGGCGCCGTCATGGTCGCCTTTTACCAGATTTATCACGCCCGTTGATTGGTACAAGCTCGGCAATATGTCGCCCTTGTATTTCTTCCAGCCAGCGTCATCCATGTCAGCAGGTTTCTTGTCGGCTTCGATCAAATCGATTGCATGGGCTCCGTATTGCAGGCTTTGCGGAATGAATTTTGGGTTCTTCTGCTTAGCCTGGTTGGTGCCAACCGATACCAGTTCGGCCAACACAAATAACGCGTCCGGGTTGCGCGTCAGAAAATCCGAGCCGCTCGCAAAGGCTTCATCGAATTTGCCGGCGCCGGCTAATGCTTCGATCAGGATCGGCATGATCATCTGCTGTTCGGAAGGTTCGGTGAAGAGGGCTACGTACTGCTGCGCCAGGGTAACTTTCTGCGCCGCGTCTTTTAGATCGCCAATCTGATTCGCAGCCTCGCGAGCGATGCGCGCACGCACCGGGGTCTTGGGGTGCTTCTTGATCAAGACCTCGACGGCTTTGAACTTCGCCGCGGGGTCAGTCGCGCTCATGATCGCCTTGAGCATGCTCTGCTCTTCCGACGAGAGCGTAGGTTGGCTGGACCGGCCACCCTGGGCCAGCGTCAAAGTTACACCTGCGCTGATCAGGCAGACGGCGAGCGCCAGCCTCAAAGCGAAAACGGTCCGTGCTACAAACGATTTGGATCTCATTATTTCACCTTGCTAAGAATTTCATGGAAATAGATTTGCTGGAAACGGCAACAATATTGCTTCAGTAGTTCCATTTCAGCAAGTTGCGCAGATCGCGTTAGCCGAGTGTCAGAAGCCCAACTGTCAGGGAGGGCTTGATTATCATCTGAGCCCTTGCTTACGCGCGGGCTTCTGAAACCGATTCAGTCGGGGCTTCTGAACGCTCGCCCGGCTATTTCTTTGCGCTGCGTCCGATGCTCGCAGGCTGCCGGCGGTAACGATGGGTGATCGGTCTCCGCCGGCCAATACCAATCGCGTTGCGCGAAATGATCAGCGTCGGCGGCAATTGCCGTCGTTTGAATTCGTTCGCCGGCGACTCGACTCGATTAAGGATGTCGTAGACGAGATCGGTGTCTTGACCTGCGGCGATGATGTCTTCCGGCGAGGCTTTCTGCTCGAAATAAAGTTTGAGGATTGGATCCAATTTGTCGTAGGGCGGCAGAGATTGATCGTCAAACTGTTCGGGCGCGAGTTCCGCCGAAGGTCGTTTGTTGATGATCGATAGGGGAATCAATTCGCGCTGGCGATTGTAGAGCCGGGCCAGTTCGTACACTTCGGTTTTCAAAACGTCGCCAATCACCGCCAGGCCGCCGTTCGTGTCGCCGTAAAGCGTACAGTAACCCAGCGCCAGTTCTGATTTGTTTCCGGTGGAAAGCAAAAGGCGGTTCTCGGCGTTTGAGATCGTCATCAAAATATTTCCACGCAGACGCGATTGCAGATTCTCGACTGCGAGTTCAATCGCCGGCGAATCGCTGCCAGCGGTGGGCTCAGGCAAGCCAAGTTCGTTCCGCAGCGCGTGAAAGGCTTCGCCGATGGGTTTCTCGACAGTCTTAATGCCCAGTCGTTGGCTGAGATCGATTGAATCATTAACGCTGCCGCGCGAAGAATATGGTGATGGCATCATCGCGGCCAGCACGTTCTCAGCGCCGATCGCTTCCGCTGCCAGGGCGGCCACCACGGCCGAGTCAATTCCGCCGGACAAGCCAAAAACCGCTTTCGCAAAATTGTTTTTGGTAGCGTAGTCGCGTATTCCGAGCACCAGGGCCTCGCGCACCGTTTCGATATCGTCACCAGGCAAGCAGCGTGTGTCTGGGACGCCGCAACCGAGATCGACAGTGCCGACGAACTCCTCGAATGGCGGCGCCTGCATGATGATCTTTCCGCTGGCATCCGCAACAATACTCGAGCCGTCAAAGATTACACCGTCGTTACCGCCCACCAGGTTCACAAACACGATCGGTATCCGCGCGGCTTTAGCGCGATGCGCCACCATCTCGCAGCGAATTCTCATCTTGCCCTTGTTGAAAGGCGAAGCATTGATCGAGACGAGCAGGTGCGCGCCCATCTCGATCAGCTCCTGCGCAGGATCGTTTGGATAGAGTCGCTGTTTCCAGAAGGTCTTGTCGTTCCAGAAATCTTCACAGACTGCAATGCCGAGTTTGGTCTCGCCGAGATCGAACAAGCGGCGCCGTTGCGACGGTTCGAAATAACGCGGATCGTCAAAGACGTCGTATTCGGGCAGCAGAGTTTTGTCGGCAAATCCCAACAAAGTCCGGTTGGAAATCACCGCGGCTGAGTTATAGAGCGGGCGCCCCGTCGGCTGATCGTTGGGACGCACCGTGCCCACGATCGCCGTCAAACCCTCGGTCGCTTCGACAATCTGTTTGAGTGGATCGAGACAGGATCGCACGACGTCCTTGTCGAGAAACCAGTCCAGAGAGGTGTAGCCCTGGATAGTGACTTCCGGAAAGACAATCAGATCTGATCGATCCTTCTTTGCCTGATCGATGGCGCTGAGGATACGCGCAACGTTGCCTTCATAGTCGCCGTTGGTGGTATTGATCTGCCCGATGGTGACTCGCATGTAAGAATGATTTTAGCATTGATGCGCATATTGTTCTTCTTTGCGCCTTAAGTCTTCTCTTTGCGCCGTTGCGTGAACTATGCCGCGCGATCGCGAAATATGCCGCGCGATAAAGTTTCACGCAAAGGCGCGAAGAACAAACGGAAGGCGCAAAGTAGAATTGGTTAAGGAACTGTCGAGTACAGCTCGGGATTATAGAAAGGCGCAAAGGCCGCGATCAGCGCTGCCTCAAAACTCATCGACCGCGTCAGTAGATCTTTTGAGAGGATGCCCCAGGCGCCCTGGCGGCTGCGCACGTCGTGCGCGCCGGCAACTTCATCGATCACCAGACCAAGCTCGCGCTTGCCCTCGATCACATTCTTCACAATGCCCGGCGGCACGCCGATGGAAGGCGACATGCCAAAGCTGCCGCGCTCGCCATCAGTCACGAACGCCCAACCGCGCAGGAACGTGTGCCAATCGCCATCGACCGAGATCGAATGAAAGCCACCCTCGAGGCCAACATAGAGATCCGCAGCGAGATTTTGTTCGATGAGAATTTCCCGCACGGCCAGGGCGCGTTGTCGCGCGCCGCTCATCAACTCCCAATCCGTCAAAGGCATTGCCGGCGCGTCGGTCTGCACCGATCTGGCCACGACGTTTGCGTCGCGCCATGCGGAATCAATCTCAGCCACGCGCGAAATACTCGCGCGCACAGCCATGATTTTCGCGGCCCGATCAGAGCCCAGGGCGATCCTTTCGATACGCGCTCGCGGCGCTCGCTTAGTTGAGGAACCTTGAGTTGACATTCGAGCCTCGCGGTTGTTGTAATCGAATTCAGTTGAGAGTACAAGCTCGATCAAGTGTCAGCAGCGCGACCGTTAGGGCGGGCCTCTTGGCAAGCCAGCCCTTGCTTCCGCGCGGGCTGCTGACGCGATTGCAAACTGAAGTTTGAACTCTAAACCCTGGCGGAGGTGGTCTGACGTGTCCGTTGCCGAACTTATCTATGACTGGAACAAAACTGAGCCACGCTTCTCGAAACCCGATCGACACATAGGGTTCGACGACGAGACGCTGCGCGACGGCCTTCAGTCACCCTCCGTATGTGAGCCTCCGGTCGAAAAAAAGATAGAGTTATTGCATTTGATGGACGCCCTGGGCATCGACACGGCCGACATTGGTTTGCCCGGCGCCGGCGGCACCCACGCGGCCGGCGTTGAATTGATGGCCCGCGAGATCGTTGAGCAGAAACTTAAGATCCGGCCCAATTGCGCCGCTCGCACTCACCGCAACGACATCATTCCGATCGTTGAAATCTCGCAGCGCACCGGCATTCCCATCGAAGCCTGCACTTTTATCGGCTCTTCGCCGATTCGTTTTTATGCCGAAGGCTGGACGCTCGACAGACTTCTGGAAATGACTGAAGACGCAGTAACGTTCGCTGTGAAAGAAGGTCTGCCGGTAATGTTTGTCACCGAAGACACGACGCGCGCCAATCCTGAAACGATTCGTGCTCTCTACACGACCGCGATTCGCTGCGGCGCTCGGGCCGTCTGCGTCTGCGATACGGTCGGCCACGCCACGCCCGATGGCGCGCGCGAGGTGGTGAAATTTGTGCGCGGAATTATCGATGAACAGGACGAGCGGGTGCGCCTCGACTGGCACGGTCATCAGGATCGTGGCCTCGGAGTAATTAACTCGGTCGCGGCCATCGAAGGCGGAGCCGATCAAATTCATGGTTCGGCCCTCGGCATGGGAGAGCGGGTCGGCAACACGCCAATGGATCAATTGCTGGTCAACTTGAAACTGCTGGGCTGGATTGAAAACGATCTGATGCGTTTGGGTGAGTATTGTGAGAAGGCCGCCGAGGTTTGTCACTGGACCATCCCACTCAATTATCCCGTCTTTGGCCGCGATGCATTTCGCACCGCCACCGGCGTGCATGCGGCCGCGGTGATCAAGAGTTATCGCAAAGGCGATACGGAACTCGCCGACTTGATTTACTCCGGCGTGCCCGCCGGACAATTTGGACTGAAGCAAGTCATCGAGATCGGCCCGCTGAGCGGGAAGTCAAACGTGATCTTCTGGCTTGAGAGTCGCGATCTCGAACCCAGTGAAGAGCGAGTGACGCGCATCTATGAACGAGCCAAACAGGCTTCAGCAGTTTTGAGCGAAGCGGAAGTGATGGCGTTGGTGTGAAAATGTGGGCGTTCGATCAGCAAAGCGGGTGGGTAGGATTTGAAATGAGCCACCGGGTCTCGATTGACCCACCCGCTACCGCAGGTGGTACTGACCTCATTGCCGATCTTAATTAATCGGAATCGTAACCGTCGCCGAACCGGCCTTACCCGGAGGAAATCTCTTCTGTCGCGCGATGCGCAGCGCGGTCGCGTCACCACCCGAAGCCTGGGTCACCCGTCCGTTCTCATCATAAGTAACTTGGACAGTGGCTTTCTTTGAGCCGCCCGGCGGGGACGACTGGGTTTTGGCAACGTTTGGGTTAACGGCTGGAGTTGACGGTGCGGGCGTCGTGACCGTTCCGGCCTCCTCCGCCTGTGCGGCTCGCTCTTTCAGCAGACGTGCTTCGCGGGCGCGTTTCGCTGCCTGGTCAGCCGTCTCGGCGGAAGTCGATGAAAGAACGCTGTCGCTCGCTGCTGGCATCGCGGGCGTTTCGTTTGTGACCACTGGCTGGGGATCGGACTGGGAATTTTGGGCGGGCGCGGTCTGGGTCTGCGCTGCGTTTGCCAGCTTCGCGGCTTTGCTGCGCGCGTACCATCCCCATGGCACGGCGATCACTCCCACGATCAAGGCCACGGCAGCGATTACTGCTGCCAACCTCCAGGATCCAAACCGTGCTGAGCTGTCGGTGTCAGACAGAAACGCGCCGAAGTCCGGGGTCTCAACGACTGGGGCTTTGAACAGCGGCTTTTCAAATTTTCGAGTTGGGGTCGGGACGATTTCCGGCTTGGCTTCAGCCTCGACAACTTGCTCAACTGCTTTTGGTTCTTCCGCGCTAAGGTACTCGGCCGCGGGATCTTCTGCTCTAGCCTCTTCGACTAGAGCATGATGACCATCGGGAAATGGATCGCCTGGCTGAACGCCTTCATCCATTCTCCGCAGACCTTCCAGGACCACTGAAGTCCATGGCTGATTGATGGTGTGCTCCGGCGCTTCAAACGCCGGGCTGAAAGTGAAAGAAGCGTTTGGCAGGGTCAGCGCATAGTACACTGCGTCGATGCCGCGCAGAATGCCTATCCTGGCGTGCACAACCGAACCGGATTGAAGATAGAAATATCCCGGGCCGACCGAGTAGATAACTTTCAGTCTGCCGGTCTTTCGTTGATTGCAGAAAAATTCAATAAGCTCGGCCAGCGAAAGATCGCTCAGCTCTCCAGTCAGTGCCATAGGTGGGTCCTCTTCCTTAAAAGTTTTGGGCGGGGGACGTGGCGTCGGACAGACGCGCCGCGTCCAGAGACTATTGCGGAATGGTGAAGTTATAGTTGATCTTGCCAGCGATCTTTACTGGCTGACCTGAAAGTTTGGTTGGTGAGAAATGTGCGCGATACGCCGCTTGCACGGCCACGTCCCGGAGCGCGCCTGGACCAGAGAGTGCGCGCGCGGAAACAACTTTGCCACTCTCGTCCACTACAACTTCCACTTCTACCAAGCCGCCGATACGCATTCGGCGTGCAGTTTCCGGATAAGCAGGTGGAGGCAGACTCAACGCTCGCCCGTTAAGCACGCCACCCGATACAGGTTTCATCAATGGTCGCCGAGCCGGCGGCGGATCGCTGTTCGCAACCACGACCTTCCTGGTTTCATCAGCGGCGCCGCGATAATCGCTGACCGGCGGCGCGACTTGAGACACTTTCAATTTGTCGAGAGACATTCGCGGCTGCAAAGCCGAAGTGGTCTGGGAATCAGCGGGCTTCGATGGTTGGCCCACTGTCGCGCCGGTCGGGGTATTGCCCGGCGCCGGAGAACTCACCGGCTGGATCATCTTCGCCATGGCCGCGTCGAGATAGTAAAAAATTGTTCGGTAGGTAACTTCAGTGGGCTCAAATCCGACACGTCCGTTTTCTACCACGGCCACCGACGTAGTCATCTTCACCCAGTTGCCAACGGAATCATACTCGTATTTGTAGACTTCCTTGCTCAACAACGATCCGTCTGCATTGACCAAAGTCATTTCGCTGATGTTGCCCTTTTCATCGTACTTGTAACTTTCGCGTCCGGTCAGAGTAGCTCCCTCGATCGGGAAGTATTGGTTCTGGGTCTTCACTCCTTTGAGATCGTACTCTGACGTTTCCAACACCACGTGTTTGCCTTCTTCGACCGTCTTTCCAGCTACGGCCGAGAGCTTGACGACTTCCGTGCGAATCCGCCGCACCGGACCCAGCAGCCCGTCGCGCGCGCGATCGCTTTCGCCGGCGGCGCCGTCCACGGCGGTCGGCTGTGGCTGAACCTTCGCCTTTGCCGTTAAGTTATTTTGCCCAAGAGCAACACTAACCAGCACCAACGGAAGGATACTTGCTGAGACAATGCGAGTGACCTGCGACATTTTGATCTCCTGATCTGTGAACTGAAAGTGAGGGCGCCGGCTGAGCTATTCAACGGGGCAAGCGTGAGCAGCCGCTTACTATACTACCGGGTTCAACCACGTTTGTCTAGAGCAAATTCAGATGAAAACCCTCGAAAACAGCCGGGTTTTGAGGTTATTTTGAGGGAGCGGATCCCAACTGGGCGATCAGGTCGGCAATCTGGTCGATAGTATGAAC
>Ga0137404_10000914_pt1 | contig 19477 bp, 20 predicted proteins | sample CZOMad2_1_16fung_FD_108285 | JGI IMG/M metagenome (GOLD analysis project Ga0137404, IMG submission 108285) | Vadose zone soil fungal communities from Angelo Coast Range Reserve, California, USA - CZOMad2_1_16fungal (Illumina Assembly) | ecosystem: Environmental > Terrestrial > Soil > Vadose...
GAACGGGACAACAATCGCGCTGCTTGGAGTTCATAACCTGATTGTTGTGCGAACCAGCGACGCCGTTTTGGTTTGTCATCGTCATCAAGCGGAGAAAATCAAAAACTTGATCGGTAAACTTCCGCCCGAACTGCAATGATCTAACCGGGTGATGAATCCAATTTTAGCGATCGATTTTGGCCGCGCCCGCGTCGGTGTGGCAGTCTCCGATGAGTTGCAGCTCCTGGCACATCCGCTCGAAACAATCGCCACCAACAAGCGATCCATCGCGCGAGTGGCAGAGATCGTTCGCGAACGGAACGTCGATCACGTTGTCGTTGGGGTCCCGCGGCAGTTGAATGGCAAGATCGGCGACGCCGCAACCGAAGCCTTGCTGTTTGCGGAGAAATTAAGAGCGATTCTTCCCTGTCCTGTTATCGCCTGGGATGAGCGGCTGACGACGGTCGCAGCGCACAGGGCGTTGCGCGAAGCCGGCAAAAAGACGCGCGCCACGCGGGATTATATCGATCAAGTCGCGGCTCAAATGATTTTGCAAGGATATCTCGATCGACGGCAACACACAGCGCGCGCCGAAGAGATGTCCCGATGAATTAGGGATGTCGCGACGGCTGAAACTGATTGTTGCCTATAACGGGGCCCCGTTTGCGGGCTGGCAAAGTCAATCCCATCGCAACACGGTTCAAGACCACATCGAGCGCGCGTTTGAACGTATCGGCGGGAAGCGCGTACGCGTCCACGGGGCCGGACGAACGGATGCTGGCGTCCACGCCCTTGCGCAATGCGCGCACGTCGATCTTGCGAAGGACCGCTTATCAACGGCGCGTTGGAGGGAAGCACTCAATGCATTGATGCCCCCGGCAATCCGCGTCCTTCACTGCCGTTATGTGTCGCACAATTTCCATGCCCGTCTTTCCGCAAAAGGGAAAATCTATCGCTACAGAATCTGGTCTGCTTCGGTGCTACCGCCCTTCGAATATGGGCGAGCTTGGCATGTTCCACGCCTCCTTGATCTCGACCTTATGAAGAAAGTCGCCAAGCGATTCGTCGGCACACACGATTTTGCGGCGTTTGCCGCCAATCGCGGTAAGCCGGGAAAGATTACGGTTCGCACGATTTATTCTGTGGCGGTTCGTCGCAGCGGTTCGTGTGTAATGATCGACTTCGATGGCGACGGCTTTCTCTATAAGATGATTCGACTAATCGTCGGCTCACTCGTGGGCTGCGCGCTTGGCAAATCACGCATCGAGGATGTGACGGATCGGCTAGCTTCCGCTGACGTCGGCCACGCCCGTTTTGCTGCTCCCGCCGAGGGTCTCTTTCTCGTTCGCGTGCGTTACTGATGGACACCACCGCCGCCACCTACGCATTAGCGATTCTAACTAGGGCGGACCCAGATTTTTTGCAAACCGGAAGCCGGTTCGCGCATAACCGAGCTTCTCGTAAAACTGGTGCGCTTTCTCGCGTTCGAAGCGAGTGGTCAGCGTCACCCGAGTGATTCCTCGCTGTATGAAATTCTTTTCTGCCGCTGTGATTAACCGCGCGCCAATACCGCGCTGTCGTGATTCTCTGGAAACGACAAGCGCAATGATTCGTCCGCTTAAATCGTTGTGCAAATAACTCGATGCCGAAACAGTCCCGAGCATGCCGCAGATCCTGCCCTCAATCTGCGCAACGAGCGTTTTGTAGCGGGGGTCCTTCAAAATCGATATCAAACGCGATTCCATTTCCGCAGTCGTCGTTTCGTACCCAAGCTCGCACATAAGCGCAGCAAGCTCGACCGCGTCGCTCAATTTACCATCCCGGATTTTAAGATCGACATCCATCCAGTATCTAGCATTTGGTGCTACTCATTCGCTTCCTCTGCTCTCAAGCGCGGTAACAACTGCTCTAGAATCGTCGCTACAGATTCGTCGACGGTTTGCTGGTCCGTATGCACGACGATTTCCGGATCCTCCGGCGCTTCATACGGGGCACCGATCCCCGTGAAATCGCGGATCTCGCCGGCCCGCGCTTTTTTGTAGAGATTTTTCGGATCTCGCGTTTCGCAAACTTCGAGCGGGGCATCGACGAAGACTTCGATAAACTCCGCGTTGCCTTCGAGCGCAATCTCGCGCGCACGGCGGCGATCCATTCGATAAGGCGAGATGAATGCCGTGATTACTACCGCGCCAGCGTCTGCCATTAACTTCGCGACTTCACTTACTCGCCGGATGTTCTCCACTCGGTCTTCGGGTGAAAACCCGAGATTGGAATTCAGGCCATGACGGATGTTGTCGCCGTCGAGCACATATGTGTGCATGGCGCGATGGAACAGCTCGCGTTCAAGCGCCTGCGCAATGGTTGATTTTCCTGCACCGGAGAGACCGGTAAACCAAATGACCGCGCCGCGATGACCACTCCGCGCCGCGCGCGCAAGAGCTGTAATTTTTCCTTCGCTCCAAAAGATGTTTTTGCTCTTTGTAACCTGTCTGTCGGTATAAACCCCGCCGAAAATCGTGCCGCCACCGCAGATTTGCCCATCATCCACGATGACAAATCGGCCGAGATTCGGGATCCGATCATGGTTATCAATGACGAGCGGACCGCGGGTTTCAATTGTCAGCCTGCCAATCTCATTTCGCTCCAGTTGTTCGCGCTTGTCGATTTTCGTCTCAAGTGTCGACGAATCTATTACCTCTTCAATCGATACGATCTGGCATTTCACCTCCTGCGTCGCCAGACCTAGGTTATAAAAATGGTCGACGCGCAGCGGCTCGCGCACGATCCAAAAAAGATCGGCGCGAAAACGATTTGTCTCAATCGGGGTTTCGTTTTCGTGCGAGGCGACATAGCCGCGCTCAACGAAAATCTGTTCGCTCAGCGTGATTCCGACGGAATCCCCCGCCACGGCGGGATCGTTCGTTGGCGCATTCCAACGTTCGATGCTCGCGACCACCGACGATTTGTTTGCCGGCGAAAACACCAGCTGGTCCCCCACCCTCAACTTCCCGGTCTCGATTCGGCCGGCAATAATCCGCCGTCCATCGAATCGGTAAACATCTTGAACGCAGAAGCGCAGCGGAAGATCAATATCGCCTCGCTTCATTTCGAGCGCATCGAGGGCGTCGAGAACGGTCGGGCCTTGATACCACTTCAGTTTTTCACCACGGCGCGCGACATTATCTCCACTCTTCGCGGAGGCGGGAATGAAACAACGTGCCTCGAGTCCAAGATCGACAAGAAACTTTGCGTATTCGCTTTCGATCTCCTGAAATCGTGTCTCCGAGAAATCCATCAGGTCCATTTTGTTGACAACCACGATTACTTGCTTGATGCCGAGCAAGCCGAGCAAATAAGCGTGCCGCCGGCTTTGCTCGCGCACTCCTTCGCTAGCGGCGATCACCAGGATGGCGGCGTCCGCGCTCGACGCTCCAGTGATCATGTTCTTTAAAAATTCCTTGTGGCCTGGGGCATCAATGATCGCGTAACGGCGTCGCACCGTTCGAAAGGGAATCTGTGTCGTGTCGATCGTGACGTTTTGTTTTTGCTCCTCGAGCAGCGCATCGAGCAAAAAGGCAAATTCAAATTCCATCCTCTCAGCTGCACAGGTCTTTTGTATTTGGTCGATCTTGCCTTCGGGCAGCGAATTAGTGTCGTGCAGAATCCGGCCGATGAGCGTGGACTTGCCATGGTCAACGTGACCGACAAAAACGACCTTCAGCTGCTCTGCAGCTGACGAAACCGGAGAGCGAATACCGGATACCGGATAGTTTTCTTGAGTCACGTTACGATGATTTTCTAAGTCCGTTGCCGTCTGCGCGCAGTCTTGATCGAAGAAACCGTAACTGCGAGGATTTCATTTGCCTCTTGTTGGAGTGCTGAAGTGCGCTTTTCAGGGAGCAACCCGAGCTCCACGAGAATCTCGATCCAGTAAACTGTTTCGTCGCATTCTTCTTCAACAATCCCCATCTTGGCCACGAAGTCTGCGCGTGATCTGCTTCGTATTGCAGCACGATAATTCGCCCCGACGGAAGTTGCGGCCCGAACCAATTGTTTTGCAATTATTTGCGCGACGGTCGTCTTAGGAAGGGATTCAACCGCCCTGATACAACGGATCCCGAATTCAAAAGTGCGTTTGCGAAATTCCGTGCGCGTCATCACCGATTCTTTTCGGTATCCGGTATCCGCTTTCCGGTTTTCATAAAAATCCTTTCGCTCGCAGCTTCTGCATCGCATTGCGCTCATGATAGTCTTGGGCGCGGCCAGCTCGTTCGCTTGTCCGCGTAGCTTCTAGTTCGGCGATAATTTCATCGATTGTCGACGCCGCGCTTGCGATCGGGTGCGTGATGGGGCTGCACCCGAGCGAACGAAACCGTTTTCCGCTCCGCGCGAAATACATTTTCGGAATCGGGATATTTTCGCGTTGGATGTAGCGCCATACGTCCACCTCGGTCCAATCAAGCAGCGGTTGCACCCGAACGTGCTCGCCCTTCGCCGCAGTGGTCGCGAATTGACCCCAGAATTCCGGCGGCTGATCTTTATAATCCCATTCGAACTGCGCGTTGCGCGGCGAAAAATATCTTTCCTTCGCGCGAGTCGGATCCTCGTCGTGTCGAATTCCTGTAATCAGAGCATCCCATTTGTATTCGGTGAGCGCTTGCTGCAGTGCCACCGTCTTCAACTCATGCGTCACCGTTACTGGATCGTGCGTTTCATACCCGACCCCGCGGGCACGCGCTTCTGTATTAATTTTGATGATGAGATTGAGCTTGTAATGCTTCGTGGCCCATTCACGAAACTCCAGCATTTCCGGAAACTCGTAGGTCGTGTCGATGTGCAGAACGGGAAAGGGAACCTTCCCAAAAAAAGATTTGCGGGCGAGCCAGATGAGAACGTTGGAATCCTTCCCCATCGACCACGGCATGGCGACGTTTTTGAAGGCGTGATACGCCTCGCGAAAAATGAAAATGCTCTGGTTCTCGAGTTGATCGAGATGAGTCCGGTTGATTTGCGTCATTCGTCCTTCTGTCTTTCTGGTAGGGCGGTTCACCGAACCGCCTACTGCAGGAATCAAGATCATCACCGAGCAGACGATTGAGGTCAATCGCCCCTACCTGAAGTATCGTTGTCGGTCTTGGCGCGCTGGATTTCCTCTTTGGTGCAGATCAAACAAAATGACGAAGCACGAATATCGAATGACGAATCAATGACAAAATCAAAAATCCGAAGCGTAAGATCTTCATTTGCTTCGTCGGTCAGGTTTCGATTTTTCTTTCGAGCTTCGTCATTCCGATTTCGTCATTTCTCTCAATGCACGGCGAGGGTTTTTTCTTGCGGGCGGGTCCCTCGACTTTAGTATTTGTCATGCCGGAAACGCATTCCACGGCCTATGATTCAAAAATCGAAGGCAACGTGATTTTTACGCGCTTCGATGCTGCGCTCAATTGGGTCCGCAAAAATTCGCTTTGGCCGATGCCGATGGGCCTTGCCTGTTGCGCAATCGAATTGATGGCCACCGCTGCCTCCCGATTCGACATCGCGCGCTTCGGCGCCGAAGTGATGCGCTTTTCGCCTCGTCAATGCGATGTGATGATCGTTGCCGGCACGGTCACTTATAAAATGGCGTTGGCGGTGAAAAGAATTTATGAGCAAATGCCCGAACCGAAATGGGTGATCGCGATGGGAGCGTGCGCTTCCACCGGAGGCATGTATCGCTCTTACGCTGTTCTCCAAGGAATTGATCAGCTTTTGCCTGTCGATGTTTACATTTCCGGTTGCCCACCGCGCCCGGAAGCGCTGCTCGCCGGATTGATGAAATTGCAGGAAAAAATCTCGGGCGAGCGCTCATTCAGGAATCAGAAACCTGAATTGATCCAAAAACTCGAGGACGCTCTGCCATGACCGGGCAGGAATTGCTCCCTTCGTTGGAGAAATCACTCGGCACAAAGATCCAGCATAAAACGGAGTTTCGCGGCGAAACGACTTACACGATTTCGCCTGCCGATTTGCGTGAGATCGCGAAATTCTGTCGTGACGAAATCTCCTTCGATTACTTGATCGACATCACCAGCATCGACAATTTCGGCGAGGAGCCGCGTTTCGAGATTGTTTACGAGCTTTATTCGATGCCGCTCGGCGTCCATCTCCGACTTAAGCTTCGTCTTTCTGAAGACGTCAGCACGGTCGATACGGTTTCCGATATCTGGCCGACAGCCAACTGGCACGAGCGCGAGATTTACGACATGATGGGAATTAAATTCAACGGCCATCCCGATCTGCGTCGCATCTTGATGTGGGATGGATATCCATTTTTCCCGCTTCGAAAAGAATTTCCGCTGGAAGGCTTACCGAGCGAAATGCCTGACGTCGCTTTTACCAAGGTTACACCGATGGAGGGCGGTCCTTTTGTCACCAAACCAAGTACGGCCACCGCAAAAGATCGCGAGCCGCGCGCGCGGCCGCCGGAATTGTGAACACGTCAGAGCTAGGCGAAAATTGCGAGCATCCGTTTAACGCTCGGTAGGTGTAACAACATGTGAAAGCCAGCGTCACTGAGTTGCCTTTAACACCTTCCTCGGCATTCAGATCGGTAACGACCCCGCACATCTACTCCGACTTCCATCAGGAAGTCACTATCTCAATCATCTCGGCACCGTTCACGCCAGCGCTCAGCTTGCCCTCGCGGAAGCATCCAGCGGTGAATTTTTACTCAGACATTTCGGTTGCTCTGATGGCATCATCCCGGTCGTGCGTCGTTTGGAGGCGAAGTTCCGCAACCCTGCGAACGGAAGTATTACATCCACCGCGAGTGCCGCGCCTGAGTCCCTCGCACAACTCGACGCAGAGCTTTCATCAAAAGGTCGGTCGCTTATTCCGATCAATGTAGAGCTTCACGATGAGTCCGGCGTGCACACACTCTCCGCAACGTTTGAGTGGTTTATTCAGCGTAACAAAACCGCCGGACCCAAAAAAGCAGGTGTTTGATACAAGTGCCTCTACACTTTACGCGGCCGAGACCGGTGGAGCGGTCTCGGGTTTTCGCGTCTCGGCCATCACATCTGGACGCAGCGGTTCCTCGCGCGGCACAGCCGTCTTCGCCCCGTGCTTTGGATAGGCAATTCGAGTGTGCAGCATCATCATCAGTGTGAAGCGAAAACGTTCGGCAATCACTTTGAGCTCGGCGAGAGTCAGATCGCATTCGTCCAATTGTCGATCAATGATTCGCTCCTCGATGAGCTCATTCACAAGCGATTCGATTTTCTGTGGCGTCGGTTTTTCCAAACTGCGGGAGGCGCTTTCCACCATATCGGCAAGACTGACGATGGCGCTTTCTCTCGTCTGCGGTTTGGGTCCGCTGTAACGAAAACTCTCCTCCCGAACGTCAGGAATATCGTCTTCGCGCAGCTTCATGATCTTGCCGCCGGCGCGCGCGTCTTCATGCTGTTGAAGGGCGCGTTGATAAAAATAATAGACAAGTGAGGTGCCGTGATGTTCCTGAATAATGTCGATGATGCGTTGATGGAGGTTGTACTTCAGCGCGAGATCGACGCCTTCTTTGACATGCGCGATGATGATTAACGCGCTCATGCTCGGGGCGAGATCATCGTGCGGGTTACGCTCGAAGCTCATGTTTTCGGTGAAGTATTCCGGCTTAACCAATTTGCCGACATCATGAAAATACGAGCAGACGCGGCAAAGCGTCGCGTTCGCACCGATCGCTTCCGCGGCTGCTTCAGCCAGATTGGCCACAACCAAACTGTGATGATAGGTGCCCGGCGCCTCAATCGTCATTCGGCGTAGTAACGGATGATTAAGATCGGAAGCTTCCAGCCAGGAAATATCAGTCGTGATCCCAAACAGATGCTCGAGCATCGGCAGGACGCCGCCAACCAACGTAGCGGTCACCATTCCATTACCAAGAGCCAGCGCGCTCTGGAAGCCGATCATCCCCCAGTCATTTCCGACTGGCGAAAACAGATTGATCGGACCGATCAGACCAAACGTCAGCGATAACAACCAGATAGCGAATCCCACTCCGATGCCCGCGCGGATTAACTTGCTGCGCCGCCGCACCTGTAGGGTCAGAGAGACTGCGGTGAATCCGCTAATCAGACTGGTCACAAGAAGCGGCGCGTCAATTGGACCAAAGAGGACGCTGCTCCAAAGGCTCGCAAAAAATGCCGCGTAAAGTCCATGGTGGCGCCCGAGCAACACGCTCAGCACAAGTGCAGCGAAAGCATAAGGCGTGACTAACCCGGCCATCTCTGGCTTAAGGAGCCTGTAACTGCCGCTGTTGCAGATCATCAACAGGAGCTTCGTGACCACGAGTTGCACCAGAATGACCCCGAAAATCAGCAAGATCCGCGAGCTTCGCGAAAAACTTTTTGGTTGATTGATCCAGAGTTGGGTAATGGCGGTCGCTAAAACCAACAATGCGATTACGAAATTTTTTGTCGGTTCCGGTTGTTGACCGCTGAAAACCAGGAGGGCCAGGCCGGCAGCGAAGACTGCGAAGATCAGCACTTTGCTATGCGGCGCGTATTCGAGATAGCGCATCAATTCGTTTCGCAGCCGTCGACGGCGAGTTTTTCGCGTGGCCAGTCCGCGTCTGACGAGTCGTCCGCGTTTTAGGAAATCGAACATGTCGATCTTTACTTACGCGAGGCTGGCGCCGGAGAGCGGTGCTGCTGATAGGCGCTGATAATGGCGCGGACCAGTTCATGCCGGACGACATCGCGCTCTGTGAAATATACAGTCGCGATTCCGGGAACAGTTTTCAAGGCCTGCAATGCCTCAACGACACCAGAGCGCTTGTTCGGAGGGAGATCGATCTGCGTCACGTCTCCGGTGATCACGCATTTGGAATGAGGCCCGATGCGAGTCAGGAGCATGAACATTTGCTCAGTCGTCGTGTTTTGGGCTTCATCGAGAATGACAAAGGCGTGATTCAACGTCCGACCACGCATGTAGGCGAGCGGCGCAACTTCGATGATTTGCCGCGCCAACGAGCGCTCAATCTCATCCGGCTCGAGCATATCGCGTAACGCGTCGTAAAGCGGTCGCAAGTACGGCATGATCTTTTGTTCAAGTTCCCGCGGCAAAAATCCCAGAGCTTCGCCGGCTTCCACGGAGGGTCTGGTCAAAATGATGCGCGTGACTTGTTCCTTTCTTAGGGCGGCCACGGCCATCGCTACCGCAAGATACGTTTTGCCGGTGCCAGCTGGTCCGATTCCAAAAACGATGTCATGTTTCTGGATTGCTTCGACATAATTGCGTTGCCCAGCGGATCGCGCCATGATCGGCGACTTGCGCGGCGAAGTAACTATCTTGATCGACGCCAGATCGCCGAGAGCTTCTTCGCGCGCTTCGTTCACGGAATTCAGAGCGTAATTAAATTCGTGCTTTTGAATATCCACGCCTTTTTGACGCGCCTTCTCGAGTTGATCGAAGACATGCTCTGCTTTGTCGACTCGGCTCGGTTCCCCCTCCAGTTTCACCCAACCTTCCCGTGTGGTCACCTTCACCCCAAGAGAATCTTCGAGACTTTTCAAGAGCTTAAGATCGTTTGCATAGAGCGATTGCAAAACGCGCGGACTCTCAAACTGCAAAGTGCGTGTTTCAGTCATTGGTCAGAATGGCATTGGTATCTTGCCAATGAAGATGCGGGGTGGAAGGCCCATGCAACATCTCTCTTATCGGAAACCATACACCAGCGCCCAATGGGTCCGTTCCTCTGGCGATTCTTCGATGCTAACGATTACAAAGTAGCTGCCGGTTGTTTTCGGAATGACGTGCGCCGCCGCGAAGTGACCCTTTTGCCATCCGTCTGGCTCTTCTGCGAGCTTTCCGTCAGAATCATAAATGTGCACGGAAATTTTTGCCCGTTCCACCTCCGTGCCTAACCAGAACCAGTATTCGTTGCCCTTAAATAATTGCTGCCGGACCGCTTTTTTCTCTCCCGAACCGAGGTCGCCTCCCCAGTAATCTTCGCGCACCTGAAAACCTTCTTTCACGTAAGGTTCCGCGGCCTGGAGAGAAAATGATTGCGCGTCATCGACCGAAGCAAAAACCATCGGATGCAGCACGACCAACGCTGCCAGCAGAGAGCTTCCGCGTAAGAGAACTTTCACCGATGCATTCATCAACGGTTGTTAATCTCTGGTGATGATGCCGCCGCCAAGCCGGGTCGTGATCTCATTGATTTTCTTTACCGATTCCGGAGGAATTCGCTTGTTGCCCACGTCGATTAAAGGCTTCACCTGGCCAAGAGCGTTCTCAATTTCGCGGATGATTGGGACGTTAAATTCTGGCATCGCCTGCAGTCTCGTTTGAAAGTACGAAAGCAGGTCCGGTTGATGCAGCAGTTCGGCGCCATCTGTCGAAAAATGCCTGGTCACTACTGATGTCAACACTTCGGTGCCGCGCAGCCAACCGCCCAAACTAACGAGCTGAGACAGTTTTTCGTCATGCACTTCGTTCATCGCCTGCTGCACGCTATTCTGTGTCCGATCGAGTTCCTGTCGGACACCGTCCCAATTTCGCTTGTCGGCTGCTTCGATGATGGCTTTGGCGTGGGGCGTAATTGAATTGCCCACGCCAATGCCCTTGGCCAGCGTCAGGACGCGTTGCCCGATTTCCTTTACCGTCGGCGCATCTTCCGCTTGCACCGCAATGAAACCATCAGCAATCACTGTCCCAAGCAAAAGGGCGATGCGCGGCCGTTCCGTGAAATTCGTTCCCTTGTCGCTGCGCACGTGTTCCTTCCAGTTTACCGCGCCCAGTTTGTTCAAGGCACCGAAGATTTCATTCGGCAGCGGAACAACCACGTCCTCCACCGTTTTCGACAATTGTTTAATATCAATATGCTGCGGGACTTGGGCGCCCTGGGCGCACAGCGTCAGACCAGTAACGGCGATTGCACTTAGCTTCAAATATTTAGGGAGCGGAATCATTGGGAGCTTCGACGGTTGATTTCGGGTTCGTATTCGGGATTAATGGAGCAACCTTAAGCAGAACCCACGCTGGGCACAATCCCGACCTCCAACATTTTAACTCCTCTGAATCGAACTAATTCTCTGCCTCGGCGGCATCGCAATTCACAATTTTTATGAAATTGACACGGCTTCAGCAGATTCTCGACCGCGCGCCCTCCAAGCGAATAATAGTGATTGGCGATTTGATGCTGGACGAATTCGTTTGGGGAAAAGTGGCGCGCATCTCGCCGGAGGCGCCTGTGCCGGTGGTGGAGGTAACCGGCGAGTCGTTTTTTCCAGGAGGCGCCGCCAATGTTGCACGCAATCTCCGCGAGTTCGTCGATCGCGTCGCGGTGGTCGGCTTGTTCGGAAAAGACCGGAGCGGACGACAGCTTCGCGACTTATTGGCCGATAAAAAGATCGATATATCCGATGCGATCGAGGACGAGACGTTTTGCACCATCGTCAAAACCCGCATCATCGCGCGTCATCAACAAGTTGTTCGTGTTGATCGCGAGCAGCTTGTTGGCCCGTCGCCTAAGCAAATTGCAAGAGTCGTCGCCGCGATTCGAAACCATCTTCCGGAAACCGACGCGATCATTTTTGAAGATTACGGTAAAGGCTTCCTAACAACTAAACTGGTTACAGAAATTGCATGCGACGCGCATGCCGCCGGTAAAATTGTAGCGGCTGATCCGAATCCTGGCCATTCTGTTGATTGGCGCGGAATGACGGTGGTCAAACCGAATCGCACCGAAGCCTTTCTCGCAGCTGGTATTCCCTGGCGCGATCCGGACGAATCGCCAGCCGACGATGTCGATCTTAAGCGCGCGGGCGAAGCGCTACTCAAGAAATGGGAGACCAAGTATCTCCTCGTCACGCTTGGCGAGAACGGGATGATGCTTTTCCAGGAGAATAAAGTGCCGCAATACATCCCAACCAAGGAACGCCAGGTCTTCGATGTTTCGGGCGCGGGCGATACCGCGATTGCGCTTTTTACGCTCGCGCTCGCTTGCGAGGCAACGCCGAGCGAAGCGGCCGAGATCGCCAATCACGGAAGCGCCGTTGTCGTCAGCAAACTTGGGACAGCGACCGTGACCAGAGACGAACTTGTCTCAAGTTTTCGGGAGGACCCCGAGCGTGGCTGATAAATTATTCCCCGCCGTCTTTGTCGATCGCGACGGAACTATAATGCGCGATGCCGATTATTGTTCAGATCCGAAACAGGTTCAGATTTTCCCCGGGGTCCCGGAAGCATTGCGCCGTTTGAAAGCCGCAGGCTTCAAACTCATTATCATTACGAATCAAAGCGGGATCGGGCGCGGACTTATCACGATGGAGCAGTATCGCGCCGTCGAGGAGAAAGTGCTGCATGAGCTCGGACCGAATCTGATTGAGGCAACTTATTTTTGTCCCGACGTTCCCGGTCAGCATTCCAATTGCCGCAAACCGGCACCGGGAATGATCTTACAAGCCAGCCAGGAGCACCAGATCGATCGATCGAGTTCGTTCTTTATTGGCGACAAAGAGATCGACGCTGAGTGCGGTCGTAACGCCGGCGTCCGCACAATTCGTGTTCAAACTGGATTCGATAGCGACACGACTGACACCGTCGCCGACATGGTCGCGCGTGATCTGGTGGCAGCCGCGAAGATAATCGTCGATCTTGCAAATGAGTAAGGCGGCCGGAATAATTCCTGCGCGGTGGGGATCCACGCGTTTTCCGGGGAAACCATTGTATCTTATTGCTGGTAAGCCACTTCTCCGTCACGTTTGGGAACGTTGTCGACGCGCTGAAGAATTGGATTCCGTTATCATTGCTACGGACGATCTGCGCATCGCAAATGCAGCTTTTGACTGGGGCGCGGAAGTTGCGCTGACCGCCTCACGGCATCAAAGCGGAACCGATCGCGTTGCCGAAGTCGCAAAAAAGGGGAAAGAGTTCGCCTACATAATTAATATCCAAGGCGACGAGCCGTTGGTCGATCCTTGTTTGATCGACAAACTCATTGAAAAACTGCGCTCGGATCGCAAGATCGAAATCGTAACCGCGGCGCATGCGTTCCAGAATGCGGCGGAAGCGTCTTCCCCGCATCAAGTCAAAGTTGTTGTCGACCTTATGGGGCGCGCGCTCTATTTCTCTCGCACTGCCATTCCCTACCCGCACAATGTTTCACAGATAAAATATCTGCGTCATCAGGGGATCTACGGGTTCCGCCGCGAGACGCTACTCCAGTTTGTGAAATGGAAACCGACGCTTCTAGAGCGCGCCGAATCGCTTGAGCAATTGCGCGCTCTTGAAAATGGTGTAAGTGTTCATGTGCTCGTCACGAAAGATGGATCGCCCGGCGTGGACACGCCCGAGGATGCGATTGCGCTGGAGCGAAAACTCGCTCGCGCAAAACGGAGCGCTCTCTCATGAAATACATTATCGTCACAGGCGGCGTTGTCAGTTCGTTGGGCAAAGGCCTGGCTGCAGCTTCGCTCGGCACGCTGCTTGAGCTACGGGGTTTGCGAGTTGTCTTTCAAAAGTTCGATCCGTATCTCAATGTTGATCCCGGGACGATGAATCCGTTCCAGCACGGCGAAGTTTACGTCCTGAACGATGGTGCGGAAACGGATCTGGATCTTGGTCATTACGAGCGTTTCACCAATTGCGTGCTCTCGCGCCACAACAATCTGACCAGTGGCCAGGTTTACGAGAGCGTGATTTTAAAGGAGCGGCGGGGCGATTATCTCGGCAAAACTGTGCAAGTAATTCCGCATGTCACCGAGGTCATCAAAGATCGCATTCGTGAACTTTCGGATGAAGGCAAATACGACGTCGTCATCACGGAAATTGGCGGCACGACTGGCGACATCGAAGGATTGCCGTTCCTCGAGGCCATTCGCCAATTCATTCTCGAAGTCGGCGCGCAAAATGTCGTCAACATGCACGTCACGCTAGTGCCCTACATCAAAGCTGCGCACGAACTAAAAACGAAGCCAACGCAGCAAAGCGTCGCCAAGTTGCGCGAGATCGGTTTGCAGCCGCAGGTCTTGATTTGCCGCACCGAGAATCCACTTGATCGTGATGTGCGTCAGAAGTTGTCACTGTTTTGCAGTGTTTCAGAAAAAGCGGTGATCGAGGCGCGGGATGTCGAGCACACGGTTTACGAATATCCTTTAATGTTGCACGCCGAGAGGCTCGACGAACTCGTCTGCGATCTTCTGCATCTAAAAACTCCCGAGCCCGATCTGGCGGACTGGCGGAATTTTGTCGAGCGAGTCGTCAGCCCGAAGAAACGAGTTAAGATCGCGATTGTCGGCAAATACATCGATTTACAAGATGCCTACAAGAGTATTTACGAATCGCTTACGCACGCGGCCGCGAGCCAGGATTGCGGCATCGATCTTAAACTAGTCGATGCCGAATCGCTCCGGGACGGTATTGACAACCAGCTCAAAGATGTCGCAGGCGTTCTAATTCCCGGTGGATTCGGCGAGCGCGGCGTCGAAGGAAAAATCACGGCCGCCCGGTTCGCTCGCGAACACAAAGTGCCGTATCTCGGTCTGTGCCTCGGCATGCAAGTGGCAACAATTGAATTCGCGAGAAACGTCTGTGGAATCAAAAACGCGAACAGCACTGAATTCGACAAAGACACTCCGGAGCCAATCATCTCGCTGCTCGAAGGGCAGCGTGGTGTGTGCAATAAAGGCGCGAGCATGCGGCTTGGCACATGGCCGACAAAAATTGCATCCGGCACGCTTGCCGAAAAAATCTATGGCAAAGCCGATGTGCTCGAGCGACACCGCCACCGTTACGAGTTCAACATGAAATACCGCGACCGCATGACCAAGAAGGGATTCGCAATCTCGGGAACATCACCCGACGGCACGCTCGCGGAGTTGATCGAGTTGCGCGACCATCCGTATTTCGTCGCCTGCCAGTATCATCCCGAGTTTCAAAGCAAACCGAACAAACCACATCCCCTTTTTAAAGGATTTATTCAGGCCTCCCTCGCGCATCCAGCGGAAGGTGCGCCGCGCGTCGTAAACGATCCATTATCGCCGCCCCGAGTCCCCGATCGCGTACTTGTTCCGCAATGATAAGATCGAGGTCGAGCGCGTCGAGCTCGCGCAGGTAACGAAACAGATTTGTCGCCGCTTCGCGCAAATCTTGTCGTTCACTCAAGCAGCGAACTACCGCGAATGTTTTCTCTGATTCAACCGGATTCCATGCGAGCAATCCGACGCGCTGATTCTTATCCGGCGAAAAAGAATTCGCGTCTTCGATCAATCGCAATCGTGTTTTGGGGGCATAATGCCTGGGTAATTGCCCCGGCGCCGAAACTTTGTCGCGTGATTTGACGATATCGATCGTGCCAAATTCAGATAATTGCTCCGCTGTGATGGGGCCATGGCGTAAGACGTCGATCTTGTCATTGTGCACCGACACAATCGTCGATTCGATTCCGTGAACGGTTGGTCCGGCATCGACAATCAAGGGAATGCGTTCATCGAGTTCGTCGCGGACATGTCGAGCGGTCGTTGGACTAACACGGCCGAATCGATTCGCGCTCGGCGCGGCGAGCGGTCCACCAAACGCGCGAATGATTTCGGCAAAAACAGGATGCGCGCTGATTCGAACCGCGACTGTACCGAGGCCAGCAGTCACAATGTCCGGAACAATCTCACGTTTCGGCAAAACTATCGTGAACGGGCCCGGCCAAAATTGGCTCGCTAATTCCAGGATCAACTGCCGATCTTGTGCGGGAATATTTGCGATTTCTTCGAGCCAATCGCGATCGGGCAAATGGACAATCAAAGGATCAAAATGCGGGCGCCCTTTTGCTTCGAAAATCTTCGCTACTGCGATCGAATTGAGCGCGTCAGCCGCGAGGCCGTACACTGTTTCCGTGGGCAATCCGACGACTTCGCCCGCGCGCAAAAGCGCTACTATTTCTGCGCGCTCACAGGAGGAAGCGATTTCCGTTCTCACTTCGGCACTCGCTGTGCGAGCACCGCGTCGGTTTGCTTTTTCCGGAACGCTTCAAGTTTCTTGCGGACCTTGTCATCGGAAAGCGCGAGGATGCTAGCCGCGAGCAGCCCTGCGTTTTTTGCGCCGGACGATCCAATTGCGAGGGTCCCGACGGGAACGCCTCCCGGCATTTGCGCGATAGAAAGAAGCGAATCGAGTCCCTGCAGCGCTTTCGATTGAATCGGCACGCCGAGCACGGGCAACCACGTGTGCGCAGCGATCACTCCCGCGAGGTGCGCCGCGCCACCTGCGCCCGCGATAATCACGCGGACGCCACGATCAGCGGCACTTCGAGCAAACTCAGCCGTTGCTTCAGGGCTGCGATGCGCAGAAAGAATTTTATGTTCGTTAGGCACCGCCAGTTCATCGAGAACTTGGACCGAATGGCGCATAGTCTCCCAATCCGACATGCTGCCCATGACAACGGCGACCAATGCACAGGATTTCGATTCGGCCATACAAATTAACTTTAAGGAAAGCTGTCAGTTTCCCTCGAAACTTGCAAAGCGGTTTTTGAGTGGGCACCGGAAATCGAATCCCGATCTTCTTTGCAAGAGGTACCTTCGCTCACATATTCCGAAGTGGCCTCCTCAAGATCGATTGTGCTTATCGGTTTTATGGGAACCGGGAAATCTCTCGTCGGAAAAATCTTGGAACGGCAAACGGGATTTCGCCGGTTCGATACAGATGAACTAATTTCCCAAAAGGTGAAGATGCCGATCGAGGAAATTTTTTTTACCGATGGCGAGGAACGCTTTCGCGAGCTCGAAACCGAAACATTGCGTTCTCTATCCGCAGAAGAACCGGCGATTATCGTAGCCGGCGGCGGGATCGTTCTGCGTGCAGAGAATGTCGATCTTTTACGTCAATTGGGGACAGTTGTCTGGCTCGACGCAGACCAGGCAACGCTTCGCGCCCGCATCCAACGATTGGATAATCGCCCCCTATTGCGAACAGCGAATCCCGAAGCGACGTTATCGGAATTACTGGAGGCACGCCAACCGATTTATAGGAGCGCAGCCGATTTGCGAGTGGACATTACGAAAAAAACTCCCGAACAAATCGCTGAATTAATTTTAAAAAACATCAGGAATCTTCCTGTCGGAGAATGAGTGTCATGCCCGAGATCAGCAACGTGGCGCCGCGAGTGTCGAGCGCGGAATTGAAAAAAAATCTCGTCGTGCGTGCGCGCGATCTTGGATTCGATTCGTGCCGTGTCGCCAATTGCACTGTCCCGCCCCATGCCGACGAGTTTCGCAACTGGCTACGAGAAGGTGCGGCCGGGGAAATGAAGTACTTGGAGCGCGGCGAAGAAAAACGTTGTAATCCGCAGAAAGTTTTAGCGAACGCGCGGTCGGTCATTGTTTTGGCACTCAATTACTGGCAAGGCGGACACTCAAAACCGCAAGGTAATGGAGCTACCGGCAGAATCGCGCGTTACGCGTGGGGCGACGATTACCATGAGCTTATGAAGGCGAAGCTAGACAAGATCGACAGTTTCCTTCGCCGATTTGGCGGCATCCAAAAATGTTATGTCGATACCGGACCGATTTTGGAGCGTGATCACGCTGCTCAAGCCGGCGTCGGCTGGCATGGCAAGAGCACAATGCTGATCGATACGCGTCTCGGGACGTGGTTCTTTCTCGGCGAAATTTTAACAACGCTCGAGTTGCCGCCGGATTCTCCGCAACACGATCGTTGCGGAACGTGTGAGCGTTGCGTCACAGCGTGTCCCACCGGCGCCATTACTGCTCCGCATTGCTTGGATGCGCGGCGCTGCATTTCGTATCTTACGATCGAGATCAAAGGTGCCATTCCGTTGGAGCTGCGGCCACTTATCGGAAACCGGATTTTTGGTTGCGATGATTGCCTCGATGCCTGCCCCTGGAACCGCTTTGCCCAAGCATCGCGCGAAACCGCGTTCTTCGCGCGTAAAGCGACGACGGGCATGTTGCTGCGGGATTATTTGGAGCTGGGTGACGCAGAATTTCGCGCGCTGTTTACGAATTCGCCGATAAAGCGCATTAAACGACGCGGTTTTTTACGCAATGTCTGTGTTGCCTTGGGCAACGTGGGCGGTTTGGCGGATTTGCCGGCGCTGAAACGAGCGGCATCAGATCCGGACGGATTGATTGCTGAGCATGCCATGTGGGCAATCGCGCGGATTCAACAACGCCGCGGCACGCGAATGCCAAAAGTTTGTTGAATCCAAGGTGCCAGTTAGCTGCATCTCATTGTCGATCTTGTGAACCGTTTCGCTTTGCAAAGGTCTAAACTGAGACAATTTCTGACGACTCCCTCCCGCTAAAGAGCATTCTATGCATCAAATTTTGAAAACGCCCCAAGTTGCTCCAGAAGTCGCGAAGAAACGCCGCTCGCGCCGCAAGCGCTACATCATTTTCGGCTTCGTCGGTCTGATATTGCTTTTAATCATTGCTTCAGTCATCGCGACCAAACGCGAGAAACCGATCCCGGTAACTACCGAGAAGGCGGTACGTAAGACCATTCTGCAGACCGTTTCCGCAACTGGGAAGGTACAACCCGAAACCGAGGTGAAGATTTCACCGGAAGTGGCGGGCGAGATCATTGATTTGCCGGTCGAAGATGGAAAGGCGGTCAAAAAAGGTGATCTGCTCGTGCGGATAAAGCCGGATTCCTATAAGGCCTTGCTCGAGCAACAGGAGGCAGCCATCAGCTCGGCCAAGGCGACGAATCTTCAACAAAAGGCGACGATGATGAAGACGGAGCAGGATCTTAAACGCGCCGAGGACATGTTCGCGAAGAAAACCATTTCTATTCAAGAATACAACGCCGCGCAGGCTGCTTACGACGTGGCCAAGAACACCTACGAAAGTTCGCTGCACGAGATCGAGCGCGCGCAAGCGGGTTCGAGTCAGGCGCGCGAGCAACTTTCAAAGACAACGGTTTATTCGCCGATCGATGGGACGGTCACAATTTTGAACAGCAAATTGGGCGAACGCATCGTAGCGACGGGGCAATTCGCGGGAACGGAAGTGATGCGCGTGGCCGATCTCGGCCACGTGGAAGCGCGCGTGGATGTGAACGAGAACGACGTCGTAAACGTAAAAGTTAACGACAAGGCCAACGTGAAGATTGACGCGTACAGTGACCGGAAATTTCATGGCACCGTTTATCAGATTGCGAACACAGGAAAGACGACCGGCGCGGGGACTCAGGAAGAAGTAACCAACTTCGAGGTAAAAATTCGCATCGACGATCACGATGTGACATTGAAACCGGGGCTAAGTTGCACGGCCGATATCGAAACGAACATGGTCAAGGACGTCGTGGCCGTGCCGATGCAGGCCGTAACGATTCGGACCGGCGACGCCAACTTGAGTCCGGAGGAGATCGAAAAGAAAAAGCAAAAGACAGCGCAGCGAGACAAAGGCGACAACAGTGCAGATTACGTTAACGAGCGCCAGGAAAAGGCGACGCAGAAAGAGGAGCACGAAAAAATTGCCAAGGTTGTGTTTCTGAAAAA
>Ga0137404_10000916_pt1 | contig 19460 bp, 22 predicted proteins | sample CZOMad2_1_16fung_FD_108285 | JGI IMG/M metagenome (GOLD analysis project Ga0137404, IMG submission 108285) | Vadose zone soil fungal communities from Angelo Coast Range Reserve, California, USA - CZOMad2_1_16fungal (Illumina Assembly) | ecosystem: Environmental > Terrestrial > Soil > Vadose...
CGGCGCCGCCGCCGTCCGCCGAGCCGCGCTGGAGCGCGGCGGTCCCGGTCGCAGCCCATGCCGCGCACGTGTACTCGGAGTGCGCCCGCATCTGGAACCCGATCCACACCGACGTCGCCGTCGCGCGTTCGGCCGGGCTGACGGCCCCGATCCTGCACGGCTCGGCCACGCTCGCGCTGGCCGTGTCGCAGGTGATCCGGCAGGACCTCGACGGCGACCCGGCGCGCGTCAGGGAGATCGCCGTGCGCTTCACCGGGTTGGTGTTCATGCCATCCACCTTCACGGTGCGCGGCCGCGGGCGCGCGGGCGATCTGCTCGCGTTCGACGCCGTCGACGAGCGCGGTGAGCCGGTGCTGAGCGACGGAGTGCTACGAGCATGAAGCAGATGAGTCGACGCGAACGCGTTCTCGCCGCGATCAACCGCCAGCCCGTCGACCGCGTCCCCTACGCGGTGTGGCGCCACTTCCCGAACGTCGATCACTCACCGGCCGGCCTGGCTCAGGCGACGCTCCGGTTCCATGAGCGCTACGGCTCGGACTTCCTCAAGATCACCCCGCGCGGCGGCTACGCCGTCGAGGCCTGGGGTTGCGTCGAGAGCGACGCCCTTCGCGAAGACGGCCATCGCCCCTGCGCCAGCTGCGCGGTGCGCTCGCCGGATGACTGGAAGAAGATCCGCGCCCTCGATCCCGCCGCCTCGTCCGGCTGGGCCGAAGAGATCGAGACGATCATCCGCCTGGGCTTCGATCGTCGGATCGGCGACGCGCCGGTGGTGCCGACGCTGTTCTCGCCGCTCTCGCTCGCCAAGAAGCTCTCGGGGGACCGGCTGCAGCGCGATCTGCGCGACCACCCCGACGCGGTTACCGGCGCGCTCGAGGCGATCACCGAGACGCTCATCAAGTTCGCCCTGCTCGCGCTCACCGAGGGCGTGTCCGGCATCTTCTACTCGATTCAGGCGGCCAGCCGGACGGTCAACTCCGAGGAGGACTACGCGCGATTCGGCGAGCCCTACGACCGGCAATTCCTCGACGCGATCGAGTCGAAGTCGACCTTGACGATCATCCATTGCCACGGCGACGGGCTGATGTTCGACCGGCTGGCGCGCCTGCCGGGCCACGCCTGGAACTGGGACGACCGCGCGACGCCGCCGTCCCTGCGGGACGGGGCCGCCAAGGTTCCGGGCGCGGTCATCGGCGGGCTGCACCAGTGGAAGACGCTCCGGGACGGCACGGCCGAGCAAGCCGTCGGCGAGACCCGCGACGCCGTCGCTCAGACCGACGGCACGGGGCTCATCATCGGCCCGGGCTGCGTGCTACCGATGAACACACCCGACGCGAATGTCGCGGCCGTCGTGCAAGCGCTCGGTGGCCCGCTCAAGAAGATTCCGGGGGTTACGTCCTAGGACGCTCACTTCACCACAGTTGAAGCGGCGAAGGGAGAGCGCCTCGAAGATGGTCCACGGCCGCGGCTCCGCGCGCAGGTCGGCGCCGAGCTGCGAATATCGCATGTCCGAGTTGGGCGTCTGGATCGCCGCGTCGGCGACGTCAGCGAATGGCGAGATCGGCCGGGTCGATGTCTCGCAGACCGTGGCAGCTCAAGAAGCGCAGAAGGGCACGACTGTAGCGCGCGGTCGTCGCAGCCCCGCTTGCCAGGAGCCCGACGTGGCGCGCGACGTGCTCTTCCATCGCCCGCTTGAGAAGGCCCGATCCCAGGGCATTCCAGGTGCGTCCGGCCCGAATCAGGGCGGCCACCCGTCCGTCGTAGAAGTAGGTGACCAGCTCTAGCCAAGCGGACAGCATCGCGTTCTGCACGCGCGCGTATGCTGCCATCGCCCGGTCGAGGTCGTCCGGCAACGGAATCTCGCGGCGTGCGAGCCACGGAGCCAGGCTATCCGCGAGTAGCTCGGCCGAGCGGAGCGCGAGGAAGACCCCGGGCGACAGCATAGGATCGACGAAGCCGAAAGCATCCCCGGCCATGACCCAGCCTCGGCCGTAGCCGCGCTCGGAGATCAGCTGGTAGTTGGTGTACGTGGCCACCTGCGTCACCCGCCGTGCGCCGCCGGCGACGGAGAAGAGCCAGGGATCGGTCGCGATGGCGCGTTCCAGCCGCTCTTCCGGAGCGCGCCCGAGATTGGCCGCGTCGTCGTGGCCTAGCACGATGCCGATCGAGAGCCGCTCCTTGAGCGGGATGCACCAGGTCCAGCCCGCCCGCCCGCGCGTCACGAGCACCTGCCCGGGCGCATCGTCCCAGCGGAACCCCTCGAAGTGCGCAAAATGCGCGACGTCCTTCCGGGGTCCGACCCGGGCCGGAATCTCCAACAGGCGAGCCACATGTCGGGCGCGGCCGGTGGCGTCGACGATAAGGTGGGGCCGACACCTCTCCAGGGCCGGCGCCGCGGCCAATGTCTCGGGAGCGAGCGCCAACTCGGCGTTGGCTCGATAGCCGCCGGTTCGCTGCAACCGGGCTTTGATCGGCACGTGGCGTACGCCGGCGGCGACGGCTCGCGCGAGCAACGCCTCGTCGAAACGCGGGCGCGGAATGTTGTAGGCGTACGGGAAGACCGCCGGGGCGAAGCGGTTGAACGTAACGTTCACTCGATCCGTGGAAGACCAGACGAAGGTCGCGCCGGGCTTGACGCGGCTGAAGCTCGCGGTCTCCTCCTCGATGCCGAGGCGCCGCAAGATCGGAATCGCGGCGGGAATGAGTGATTCCCCGACGAGCAGCTGCGGACGGGGGGCGTCACCGAAGAGCGTGACATCGGCTCCGTAGCGGTTGAGCAAAATAGCCAGCGCCGAGCCCGACGGCCCGGCGCCGACGATGGCGACGCGTAGCAACCCGCGTTCGACGCTGTCGGAGCTCATGATGTCCTGACCTATTCCATCGCGGACGACGTCGACGATCCGAGCCGCCTCGTCCTCGCTCTCGATGCCCTCGAGCCACGAGGCGACGAGGTTGTTCAGATCTCCGCATCGGTTGATGAACACGCCGATCCCTGGCCGGCGCGGAACGGCGGCGCGTGGCAGGCGTTCAGGACACGACGCTCGAAGGCTGATGGCCATTCCACATCGACGCAGTTGAGCGAGAACGGCCTTGCCGCCCCGGTCCACGTCAGCACGCGTAGCGTTCTCGGGAGCGGCCGGTACTAGAGGAACTTCATGGCAACCTCATTGGCCTCAATCTGACCCTCGCGCACGCCATCAACCATTTGGCGGCCCTGGGCCACCGCCGGCGAGGGCGGCCCGCGCCGAAGCGATGGAAGCCGTCTTTCGCAGGCCCAAGGTCGGAGCCAGACGCGCACACGCTCAGAGAACCCACCACCGATATGACCCCCGAACTCTTGATTCCGCGTGCTTTCGGTCAGTCTGCGAGAGAGGAAACAAGCGTCGCTATGGGACCTTGGTCCAATCCGGCATTCGCTCGTCAGTCCTCTCCACGACCGGAACCGTGAAGTGAAACGTCGCGCCGCGGTCCGACGATTCGCAACGGCGCGACTCGCGGACAGTAGCCCGCGCGAACCTACATGGGATGAATCTGAATGGCGCCGCGGGGCCGCGTTTTTTGAGCCGGCGGTGTGAGGGTTTCGCGCATCGGCGCGCTGGGACCTCCCTCACTCGCGAACGCCGGCTAGGGCGACGAAGATCGTGGTGTTCGGCCGGCCGAGGCGACCGCAGCGTAGGGAGTAACGACCCGCTCACTCGGCGATTAAGGCTTGCCAACCGTCTCGTGAACGATTGTTGAGCTGGCGGAGAGAACCCGAAAGACTGGAAACCGTACCGCAATCGCCTCGAACTCTTCGAGGGGCGCATCCTTGTCGACGGGGATGTGCGGCCGTGCGCCTGGCGCACGCTGCAAGTAGGTCTTCAGCACCGGCGCCCGCTTTTCGATCGCGAGCTCTTCGAGCCGCACGTGCTCGGTACGACCGTGGCGCAGGACCGCACGGCCGGCGGTTGCCTTCACGTTCTGAACCCAGGCTACGTCAGTACCGAGATTCGAGACGAGGTATCGCTCCCGGTCGAGAACGGCCATCACGAGCGGTAAAGCAATCGTCCGCCCAGAGCAACGACCTCTCACGTCCAACGTGACGAGATAGTCCGGAGCGATGCCGCGCGCGAACACGGCTGCCGCGCCTCGATTGAGCAAGCGGGCCAAGGCATTGGGGCGCTGTCCCCGGTAGAGCCAACGCGCGAAGTGCCGCAACACCAAAGTGAATCCCAAGCTCAACGAGTGCCAGTCCATCAGCGACCGACTATATAGCAGGTCGAAGTGGGGGGCGGCGGCCTCGACGGTGCAAGTCTAGGTCCACTCCGTCTGCGACGACCTCGACGAGGGCGATTGGCTGAAGCTGATATCTTGAAACTGTCAGCGTCGTGACAAACGCTTGCGTGAGTGCGTGCATCGTGGGCGGAGGGCCCGGGGGGCTCATGCTTGGCCTGCTCCTGGCCAAGCGCGGCGTCGACGTTCTGGTGCTCGAGAGGCACGGGGACTTCGAGCGGGAGTTCCGCGGTGAGGTCTTGCAGCCCAGCACATCCCAACTCCTAGACCAGCTGGGACTCCTTGACTATGTGCTGGCTCAGCCACACTCGCTCCTCGAGGTGGGGAAGGTCTGTCTGAACGGCCGCGAGGTCGGTGAGTTCGCGTTCAAGCGGATCGCTCCTCACTACCCTTACGCCATTTGGATGCCGCAGCCGATCTTCCTGGCGGCGCTTCGCCGGAAAGCCGAGGGGTTCCCGTCGTTCAAATGCTGGATGGGTGCCACGGCGATGAAGCTCCTGGAAGAAGACGGGAAAGTGGTGGGCGTGAGCGGGCTCCGCCACGGCAAGGAGCCCTTCGAGGTCCGCACCGACGTCGTGGTGGGCGCGGACGGGCGCTACTCGACCCTGGCGCGGCTGGGCGGATTCGAGGCCGAATACGAGCATCACGACTTCGACATCATTTGGTTTACGACCGAGCAGCCGCCAGAGTGGTCAAGCACCTTCCACGTGTCGATAGGAGACGTCCAGGGCCTCATGCTGCCCAAGTACCCGCACCACATCCAGGCCGGGCTCTACCTGCCCACCGGCGAGTGGAAACGCTGGCGCGAGGAAGGCGTGGCGGCGGTGGCCGAGCGCGTGCGGCGCTTCGAGCCGATCTTCAGCGAGTTCGCCGGTTCCCTGTGTGACTTCAAGCCATTTTTCCCGCTCGAGGGCATCATCCGCCTGATGCGCGAGTGGTCGCGCGACGGGCTCCTCTTGATCGGCGATGCCGCACACACGATGAGCCCGGCCGGCGCCATCGGCGTCAACGTCGCCCTCGCGACCGCCGCGGTCGCCGCGCAGGTGCTGTACCCGCACTTCGGCCACGGCCCGATCGGGCGCGACGTTCTCCAGGAGGTCCAGCGGCTGCGCGAGGACGACGTCCGTACGCTCCACCGGTTCCAGCTGGGCGCCCAGGGGATGTTGCTCGGTCAGGGTCGCCGTAGTCCGCTCGTGAAGCGCGTTGTACAGACGGCGATCCCGCTGATCCTGCGATCGCCGCTGATGCCGTGGTTCCAGCGCCGGCTCTTCGTCGGCTCCCCGCTTCCACCGCTCGACCCGGCGTTCAGCTTCCAGGAGCCGGCCGGAGCCGCTGCGCTGAGATAGGCGCCCGGCCCTGGCTGCGAGACTGGACAGCGCAACCGACCACAAGCTCGCGCATCGAGACCCCGGCTAGCCCTGGAACGAGCGGGTGGTTTCGGAACAATCCGGCTACTTCGCCACGTTGAAGCGGAAATGGCAGATCTCGCCGTCGCGCCCGACGTAGTCCTTGCCCTCGAGCCGCTGCTGGCCGCGCGCCCGTAAATCGGCGAACGAGCCCTCGACCGCCACCAGGTCGTCGTAGCTGTTCACCTCGGCGCGGATGAAGCCGCGCTCGATGTCCGAGTGAACGGTTCCGGCGGCAGCCTGCGCCCGGGTGCCCTCCGGAATCGGCCAGGCGCGCACCTCGTCTTCACCCACCGTGAAGAAGGAGACGAGCCCCAGCAAGGCGTAGCATTCGCTCAGCACGCGATTGATCGCCGGCTCCTTCAGGCCCAGGTCGGCCAGGAAGGCGCGCTGCTCGTCACCGGCCAGCTCGGCCACCTCGGCCTCGATCACCGCCGAGACCCAGCCGATCCGCGTTCGCGCGCGCTGCGCCGCCGCCTCCAGTCCGAGCTTCTGGATCGCGTGCGGGCCGTCGCCGATCGCCTTCTCGTCGAGATTCAGGCAATGCAGGATCGGCTTCTGGGAGAGAAACGTGAATCCGCGGATCGCCCGCGCGTCGTCGGGTGTGAGCGCGACCGCGCGCAGCGGCGTCTCGCTCTCGAGGTCTTTCTTGAGACGCGCGAGGATCGCCTGCTCCTTGACGTCCGCCTCTTTGCGCTGTTTCTTGATCGAGGCCTCCAGCCGCTCGAGGCGCCGGTCGACCACCTCGAGGTCGGCCAGGATCAGCTCTGTGTCGAGATCCTCGATGTCCCGCTTCGGCGCCGGCGCGCCGAGCGCCTCGTCGGCGAAGGCCCGGACGACGTGCAGGAGCGCGTCGGCGTTCCTGAACTCTTTCGTGTCGAGCCCGGCGCGCTCGCCGCGCTCGATGCCCGCCAGGTCGACCACCTCGAACGTGGCGTACGTCGTCTTCTTCGGCTTGAAGATGGCCGAGAGCCGGTCCACGCGCGGGTCCGGCACCCGGGCGATACCCGTGTGGAGCTCGGCGCGGCCGGAGTCGTAGCGCGCCGTCGCGACCTTCGAGCCGGTGAGCAGGTTGAAGAGCGTGGTCTTGCCAGACTTGGGGAGCCCGATCAGGCCGATCTTCATGGGGCGATTATGCCAGGTGTCGTATCCTCGATTCAGATTCGCGCCTCGGCCGGCGGGGCCCCAGCCCCGCGACGGCCTGCCGCGAGTACTTCGAGAGCGTTCTGAGCCATCCCTCGAAAGACATGGACCTCAAGGGCGCGGCCATGGCCGTGCTCATCTCGATTCTCTGGGGCGCCAACACCGTCGTGATCAAGCTGGGCCTCGAGGACGCCCCGCCGCTCCGTCTGGCATGGATGCGGTTCGTCGTCGGCGGCGTGGTGATCTGCCTCTGGGCCTGGGCGACTGGCCGCTTCGCCGGCTTTCGGATCGAGCCGGCCGAATGGCGTCCGCTCGTGTTCCTGGGCCTCCTGTTCAGCGTGCAGATGACCGCCACGAACATCGGGACCTGGCTCACCAGCGCGGCCCACGCGTCGGTCCTGCTCAACCTCTACGCGGTCCACACCGTCGTCCTCGCCCATTTCCTGATACCCGGCGATCGGCTCACCGCCCGCAAGCTCGCCGGGGTCCTCATCGCCTACTCGGGAATCGTCCTGCTCGGCGCACGCCAGATCACGCGCGGCGCGCCGACCCTGCTGGGCGACGTGGTGGTCACGGTGGCCGGTGTCCTCCTCGCCGAGCGGACCGTGTATCTGGCGCGCGCGGTCCAGCGCCTGGACCCGGTGAAGCTTCTCCTGGCGCAGGCGATGGTGGGCACCGCGCTCTTCGTCGTCGTGTCGGCCCTCGTCGAGCCGGGAGAGACCCGCTGGACGATGCGGCTCGCGGGCTCGATCGCCTACCAGGGCGTGCTCATCTCCGGATTCAACTTCGTGATCAATCTGGCGCTGCTGCGCCGGTATAGCCCGAGCGCGCTCTCGGCGTTCTTTCTCACCCAGCCGATCTTCGGCGTCGTCGCCGCGGCGCTGGTCACCGGCGACCCGCTCACGCCGGACCTTCTGATCGCGTGCGCCGCGGTGGCGGTGGGCATCGGGCTCACGAGCCGGTAGCGATCGGTCGAATCGCCGGGGCTGCGGGTATAATCGCGACATGCCGTCGGCTCCGTCGAAGACGCTCGAGATCGTGCCGAACCCGCACCCGGATCGTGACTACGAGGTCACGATGACCGTGCCCGAGTTCACGTGTCTCTGCCCCATGACCGGCCAGCCGGATTTCGCCACGATCCGCATCCGCTACGTGCCCGACCAGCACCTGGTCGAGCTGAAGTCGCTGAAGCTCTACCTCTGGTCGTTCCGGCAGGAAGGGGCGTTTCACGAGGACGTGACCAACCGGATCCTCAACGACTTCGTGGCCGTCGCCAACCCGCGCTGGCTCGAGGTGACGGGCGACTTCAACGTGCGCGGCGGCATCAAGACCGAAGTCCGCGTCACGCACGGCAAGCGACCGGACGTCTAGACGGGCGTCCCCCGCGCTACGTCGCGAGGGCGAGCAGCACCATCCCGAGCAACATCACCAAGGCGCCCAGCGCCGACTCCCTCACCTTCTGGCCCTCGCCGAACGCCAGGACCCCGATCGCCATCGCGAACAGGATCTCGACCTGCTTGACCGCCTCGACGTACGAGGAGAGCGTGAGCGTGTAGGCCTTGCCCTGGCTCAGCGTGGTGAGCGCCGCGAAGAGCCCGAGCGCGACGAATTCCTTCCAGTAGCGGGGCACCGCCTTGAAGTGGCGCGCCGAGGTCGTCAGCGCCAGCGGCGTCACGACGAGGCTCGCCGCGAGATAGGGGCCGAAGGTGCCGACCGCGGTATTCGAGGCGAGGATCGCCTTCTTGATCGTGATCACCGACGGCGCATAGAGCAGCGCCGCCAGCAGGGTGTAACGCTGGCCGCGATCGGTGAAGAGGACGCGGAGCGGCGCCAGCGGCGAAATCTTCGCGCTGCGGACATTCAGGAGATACACGCCGGAGGCGCTCAGCAGCACGCCCGCCACGCCCATGGCGCTCGGCCGCTCGCCGATCAGCACGCCCATGCCCAGGAGGATCAAGAGACTCACCTTCCAGAGCGCGGTGACGAGCGAGATCTGGGAGAGCTTGAGGGCCTTCGAGAGCGCGAGTGTCGAGAGCGTCTGGCAGGCGCCGAAGAGCAGGCACCAGACGAAGAAGCCCGGCTTGAGCTCGGGCCAGCCGCTCGCCACGCAGGCGATGAAGGCGAACGGCAAGAGGAACGTGAAGCGCCCCCAGACGTTGATGTACTCGTCCAGCGCGTGGCCCAGGCGCTTCATCGTCGTGTTGCGCAGGACCTGGAACAGCGCGGCGGCCAGCGACAGGAGGAGCCACATGGTGAGCGATCCTATTCGGCGAGCGCGTCGGGGCTCAGAGCTCGAGCGCGACCTTGATGGAGTTGGCGTCCGCGTGCGCGGCGAACGCCTCGCCGATCCGGTCGAGGCCGAACCGGTGCGTGATCAGCGGCCCGGTCCTGACCGCGCCGCTGTCGACGAGCTCGAGCGCTTCGGGAAACTCGTCCTGGTAGATCATCGAGCCCGTCAGCGTGATCTCGCGGCGCACGACCGAGAAGAACGAGACCGACGTGGGCTCGTGAGGCAGCCCGGTGAGCACGACGCGGCCGCCCGGCCGAACCAGCTCGAGCGCGTGCGTGACCGCCTCGGGCGTGCCGGCGGTTTCCACGACGAGATCCACGCCCTCCCGCCCGGAAAACCGGCGGGCGGCCTCCGCGGGCGGGCCCTCGGTGGTCGCGTGCGTGGCCTGGGCGCCGAGCTCGCTCGCGAGGGCGAAGCGCCGCCGCGAGCGGCTCACGACCATTACCCGCGCGCCCCGCGCGCGAAGCACCTGGAGGGCCAGGAGCCCGAGCGTGCCGGCGCCGACGATCGCCGCGGTCTCGCCTCGCTTCGGCGCCCCACGGCCCACGGCACGGACGACGACGGCGAGCGGCTCGGCGAGCAGGAGCGCGTCGGATCCGGCGCCCGCTGGCGCACGCCAGCAGCACTGTGCGGGGACACGGACGAGCTCGGCGAAGCCGCCGTCGGCGTTGATGCCGATCGTGGTCCGCGACAGGCACAGGTTGCGATTGCCCTCGCGGCACAGCGGACATCGTCCACACGAGTAATTCGGCTCGACGACCACCGGGTCGCCCGGACCCACCCGGGTCACGTCGGCCGCGACCGCCTCGACGCGGCCGACGAGCTCGTGGCCCATCACTCGCGGATACGCGACGGGCCTCGCGCCGGACCAGATCTCGTAGTCCGTCCCGCACAACCCGGCGGCGACGATGCGGACGACGGCCTCGCCCGGCGCCGGGCGAGGCTCGCGGATGCTCTCGACGCGAAGATCGCGTGGCCCGTGGAGAACCGCCGCTTTCATGGCGGACAATCTACTCGACGGCCCACTCCCCGGCAACTTACGCGGCCGAGTGGCCGCCGTCGAGGAAGAGCGTCTGGCCGGTCATGAAGTCGGAGCCCGCGGAGGCGAGGTAGACGGCCAGCGGGCCGATCTCCTCGGCCCGTCCGATACGGCGGGTCGGGATGTCGCGCGTCAGGCGCTGGTTGATCGCCGGGTCGGCGAACGCCTCGTTGGTCATGTCCGTCGCGAACCAGCCCGGCGCGATCGCGTTCACCTGGATGTTGTGCCGCGCCCACTCGACCCCGAGCGTGCGCGTGAGCGCGATGACGCCGCCCTTGGTCGCGCCGTAGACCGTGTAACCCGGCAGGCCGACCTGACCGAGAACCGAGGCGACGTTGATCACCTTGCCGGATTTCTGGGCGATCAAATGCGGGGCGGCCGCGCGGCAGCCGTTGAAGACGCCGGTCAGGTTCACGTCGAGCATGAAACGCCAATCCTCCGGCGTCATCTCGACGAGTGGAGCCACCTTGGCCACACCGGAGTTGTTGACGACGATGTCGAGGCGGCCGAGCTCGCGGATCGTCCGCTGCACCAGCGCCTCGACCTCGGCGTAGCTCGAGACGTCGGTCGGCGCGACGAGCGTTCGGCGCCCGCCGGACGCGGCCAGGCGCGCCGTCTCCTCGAGCGCCTCTTTCGATCGAGCCGCGAGCGCGACGTCGGCGCCGGCTTCGGCCAGTGCCATGGCGATCGCCCGGCCGAGGCCGCGGCTGGCGCCGGTGATCATCGCGACCTTGCCGGCGAGGGCGCCCGGCGCCGCGGTCAGCGGTAGAGCTCCTCGATGGCATCCTTGTACTTCTGCGAGACGACCTTCCGCTTCACCTTCAGGGTCGGGGTGAGCTCGCCGCCGTCGAGCGTGAAGTCGGTGGGCAGGACCGTGAATCGCTTGATCTTCGCGTAGGACTGAAGCTGCGTGTTCTTCTCCTCGACCGTGCGGCCGATGCGCTCGGCCACCTTCGGGTGCTTCACGATGGCCGCCGCCTCGCTGGTGAGGATCCCCTGCTCGCGCGCGAACTTCGACAGCTCTTCGGGGTTGATCGTGATCAGCGCCACCGGGTACGGACGCCGGTCGCCGTAGACCATCACCTGGCTGATGAACGGATCGGCCTTCAGGAGATTCTCGATGTTCTGCGGCGCGATGTTCATGCCTCCCGCGGTGACGATCAGGTCCTTCTTGCGATCGGTGATGACGAGGAAGCCGTCCTGGTCGACCGTTCCGATGTCGCCGGTGTGGAACCACCCGTCCGGGTCGAAGACCTCGCGGGTCGCCTCGGGCTGCTTGTAGTAGCCGAGCGTGGCGATGTTGGGTCCGCGCGCCAGGATCTCTCCGTCCTCGGCGATTCTCAGCTGCACCCCCGGCAGGGTCTGGCCGACCGAGCCGAACTTGAAGCGATCCGGCCGGTTGAACGTGAGCGCCGGGCACGTCTCGGTGAGCCCGTAGCCCTCGAGAAGGAGAATGCCGGCGGCATGGAAGAACTCGGCGATGTCGCGGGAGAGCGGGGCGCCGCCGGACACGGCCCACTGCAGTCGTCCGCCGAGCGCAGCGTGGAGCTTCGAGAAGACCAGCTTGTGGGCGACCTTTCGCTTCAGCTCCAGGGTCGCCGGCACGGGCTGGCCGCGCTGCTGGTGGCGGCTCACATCTCGCCCCACCGACACCGCCCAGCCGAAGATCTTCTTCTTCGCGGGCGAGCCAGCCTCGACGCCGGCGAGGATCTTTCCGTACACCTTCTCGAAGACGCGCGGCACGCTGCAGATGAAATGGGGGCGTGTCTCCTTGAGGTTGTCACCCACCTTGTCGAGGTTCTCTGCGAAGGCCGTGGTCAGCCCGTGGGTGACGCCGAGGAACGACTCGAGCCGCGCGAACGAGTGTGCGAGCGGCAGGAACAGGAGGTGCACCCACCCCTCCTGGACCGGCGTCGCCTGCTTGGAGGCCGTCACGGCGGCGATGTGGTTGCCGTGTGTCTGCATGACCCCTTTCGGGGGGCCGGTGGTGCCGGACGTATACACGATCGTCGCCAGGTCGGTCGGCCGAGTGGACGCGACGCGGTCGGCGAGCGTGCTCTTGTGCGCCGCGACGTTTTCGCGGCCCAGCCGGCGGAGCGACTCCCAGGTCATCACCATTTTCGGAGGCTGGGGTGCCTCGTAGCCGGCGATGACGATCATCTGCTCGAGCGCCGGCATCTTGTCGCGCGCCTGCAAGACCTTCGCGAGCTGGGCGGGATCCTCCACGATGATCGTCTTGGCTCCCGAGTCGTTCACGACGTAGGCGATGAGATCAGGCGGATACGTCGGATAGACCGGCACGGTCACGCAGCCGGCGCTGAAGATCGCGAAGTCGGCCTGAACCCATTCAGCTCGGCTGGCCGACAGCAGCGCGACCACGTCCCCCTTGTCGCGACCGAGGGCGATGAGGCCGAGCGCCACCTCGCGCACGACGTCACCGACCTCACGCCAGGTGATCGTCTTCCAGTCGGCGCCTTGCTTGAACTGCTGCGCGGGACGGTCACCACTGCGCTCGACGCGATCCCAGAACATCCGAGCGAGGGTGTCGGTGGCCATAGATCCTCCGTCTAAATCATCAATCTGAAAGGGATAACCGACGGTAGCATATGGCTGATAACGCGATGCGCGAAAAACAGTTGACGATGTAACGCGTCGCGTTATACTTCATTTGAGTCGAACGAATCGAAGAAACCGAACGAAGAGCAACACGATCTAGCAGGAGGAACGAATGGAGATGTTCGGTCAGATGACGGGCAAGGTGGTCGAGACGATGACGATGTGGGCCGACGCCAATCAGCGGGTGCTTCGCGAGCTGGTCGAGCTCTCGACGGCCACCGCGAAGGAAGGCGTGAGGCTGTGCGGCGAGCTCCAGCAGGGCGCCCTCGAGACGCTTCGTAGCACGCAGACCGCCGCGGCGCACTGGCAGAGTGCCTGGGCGGACGGCACGAAGGACCCGGCGCAGCTGTATCAGAAGGCGCTCATGTCCGGCGTCGACGGCATCGAAAAGGCGTTCAAGCTCATGGAAGGTCAAGCCCAGGCGATCACGCGCTCGGCCGAGCGGCTTCAGACCTCGGCGGAGCAGGCCGGCAAGGGCATCCAGGAGACGTACACGGCCGTCGTGGAAAAGATGAAGGACGTCTACCAGAACTAGAGACGGCTACTTCTGGTTCTTGCGTTTTTCGAGCCGCTCCTCGAGGGAGCGTAGACGCTCACGCAGTGTCGAGACTTCCTCGCGGAGCTGCTCGGCATCCGGCTCGGCGCCGTCGCGTCGCGGCTCGGTGTGCGGCGCGGAGATCCCCCACCCGGCTCGCGAGGCCCAGTCCTGGAAGATGCGCTCCATCTCCCGCTGGCTCGACACGATGCCTTCGAGGCTCGACTTCATCGACCGCTGCACGAAATCCTGCCACGCTTCACCGTGCTTGATGAGCTGATGGAGGAACGCGGTCGGGAGCGCGGCCCGATGGTTGCGCTCGTTCTCGAGGATGATTTGGGCCAAGGTCACCGAGGTGAGGTCCTCACCGGAGGCCGCGTCCACGACGGCGATCTCCTTGCCCGCGCGGATCATCTCCTCGATCTCCTCGAGGGTGACGTACCGACTCTCCTGCGTGTCGTAGAGCTTTCTGTTCGAGTACCGCTTGATGACGTACGCCATGGCAGTCCTCTACGGGGTGGCCCTCGAAGGTCACTATGAATGGCGTAACACCCCGCGTCAAGAGCCTGGGTCCGACTCACCGTGCTAGACTGACGATCCACGCCCACAGGAGGTGACTCTCATGAAGCTCAAGGGGCGCACCGCGCTCGTCACCGGAGGATCTCGCGGCATCGGGCGCGCCATCGCACTGGCTCTCGCCGAAGAAGGCGCCGACGTCGCCATCAACTACGTCTCGAGCGAGCCCGCGGCCAAGGAGGTCGCCGAGCGGATCCGGAAGATCGGCCGTCAGTCGATTCTCGCGCAGGCCGACGTTGGCGATTATCCCGACACGTTCCGGATGGCGCAGGACGTCCTGAAGGAGTTCGGCCACCTGGACATCCTCGTCAACAACGCCGGGATCAGCTCGGACAAGACGTTCGTGAAGATGGACCACGCGTCTTGGCGAAAAGTGCTCGCCATCAATCTCGACGGCGTCTTCAACTGCACCAAGGTCTTCGTCGACCAGATGCTCCGGCAGGAGTGGGGCCGCGTGGTGAACATCACGTCGGTCATCGGCCAGATCGGCAACTTCGGTCAGGCCAACTACGCGGCCTCGAAGGCTGGGGTCGCGGCGTTCACCAAGTCGCTCGCCAAGGAGCTCGCCGGCAAGGGGGTCACGGTGAACGCGGTGGCGCCGGGCTTCATCGAGACGGACATGGTCCAGGGCATCCCGGACAAGGTGCGCGACAAGCTCTTGAGTCAGATTCCGCTGAAGCGCTTCGGGACGGTGGAGGAGGTCGGTCGCGCGGTGGTCTATCTCGTCTCGTCCGACGGCGACTACATCACCGGGGCCGAGCTCTCGATCAACGGCGGACTGCTGATGTAACGAGCGCGGCCCACAGTCGCATAGCGTGGGCCGCCATCGCCCAGGGCTGGACCGCGAGCGCCGCGAGGGATCCGGCGCGGCTCGGCCGTTCGTCGTACACGACGCGCGCCTTCGACGGCATCACCCACGCTTCGCCCGACAGCACCTCTTCACCGCGTTGATTCACGCAGACGGTCTGAAGTCGCAGGCGATTGCGCTCGCGGACCACCTCGAGCACGTGCACCCTCGCCGTGATCGTGTCCCCCGCCTTGACGGGTTTGACGAACTTGAGGCTCTGGGAGAGATACACGGCGCCGGGCCCCGGGAGCTCAGTGCCGATGACCGCCGAGATCAGCCCGGCGGTGAAGATGCCGGGCGCGATGGGTTCTTTGAACGGAGTCGTCGCCGCGTAGTCGGCGTCGCTGTGGACGGGATTCAGATCGCCCACGGCGTCGATGAAGCTGGCGATGTCGTCTTCTGCGACCAGCCGGACCAGCTCGGCGTGATCGCCGGGCGCGAGATCCGCGATGGTCTTGCCGATCATCGGGGCTCACGCTCCGCGAGCCGCCGCAGCTTGGCGCTGATCGATTCCTCGAGTCGGTCGATCCGATCTTCGAGCTCGACCAGTTGTTTCGCGACCGCGGTCAGCTGGGTGCGCGACGGGAGGTTCAGCGCCTGCAGCGCCTGCTCGATCTGCTGATCCATGGCCTTCTTCGCCGGCGCGGCGGCGACCAGGATCTGGTCGAGGGATTGTCCCATCAGCTTGGCGAACTGGTCGGTGCCCATCGCCTGACCGAGCACCCTGGACCACGCTTCGATCCACTGATCGAGGAACTGCTTCCATTGCGTGAGCAGGTCAGGGGTGGCCGGCGTCTGGGCGAACAGCTTGGCCCAGGTCTGAACTCCCTGGTCGAGCACGGGACGCCAGAACGCGGTGGGATCCGGCGTCGGGGTCGCGGATGCAGCCGTGGTCTGGCTGATGAGGCGCGTCCAGGCCTGGGCGCCTTCCTCGAACTGCTTCCTCCACTGCTCGAACAGCTGGCTCGGACCGGGACCGTCAACCATCACGCCCCATGTTACGCCTCCGTGACGCCACGCGTCAACGAACGCGTCGAAGCGAATTTATGAGCGCGACGCCAGCCAGGCCGAGACCTTCGGCCAGCAATGGGTGGCGGCGCCCCGCCCGGCGATGAGTGAGATGTGCCCGCCGGGCAGCTCGATGTACTCCTTCTCGCGGCTTCCCACGCTGTCGATGAGCGCGCGCACGCACTCGGGCGGCGCGATGTAGTCCTCTTTCGCGCCCACGACGAAGATCGGGCACGTGATGCGTTCGAGCCGGATCGGCCGACCTCCCATGACCAGTTCGCCGCGGTAGAGCTTGTTGTCCTGGTAGAAGTCCCTCACCCACTGTCTGAAGAACTCGCCCGGAAAGGCCACGTAATCGTTCGCCCACTTGTTCAACGCCTGGAATCCCTCGACGTACTTGTCGTTCCACAGATTCCACCAGAGATTCAGGTTGGTCGAGAGGTCCATCGTCGGCTTGAGGAGCTTGAAGCCCGCCTTGACCATGTCCGCCGGGACCGAGCCGAGCGTATCGACGAAGCGGTCGACGTTGAAGTTCTCCTTGCCGAGCCAGAGTCCGAAGAGCCCCACCTTCGTGAAGTCGATGGGACCGGCCATGTTGACGAAGTTCTTCACCGACACCTCGGGGTGCGAGGCGACGAACGAGGCCGAGATGGGCGCGCCCATGCAGTAGCCGAGCACCGTCAGCTCCTCGGTGCCCGACGTCTCGAGCACGCGCCGGGCCATCCGCGGCAGGATCTTGGTCACGCACTCGTCGACCGTCAGATCGTTGTCTTCCGGGCCGAAGACGCCCCAGTCGAGCAGGTAGAAGTCGAAGCCCTGCCGCGTCATGTGCTCGATGAAGCTCCCGCCGGGCAGGAGGTCGAAGATGTAAGGCCGGCTGATGCCGAGGTTCGGCACGAAGAGCACCGGCGTGCGATGGGTCCGCGCCGACTCGTAGCGGTAGAGGCGCGACTTGTTCCGTTTGTAGACCTCCACGCGCGGCGTCTGCCCGGTCTTCGGCTCGACCGGGTTCGTCACCATGCCCTGGAGATTCCGGAGCCGGCGGAATCCCCGCTCGAGCTCCTCCTGCCACTGCTTGATCGTCTCGGCGGGTGCGTCGGCGGCGAATCCGAGGGTGAACCGCTCGACGACGTCGGCGAAGCGCTCCTGGCCCATGGCCAAGCCGCTACATCTGGAACATCGAGCCGAGCTTCATCGCGAGCCCCATGTCCCCCTTGACCTTCAGCTTGCCCGACATGAAGAGCATCTGGCCGGACTGCTTCCCGGAGAGCATGTCGAGCCAGTCCTGGGCCGAGATCTGGAGCGTCAGGCTCGGATTCGCGCCGGCTCCCTGCTTGACGGTGCACGCGCCGTCCTTGATGACGGCATGCCAGGTGCCGCCGCCGTCGCCGCTCACATCGTACTGGATCACCGCGTTGGTGCCGGCGGCCTTGTCGGTCCGGAACCGTGAAGCCATCGCGTCGAACGTTTCCTTCACTGTGGGCATCGCATCCTCCTGTCTCTCGCTCTCTCTATCTGATTTCGCGTCGGGGTGCCTTCGCAGGGCTCCGGCACCCGACGTTCGGCCGTCAAAACGTGAAGAGGTCCATTCCGCCGGTCACCGTGAGCACCGCGCCCGTGATGTAGCGCGCGCGCTCCGAGCAGAGAAAGGCGACGGCGTTGGCCACGTCCTCGGGCTCCCCCTCGCGTTGCATCGCGACGCGCTTGACCATCCGATCGTAGAGCGGGCTCAGCTTGGCGTTCGGCGCGATGATCCCGGGCGCGATCGCATTGCAGGTCACATTGTATCGGGCGCCCTCGAGGGCGACAGACTTGGCGAAGCCGATCAATCCGATCTTGCTCGTCGCGTACGCGGTCTGGCCGAAGCCGCCCATGAGGCCGGCGATCGACGCCATGCAGACGATCCGGCCCCAGCGCCGCTCGCGCATCCCCGGGAACACCGCCTTCGTGACCTTGTACGTCCCGGTGACGTTCACCGCCAGGTTCAGCTCCCAGTCCTCGTCCTTCATGTCCTTGAGCTGCGCCACCGTGTAGATCAGCCCGGCGTTGTTCACGCAGATGTCGACAGGCCCGAGATCGCGCTCGATACGGCTCACGACGTCCTGGATCTGAGCCGACTCGCGGATGTCGCACGCGTAGCCGCGAGCGCGTCCGCCCGAGGCCTCGATTTCGCCGGCCGCCCCCGCGGCGCCGTCGCCGTCGAGATCCAGGATCGCGATCGCGCAGCCCTCGGCGGCCAGCGCGAGGGCATCGGCCTTGCCGAGACTCCGCGCCGCGCCCGTGACGAGCGCGACCTTGCCGCGGATCCCGAGGTCCATCCTACTTGCCCTTGAAGTCCGGCTCGCGCTTGGCGAAGAACGCCTGAATGCCTTCCGAGGCGTCCTCGGTCTTGAGCGTCTTGAGGAACGCGCGCACTTCGATGTCGATCGCCTTGTCGATCGGCGCGTCGAGTCCCTCGTCGACCGCCTCGATGATGAGTCGGGTCGCGATCGGCGGGCGCTTGGCGATCAGGCGCGCGAGCGTCCTGGCGTCGTTGAGCGTCTCGCCTTCCTTCGTGAGCCGGTTGGCGAGGCCGAGCGCCAGACACTCCGGGGCCGGCACCTGCGTGCCGAGGATCAGAAACTCGAGGGCCTTCGTCCGGCCGATGAGGCGCGGCAACCGCTGCGAGCCGCCGAAACCCGGCGTGATGCCGAGGTTCGACTCGGTCTGCCCCATCCGCGCCGTTTCCTTGACCAGTCGGAAGTGGCAGGCCATGGCGATCTCGCAGCCCCCGCCGAGCGCGTGGCCGTTGATCGCGGCGATGACGGGCTTCGGGAACCGCTCGATCTTGCGCATGACGCTGTTGCCGAACCGGATGAAGGTGTCGACGTCGCCGCCGGAGAAGGCCGACCCGAGATCGGCGCCGGCGCAGAAGATGCGGTCGCCCGCGCCCGTGATGATGACCGAGCGGACCGCGTCGTCGTTCTCCACCGAGTTGAGCGCGGCGTTGAGGTCCCGGACGAGCTCGACGCTGATGGCATTGGCGGGTGGACGGTTGAGCGTGATGACCGCGAAGCTCTCCTCACGCGCGAAGAGCAGGGTCTCAAACGCCATGGGCGCAAACTCCCTTGAGAAAGATTGTCGCGACCGGTTCGGCCGCCTCGGTGAGGCGGTAGGCGCGCTTGCCGAGCACCCAGGAGGTCGCCAGCTGGTCCATCGCGCCGAACAGCATCTTGGTCGCGATCTTCACCGGCAGGTCACGGCGGATCTGCCCCGAGGCGGCGCCCTCCTCGAGGACGTCGTTGATCACGCCGAAGTAGGCGGAGACCTCGTGCGCTGAAGCACCGCGGAAGAACTTCTGTCCCTGCCGCAGCTCGACCTGCAGGACCTCCGCCAGCTCGGGGTTCTCTTCGAGCACGCGGAAATGCAGCGCGACGATCTTCCGGACCTTCGCCAAGGGATCGCGCTCGGCGGCGACCTCGCGGCGTACCGACGCCACCCACTCCGCCATCTTCTCGCGGAAGAGCGTCACGAGGATCTCGTCCTTGGTCTTGAAATAGAGGTAGATCGTGCCGCTCGCGATGCCCGCCTCGCGCGCGATGTCCGAGACACGCGAGTTGTAGTAGCCGCTGCGTGCGAAGACGCGGATTGCGGCGTCGATGATCTGTTGGGGCTTGTCCGGGTCGCGCATGAATTCCGAATGAACCGCCGTTCATTTTACGAGCGCTCCGGCGGAGAATCAACCATTTGCA
>Ga0137404_10000917_pt1 | contig 19453 bp, 19 predicted proteins | sample CZOMad2_1_16fung_FD_108285 | JGI IMG/M metagenome (GOLD analysis project Ga0137404, IMG submission 108285) | Vadose zone soil fungal communities from Angelo Coast Range Reserve, California, USA - CZOMad2_1_16fungal (Illumina Assembly) | ecosystem: Environmental > Terrestrial > Soil > Vadose...
GAAGGCTGGACTGAGCGGCGACAGGGACAGTGCATTGCTGAGCAGGGAAGGCAGCAGTGCTGTGGCAAAGCTGCCGGCACCTAAGCTCGGTGGATTGAGAAACAGAGGGTTGGCTTGGAGGAACTGCGCAGGGTCGGAGTAGGAGAAGTTGTTGGAAGCTCCGAAATAGAGGTCCGCACGGTACAGCGTGTTGGTGACGGTGCCGCTCTGTTCGTAGGGGGGATGACCGCTGGCGTAAGCGACCGCGATGTTGTTGATGATGTATCCGTTGTGCGAGTCGCTGGGTTCAATCGAGCCGAAGGCGCTTTCGGAGGTGTCCAAGTCGTTGTTGTAGCAGGTGTTGTTGACGATCCAGAAGTTGGTGACGACATAGGCGACGATGCACCTACCGCCGTTGCCGTAGACGACATTGTTGAGGATGAGGGCGGGAGGGGTATTGGCGGTGGCAGGGTCGTAGGAACCGGAACTAAGGTCCAGGATGATGCCGTTGCCGTCGGTGTGGTTGGGGCTTTGATCGACTTCGCCGGAGATGATGTTGTTGGAGATGATGTTGTGGAAGCCGGAGTAGTTGTCGAACCACTGGTTGGAGTTGAAAGAGATCGCGCTGGTCCAACTATACCAGGAGGGGTTGGCGGTGGAGGAAGGGATGTAACCGTTGTGGTTGATGAGGTTGTGATCGGCGGTGAGGTAATCGCAGTCGATGGAGGCGATACCGGAGCCGCCAGTGTTGGAGATGGAGTTGGAGAGAAAGCGGAGGTGGTGGGAGCCGCGGCAGAAGAAGCCGTCGGCAGCGTTGGCATTGCCGTTCAAGTGGAGGCCCTGGAATTGGAGATAGGCGGGGCCAGAGGGGAAAGAGCCGCCGCCGAAGTAGAACATAGCGGAAGCGTTGGCGCCGCCGGTCCAGACGAAGTTGACCGGGGTGGAGTCGTAGTTTTTGTAGACGATCCAGGAAGAGGGCGAACCGCTGACGGAAGGAGAGAAGGAAGAGCTAAGGTTGTAGGTACCGCCGAGGAGACAGACGACGGAGCCCGGCTGAGTGGAATTAGCGGCGCCCTGGAAGGATTTCGGAGCCGAGGAGCTGGCGCCAGAGTTAGCGTCACTGCCGGAGGGTGAAGCATACAGCGTGCAGTTGGTGGCCGTAGAACCGTTGTCCACGGAAATATCCACCAGGGAACTGGTGGCGGAATTACCGGCCGAGTCGTTGACTTTGGCGGAAAGAGTATGCGTTCCCTTGGAGAGGGAGTTCGAGTTGAGATTGAAGGACCAGTTGGTGGTGCCGGAAACGTTAGAGAAGGCCCCGCCATCAACGGATAGTTGTACAGAGCTGATGGCTAAACCATCCGAGGCTACGCCGGAAACGGCGACGGTGCCGGAGACGGTGGCACCGTTGACCGGGCTAGTGATGGAAATCGTAGGAGCGGCAGCGGCCACAACGTTGATGCTGAGATTGGCAGAAGCCGATGCTCCGGTGCTGTCCTTCACCGCGACCGTAAACGACGATGAGCCAGCAACCGTCGCAGTCCCGGAAATAGTCCCAGCACTATTCAGGATAAGTCCTTTGGGCAGAGCACCGCTGGAGAGGCTCCATGCGTAAGGTGGCGTGCCGCCGGTGGCAGCGAGGGTTGAGGCGTAGGCGCCAGCAAGTGTTCCGCCGGGGAGCTGCGTGGTAGTGATCTTCAACGTCGAAGTTACGGCATTCACGGTCAGCGGGGCGGCGCTACTGGTCACACTGCCGGCGGAGTTGCTAACCATAACGGTGAACAACGCACCGTTGTCAGCGGTTGTCGTCGCTGGAGTTGTGTAACTCGAGGCGGTCGCTCCAGAAATTGCAACATTATTCCTCTTCCACTGATAGGCAAAAGGAGCGGTGCCGGTAGCTACGACAGAGAATGAAGCGGTCTGCCCAACCATGACACTCTGGCCCGTTGGCTGTGTCGTAATGGAGGGGGCTGCGGCAACCGCACTGACCGTAAGTGTGGCAGCGTTGCTCGTCACGCTTCCCGCTGCATTGCTGATCGTGACACTGAACTGTGTTCCGCTGTCAGAGCTACTGGTCGCGGGGGTAGTGTAAGTGGGCGCGCTCGCGCCACTGATGACGACATTGTTTTTCTTCCATTGATAAGTCAGGGGACCGGTACCCGTAGCCCCAACGGAAAAGGTAGCCGTTTGACCCACAGTAATCGCCTGACTTGCCGGCTGGGCGACGATGGACGGCGCCACTGGAGCGGGGCTATTTTTGCCGGCGGAAACCAATCCAGCGCAGCCCGAATTCACAATTGCGACAAACACCGCCAATAAAACCAGAGTCCAACGAATCATTCTTGCGTCTCTTTCACGGACCTGCACCGCACAAGGCTCGTCCGTAACGAACTGGAACAATCAACCGAAAGTGAGCGTTCTCGCCAGCTCGTTCCGAGCTGGAGACAGGCGGGTCGCAGGAGAAACGTTAGACGGGACCGCGTAGAACCCACAACTGCTCTTAGGGCCAGAAATCGGACCGTGAGGCTTTTACCCTAAAGGGCTATCAGACTGTGTCCTACATGCGCCGATGGCCAGCATTTGTTCTGTAAAGTTATGAATGTAAACGAGATACGTGCAAGGAAGGGATGCAGGAAAGAGCCAGGTGAGAAAAAGGACAGATGCTACTGTCCTCTTACGGTGCTGGGAGTCTAGTGGAGGAGAAATGCTGACGGCAAAGAGTCAAGTTTCGCGGAAAACGTTCGGTCATGTAAATTGAGAGCCAAGATGATCAAGCGCAGCCAATCCGCGGTCTGGACGCGCCAGCCAGACACAAATGTGTCTCAAGCGGTGGCGCTTGCCGCAGAAACACCGGACACCGGTGTTTGCACGAATTGCGCCGGCAAGCTTTCGTCAGGTCGGCCAAAGCTGTGGTATTCAAAGCCGTGTTCCGTCATTACTTTGGGTTCGAGCAGATTGCGACCATCGATCACTAGCGGCCTGCCCATCATTTCGTAGATGCGCTTCCAATCGAGGTCGCGGAACTCCGGCCATTCCGTCAGGACCAGCAGCGCGTCCGCATTACGAGCTACTTCGTAGGGCTCCCGGAAGTAGCGGACCTTCGGGAGAATTGCGGAAGTCTTGTCCACCGCTTCCTGATCATAAGCGCGCACGTGCGCTCCCTCAGCTACCAATCGGCGGAGCACATCCAGCGATGGCGCAAACCGAATGTCGTCTGTGTTGGCCTTGAACGCGAGACCAAGCACGCCAACTTGCTTGTCCTTTAGAACCCACAGGGCCTGTCGAATTTTCTCAACAAATAGATCGACGCGGCGCTTGTTTACGCGCTCGGCCTCCTTCAACATGCCGAAGTCCACGCCGGAGCGTTCCGCCAACCGGATAAAGGCCTGGATATCCTTGGGCAAGCAAAAACCTCCGAAACCAAGTCCGGCGTCCAGAAACCGCGGCCCGATGCGCGGATCCAAGCCCATGGCGCGCGTCACTTCCTTGATGTCAGCGCCGACCTTCTCACACAAATCAGCGACCATGTTGGCGTAGGAGATTTTCATGGCCAGGAAGGAGTTTGAAGCATGCTTGATGAGCTCGGCGCTGTTGATTGTCGTAACCACCAGGGTTGGCGGTTGCGTCGCGGGGCACAAGTCCACGTGCACCGGGCATCGGAAGCGCCGTTCCAAGATCGGGCGATAGATTTCTCGCAATCGATTCTCCGAGAAGTCGTCTTCCACACCAAATACGATCCGGTCCGGGTGAAGAAAGTCCTGCACCGCAGTACCTTCACGCAGGAATTCCGGATTGGAAGCGACATGAAACTGAATGCCGCCATTCCGGCGATAGACTCCGAGCGCGCGCTTCAATTGTTGCCCCGTCTGTGCTGGCACCGTGCTCTTCTCCACTACGAGCTTTGACTCGCACGCTTCGATAGCGATTAGCCGCGCCACGTTGTCAATCGCAGACAGGTCGGCTTCACCGTTCTCCAACGGCGGCGTGCCGACACAAATGAAAATGGTCTCCCCCGCTCGCACGGCCTCTCCGGCGTTACTTGTGAAGGAAAGCCTCTGGGACCGCAGATTTGCAGCGAGTATCGTATCGAGATGCGGTTCGTAGATGGGCACGACACCGGCCTTCAACACTGCGATCCGTTCGGGGTCGTTGTCAGTGCAGATCACTTGATGGCCAGCCTCCGCGAGGCAGGCTCCTGTCACCAAGCCCACGTATCCACAACCAATGACGGAAACTCGCATTTTGGACCTCTTAGTATTCTTCTCTTCGACCGATGAATCACCGATGGTGGAGCGAATCTGATTCCCAACTTATTGCCGACTGGCGGACGGCGTGAGCAACCTTTTCCTTTTGGGGGCCAGCACTTAGGGCGAGTGCAGCGCCGTGACGGTGACCTCCTCACAGCGTACCAGCCAACAGTCGTTTTCGCGCCGTGCTCAACCGCTATCCACAGGAGACGATAAGCAATACGGTTGCGCTTCACAATCCAGTGAAGACCGCAAATGCAGAGCCGGTTAATTCCCGACGAATTTTGGTTCGTAATGCAGTAAGGCAAAGAGGCACTTGGTATGAACAGAATGGTACCGCTGCGCTGCCCCGGCCACCCAGTTCGGCCTCGGCCTAACAGAACAAAGAAGGTAATCGTGAACCGAACTGGACCCTTATGGACTCCAGAGCCCGTCTGCCGGCCGCGTTAGCGAAGAGCGGCAAATCGAGGAGCCCTGGTAAGGGGTCGTCCCACGAAAAGAGGGCAGATTCTACCGGGCCGCGAATCGAGCGCAGGTAGTCCCACAATGACAGCCGGCCTCCTAATATCTCCTCAATCGCCACTCTCAAGTCTGCACTCAAGAGCACCCAACGCTCGCCCGCTCTTCCACGCAAGCGGGGAACCGGGTCTCCCTTGGCCAGGAGCCAAAGAAGATAGGGGAAATCAACACCGGCACGTCTGGACAGTGTGTGCCAGCCCCAAACACGGGGATTGATGTCGAGAACCTTGAATTGCCCATTACGGGGATCTCTCTTGAACTCTACTTCTGCAAGGCCAGTGAAGCGCATCGCTGTCAGCAGTCGCTCCGCCGGCCGGATGATTTCCGGCACGTCAACGGTTTCAACGTAGGTACTCAGTTGACCAAAATCTTTGGGGAATTGACGCGTGCGTCGTGCCAGAACCGAGGCCAAAGAGATGCCGTCTTTGCAAAGAGCCGCATAGGAGAACTGCGCTTCTCCTCCTCCCGTCACAATTTCCTGGACAATCAAGTCTTCCGGGGGGAGGAGCGCACTGGCCTCGTCGTAGCGCGCCAGCAAGGAGTCACGGTCCTCGGCGAGCCACGCCTTAGGAATGGCAAGATTGCTCGGTTGGAGACGCACGGCTGGCTTGAGGATAACCGGGAAGGGACAGTCGATCGTTGCGAGATGCTGCCTGTTCAACGGGCAGGCGGTCCATGGTTGATGAATAGCCAGATCGTCCGCCAGTTGATGCAGCAACCGTTTGTCACACGCCCAGCGCAGCGTCTCCCAAGGAGGGACCGTTAGCTTATACTTTCTCGCAAGCGTACCATGGTGGGCTGACACCAAGCCGACGGTGTAGTCGTCCGTGGGAATCAACAGCCAACTATCCAGATTATGTTTGGCACCAAGGTCGAGAAGATACTCGATTTTTCCGCTGTCGCTGCCGTCTGGCCACGGCACTGTGCGGGAAACGTACCGGGACGTGGATGCGACCAGATGGCCACCCTGCTTGACGACCCAGACTGGAATCCCCCGACGTCCCAAGCTTCGTACCACGCCGAGGGCTCGATAGTCCGCTCCCATCACTAGGACACCAGTAGTGCCAGAAGCGCTTGCCGCGCAGTCCGTCGACGACTGCTCGATCTGTTTCGGAATTGTCGCTGTGGCCGCCAAGGTGTTCATGCACCTCGATTCGACCGCACTCTTCCTAGGATTCCGCGCGTCAACGACCGGCAGGTGAACTCCGTGCCCGCTACAAATCGCATCAGTGGACCAAAACTCCAAGCTGCAGGAGCGCCCAGGAAGTAAAGCCCAGGAACCGATGATTGAAATCCGCCATCAAGTTCTGGGTAGCCTGCGACTCGGTGGACCATTAGCAGGAGTTCCTTTGCGAGAAACGGGTAGCGAGCTATGTCCACGCGGTACCCGGTTGCCAGAAGCACGTGATCGACATGCCGCTTGGAACCGTCGCTCAATCCAAGAGTCACCCGTCCGCCAGCAGCAGAAGCCGAAGTCACCGTGCGTCCGGTAGTGATGCGGATCGGTTCGCAGCGAGGATGTAACCACGCCGCTCCCGCAGGCCGAATCGCTCGCTTCCCAAGCCGGTTCTGCGTGGAGCGAGGCAAGCGTCGGAACAGATTGGGCCGCGCCACGAGATGACTAAGTCCGGCTTGTCCCACATCCGGAGGTGCGTATAGCAGCCTGGCGACCGGCCGAAAAGTGTGAAACCATTTTTGGCGCCACAGCCAGCGCACGAAGGGCGAACGGACCAGCACCTCGACGTCGGCTCCGATCTCATTCAACAGCGCAGCCGATTCGAGTGCGCTTTGTCCCCCGCCAATCACCGTCACCTTTTTCCCGGCGAAGTGGGTTAGATCACGGTGATCGCAAGCATGCGAAGCCAAATCGGGCGGAATTCGCTGGTACTCCCTGGGACGCCAGGCAAACGGCTCAATTCCAGCCGCAATAACAACTCGCCGTGCTTTCCAGGTTTCTCCGTTTTCCATGGTAAGCCGAAATCCCGTCCCGTTCTCCTCCACTCGTTCGACCTTCCCCGGATCGGTGCTAGGCACGACCTGCGATTGAAACCAGCGGCAGTAGTCGGTGAAGCGATGAAGGGGCAAAGGAGCGCTGATCTTGTTCCCAGTCGCTGCTTGATAAGCTTGCAGCGTCAGATCGCGCGCCGGATCGGAGAGGTGTGAACCTGCCAATGGGGAGCGAAGCAGCATCCCCTTCGGCATGTGTCTTTCCCAAAAAGACATCGGCTCGCCGAAAACACGGATGTCCAGTCCGTCCGCGGCCCGTAGATGTGCCGCCGCCGATAAGCCATATGGGCCAGCTCCGACAATCGCTACATCACATTTCGCCATGGTGTTTCGCTCAAACCGAACGGACCCGTAACTGTATCTCCGCAATTCATGTAGGGGAATCGAGATTCGCTCTCGCGCCCCTACTTGCCGCGAATATGGGCGCAACCCGTCATCGAGTGCACCTTACCGCTCCTCGAATTCGACATCAATCCGGTACGTAACGGAATGAGGCATCAGGAAATCCCTTAGGTCAGTGCCGGCCAGGAAGCGCATTTGGATTGTCTCTGCTATTGAGACCTTGGCAGTTCAGTTTCGGATGAAGTCTTTACGGCGCTGCTCTAGCTCTCAGGGCGTAATTCAATCCGCAGCGCTTTGCGACGGATCTCTCGGCCAATTGACGGCTGTTCCCTGAAACTCCATTCCGACTCCGAAGCGACCGTTGGGTAGCCGCTGACAATAAACAACGCGAGCAAGGGTTCGCAGATCAGCCGCAGATGAACTGATCATTAGCCGTTCATTCAGTTCTCTTGCGTGTTCAGCCAGAACGCGTATCCCCAGCGAGCACACGTTCTCCGTGGTCACTCGCTCATTGGCGCTCGGATACTGAAGACTGGTTATCTCGACCGGGACAGCCAGCCGGATCCGTTTTTCAAGACGTCCAGACCGCACGGACATTTGTTAAATAACCTTCCAAGCGGGTTCCGCATCTTTAGACACCGGACTGGGCGGTGTCTAAGAGTCGCAGGAACCGGCACAAAGCTCACCAAAGATGACTCCCGAGTGGCTCGTCGCACCTATTGAGATTGTCTGCCAGTCTCCTTATCTATTTGGAGTCTTGATCGGCGGCGCTTATGCTCGTACATCGCCTGGTCTGCCTGCGCCATCAAGTCACCAATGGAAATGCGTTTGCAGGTCTCAAACCGTGCAGCCCCTAAGCTTAGAGAAAGCGAGTAGCGAGACTCTGGGGCCATGATTGATTTCACATGCTCGAAGAGACGAGCCTTGATCTTGTCTTCGCTCTGTCCAGATGCTTCGATAGCCAGCACCGCAAACTCATCTCCTCCAATTCGAGCGATAACGTCCGAATCACGGAACGTCATTCTCAGGGCGGTCGCGGTGTGCTTCAGTGCGTCGTCACCAACGGAATGCCCGAAGGAGTCGTTGATCACTTTCAATCCGTCGACGTCTATGAAAATGAGCATTATTCCCCGGCCCGACCTGCGACCAAGTTTCAATTGCCGTTCTGCTAGTGCCATGAACCCGCGACGGTTGTACAAGCCCGTGAGCTCGTCGCTGAGCGCAAGATTCCCTAGTTCGGCCTGTAGCATGTATTGTTTCGCGGCGCAGCGGACTGCGCGCATTAGCAACTCACTCATGGCCTGATTTTGGCCGCCGGTGAAAAGCTCGCCGTTAGACTCGATGCGCACGTCGCGCAATAATTTTGCGAACTCCCGATTGGCTTCCAAAAGCACGGTTTGGAGAACGTCCTCAACCTTCTTGTCTGTGTGCGACAAGGAAGTCGCGACGCGGTGTCGAAACAAGGACCGCGAATCGACTGCCATGCCCAGCATTGCCATGTCGCCCAGACGGTTTGGGTACCTGAATCCCAGCGGTTGTTTTCGCGAACTGATACCCATCTTGTTTAATCCCATAAGTATTTGTTGGTCCTTCGCCTCACGGCGCTCCTCGGTCCCAACCTCAGGCCGCTTTGGAAATCTGAGCTTGCGCCATCATTTCCTGCATGTGATTGGTCCGCTGCTGCATTAACTACAGCTCTTCTCTCTGCTCTTGATTTCTCGGGTGCTTCTGCTACGCAGTCTCCAAAAGTCCGGCCCGCCTCCATGTCAGCGCAGTTCGGTGTTCGGGGGTATCGATGTGGGCTTCTATCCATGGAGGCGGCCCGTTCTCTTCAGAGCAGCATAGCCCGCTGGCAAATTAACTCAATCCGGTGAATAACCCATTTGCGATGCGGACAATCATGGAAAGACTTCAAAGGTGCAACCCTGACGTGTCGTCAGGGTTGGATCAAGCCGCGGCGAATGGCGTAGCGCACCAAACTCGCCGTTTCGTGGATATCCAATTTTTTCATCAGTCTTGCTCTGTGCGATTCTGCGGTTTTTACGCTGACCCCCAGCGTCATGGCGATATCTTTCGTGGACTTTCCTTCTCCAACCAATTGAAGAACCTGGCGCTCGCGCCCTGAAAGTGGGTCCGCGGAAATGTTCGTTTTCGATAGATAAGCATCAACGACCGCCCGCGAAATGCTGGGGCTTAGATATATGGATCCCCGGCAGACTTCTTGTATCGCCTGCACAAGATCTTCGGCCGCCTGGCTCTTCAGCACATATCCTCTGCCCCCGGCGCGTAGAGACTCCGTCACGTACTCATCCGTGTCGTGCTCGGTAAGAAGAATCACCTTTGTGTTCGGTGATGATTTCTTCAATTCGCGGGCGGTGTCGAGGCCATTTAAGACAGGCATGCTGATGTCGATGATGGCCACGTCGGGACGGGTTTTTTCGGCTGAGCGGATGGTTTCTTGCCCGTCCGAGGCCTCGCAGACAATTTGAAAGCCTTGTTTTTCCAGGAAAGCCTTTAGCCCTTGGCGGACCAAGGCATGATCATCTGCGAGCAATACGCGCGTGGGCATTGAGTCGTCGCCAGAGTAGGGAATGGCCGCGCACACGGACAATCGGGTGGGCGCCTCTATTTCTTATGAGGGAAAGACCCGATAAGCCGCAGAACGGATACACCGGACACTTTCACAATGATTCCCTATCACACTGAAACCGCAGATTTTGCAAAGTAACGTGCGAGAGGACAGCCAACAACCTCCATTAAGACCTATGATCCTTGCAAAGATGGCCGCGAAGATTAGGAGGTAAAATGACGTCCATGAACGAACTGACCAGTTTTGTCCCGCTCTGTTGGGTCAAGCATGGAAGCCCCATGGTCATCGATTTGGCAGGCGGCGACAGTCAACGCCGAGGAGCCTTCAAGCGCGAATGAAACCTGAACGTCGTTGTACCTGTAGAGAAAGGCCGAAAGAACTCTCCTATATCCGATTCGAACCCGAAGGCGGCGGAATCGTTGTGAATGCCTCCGAACAAGGTCTGGCTTTCCACTCCGCGGCTGCCCTGCGACAGACGGGGCCAATTCGGCTTTGCGTTTCGCCTAATCCCATGGAGCAGATCGAACTAACCGCCGAGATGGTTTGGATGGATGAGACGAAGAAGTCTGGAGGCCTACGATTTACGGACCTTACGGCGCACGCTAGGAATCAAGTTCTTGGTTGGTTGAGCCAAACTAGTGAATCGGAGGCACCGGCCGGAAAGTTCACGGTTCCATCTGGGGCACTCGCGGAAGAAACTGACTCTCGCTTACGCCCAGGGAACGGAACTCGGGACCAGGTATCGTCGGATACCGACAGTACTGCGCCGGCCAGTTCAGATCCTGCGGGTCGAGTGGCTCCTCGATTTTGGGATATACCAGCCGCGTCACTCCCGCCAGCGCGATTTTCATTGGAAAGCCAAAAGCCTATTCTCTGGCCACGGCTTCTGAATGGCCTTGCTATTGGTTTTTTTATTCTCGTTTTCCTGTTCATGCCATTCTTCTTCTCACGAAACTTCCGCCACGAAATCGGCGACTCGCTCGTCCGTATTGGAGAGCAACTCAACGGCAATCGCGACGCTCAGGCTGATCCTTCTTCGCCGATACCCCCCCCGATCTCCAACCAGAATTCGATGAGCGTGCCAGCTGTCCCCAATACTGCTCCGGCAGATTCAACGAAGGAGTCTTCAGATCAGTCCGGCCCCGCAGCATCCATTCAACGGGGTCAAACAACCCAGGATGCAGCAAATTCTGCGGACACTGGCGTTGCCGATCACCAGAACTCCGGTCAACACTCTACGTGGATAAATGCGAGGAGTGGCCGCAGCGCTCTTGCGCGACAGCTCTGGTCTGCATTAAGGGCGGGCGATGCTTCTGCGGAGGTCCCACTTGCACAGCTTTATCTGAAGGGCGACGGCGTCCCAAGAAACTGCGAGCAGGCGCTGGTCCTGCTGAGGGCAGCATCGAAAAACGGCAATATGGAGGCTCGGCAGCAGTTGCGCCAACTCGGCAAGAGGCCCTGCCGATAGCGCCAACATCACCTCGGAAACATCGAACCAATGCAAATTCAAACCTTCAGGGAAAACAGCTGGAAATCCGCGGCCAACTAGAGCCCGAAAGCATTTCCATTCAAGGCTGCACCATCCCCCGGCGGACTGCATAGCGCACCAGGCTTGCCGTCTCGTGAATATCCAGTTTTCGCATGAGTCGCATGCGATGAGATTCGGCTGTTTTCACACTGATGCCCAGTAGAGAAGCAGTGTCCTTCGTGGATTTTCCTTCGGCAATCAACTGCAGCACCTGCCGCTCCCTTACGGTCAATGGATTCTCTGGCTTTTCTGATTTTGAGCGGTAGGCTTCCACCAGTGCGCGCGATATGCCCGGACTCAAGTAGAACTCACCTCGAGAAACCAGTTGAATCGCATGAATCAAGTCGCTGACGACCTGGTTCTTCAGAACGTAGCCCTTCACGCCGGCTTCAAGCGCTTCGTGAATATACTGCCCTTCATCATGTTGGGTGAGGAGAATTACCTTCGTCTTTGGGCAGGAACGACCCAGTTCGCGAGCAGCATCAATTCCGTTTAACGTAGGCATACTGATGTCCAGGACCGCAATATCCGGCTGGTGCTTTTCCGTTAGGCTGACGGCATCTTGTCCGTCGGATGCCTCCGCCATGACCTGAAATTTCTCCCGTTCCAGCAGTGATTTTAACCCCTGACGTACCAGCACGTGGTCATCGGCGAGGACAACGCGAATTGGCATAGTTGCTCTCCAATACAAGCCGGATCGCAGGCTGAGTTTCGTCCCTGGAACGGGATTTGATGCGCAGCGCGCTGCCGCTGCCAGTTAGGCATTCCTGTATTGCGCGGTGTGCAATTGGTTCGTAGGCGTCCAAGATCCGATTCAACTCCCTGAAGTCATTCTGATATTCCGCTAATAAGGAAACGCGCAAGGACGTCGCGCAATGAGCACAATCCCAACGACTTCGCGGTCTCGACGCCTCGCGGGATGATGCGTTCCGAAAATTTCGAGACTTTCTCCCCGGCGCGAACGCTCTTCCCTGGACCGATCCGCCTCCTGAACGCGCAGAAGGCTTCATAGGCAATACCATCGGAAATCCACTTGCTCAATCGAGTGAACTCCCGCAGCAAGCCTCAGGTAAAGACTCGAATTGCGACCAAGACCTAGCGAAAAGAAACAACTTTGTCGAAGTTGAAGCGGCGGAAGAACGCCATCCCGTGGTGTCTGTGCCTCAGGTCATTTCTTGCCTGCGACTTCAATATTTTCGGGCGTCTGAGTGCGGTAGTTGCCGGATTGCTCGAAACTCCTCCGGCTGATACCTACATATCAGAACGTTGGTTACTCAGGGTCTCTGAAATGCTGACTTATTTTCGTTCAAAGGGATGGCGGAGAGGGAAACAAATCATGCGTTGCAACCAGTCACAATCTTGCAAGTCCAACATTTCCAGTGGAACCACCATATCGCGGCGTTTCCGGCGGCTTTATTGGCCGGCGCTGTTTCTGCTCGTGAGTCTATGGTCTGTTCCGGCTTGGGCCCAGTCCTACGCCTATGTGCCCACTCATAAGTCCAACACTGTTTCTGTGATCAACACGTCGACCAACTCTGTTGTAACGGTGGTCCCGGTAGGTGTTCAACCGCTCCAGGCTGCCATTTCGCCAGACGGTGCCTTCGCCTATGTAACTAATTCTGGTTGGTTCGCGCCGAACAACGACGTCTCTGTGATCAGCACAGCCACCAACACCGTGGTCGCCACAATACCAGTTGGGCGCTTTCCTGTCGGCGTGGCCTTCACACCCAACGGGGCTTTTGTCTACGTGGCAAACCAGAATTCCAACGATGTTTCGGTGATCAATACGGTCACGCGGACCGTCGTGGCAACAGTTGCCGTCGGTGTGAATCCTTGGGGCGTGGCCATTGCGCCAAATGGCGCGTTTGCGTATGTCACCGATCAGGCCTCGAATGACGTGTCCGTGATCAACACTTCAACCAACACCGTGGTCGCCAAAGTTCCCGTGGGACTCAATCCCGTTGGCTTAGCCATCACACCGAACGGGGCTTTTGCCTACGTGGCAAATTATTTGTCAAGTAGTCTATCCGTGATCAGCACCGCTACCAACACTGTGGTGAACACTGTCGGCGTGGCCGCCTATCCGATTGCTATTGCCATCACTCCGAACGGCAGCGCTGCCTATGTGCCAACCAATGGCGATAACATCGTTTCGGTAATCAATACGCTCAGCAACACACTGGCGGGCTCGGTCGTGGTGGGAAGCATTCCTCGAGGAGTGGCCATTAGTCCCGATGGATCCCTCGCTTACGTATCGAATAGACTCTCCAACGACGTCTCCGTGATCAACACAGCTACCAACACCGTGGTGGCTACGGTATCGGGAGTGGCGGCCTTGCCAGAGGGTGTGGCCATCAAGCCGTGACTCACAATTTGGAGCGAGCGATTCTCTCCTCCCGACCGCCCCTTGCTCTGTTACACAAGGTCTACACGCATTGCCGGAGGCACAGTAAGGTGAAGGTGGCAGTTTTGCAGTGGGCCAGGCAGTTGTTCCCAGACGTTCCAAGTTTGGACCAAACCCGCAAAACGGATGGGAACAACGTTTGTAGATGGTTGAGGATTAAGAAGAAGTTGGTGGGCCCGCCAGGATTTGAACCTGGGACCAACGGATTATGAGTCCGCTGCTCTAACCGCTGAGCTACGAGCCCGTGCCTGCTAACGCCACGATTTTATAATGATTTGGAAGTATTTCGCGGAAGATTCGAGACGCGCTGAAAAGCGCAACCCTAGTAGAAGTGCCGGAGACCAGCGCTGCTTCCCGTAATTGACTTGCCGTTCGTCGCTACAAAGAACATCGGCCTTCCCTTTCACGCGAGAGTCCAGAATTCTCTTGACACTCTCTGTCAAGTAATACTGCGGTCCCACAAAGCCCGTCGCTCTTCATCTCTCATTGTACAGAAACGCAAAAAGCAAACCCTTAAGAATCACAGCCTTATGCACTCTTGCCACCCCAGAGCGAAGCCTAAACCCTTTTGAATCTATCGCTTCCGCACTCTTTGCGCAAAACATGGGGGTGTCACCTCATCCTTCCATCTGAATCTAAACCATTACTTGAGGTATTGCCCTGCAGCCAACGCCCGTAGCGTCCGCATTGCGCCACCGATTCCGCACCTCCTTATGAAAACAAAGGACCTTAAGTTCTCTTGGAGTTCTGCGCCATCGGGCGGTCATGGTCCGGTCAACAACACTTGCAAGAAATGGTGGGAGCAGGTATCGCCACCGCTTTCCGCACCTATGCAAACAGCAGAGGCCCAGTTATTGCCGCTCATCCCCAGCGCTTGCGGCGCTTGTGCGTGCTGGCGAGGGTTCTCGAATAAGCAAGGGAAAGCGCGGGAACGAGAAGTTGCCGGAGATATCATCGATGACGTTGACTTGGCACAGATACAGGCCGGGCCTGAGTGCCTGCAAAGGCAAATCGATCTGGTTGTACTTGCTAAGCATGAATGGTGGGAATGTTTTGATTTAGCCGGAAGAAATTATTGGGGTCGTAGAGTGACTTGACACTAATCAGCCGGTCCCAGCGATCGCGATACGCTTCTGGCACGCGATCCTCTTCATCGCCGCTCATGAAGTTGACGTAGACTCCCGGCGTCATGGCCGGCCGGAGGTCTGCAAAAAGTTCGCGCACCCAGCCGACATTCACCACGTCCTCGGATGGCTCAGACCAATTCCCCAGCAAATTGATGACGAATGGGGAATTGCGATCGCCGAAAGCGGTGTCGGCTGCATTCATCCGTGTTGTGGCTCCGCCGAGATACGCCAATTCAATTTGTGTCATCGCTGACGGAATATCATCGAGCGCCCCGACCATCCGGTCGATGCTGCCGTCATCCAGGGATCTGAAGTAACCAGACTTGGTGTAATAGCGCCGTCCGTGGGGGAATTCGTGATCTGCCATCGTCTGCAAGGCCATATAAGACATCGTCTTCTTGCTCACGCCAACCGCGGAACACACAGACAGCACGTGGTCGAGGCAGCGCTGCCCCTCAGCGGTATCGCCGACCCAAACCGCGGCCTCGCTCGCCACCGGAAGACCTCGAATGTCCGCGGGAACATTTTCTGTATCCGGAGCCAGCCGCAGTGAGATGCTCCATCGCAGATTGTCCGGCGATTCCGGCATGAACTCTCGCCATCGGCGGAGAAGCGCCGCAATATCGTCGCCCAGGCAAAAGCCCTCGCCAATCACAGCGGAGCTGACCGGATGAAGCTTCACTTGAAATTCGGTGACCACTCCGAAATTTCCGCCGCCTCCGCGCAAGGCCCAGAACAAATCGGCGTTCTCTCTCTCGTTCGCGCGCACGATGGTTCCATCTGACGTCACTACCGTAAACCCCTCGACGTTGTCGCAGGACAATCCGTGCAGCCGCGTCAACCATCCAAAGCCGCCTCCCAAAACCAGTCCGCCAGCCCCGGTGTGCGACACCACTCCGGCGGGAAACGCTAGTCCGTGTTCCTGCGTCACCCTATCGACCGAACCGAGCAGGCAGCCACCCGAAAATCGTGCCCGGCGAGCTCCCGCATCGACGGTAACCTGCCGCATCTTTGAGAGATCGATCACCATTCCGCCGTCACACGTGCTATAGCCCGCCAGGCTGTGACCTCCGCAGCGAACCGCGGCAAGCACACCGGCGTTCACTCCAGCCCGAATCGCCGACTGTACATCGCTCGCGCCTGCGCACTTGGCAATCAGGCCGGGCGTCCGAGACACCATGCCGTTCCAAATCCGGCGAGCAAGAGCGTATTCTCCGTCGTGCGGGCGCAGCAGGTCGCCATCGAACTTTCCTTTTAGTGACGAATAAACCTCGTCGTCGGCCGTGTTCATCTGCGAATCACTCCGAGTCCGCGGCTAAGGCCGTGGAATTTGCTTGCATCCATGCTCGTTCGAGTTCTCATGAATTTGGCGGAGCGCTCTCTAGGCTCGCGCCGGGTAAGCTTACCCGTACTCCCCCAAAAGGGGAATCTCACGTCAAACAGACTAGCGATCAGACTGGCGCTCTCGCAGGCACGCTTTTCCGTCCGGCTAGGCCCTAAATTCGCTCACGGAATCAGCCCACCCGCGTCTATCCGTTCGGGGACGTGTCGGTGCCGTGAAATCAGGAGGAATCATGCGCAAATTCTTTGCGTATCTGGTATTTGTTTGCGTTGTCAGCGCTATCTCAGCGGTCCACTCTAGCGCTCAGTTCAAGAATGGCTCTCAACCAACGGAATTGGTTTTGCCACGGGTCAGCCAGCACAGCAGTGTCACGCAGCGCGTCGGCTTGACGGACATCACCATCGCTTATCACTCGCCGTTGGCCGGCGGCCGCGAAATCTTCGGCAAGACCGTTCCGTACGGCCAGATGTGGCGCGCCGGGGCAAACGAAAACACCACCATCACCTTCAGCGACGCCGTCACTGTCGAAGGCAAGCCTCTTGCCGCTGGCACTTATGGGCTGCACACCATTCCGAATGCTGACCAGTGGACCATGATTTTTTCCAAAAACTCAACGTCCTGGGGTAGTTTCAGCTACGACGAAAAAGAAGATGCCCTCCGCGTCACCGTGAAGCCGCGCACCGCCGAATTCCGGGAGTCGCTCGCGTACACCTTTGACGACATCAAGCCAGACACTGCTTCGGCTACACTGCGCTGGGAAAAGCTGGCTGTGCCAATCCAGATTGCTGTTGACGTCAAAGCATCTGTTCTGGCCAGCATCAAGAATCAGCTTCGCAACACTGGTGGTTTTACTTGGAGCGGCTACGACGAAGCGGCCAACTGGTGCCTCGACAACAATTACAACCTTGAGGAAGCTCTGAAGTGGGAAGACACTTCGATTCAAAACGAAGATCGCTTCGAGAATTGGGAAACCAAGTCGCGCATCTACGACGCGATGGGCAAGAAGGACGAGTCCGCAAAAGCCCTCGCAACCGCGCTCGATAAAGCGACCGCCATCCAGTTATATGTTTACGCACGAGGTCTGCAGCGGCAAGGGAATCTCAAGCGCGCCATCGAGCTGTATCCGCAGGTCGCCAAGAGAGACCCGAAGCATTGGGTTGGCCATCTTGCGAATGCTCGCGTTGACTCCAATAGCGGCGATTTTAGCGCGGCCTCCAAGGAAATGACCCAAGCCATCGACGGGGCCCCCGCAAATACCAAGCCTGCTCTCCAGGGCATGCTGAAAAAACTGGAAGCAAAAACCGACATCAACAAGTAACAAAAAATGGGGCGCAGCATCGCTGCGCCCCATCTCTGCAAGATTTCAGCGCTTTAGCGCAAAACGCAACGCGCTCATCAACCCATCTTCGACAATTTATCCCGCACGCGATCGCTAAGCGCCTTCCCATCCACAGTTTTGCCTTCGAGCGCCGTCTTTGCCGCTTTCACCACCGCGCCCATCTGCTTGATCGAATTCGCGCCAGTCTCTGTAATAGCCTTGGCAATCGCCGCGTCCATCCCCGCCTCGCTAGCCCCAGCCGGCAGATACGATTCCAGAATCGCCAGTTCTTTCTGCTCTTTCTCCACCAAATCCTGCCGCCCGCCTTTGCCAAACTGATCGATCGATTCTTTGCGCTGCTTCACCAGCGTCTGCAGCAGTGAGATCGACTCCGTGTCATCCATCTTGCGCATCTTCTCGACTTCTTTTAGCTGAATCGCCGCTTTAACTCCCCGCAACACACTCAGCCGCAGTTCTTCCTTGGCTTTCATCGCCGCCACAATGTCCTTCTGGATCTGCTCGGACAAACTCATCGCGTCAACCTCTCTCTCGATACCATTCTACCCGTCGCCCTACTTATTCGCCGCCGCGCAAACAAAGCTCTTCGCCTCGTTCGTGTCCCCGCTTCCCGTGTACTTCGCCACCTGCGGATACGGGCACAGCGGACGTGTCATCTGCACCGCTCCGCCCGGGTCATCGTTCAGATATTTTGTGGCGATCACCGAGCCTGGCGCGATTCCTTTCTCCACCCATTGTTCCAGCGTCAAGCGAATATTCCGTGCCGCATCGGCAGGCGCTCCGACGCTCTCGCCAAACGAATTCGGTCCCGGTCCGCCGCCGCAGTGGTGCATCCCGGCGCCAGATATAACCGCGTGAACGCCTCCGCTCTCGCCTTACCCATTTTTTTGGCAACGCTCTCGTAATACTCGATAGTGCCCAACGCTGAAATGGCCGGGTCGTTCCATCCGTGATAAAGAATCAATTTTCCCCCGCGCGCGTCGAAACGTGCCAGGTCCGCGTCGGCCGCGTCCAGGCTCCGCGCCGTTTTTGTCTCCGCGGCTTTCAGCGCTTCGTCTAGACCGGCCGTTTTGTAGTTCCAGTCCGCTTTCTCATATACCATGTTCGCGAAATATCCCGTTCCAAACGCGAACATCAGGCTCTTATCCACCTGCGTCGCTCCAGTGATCCACGGCATCCAGCCGCCTTGTCCATCTTCGGCACCCGGGACATAGCCGGGGAAAATGGTGTGCCCATTGGCGTCATGTCCTCCTACGTACAAAGCCTTCAGGTTCGCTACCTGCTTCGCCGTCAGGCAATCGCTCGAATCCGCGTCCTTGCAAAGCATCACCCCAGGGTCAAACCGGCACTCCCGTGGGTCATTTAGCACGCCATCGGCGACGCCATCCTTCGCGTCGCACGCCGCATTTACTGCCTTCGCTAGCGCGGTCAATTTGCTGCCTGGGATGTAGCTTCCGTCTTCCGCCGTCTGCGCCTGCAGATTAGCCACTGCGTTCGTCAGCAATCGTGACCAGTAATTCGCCGGGGCTCCTGCAAGCATTCCGTCATAGTCGTCCGGAAATCGCTGCGCTTCCATTAGCGCCTGCCGTCCGCCGTTCGAACAGGCTGCAAAATACGAATACTTTGCTTTGTTCCCGTAGTAGGCTTCAATCGCCGCCTTGGCGATCCGCGTCATTTCGTGAATTCCGCGATAACCGAAATCCGTCACCCGCTCTGGATGCCCCAGCGCCCATTTTGCATCGATCGGACTTCCCGAGTGTCCGGTGTCTGTGCCGGCGGCTGCATACCCCCCGAGCAACGAGTCTTGCAGCCCAGGATAGATGATTTCGCCTGCAAATCCGCCGTTGCCTTCGCCGCGGAATTTTCCGTTCCAGCCGCTCTCCGGCAGCCACACTTCGATATGGATGGCCGAATCCGTGCTCGGAGTCGCCAGCGCTTTGACTCTGCAAAACGCTGCCATCTTTTTTGCCAGCCCCGCATCGCCGGAAAGGCCCGGCGTTCCCTTGGAATCAGGCACAAACTCCCCGGCTCC
>Ga0137404_10000922_pt1 | contig 19413 bp, 2 predicted proteins | sample CZOMad2_1_16fung_FD_108285 | JGI IMG/M metagenome (GOLD analysis project Ga0137404, IMG submission 108285) | Vadose zone soil fungal communities from Angelo Coast Range Reserve, California, USA - CZOMad2_1_16fungal (Illumina Assembly) | ecosystem: Environmental > Terrestrial > Soil > Vadose zone...
CGATGAGCTCCAGTTTCGCCAGGCAGGAAACGTCGGTCCCGGAGGGATTGACGGCGCCGATTCTCCACCATGCCCGCTATGGCCTCGCCCTGCCGCCCGGCCCGCTCACCCCGCAGCAGGTCCTGACCGCCACCGCTCTCGCGGTGCGCGACCGGACCGTCGAGGGGATGCTGGCGACCGAGGAGCGCTACCGGCGCGCCGACGCCAAGCGCCTCTACTACCTGTCGATGGAGTTTCTGGTCGGCCGCTCGCTCGAGAACAACCTGCAGAACCTGGGGCTCCTCGCCGAGGCGCGGGAGGCTCTGGAAGAGCTCGGCGGCAACCTCGAGGAGGTGCTCGCCACCGAGCATGACGCGGCGCTCGGCAACGGCGGCCTGGGCCGGCTCGCCGCCTGCTTCCTGGACTCGCTCGCGAGCCTCGACATGCCCGGCTTCGGCTACGGCATCCACTACGAGTATGGCCTCTTCCGGCAGGTGATCGACAACTGCAGCCAGCGCGAGCAGCCCGACAACTGGCTGTCCTACGGCAGCCCGTGGGAGATCGAGCAGCCGGACGAAGCCTGCGTCGTGCCGGCCTATGGCTACATCGAGCACGCGGAAGACAGGGAGGGGAGCTACAACCCGCTCTGGCTCGGCTGGCGGGTCCTCGTCGGGGTGCCCTACGACCTGCCGATCGTCGGCTACGGCGGGCGGACGGTCAACTGGCTGCGCCTCTTTGCCGCCCGTTCCTCCGACGAGTTCGACATCGAGATCTTCAACGAGGGCGACTACCTGCGGGCGGTCTCCCAGAAGATGGAATCGGAGACGGTCTCGAAGGTCCTCTATCCGTCCGACGCGGTGGCCGCCGGCCGCGAGCTGCGCCTGCTCCAGGAGTATTTCCTCGTCGCCTGCGCCATCCGCGACATTTTCCGCCGCTACGAAAGGCGCCCGGGAGCCGACTTCCAGGACTTCGCCGCCCGGGTCGCGATCCAGCTGAACGACACTCATCCGAGCCTCACGGTGCTCGAGCTGATGCGCATCCTCGTCGACGAGAAGCGCATGGCGTGGGAGGAGGCCTGGGAGACCGTGGGCGCCGCCTGCGGCTACACCAATCACACCTTGATGCCGGAGGCGCTGGAGCGCTGGCCGGTGCCGCTCTTCGAGCGCGTCCTGCCGCGCCACCTGCAGATCCTCTACGAGATCAACCACCGGTTTCTCTCCGAGGTCGGCCGACGCTTTCCGGGCGACGTCGACCGGCTGCGGCGGATGTCGTTGATCGAGGAGAGCGAGCCCCGGCAGGTGCGCATGGCCCATCTGGCGATCGTCGGCAGCCATTCGGTCAACGGCGTCGCCACCCTCCACTCGGAGCTGGTCAAGAGCTCGCTGGTGCCCGACTTCCACGCTCTCTGGCCGGAACGGTTCAACAACAAGACCAACGGGGTGACCCCGCGGCGCTGGCTGCTCACCGCCAATCCGGCCCTGGCCGCCCTCCTCGACGACGCGCTCGGCTCCGGCTGGGCGGCCGACCTGGAGCGCCTGCGCCCGCTCGCCAAGTTGGCCGACGACGCCGCGTTCCGCGTCGACTTCGCCGGCGTCAAGCAGCAGAACAAGGCGCGGCTCGCCCGCCAGATCGCCGAGACGACGCGGATCGCGGTCGATCCGGCGACGCTCTTCGACGTCCAGGTCAAGCGCATCCACGAGTACAAGCGCCAGCTCCTGAACGCCCTCCACATCGTCCACCAATACCTTTCGATCTGCGAGGACGGCATCACCCCGCCGGTCGCCAAAACGTACATCTTCGCCGGCAAGGCGGCCCCCGGTTACTGGGCGGCCAAGCAGGTCATCTACCTGATCAACCGCATCGCCGCGGTGATCAACGCCGATCCCCGGGCGCGCGACTGGCTGCGCGTCGTCTTCATCCCCGACTACCGGGTCTCGCTCGCCGAGGTCATCATCCCGGCCGGCGAGATCTCGGAGCAGATCTCGACCGCCGGCACCGAGGCCTCGGGGACCAGCAACATGAAGTTCGCCATGAACGGCGCCCTGACCCTGGGCACCCTGGACGGCGCCAACGTCGAGATCCGCGACGAGGTGGGCGCGGAGAACGTCTTCCTCTTCGGCTTGACCGTCGAGGAGATCGCGGCGCGGCGGCAGCAGGGCTACCGGCCGGCCGAGGTCTATGCCGCCGATCCCGACCTCAAGCGCGTCTTGGACACCCTCGCCGGCGACCGCTTCGGCGAGGGCGGGACCTTCGCCTGGGTGCGGGAGAAGCTGGTGGAAGGCGGCGATCCCTATTTCCTCCTCGCCGATTTCGCCTCCTACAGAGAGGTCCACGAGCGGGCGGCACGCGAGTACCTGGACCCCGCGCGCTGGTGGCGCAAGGCGATCTGGAACGTCGCCCACACCGGCCGCTTCTCGAGCGACCGGACCATCCGCCAGTACGCGGCCGAGATCTGGGGGCTGCGGAGCGTGCCCGAGGACGTGCCGTGAGCCTCGTCGCCGCGCTTGGCAGAGCGATTTCTACACAGCCTCTCAGCTCTCCACCAGCGGCTCCTCGCGGGCGGCGCGCGGCGTGCGCTTGCTGAAGACCTTGTCGTAGTTGCGCGAGAGGGCCATCGCGAGATCGCCCAGCACGTTTCCCCGGGTGGGGTTGCCGAACAGGAGCTGGTTACTCCAGCGGCGCCGCACCGGGCGCCGGGTGGTGAGGAAGCGCAGCCCGTGCCAGGCGCAGACCAGCCGGTCGGTCCACCCCGCCCACTCGACGTGCTTCCACAGATAGCCGGGGCTGTAGACGTTCCGGTAGTCGAGCTGGCTCAGGTAGAAGAGGTAGACCAGCATCGAGTTGACCCGGTAGTAGCGGTCGAGCTTCCTTTGGTACCCCGCGAGGAGCTTGGTCTTCGGCTCCTCCTGGTCGAGCAGCTCGTTCAACGGATCGATCAGGGCGAAGGCGCTGTTGAACGCCACCTGGAGACCGGTCGAGAAGATCGGATCGATGAAGCCCGCGCTGTCGCCGACGATCGTCCAGCCGTTGCCGTAGTAGCGCTTGGAACGGTAGGAGTAGTCCTTGACGACGCGGAACTTCTCGACCGGCTTCAAGACCGGGTTCTGCACCAGGTCGGAGATGACCGGGATGTCCCGCGCGTAGGTGTCGAAGATCTCTTCGAGCGACTTGGTCTGGCTCTCCTTCTTGACCGTCTGCTGCGAGAGGACGACGCCCAGGGAGAGAGTGTCCTTGGCGATCGGGATGTACCAGGCCCAGTCGCGCCGGTTCTCGTGCACACAGAGCTTGAAGTTGATCTCGTCCTCCGTGCTCGGCACCGTGATGTCGCCCCGCCAGTGGGAGAAGATCGCCATCTTGTTCTCGAGCAGCGGGTCGCTGTACCAGTTGTTCTTAAATTGGTGGTTGAGGACCGCGCCCTGGCCCGAGGCATCCAGGATCCACTTGGCGCGGACCTGGCGCAGCTCGTCGGAAGAGCCGTTCGAGCCGTCCCGGTACTCGACCCCGACCGCCCGGTCGCCCTCGAAGAGCACGCGCTTGACCAGGTGCTCCTCCCGCACCTCGACGCCCTGGCGCCGGGCGGCGTCGAGCAGCACCTTGTCGAGCTTGCCGCGCGCCATCTGGAAGGCCCAGGGCGTCGGCTCCTCCGGCCGCTCGGGGATGAAGAAGATCTTGAAGGTGGTATCAGGGAGGACGAACTCCAACCCTCGCTTCTTCACCTCGTTCATGGCGTCGAGCTCGTCGAAGACGCCGAGCTCCTTGAACGCGGTGAAGCCGAAGGCGGTGATCGACTCGCCGATGTGGAAGCGCGGAAACTTGCTGCGCTCGAGGATCAGCACCTTCCGGCCGCGCCGGGCGAGCTGGATGCCGCAGGTGGCGCCCGCCGGGCCGCCGCCGATGATCACGACGTCGTAGAGCGGGCGACCGTCCGCGCCGGGTTGGGCGAGACTCTGTTGCGTCATCCGAGCATACCCTCCAGAAGGCACCGTGCCGCGGGCGAGGCGCCGAACGCACGTCCCCTCACCTTTTGAGTGCAAGGTCATGGAGAAAACGCGCCGCCCCGGGGCCCGCCAGTCGACACTGGCTCTCGCCCATGGCCGGGCAGCCAGAACGGCGGGACCTTCCGCTGGGGGACCAACCCGGAGCCCTGGACGTTCCGGTACAGCCCGCAGGCGAACGATCCCGATGGCTATGCCTACCGCGTTGTCGGTGATCGTCGAGGGGAAGGGCGGTCTGGTGCCCTCCGCCGACGGCCTCTGATGGGAGTCGATTTGACCCGAGGATTCTCTCTAAGACTCACCGCCGGGGAATTTTCAAGGTAGAATGCCGCAACGGATTCTCCTGAACCAGAGCCAAGGGGCCTATCATGTTCCTGCACGATCTCCGTCAAGCTCTCAAAGCCGTGGTGAGGAGGCCGGGCCTCTCTTTCGCCATCCTGCTGATCCTGGCCTTGGGCATCAGCTCGACGACGACGATCTTCAGCCTCACCAGCTCTGTGCTGCTGAGCGACATCCCTTATCCGGCCGGAGACCGTCTGGTGGTCATCAAGATGCGATTGGAGAAGGACGGCTCGTCTTCGCTCGCCTCCTATCCGGATTTCGAGTCCTGGCGGGAACAGAGTCGGACGATGGAGCTGATCTCCGTGGACTCCAACAGCCAACAGCTCAACCTAACCGGCGGCGACCGCGCCGAGCGGGTTGGAGTCGGTTTCGTTTCCGCCACCTACCTCGATCTTCTGGGGATACGTCCCGCTCTCGGGCGGACCTTCCGGCCTGAGGAGGAGAACCGCACCAACCCTCTCCCCGTGACGATGCTCACCCACAATCTCTGGCAGCGCCGCTTCGGCGGCGATCCGGCGATCCTGAACCAGGGTATTCAGCTCCAGGGTCTCAAGTTCCAGGTCGTCGGCATCCTGCCGGAGGGTTTCCGCGACGTCAATGCGGACATCGACCTCTATGTGCCGACGGCCATGGCCAGGGTGACGCACCGGGCGGGCTGGATCGACGACAGGCTCGTGCGCTGGCTGCCGGTGTTCGCGCGCCTGCGGCCGGGGGTCAGCATGGAGCAGGCCGAGCAGGAAATACGCTCGATCTCGCGGCGGCTCGCCACCGCCTTCCCGAGCTCCAACCAGGATTACATGGCGAGAGTCCTACCGCTGCGCGCCGTCCAGTTCGACTTCGAACGCATGCGTCTGTCCATTCTGACCCTGCTCATCGGTTCGGCGTTCGTCCTGCTGGTCGGCTGCGCCAACGTCACCAACCTGCTCCTGGTCAGGGCGGTTGAACGGCGTCGAGAGGTGGCTCTGCGGCTGGCCCTGGGGGTCACCCGGTTCCGCCTCATTCGCCAGTTCGTCCTCGAAGGTGCGATCCTCTGTCTGGCAGGCGCCGGGCTCGGCATCGGAGCGGCGTTTTTCGCCGTCGATTTTCTTGCCAAGTCCGGCAATCAGGTCTTCAACCTGCCGGCCTTCATCCACTTCTCGGTGGACCTGCGCGCCTTGGGGGTTGCCGTGGCGACATCGCTCCTGATCAGTCTTCTGATCGGGGTAATCCCGGCCAGAAAGAGCTTGAACGTGAATCTCCAGGAGGAGCTGCAGGCCGAAGGCAAGGGCCATAGCCACTCGGTGGATACGGCTTTCACCAGGAATTTTCTCGTCGTTTCGGCCATCTTCTTCTCGGTGGTGCTCCTCATCGGGGCGGGCCTCATGATCAAGAGCTTGAAGGCGTTGATCCAAAAGGATCCGGGGTTTCGGGTGGATCACGTCCTCTCCGCCCGCTTCGAGTTGCCAGTGACCCAGTATCGAACGGATGGACCGGTCTACGTGTTGTACAAGCAGATCATCGAGCAAACGCGGGCTCTACCCGATGCGGAGGATGCGGGTCTCTGGGGTCCAGCGCTACTCGGTGCCGGTGCTGCCCTCCAGTACGTCGTCCCGGAAGGGCGGTCGATCGAGGCGCCGGCAGAAAAAATCAGAATCTACGAGCACCGGATCTCACCCAATCTCCTGCGCAAATTGGAGTTCACTCTTCTCAAGGGGCGTGAGTTCACCGAGCAGGACGACGCGAGCCACCCCCGGGTCGCCGTCCTCAGCCGCTCCACCGCGGAGGCGCTCTGGCCGTCCCAGAATCCCCTCGGCAAGAATTTCTGGCTGGGAGCACCCCACAACGTCTGGGTCGCGGTCGTCGGCGTCGTCGCCGACGTCGACCAGCGTGGACGCCTCGGACCCGATCACGATTTTCGCCGTGACGTCTACTTCCCCTTGTTCCAGATGCGGGCGAGGACGACTGCGGTCCTCCTGCTGATGCGCCGGGACGGAGGAAAGATCCGCGAGCAGTTGAGCAAGGTCATGCAGACGATCGCCCCGGACGTTCCGGTTTTCGACGTTCAGACGATGCAGGAACGCAGACGCGACGAGGAGGCCCGCGTGCGGCTCAACGCATTTCTGCTGATCTTTTTCGCCTCCTCGGCTCTCGTGCTGGCGATCATCGGGATCTACTCGATCCTGGCCTACACGGTGCGCCAGCAGAGCGTGGAAATCGGCATCCGCATGGCCCTTGGGGCCAATCAGTCCGACATCTCGCGGCACTTCATCTGGAAGGGGTTCGCGCTCCTCTTCTGCGGCTTGACCGCGGGTCTCGTCTGCGCTCTCGGCGTGGCGAAGGTCCTGTCGAGCGTCCTGTTCAACGTGAACCCGCACGATCCTCTCGTCTTCATCGCCGTGCCCTGCATCATCGCGCTCTTCTCTCTGCCCGCCATCCTGGGGCCGATCTACAGGGCGACGAAGGGGGACCCGTCCTCCCTGCTGCGCTTCAAGTGAGCTGATCGCGGCTCGTCGGCCTACCGGCGGTCGAGGTGCGCCAGGAGATCGCCCGCCAGAATTTCGACCTGGGGCCGGCGGAGCAGGCTGTAGTGGTCGCCCGGCAGCGTCCGCGTCTCGATCCCGCCTTCGGCCAGCCGGCTCCAGCCGTCGAGAAGCTCCGGGCCGGAGGCGGCGAAGGTCTGCGCCGAGAAGTACAGGCTCACCTTCCCGGCGTAGGGCCCGGACACGTACGACCGGCTCGCCTGGAGATTGACCGCGAAGGTCTCGAAGAGCGGCTCCATCTGGGCGAGACCCAGGCCCTCGGGCAACAGGCCCATGGCGTGGCCGATCGCGGTGACGTGAGCCAGCTTTTCGCGTCCCGGCAGGGACCGCAACTCCTCGGGGGCGATCCCCACCTCGTAGCCCAGCAGGCGGGCGAGGTCCTGGGCGAACCAGGCCATCATCTCGTCCTCCGTCGCCGGCGCGCGGCCGGGCTCGACCGCCGGAGGCAGCGTGTCGATCAAGGCGACGAGGTCCAGCTCCTCCCCCGCGCCGGCGAGCTGCCGGGCCATCTCGAACGCGACCGCTCCACCCATGGACCAGCCGCCGAGCCGGTAGGGGCCGTGCGGCTGGACCCGGCGCAGCTCGCGCAGATAGCGCGCGGCCATCGCCTCGACGCTCGCCGGGGGACCGCCGTTGTCTCCCGCCGCCGGGGTCTGCAGGGCATAGAGCGGCTGGTCCGGCGCCAGATGGCGCGCCAGGTCCAGATAGCAGAGGACGTTGCCGCCGACGGGGTGGATGCAGAAGAAGGGCGTCCTGTCCCCCTGCGGTTGGAGGACGACCAGCGGGGAGCGTCCGGCCGGGCTGGCGGACTGCTGGAGGAGAGCCGCCATCGCCTCCACCGTGGGCGCCGAGAACAGGGTGGCGAGCGGCAGGCTCCGGCCGAATCGCTTCTCGATCCGGGTCATCAGGAGGACGGCGAGGAGCGAGTGCCCGCCGCGCTCGAAGAAGTTGTCGTGGACCCCGACGCGCTCGAGCCGGAGCACCTCCTCCCAGATCTGCGCCAGGACCTCTTCGGCCGGGGTCCGCGGCGCGACGAAGCCCGCGACGGCGCTGCGGTCCGGAGCCGGCATGGCCTGACGGTCCACCTTGCCGCTGGGGTTGAGCGGCAGCGCCGAAAGCGGCACGAAGGCCGTGGGGACCATGAACTCGGGCAATCGATCGCGCAGCTTTTGGCGCAACGCCTCCACCGCCAACTCCACCTCGCCCTCGCCGGTGATACCGGCGATACCGGCGATCCCGGTGAGATAGGCCACCAGCCGGCGATCTCCCGACGCGTCCTCCCGCGCCACCACCACGGCCTCCCGCACGCCGGGCAGGCTGGTGAGCGCCGCCTCGACCTCCCCGAGCTCGATGCGGAAACCGCGAATCTTCACCTGGTGGTCCAGGCGCCCCAGGTAGACGATCTCTCCCCCGGCAAGGCGGCGGACCTGGTCTCCCGTCCGGTAGAGGCGCGCCCCCCGGTCCTCCGGGGCCGCGAAGGGGTCGGGGATGAACTTCTCCGCCGTCAGGTCCGGACGGTCGAGGTAGCCACGGGCGAGCTGCACGCCCCCCAGATAGAGCTCGCCCGGAATGCCGATGGGCACCGGTCGCAGGTGGGGGTCCAGGACCAGCGCCCTGGTGTTGGCGACCGGACGCCCGATGGGGACCGCGGCCGCCGGGCTGTCGGGCGCGCACCGCCAGGCCGTGACCTCGACCGCCGCTTCGGTGGGGCCATAGAGGTTGTAGAGCACCGGGGCCGCCCCTGCCGGGAAGCGGGCGGCGAATCGGCTCGCGAGCTGGGTGGAGAGCGCCTCGCCGCTGCAGATCACCCGGCGAAGGAGGGTCAACGACTCGACGCCCGGTGCCTCGAGGAAGACCTGGAGCATCGAGGGCACGAAATGCGCCGTCGTGATCCCGGCCTCCCCGAGGAGCCGCACCAGGTAGTCGGGGTCCTGATGGCCGCCGGGGCGGGCGAGGACCAGGCGGGCGCCGGTGACGAGCGGCCAGAAGAGCTCCCAGACCGAGACGTCGAAGGAGACCGGGGTCTTCTGGAGCACCCGGTCGTCGCCGGTCAGGCCGTCGACCCCCTGCAGCCAGAGCAGCCGGTTGCAGATCGCGCGGTGGCTGTTCATGGCGCCCTTCGGGCGGCCGGTGGACCCGGAGGTGTAGATCACGTAGGCCAGCTCGTCGACGCTGCCTGGGACGGCTGGGCTCGTAGCGCTCTCGGCGGCGACCTCCTGCCACTCCGCGTCCAGGCAGAGGACGCGCGGTCGCGGAGCGTCCGCCGGGATCGCCGGGATCGCCGGGTCCGGCTGGATCGCCGCCAGCAGGCGTTCCTGGGTGAGGAGGACCGGGACCTGGGCGTCGGCCAGCATGAAGGAGAGGCGTTCCCGCGGGTAGGAGGGATCGAGCGGGACGTAGGCGCCGCCGGCCTTCAGGGTTCCCAGGAGGCCGACCACCAGCTCGAGCGATCGCTCGACGCAGAGGCCTACCCGCACGCCCGGCCCCACGTTCCATCGCCGCAGGAGGTGCGCCAGCTGGTTGGCCCGCGCGTCGAGCTCGCCGTAGCGGAGCTCCTCGCCCTCGCAGACCAGGGCGACCGCCTCCGGCGTGCGCCGGACCTGGAGCTCGAACTGCTCGTGCAGGCGAAGCCCCGCCGCAGGGAGGGCGGCTCGCGTGTCGTTCCACTCCGCCATCACCTGGCCGTGCTCGGCGCGGGTCAAGAGCGGCAGCTCGGAGAGCCGGCTCCCGGGGCTGGCGACGGCACCGGTGAGCAGGCGGTCGAAGTGCGCCAGCAGGCGCTCCATGGTCGTGCCGTCGAAGAGGTCGGCGTCGAAGTCGAGCGGCCCGCCCAGTCGCTCCTCCCCTTCGATCAGCGCGAGGTCGAGATCGAACTTGGCCGAGCGGGCCGCGGGGGCGAGGGGCGCGAGCGTGAGCCCCGGCAGGTCGAGTGGGGAAGAAGGCACGTTGAGCAGCTGGAAGCTGACCTGGAAGAGGGGGGAGCGCCGCAGGTCACGGTCGGGCCGCAGCTCCTCGACCAGCTTTTCGAACGGCAGGTCCTGGTGGGTGTAGGCCCCGAGGGCGACGTCGCGCACCCGTTCCAGCAGCTGCCCGAAGCTCGGCTCCCCGGAGAGGTCGGTGCGCAGGACCAGCATGTTGATGAAGAACCCGATCAGGCCCTCCACCTCGCCACGGTTGCGGTTGGCGATGGCAGAACCGACGGCGACGTCGTCCTGCCCCGTGTAGCGATGAAGGAGCGCCTGGAAGCCGGCGAGGAGCGTCATGAACAGAGTGGCCCCGTGGCTGCGGCTCAAGGCTCGCAGCTTCTGCGTCAACCCGGCAGGGACGACGACGAGACGCTGGCCGCTGGGGGTCTGGGCCCGCACCGGCCGGGGACGATCGGTGGCCAGGCCGAGCGCGGCGATTCCGGTCAGCCGCCCCCGCCAGTAGGCGAGCTGCTGGTCCAGAACCTTTCCTCGCAGCCACTGCCGCTGCCAGAAGGCGAAGTCGGCATACTGGATCGAGAGCGGCGGAAGCGGCGAGGTCCCGCCGGCGAGCCGGGAGCTGTAGAGCACCGACAGCTCGCGCACGAAGACTCCCGTTGACCAGCCGTCGGAAACGATGTGATGCGAGGTGAAGAGCACCGCCTGCGCCCTCTCCCCCAGGTGCACCAGCAGCCCCCGCACCAGCGGCCCCCGCGCCAGATCGAAACGGCGGCGAGCCTGGCCGAGCGCCAGGTTCCGCGCCGCGGTCTCCCGCCACGCCAGGGGGAGAGCCTGCAGATCGATCAACGGGATCTCGAACGGCACCGGGGCCAGGATCCTCTGCACCGGTTGGCCATTCACCTCCGGGAAGGTGGTGCGGAGACTCTCGTGGCGCCGCAGGATCTCGTCGAGGCTCCAGCGCAGGGCGCCCACGTCCAGGTGCCCTTCCAGGCGGAAGGCCGCCGACTCGTTGTAGGCGAGAGGCCGGATACTGAGCCGATCGAGGAACCAGAGCCTCTCCTGGGCGAAAGAGAGGGGGAGCAGACCCTCCCGCGGCGCGGGAACGATCGGCGGCACCTCGGCTTCACCGCGGAGGAGGCGCAGGTGGGCAACCTCTTCCGCCACGGCGGCGATGGTCCCGGCCGTGAAGAAGGTGCGCAGGGGCAGCTCGACGCCGAAGGCCTCGCGCAACCGCGACACGGCCTGGGTGGCGAGCAGGGAGTGGCCGCCGAGCGCGAAGAAGTCGTCCTCGATGCCGATCTGCTCGACCTCCAGGAGCTCTCGCCAGATCTCGACCAGCCTCTGCTCGGTGGCATTGCGCGGCAGAACGAGCGCCTTGCCGACCTCCGGCCGCACGATCTCCGGTGCCGGCAGCCGCCGCCGGTCCACTTTCTCGTTGTGGGAAAGCGGCATGGCCTCGAGCAGCACGAAGGTGGAGGGGACCATGTAGTCGGGCAACCTCTGCTTCAGGAACTCGCGCAGCGCGGGCGCGATCCGGCGGGCGAACCGCCCCTGAAGCGGATGGTTGCTGTACCGCCCGGACGCTCCCGCCGCGACGTCCTCCGGCAGCTCCGGCAGCTCCTGCGGCTCCGGCAGCAGGGCGGCGAGCGCCGCTCGCCCCTCCCCGGCGCCGCGCCGCCGCAGCACCGCGGCGAGACCGCCGGCAGCGCCGGGAGAGGCCCAGCCGAGCTCGATCTCGTAGGGGAGGTCCAGGGGGATCTCCCAGAGCGCCTGGGGCTCGACCGCACCCGCCGCGGCGGCGGCTGCCGAGCGGCGCAGATCGCCGGCGGTCCCCATCCCCATACCGTCCGGCCCATCCGCCTCGCGCAGCAGCCGGGAGGCGGCGACGGCCTCGGCCACCCGCGCGTTCGGCACGTTGCAGAGGCCCAGAACCTCCGGCCGGTCCTCCTCGAGGCGTCGGCGGAGGGCGGCGAGAGTGAGGCCCTCCTCCTGCCAGTCGAGCCAGGAGACGGGTTCCGGCTCCGTCGAGCCGGCGCCGAGGCGCAGCACGACCTGATAGCGGAAGCCGGTCAGCTCGTTGTGGAACCGGCCGCGTTTCGGATGGACCTCCACCCGGCCGATCTTCGGCAGCCGGCGCTTGAGCGCGCCGAAGAAGGCGGGGTCGACGACCAGCTCGTTTTCCTGCAGCCGGCGGTTCTGCACCTTCTGGCGCAGGCGGGGCAGCGGCATTTCCGGATCGGCCTGGAACAGCTCCAGGGAGGTGTGGAACGCCGCGAGGAGCGGCAGGCTGCGCAGGTCGCCCAGGAAGATCGCGCCGCCGGGGCGGACCACCTCGACGGCGCGCGCGAGGACCTGGGCCAGATAGTCGCCGCTCGGGAAGTACTGCGCCACCGAGTTCAAGATCACCGTGTCGAAGGAGTCGGCCGCCAGGCCCGCGAACCGGTCGGCCGGCTGCTGGAGAAGCTCGACGCGGGAGTGCTCCCATCCCAGCCGGCCGAGCTGCCTCTCGATGGAGTCGAGGGCCTGACGGGAGATGTCTGTACCGACGTAGAGCCGGGAGCGGGGAGCCACCCGGAAGAGGATCATGCCGGTGCCGCAGCCGATCTCCAGCACCCGCTGGGGGGCGAGCGCGGCGATCCGCTCGACCGTGTCGTCCAGCCACTCTTCCATCTCGTCGGTGGAGAGCGGCAGACCGGTGTACGTGCTGTTCCAGCCGACGATGTTGAAGGTGGGATCGGAGCCCGCCGCCTCCTGCCGGTAGAAGCCGTCGAAGAGCTCGCTCCACTGGGCGACCTGCGCGGTCTGTACGCCCTCCTCCTCGTAGGCCGGGTTCTGCACCACGTAGGCCACCAGGCGGCGGTCGCCCGGGACGTCCTCCCGGGCCACCACGACGTTCTGGAGGACCGCGGGGTGCTCGCCCAGGCGGGACTCGACCTCCCCCGGCTCGATCCGGAAGCCGCGGATCTTCACCTGCTGGTCGATGCGGCCCAGGAACTCGATCCTGCCGTCGGCGAGGCGGCGCGCCAGGTCTCCGGTCCGGTAGAGACGGCTTCCGGGCGGCACGTCGCGAGCGCCGCTTGCGGGGTGGGGGACGAACCGCTCCGCCGTCAGCTCGGGCCGCCCGAGATAGCCCCGCGCCAGGCCCTCGCCTCCCGCGTGGAGCTCGCCGGCCACACCGACCGGGACGGGCCTGCCGTCGGCAGACAGGAGATGGACCGAGCTGTTGGCGATCGCCCACCCGAGCGGCACCGAGGCGCCCGGGAAATCCGGCCCGGAGATCGGATAGCAGCAGGTGAACGTCGTGTTCTCCGTCGGCCCGTACATATTGGCGAGGCGCACGCCGGGGAGCTTCGCCGAGGCCCGCCGGGCGTGCGCCACCGACATGACGTCGCCCCCGGTCAAGAGCTGGCGCAACCCGGTGAGGGCCGGCAGGTTCTCGTCCACCGTCTGGTTGAACAGCCCCACCGTCAGGTGCAGCGTCGTCACTCCATGCCGGGTGAGCAGCTGCCCCAGCTCCGCCAGCGACAGCAGGCCGGGAGGCGGAATGACCAGGCAGGCGCCGTTCAATAGGGCCCCCCAGATCTCCGGCGTCGAGGCGTCGAAGGTGTAGGGTGCGATCTGCACCATGACCTCGTCCGGGCCGAAGCGGGCATAGCTCGTCTCCCGCACCAGCCGGACCACGCCCCGGTGCGTCACCGCGACCCCCTTGGGCTCTCCCGTCGACCCCGAGGTGTACATGACGTAGGCGAGAGCCGAGGATGGGACCTGGCCGTCTCCAGGGAGCTCGACGGCCGGCTTTTCCCACCCCGGGTCGCGGTCCAGACAGAGGAGCGCAGCGCCGCCGAGGGGCGGCACCGGCAGGACGGGTCGCCAGCGCTCCGCGGTGACCAGCGCGGCAGCCCCGCTGTCGCGCATCAGCAGCTCCAGCCGCTCTCTCGGATATGACGGATCGAGCGGCACGTAGGCGCCTCCGGCCTTGAGGATTCCCAGCACCCCCACCACCATCTCCAGCGACCGCTCGAGGCAGAGGCCGACCCGGCTCTCCAGCCCCACGCCGAGGTGGCGCAGCCGGCGCGCCAGCCGGCCGGCGCGCCGGTCGAGCTCGGCATAGGTGAGCGCGTGTTCGCCGTCGCTTGAGGCGAAGCGCAGAGCGGGGGCGTCGGGCGTCCGGTGAGCCTGTCCCGCGAACAGCTCCTGGAGGCTGGCGGCGGCAGGATAGGCCGAGCCGGTGTCGCTCCACTCCATCTCCAGCTGGTGCCGCTCTCCCTCGTCGAGCATCGGCAGCAGCCCCAGGGCGAGCCTGGGCTGCGCCACGGCCGCCGCCAGCAGGTTCTCGAAGTGGCCCAAAAGGCGCTGGATGGTCGTGGCATCGAAAAGGTCGCGGTTGTACTCCAGCGCTCCCACCATTCGATCCCCGTCCTCGATGACGAAGAGGCTGAAATCGAATTTGGCGGTGCCGGCCGTCATCTGGCCGTCGCTGGAGGGGACGAGGCGGAGCCCCGGGACCGCCGCCGCGCCGCGCGGGAAGTTCTGATACCCGAGCATCACCTGGATCAGCGGGTTGCGGCTCAGGTCCCGCTCGGGATGGAGCTCCTCGACCAGGCGCTCGAACGGCAGCTCCTGATGGGCGTACGCCCCGAGGGCGGTCTCCCGCACCCGCTCCACCAGCTCCCCGAAGCCGGGCGAGCCGGCAAGGTTGACGCGCACGACCAGCGTATTGATGAAGAAACCGATCAGGCCTTCGATTTCGCGCCGCGTGCGGTTGGCGATCGCGATGCCGACCGCCATGTCCTCCCGCCCCGAGTAGCGGGCGAGAAGCGCCTTGAAACCGGCCAGCGTCGTCATGGAAAGGGTGGCGCCGTAGCGACGGGTGAGAGCGGTCAGCTCACGCACCAGGACCGCCGGCAGCGCGAAGGATCGCGTGCTGCCGCGGAACGCTTCGATCGCCGGCCGCGGATGGTCGTACGGGAGCTCCAGTACCTCGGGAATCCCGGCCAGCTGTTGCCGCCAGTAGTCGAGCTCGGCGGCGAGCCGCTCTCCTTGCAGCCACTGCCGTTGCCAGATGGCGAAGTCGGCGTATTGAATCGGCAGCTCCGGCAGAGGCGACGGTACGCCCTGCGAGAAAGCGCCATAGAGTGTCGCGAGCTCACGCAAGAGGATCCCCATCGACCAGCCGTCCGAAATGACGTGGTGAAGGTTCACCAGCAGCGTGTGCTCCCTGGCCGCGAGGCGCACCAGGCAGACACGGAACAGGGGGCCGCGGGCGAGGTCGAACGGACGCCGGCTCTCGGCGTTCGAGAGCCGCGCGAGCTCGGCCCGCCAGAGCTCCTCCGGAACGGCGGTGGCCAGCCCCTTGAGATCGACCAGGGGGACCTCGAAGCCCTGAAGCGGAGCGATCACCTGGCTGGGGTGGTCTCCCGCCAGCGAGAACGTCGTGCGCAGTGCCTCGTGACGCCAGACGATCTTCTGGAAGGTCCGCCGGAGTGCATCCACGTCGAGAATACCGATCAGCCGCACCGCGCTGAACATGTTGTAGAACGGGTTTCCCGGCGCCAGACGGTCGAGGAACCAGAGGCGTTGCTGGGCAAAGGAGAGCGGCAGGTCGCCCCGGCGCGGCATCGGCAGGATCCGGGGTGCGGAGGGTCCCTCGCGCAGCTCTGCGATCTTCTCCGCCAGCGCCGCAACCGTCGGCGCCTCGAAGATCAGCCGGAGCGGCAACTCGCGGCCGAAAACCTCGCGCAGCCGTGACTCCAGGAGCGTTGCCAGGAGGGAGTGCCCCCCGAGGCTGAAGAAGTCGTCTTCCGGCCCCACCCGCTCCAACTCCAGCACCTCGGCGAAAATCCCCGCGAGCACCTCTTCCACCGGCGTGCGCGGCATCGTCTGGGAGACCTCGGTCGACCATTGCGGCGCCGGCAGCGCCCGCCGGTCCACCTTGCCGTTGGGCGTCAGGGGCAGGCTCTCCAGCACCACGAACGCCGCCGGCACCAGGTGCTCCGGCAGATGCTCGGAGAGGAACGACCGGAGCTCCCCCGTTCCCGGCTGCCGGTCCTCCGCCCCCACCACGTAGGCCACCAGGAGCTTGTCGCCGGGGCGGTCTTCCCACACCGAGACCACGGCTTCCCGCACCGCCTCATGCCGGCCGAGCATCGCCTCGATCTCGCCCACCTCGATGCGCACGCCGCGGATTTTGACCTGATGGTCCAGGCGACCGAGAAACTCGATCTCTCCGTCGGCGAAACGGAGGGCCCGATCGCCCGTCCGATAGAGCCGTTCGCCGGGAAGCGTGGCGAACGGGTTCGGGACGAAGCTCTGGGCGGTCCGCCCAGGCAGGTTCAGGTAGCCCCGCGCCAACCCCGGGCCGCCCAGGTAGAGCTCTCCCGCAATCCCCGCCGGGAGTGGATTTCCCCCGGCGTCCAGCACATGGGCCTGCACGCTTTCGATCGGTCGGCCGATCGGCAGGCGTTCCTCACCGCCGTAGAGTTTCGCCGTCGCGCAGACCGACGCCTCGGTCGGACCGTAGGCGTTGAAGAGCCGTCTCCCGAGCGCCCATGCCCGCGCCAGCTCCAGGGGACAAGCCTCCCCCGCCACGATCAGGGTCTTCAACCCGGGCAAGTCTGCCGGCAGCAGGGTGGCGAGGACGGTCGGCGGCAGGGTGGCGATCGTGCTCTCTCGCAGGAGGGCGGTCAGCTCTTCCCTGGAGAGCTGACGCTCGCGGGGTCCGAGCACCAGCGTGGCACCGGCGCTGAACGTCATGGCGATCTCCGAGGCCGAGGCGTCGAAGCTGAGCGATGCGAACTGCAGCACGCGGTCTCCGGGTCCGACACCGAAAAGGCGCCGCTGGGCGTCCGCCAGGTTGCCCCATCCGCGGTGGTGGATCATCACCCCCTTCGGCCGGCCGGTCGAGCCCGAGGTGTAGATCACATAGGCCAGGCTCTCGGGAGAGGCCACGCCCGGGAGCCGCCCCGCCCTCCCGCCATCGTGCCCATCCGGTGGATCGCCCGCATCCAGGAGAACGGTCACCGCCGCGGCTTCCGGCAGCGAGCCGCGCAGCCGCTCCTCGGTGAGCAGCACCGGGATGCGGGCGTCCTCGACCATGAAGGCGAGGCGCTCCCGTGGATAGGCCGGGTCGAGAGGCACGTAGGCCGCCCCGGCCTTGAGGATGCCCAGCACGGCCACGATCATCGCGGTCGAACGCTCGGCGCACAGCCCGACCCGGGAGTCGGCCGCCACCCCCAGCGCCCGCAGACGATGGGCGAGTCGGTTGGCGCGCCGGTCGAGCTCGACGTACGTCAAGGCCCCTTCCGGCGCGAGCAGGGCGAAGGTGTGAGGCGTCCGGTCCACCCAGCTCTCGAACATCTCGACCACAGAGACGCCAGGTGCCGCGCCGGTCGAGCTCCACTCGATCTGCAACTGGTGGCGCTCGGCTGCGGAGAGCAAGGGCAGGTCCACCAGGGGCCGGTCCGGAGCGGCCGTGGCGCCCGCCAGAAGACGCTCGAAGCCGTCCAGCAGCCGGCGGATCGTCGTCGGATCGAACAGCTCGGTGGCGTGCTCGACCATACCGGCCAGCCCGCCATCCTGCTCCGCGAGGTTGAGGGTGAGATCGAACCTCGCCAGGGTGCCGGCTCCGCTGATCGGCCGCAAGCGCAGGTTCTCGATTTCCAGATTCTCGAAGGGAGCGTTCTGCAGGATCAGCATCACCTGGAACAGGGGGCTGTGGGCAAGGCTCCTCTCCGGCGCCAGCTCCTCGACCAGCCGCTCGAACGGCAGGTCCTGGTGGGCCAGGGCGGCCAGCGCGGTCTCGCGCACCCGGCCGAGCAGCTGACGGAACGTGGGCTCGCCGCTGAGATCGCCACGCAGCACCAGAGTGTTGACGAAGAACCCGATCAAGCCCTCGATCTCGCGGTGTGTGCGTCCGGCGACCGGGGAGCCCACCACGAGATCCTCCTGGCCGCTGTAGCGCGCCAGGAGGGCCTGGAAGGCGGCCAGGAGCACCATGAAGAGCGTCGCTCCCTCGTGCCGGCTGAGGGCCTGGGCCTGCCGGGTGAGCGCGACCGGCACCCGCACCGGCCGGGTGGCGCCCCGGAAGCTCAGAGCCGCGGGGCGCGGCCGATCGGTGGGCAGCTCCAATCGTGGCGGCAGGTCCGCGAGCTGCCGGCGCCAGAAGGAGATTTCACCCTCCAGAACCTCGCCCTGCAGCCAGGAGCGCTGCCACACCGCAAAATCCGCATACTGCACCGGCAACTCCGGCAAGGCGGAAGGTCGGCCCTGGGCATACTCCGCGTAGAGAGCCATCAGCTCGCGGACCAGGATGCTCATCGACCAGCCGTCGCTGACGATGTGATGCAGGGTCAGAGAAACGACCTGGTCGCCCTCCGCGAGGGGCAGCAGCAAGCCGCGCAGCAACGGGCCGCGAGCGAGATCGAACGGGCGGCCGGCCTCTTTCCCGACCAGGGTGATGGCCAGCGACTCGCGAGCGCTCGCCGGCAGTCCCGACAGGTCCACCGCGCTCAGCGCGAAGGATGCCGCCGGTCGGATGACCTGCACCGGCGAGCCTTCCTGCATGGCGAAGACGGTGCGCAGCGCCTCGTGGCGGCGCACGATCTCGCCGAGGCAGAGCGCCAGAACCCGGGAGTCCAGCGGACCTTCGACCCGCAGCGGTGCCACAATGTTGTAGAGCGGGTTGCCTGGCGTGAGCTGATCCACGAACCACAGGCGCTGCTGCGCAAACGACAGGGGCAGGGGCGCGTTGCGCGGGACGGGGACCAGCGGCGGAGCGAGCCGGCCAGCGCCGGACGAGAGCGCCGATTCCACCCGGATCGCCAGCTCCGCGATGGTCGGGCGCTCGAACAGCACGCGCAGGGGGAGCTCCACTCCGAAGGTCTCTCGCAGGCGCGAGACGACCCGGGTGGCCAGCAGCGAGTGGCCGCCCAGGGAGAAGAAGTTGTCCCGCACACCCACGGCCGCGACGTCGAGCACGTCGGCCCAGATGCCGGCGAGCAGCTCCTCGACCGGCGTGCGGGGAGACACGAGGGCGAAGGCCGTCTCCCCGAGCGCCGCGGCAAAGAGGGCCAGAGCCCGCCGGTCGGTCTTGCCGCTCGGCGTCAGGGGGAAGCTTGCGATCTCGACAAAAACGCCCGGCACCATGTAATCCGGCAGCCGGTCGCGCAGGTGCGCCCGCAGCGCCTCCCCGAGGCCCTGGGTGACCTGCGCCGGCACGACACAGGCCAGGAGACGCTTCGCCACCCCCTCGCCCCGGACGACGACCACGGCCTCGCGCACGGCCGGATGGGTCGCCAGGGCCGCCTCGATTTCCCCCAGCTCGATACGGAAGCCGCGGACCTTGACCTGATGGTCGATGCGGCCCAGGAACTCGATCTCTCCCCCGGGACGACGGCGTGCCAGGTCGCCGGTCCGATAGAGCCGGTCGCCCCGGCCCCAGGGGTCGGGGACGAACCGTTCCGCGGTCAGCTCCGGCCGCTTGAGGTAGCCGCGGGCGAGGCCCGAGCCGCCGAGATGGATCTCGCCGGCGACGCCCAGGGGGACCGTCTCGCCGTACTGGCCGAGGAGATAAACCGTGACGCCGGCGAGCGGCCGGCCGATCCGCGGCCCGGTCTCAAGCTCGCCGCGTTGAATCCCGCGCACCGTGGAGAGGAC
>Ga0137404_10000924_pt1 | contig 19399 bp, 16 predicted proteins | sample CZOMad2_1_16fung_FD_108285 | JGI IMG/M metagenome (GOLD analysis project Ga0137404, IMG submission 108285) | Vadose zone soil fungal communities from Angelo Coast Range Reserve, California, USA - CZOMad2_1_16fungal (Illumina Assembly) | ecosystem: Environmental > Terrestrial > Soil > Vadose...
CGGGCCACGTCCACCGCCACGTTCACCTGCGCCTCCAGGGTATTGGCGCCGAGATGGGGCGTCACCACCACCCGCGGATGGGCGATGAGGCGCTTGACGAGATCGGAGACGGGCGGCTCCTCCGTCCACACGTCCACCGCCGCCCCCGCCAGCCGGCCCGACTCCAGCGCGGCGAGGAGATCGCCCTCGTTGACGATGCCGCCGCGCGCGCAGTTCACCAGCCGCGCACCGGGCTTGAGCAGCGCCAGCTCGCGCGCGGCGAGGAGATTCTCGGTCTCTTCGGACAGCGGCACGTGCACCGTGACCACATCGGACTGGGTGAGCACGGTCTGTAGGTCGGTGAGGCGGACGCCGAGGTCGCGCGCCCGGCTCTCCGGGATGAAGGGGTCGTAGACGAGCACGTCCATCTCGAAGGCGCGGAGCCGGGCCGCCACGCGCGAGCCCACCTTGCCCAGCCCGATCACCCCCGCCGTCTTCCGGAACAGCTCCGCCCCGTAGATGCCGCGGTCCCAGTCCAGACGCTTGAGCGCGTCGTTGGCGGAGGGAATCTTGCGCACCAGCGCCAGCAGCATGCCCACGGTGTGCTCGGCCGCCGAGACCACGTTGCCGTAGGGGGCGTTCACCACCACCACACCCTGGCGCGAGCAGGCGTCGATGTCGATGTTGTCCACGCCGACCCCGGCGCGGCCGAGAATGCGCAGCCGCCGCGCGTGCGCGAGGAGCTCCGGGGTGACAGTGGTGGAGGACCGCGTGACGATGGCCTCGTACTCGCCCAGGCGCGCGAGCAGCGCCTCGCGGGGCAGCGTGCTGGAGACCTCGTCCACCTGGAACCCGCGCTCGCGCAGGTATGCGATTCCCTCGGGGGCGATGGCGTCGATCACGAGCACCTTCATGCCGCGGGCTCGGTCATGGGCGCACCCGAGCGCGGGGCGTTCGGTGCTTCCGGAGGAAGCGCAGGAAGTCGCGGCCCTCGCGGAGGCGACGGCGCATGACCTGGCCGTCGCGCACCATCTCGCCCGCCAGCGAGATCATCTTGCGCGGCCGGAAGTAGAAACGCCGGTAGAAGAGATCCAGCGACTGGAAGATCTCGGTCCGCGGCAGATGCGGGTAGCCGATGGCGCTCTGCTGGACGCCGTCCCCGTCCACCAGGATCTCGGACTCGAGCCAGCCGTTGCGCTGCGCCTCTGCGTACAGCGCGGTGCCCGGGTAGGGCGCGGCCAGCGACACCTGGATGGTGTGCGGGTCGATCTCCCGCGCGAACCGGATGGTTTCCGCGATGGTCTCGCGCGTCTCGCCGGGCAGGCCCAGGATGAAGGTGCCGTGAATGGTGATGCCGAGGCGCTTGGCGTCCCGCGTGAAGCGGCGGGCGGTGTCGAGCCGCACCCCCTTCTTCACGTTGTTGAGAATGCGCTGGTCGCCGGATTCGTAGCCCACGAGGAGGAGCCGCAGCCCGTTGTCCCGCAGCACCACGAGGGTTTCGGCGGGCACATTGGCCTTGGCGTTCACCGACCAGGTGAGGCCGAGGCGGCCTAGCCGTTTGGCGATGGCCTCCGCGCGGGGGAGGTCGTCGGTGAAGGTGTCGTCGTCGAAGAAGAACTCCCTCACCTCGGGAAAGAGCCGCTGGGCCAGCGCCATCTCCTCCGCCACGTGGTCCACGCTCCGGGTCCGGTAACGCTGCCCGCCCACCGTCTGGGGCCAGAGGCAGAACGTGCACTTCGAGCGGCAGCCACGCCCGGTGTAGAGCGAGACGTACGGGTGGCGCAGGTACCCGATGGCGTAGTTCTCCACCGTGAGGTCGCGCCGGTATACCGGCGTCACGAAGGGCAGGCGGTCCATGTCCTCGAGAACCGCCCGCTCCGGGTTGTGCCGAATGCGGACTTCGGCCCCGGACGAGGCCACGCGGTACGAGAGACCCGCGATGCCGGCCAGGGGCCGGCCCTGCGCCACCTCCTGCACCGTGAAGTCGAACTCGCTACGCGCCACGAAGTCGAGCGCCGCGCTCGCCCGCAGCGACGGCTCGGGCGCCACCGCCACCGCGGCCCCCACCATGCCGACCGTGAGCTGGGGATTCTCCGCCTTGAGGGCCTCCGCCACCCGGACGTCGCCGGCGAAGGACGGCGTGCTCGTGTGGATCACGCAGAGGTCGTACCGGCGCGCGAGCGGCCGCACGTCGTCCAGCGTGAGGCCGTCGGGCGGGGCGTCCACCAGCCGCGAGCCCGGCACCAGCGCCGCCGGCTGGGCCAGCCAGGTCGGATACCAGAAGGATCGGATCTCGCGCCGGGCCTGATACCGCGAGCCCGCGCCGCCGTCGAAACCGTCGGCGGAGGGCGGATGGAGGAAGAGCGTGCGGAGATAGTCGGGCGCCATGGCGATCGTTTGTACTATACACGCCGCGGGCGTGACGGACCCTCGCTCGCATGGGATACTCGGCCCGCGTGACCGCCCTGGCCTTCGTGTTCCTCCGCGCGCTCGGACTGAGCGGCCAGGCACTCGCCCTCGGGGGAGCCGCCGTCGGGCTCGTCGCCATCCTGCCCTGGCTCCGCGCGGAGCCCGCGCTCGCGGCGGCCGCCCGCCGCTCGGGGCAGCTCATCGCGTGGGGCGCCGGCCTCGCCATGGCCGCCCAGGCCGGCAGCCTGCTCCTGGTCCTCGCGTCCGTTGCCGACGCGCCGGGCTGGACGCCCGGCATCGTGTTCGCCGCCCCGCCCGTCCACGCGAGCCTCCTGCGCCTCGCCTGCGGCCTCGCCACCCTCGCCGCCGCCGTCGCCGTCGCGCGCGCACCCATGTCGCGGGGACCCCGACTCACTTTGCTGGCGGCGGCCCTGGCCCTCGCGGCGAGCGCGGCGGGCACCAGTCACGCCGCGGCGAGGCTGGACGGCCGCACCCTACTCCTCGGCGTGGACGCGATCCATCAGGTCGCCACCTCGATCTGGGTGGGCGGACTCGTCCACCTCGCGGCGCTCGCGCTCGCGCGGGGCGCCTCGCCGTGGCCCGCGCGCGCGCTCGCGGCCTTCTCCCGGATGGCGATGGCCGCAGTCGCCGCTCTCACCGTCACCGGCGCCGCGCTGGCGCTGGCCTATGTGGGCGATCTCGAGGCGCTCGTCGGCACGTCCTACGGCGGGATGCTCGCCACCAAGCTCGTGCTCGCGGCGGGGCTCCTCGGGCTAGGCGCGCTCAACTTCTTCGCGGCGCGCCGACTCCCACCCGGCCGCGCCGTGCTCCCCGCTCGGCTGCGGCGCTTCATCGAGGTGGAGGCGGGACTGGGCGTGACCTTGCTCTTCGTGGCGGCCTCGCTGGGCTCAGCCCCGCCCGCGGTGGACGTGGTGGCCGACCGCGCCACGCCCGCGGAGGTGCTCGCGCGCTTCACCCCGCGCTGGCCGCACCTGACCACCCCGAGCCTCGCCCAGCTCGAGGCCGTGTCCGACCTGCACGATCCGCTGGCGCCGCGCACGGCGGCGGACATCGCCTGGTCCGAGTACAACCACAATGTGGCGGGACTCATCGTGCTGGCCGTGGGCCTGCTCGCCGCGCTGGGTCGAGTGGCCGGGATCCCCTGGGCGCGCCACTGGCCCCTGGCCTTTCTACCGCTCACGGTATTTCTTTTCTTCCGCAGCGATCCAGGGAGCTGGCCGCTCAGCGAGACCAAGACCTTCGTCGAGGGCCTGACCGATCCGGAAGTGCTCCAGCACCGCGTGTTCGCGCTGCTGCCCGCCGCGCTGGGGATATTCGAGTGGCTGGTGCGCACCGGCCGCCTCGCCGCCGAACCCTGGGCCCGCGTCTTCCCCCTGCTCATCGCCGCGGGAGGCGGACTGCTCCTCGCACACGCACATCCCCTGGTGCACGTGAAGGAAGCCTACCTGATGGAGATCACGCACCTGCCGCTGGGCGCGCTCGCCGTGCTCGCCGGCTGGGCCCGCTGGCTCGAGCTCCGGCTCTCAGCGCGCGAGGGACAGATCCCGGGCCGGCTCTGGCCGCCGGCGCTGATCGCCATCGGCGTCCTGCTGGTCTTCTACCGCGAGGACTGAGGCGCGCCGACGCTCACGTAGAGCCGCCGCCCGTTGTGGTGCAGCAAGAGCCGCACGCGCTCGGGGGGCAATCCGGCGATCACGCTTCGCTCGGGCGCCCGCGGCGTGACCAGATAGGTCGTGCCGCCCGACAGCCAGGCGTCCTTGAATCGCTCCGCCGTCCAGAACGTCTCGCGCGCGTCGGCGAAGGTGGCGCCGAAGCCCAGCACGCTGCGCGTCCCGTCCAGCAGAACCGGCCGCCGTCCGGAATAGAGCTCGAGCGCCCCGGACGCCTCGATTGGGCCCTCGTGCGCGACGAGGTCGGCGGGCTTCGCGCGCGCGGCCAGCTCCGCGCCGAGCCGGTCCACCGCGCGCGAGTCCGCCATCACGCGAAGGCCCTCGCCCACCAGCGGCAGCGTGGCCAGCATGGTCACGGCGACCACGGCGGCCGCGGCGGCGCCGGGGACCGCGATCCGGCGCAGGCGGGCGAGCAGGGCCAGCGCCGCGGCCCCCACCCCCAGTACCAGCGCGGCCTTCGCGAGGAGCGCCGCGAACTCCGGCCACAGCGCGACGCCGCTCACGCCCCCGGCGAGTGTGGTCGCCTTGCGTGCGGTCGGATCGGTGACGCCCAGCACGCTCTCGCCGAAGAGGCGGCCGTCGCTGGCGGCGGCCAGCGCGCACGCCAGAGCCGCCAGCCCCAGCAGCGCGGCGTGCAGCAGCGCGGCGCGCCGGGCCCCGTCGCGACGCTCATGCCACCAGCGCGCCGCGAGCAGGGCCACCGCGCCATAGGCGGGGAGCCCGTAGTGCGGCAGCCGGAACGGAATCGTCGCAAACAGGATCAGGAGTCCGGCCGCCCAGAGCGCGAGCGCGACCCACGGGATCTCGCGCGGATCGCGCCAGGCGCGGCGGCGCGCCAGCGACCACATCATGAGCGCGGCGGGCACGATCCACGGGAAGGCGCCCATACCCGCCGTCGCGGCGAACTCGCCCATGCCGAGCGGCACGTCCTCGTCGGGATACACGCGCGTGAGCGTCGCATTGCGCAGGTGATTGTCCACGACGGTGTACCAGAGGTAGCCGGGGTTGGTCCATGCGGCGAGCGCCGGCCAGCCGGCGCCGAGGACGACGAGGCCCGCGAGCCCCAGCGGCGGCAGCCAGGCGCGCGCGGGACGCAGCCGTCCCGCCAGCGCGAGCGCCACCGCGAGCGCGGCCAGCGGGCCCGCGAGGCCCAGCGGATCCTTGGCCAGGGCGGCCAGCCCCAGCGCCATGCAGCCCAGCGCGGCCGCGACGCGAGAACGCCCGCGCACGCTCATCAGGAGTCCGGCGAGGCCCCACTGTATGCCCGCGAGGAACAGGGTCTCGGGGCGCACGTAGCGCGCGAACGCGTAGAAGAAGCCGCAGGAGAGCAGCGCGGCGCCGGCGAGGAGGCCGACGCCGGAGCCGAGCAGGCGCGCGCCGAGCCAGGCGGTGGCGGCCACCGCCAGCACCGCGCCCGCCACCGGCGCCAGTCGCGCCGCCCACTCGGAGACGCCCCAGGTCGCGAAGGCTCCCGCCTGGAGCAGATAGAGCAGCGGCGGCTTGTCGAAATAGCGGACGCCGTTGAGTCGCAGGGTGAGCCAGTCCCCCGATTGCCACGCCTCGCGCGCGATCTCGGCATGCTGGCCCTCGCCGGGATCGTCGAACGGCGCGGCGCCGAGGCCGGGCAGCAGCAGAGCCAGCGCCAGCGCGGCGGCGGCGAGGGTCACGCGCGCCGCGGCGTGAGAGCGGGGCGGCTCCACGCGGGGCGCTAGGGGACGAGGCGGCCCGCGGAAAGCCGGAGAGACGCATCCGCCTCCGCGGCCGCTTCCGCGCGGTGAGTCACGAGTATCACCACCGCGCCTCGTTCCCGCGCCTGCGCCCGCAGCTCGGCGAGGATGACGCGGGCGTGCACATCGTCCACATTGCCGGTGGGCTCGTCGGCGAGCACGAGAGGCGGCGCGTTGAGCACCGCGCGGCAAAAGGCCACCCGCTGCTGCTCGCCGCCCGAGAGCTGCGCCGGGTAGTGCCCGCGCCGGTGGGCGACGCCCATTCGCTCCATGAGGGCCAGCGCCTCCCGCTCCGCCTCCCCACGGTCCCGCCCGACATAGCGCGCGGCCAGGAGCACATTGTCGAGCGCAGTCAGGCTCCCGATGAGGAGAAAGGCCTGGAAGACGTAGCCGATCCGCGTGCCGCGCACCCGACACTGGGCGCTTCGGCCCAGGTGGCTCACGCGCTCGCCGTCGAACCAGATCTCGCCGGCGTCGGCCGGCTCGAGCAGCCCGAGGAGATTCAGGAGCGTGGACTTGCCGGAGCCCGACTCCCCGATCACCGCCACCACCTGCCCCGGCCTGGCCTCGAGGTCCACGCCGTCCAGCACGCGCACCGGCGGGGCGCCGTCGACGCCTTGATAGACCTTCGTGAGTCCTGTCGCCCGGATGACCATCGATGGGCCTGGGGGGACGCGCCCGGGCTCACGCCCCCCGACGAATGGCCTCGGCGGGCGAAAGCCGGGCGATGCGGAGCGTCGCGTAGGCAGCGGCGAGACCGCCCAGCAGCACCGCGAAGACGAAGGCGAAGGTCAAGAGCCGCGGCGAGAAGTAGAAGAGCTGCTGGCCCTCGCGGAGCGTGCGCCAGTCCACCGCGGTGCCGATGGCCAGCGCGAGCAGCACGCCCAGGCCCACGCCCCACAGGCTCACCCCGAGCGCCTCGCCGAGGACCTCGCGAAGCAGCTGGGCGTCGGTGGCGCCCAGCGCGCGCTTGACGCCGAAGTCCCGGATGCGCTCGAAGACGGCGGCGGTCACCGTGTTGGCGAGCGAGAGCCCGCCGATGACGAGGCCCAGGGCGCCGATGCCGACGAGGAGCGCAGAGAAGAAGGCGGTGGAGGTGCGCAGGAGGCGCGAGAGCTCGCCCGGTATGGTGACGTTGACGCCGGGCACCGTCCCCTGGATCCGCCGGGCGAGCTCGTCCGGGTCCACGCCCTCCTGCCAGCCCACCGCCGCGCCCGAGTTGAGATCGGTGCGCGCCAGCCCCCCCGAGCCGAAGACGCGAAAGAGCAGCGGGTCGCGGCGCAGCCAGAGATCCCGGGCGTCCTCGAGCGGCAGCATGGCGAAGCGGTCGGGGGCGGTGAGGGTCTTGTCCAGGATCCCGACCACGGTGAACTCGAGCCCGCCGATGGGCAGGGCGGCGCCGACGGCCAGCTTGCGCGAGGCGGCGAAGTCGCTCCCGACCACGGCCACTCTTCGATCGCCGGCCGCGAGCGCGCGGCCGGAGCGAAGCGCCAGGGCGCGGTAATGGCGATTGGCCGGGGGCGCGGCGGGATCCACGCCCATGACGAGCTCCTGGGTCACGGTGAGGAAGTGCGAGGTGCTCGTGCTGATCGGCAGCATGACCTGCGGCTGCACGACGGCGACGCCCGGCACGCGGGCGATCTCGGCGATGCGGGCGGCGGGGAGGAGGCCCCCCGCGGTGAAGCCCGCGCCCATGCCCATCCCCTCGCCCGCCACCGAGATCTGGCCGAGCACGAAGCGGTCGCCGCCCTCGATGAAGCGGCTGATCCGCTCTCCCATGGCGCCCAGCGCCACCAGACCCGCCATGCCCACCGCGATGCCGAGCACGGTGAAGCCATAGCCCTTCGGAAAGAGGCGAAGCCGTCTCATCGTCCCCGGGGTTAGTACTCGAGGCGCGACTCGGCCCGCCCCTGACGCCGCCGGATGCGGCGATTGATCCGCACGATGGCGAAGAAGAGCTCGAGGGAGAGGCGCTTCTTCAGCGGAATGCGGCGGAAGGCCCCGCCGGCGAGGATGAAGGTCACCGTGTCCACGAGCCCGAAGGTGTCTCGCGGATTCATGAAGATCTCGAGGAACTGGCGGTCGTAGAACTGGGTGATGAAGCGGGTGAAGGGCCGCATCCCGCGCTTGAGCCGCCGGGCGTAGCCCGCGAACCGCCCCGCCGCGAAGCGGTTGGCGCGGAACGCGCCGAGGATCTCCTCCGCGGCCATCTCGCCGGAGGCCAGGGCGAGGAAGACCCCCGCCGAGAAGATGGGGTCCACGAAGGCCACCGCGTCGCCCACGCAGAGGAATCGATCGCCGGCGATGGGCTCCACCGCATAGGAGAAGTTGGCCGCGGTGTACATCGGCGTCACCTGGCGCGCGCCCTCGAGGTTCTCGCGCACGCGGTCGCACCGCTCGACCATGGCACGGAAGAGGTCCTCCGGCGAGCCCTCCCGTTCCCGGACGGTGCGCGCATGGAGCACGCAGCCGACGCTGGTCTCGTCACGGGCGAGCGGGATATACCAGAACCAGCCCTCCGGGTAGATATAGATCCGGACATTGCCCTCTTCCCGGCCGGGCCAGCGCTTGGCGCCCTGGAAGTAGGCGAAGATGGCGACCTTGCCGAGGCCGGGCATGGGCTCGCGCCGGCCCTGGCGCGAAGCGAGGAAGGCGTCGCGCCCGCTCGCGTCCACCAGGAACCGCGCGCGCAGGGTGCGCTCGCCGTCCCCGTCGCTGAGCCGCGCGGTCACGCCGTCGGCGTCGAAGACGAGCTTTTCCACGGTTGCGGGCTGGAGCACGCGGGCGCCCTCGCTCACCGCGTGGTCGAGGAGGACCTGGTCGAACTCCGCGCGATGCACGTCGAAGGTGAAGTGCGGCCACGGCCGGCCCTCGCGGAAGGTGAAGGTGGCCTCGCGCTCGAGCTCCTGGTCATGGAAGGTGACGCCGAACTTGTCGAGGAACCCATGGGCCTTGATCTTGTCGAGCACGCCCAGCCGGGTGAGGATCGGCATGCAGTTGGGCACCAGCGACTCGCCCACCTTGAAGCGCGGGAAAACCTCGCGCTCCACCACGGTGACGTCGAGCCCGCCGCGGGCGAGGAAGGTCGCGGTGGTGGAGCCCCCGGGCCCGCCGCCCACGATGAGGACGTCGGTGTCGTGGGTCATGAGTCGATCACCCGATGCGCGGCAAGGCGAAGGGCGCGCGGCACCGTGATGCCGAGGAGACGGGCGGTCCGCAAGTTGAGAACGAGCTCGAAATGGGTGGGCTGCTCGATGGGCAGGTCGGCCGGTCGCGCGCCGCGGAGCACCCGGTCGGCGTAACCGGCCAGCCGCACGTAGGTGTCCCGTTGATTGGCGCCGTAGCTCATGAGTCCTCCGGCGTCGCAGAACTCGCTCCAGCCGAACACCGCCGGCAGTTTCTGACCGATGGCAAAGCCGGCGATCTTCGCCCGGCTCACCATGGTGGAGCCGTCGGGGAACACCACCATGCCGTCCGGACGCGCGTCGCGCACCGCCACGAGGGCAGTGTCGAGCTCCGCCACCGAGCCGAAGGGCACATAGATCAGCTTGAGCCCGAGGGACTGCGCCGCCGCTTCGGTGGCCCGCCGCTCGGCGGGCTCGCCCGGATGATCGGTGTTGGATAGGGCAACCAGGGTGCGCAGCGGCGGGATGGCCTGCTTCAGCAGCTCGACGCGCTTGCCGGCGATCTCGAGAGAGAGGAAGGTGAAGCCGGTGAAGTTCCCGCCCGGTCGCGCCAGCGTCGCCGCGATCCCGAGGGCCACCGGATCCCCGCTGATGACGAAGAGCACGGGCACGTCGCGCACGGTCTTGACCGCCCGCACGGCAGGGCCGCTGGCGACGATGAAGGCCACGCGCGAGCTGATGAGCTCCGTCACCGCGGCCCGGAGCCGATCGAGGTTTCCGGGCGCGTACCGCAGCTCGAGCACGAAGTCGCGGCCCTCCGTGTAGCCGAGACGGCGCATCCCCTCGCGGAATCCATCGACGAAGGGGTCCCGCTCGGGCTCCGTCGAGATCCACCCCAGGCGGGGAGGTGCCGCGCCTGCCTGACCGAAGGCGGGGGCGGGAACGAGGGCCGCCGCCGCGCCCGCGAGGATCGCGCGCCGCGTGACCAGCCCAGCTCCCCTGCGGTGCTCAGTCATTTTGAATTTGATCTATGGTCGCCCCGAGGGGCGACCTTCATGAGGTGGCTTCGCATTACCAGGAGCGCCTCGACTCCACCGGCTGGCCCAGCCAGCGGCGGCGCCAGGTATTGATGCGCACCGCCCAGAAGAAGATGACGAGCGACATCCGCATGCGGAGTGGCATGCGCAGGAAGGCGCCCCCGGCGAGGAGGCCGGTCACGCTGTCGAGGATGCCGAAGTTCTCCTTCGGCCGGAGCAGCACCTCCAGGAAGGCCGGCTCGTAGTACCGGTTGATGAAGCGGGTAAAGGGCCGGATCCCGCGCTGGACGCGGCGCACGTAGCCGCCGAAGCGGCGCGCGGCGAAGCGGTTGTCGCGGAAGGCGCGCAGGATCTCCGCCGAGGCCAGCTCCGCCGACTGCATCGCCACGAAGACGCCGGTGGAGAAGATGGGGTCGATGAAGATCACCGAGTCGCCCACGCAGACGAAGCGGTCGCCCACCACCGGCGAGGTGCGGTACGAGAAGTTGGCCGCGGTGTGCACCGGGGTGATGCGCTCGGCGCCCCGCAGGGCCTCCGCGACGCCCCGACAGCGGGCGAGCATCTCCTCGTACAAGGCCTCCACCGAGTCCTCGCGCTCCCGCGCCGCGCGCGCGTGGAGGACACAGCCCACGCTGGTCACGTCGCCGCGGAAGGGGATCCACCAGAACCAGCCATCCTCGAAGACGTAGAGCCGGATATTGCCCTCTTCCTTCCCGGGCCAGCGCCGCGCCCCGCGGAAGTGGGCGAAGAGCGAGATCTTGCCGAGACCGGGGATGGGCTCGCGCCGGCCCTGGCGGGAGGCCAGGAACCCGTCTCGCCCGCTGGCGTCCACCAGGAAGCGGGCGCGGAGCGTCCGGCTCCCCGCCCCCTCGCGGATCTCGGCGCTGACGCCGTCCCGGTCGAAGGCGACGTTCTCGACCCGGCCGGGCTGGCAGAGCGTCACCCCCGGCTGAGCGGCGGCGTGGTCGAGGAGCACGCCATCGAACTGCGCGCGCGGCACCTCGAAGGCCCACGGCGGCCAGGGCTTGCCGGGGCGAAAGGTGAAAGTGTAGGAGAGATCGGATTCCTGGTCGTGGATATAGGCGCCGTACTTCGTGATGAAGCCGGCCTCCTTCACCCGGTCCATGACGCCCAGCCGCTCGAGGAGCGGGATATTGGCGGGCAAGAGCGACTCCCCGATATGGAAGCGCGGGAAGGCCTCGCGCTCCACCAGGGTCACGCGCAGCCCGCCGCGCGCGAGGCAGGTGGCGGCGGTGGAGCCGCCGGGCCCGCCGCCGATCACGAGGACGTCCGCGTCGGGGCTCATGAGCGCGCCGGACCGCGCACGTGGCTGGACCGGAGGGCGCGGGCGAGACGGTCTTGAGCGTAGACGCGGCGAATGAAGGGCGTGAGCGGGTCGCGGCCGGCGCGGCCCACCACGCCCTGCGCGAGGGCCAGGCCCAGCAGCACGGGCAGCGCCGCGGTGGCGAGCCCCGCCTCGCGGATCTGGATCGCGCGCGGATCCTGCCACCACCGTTCCCAGGTGTCGGCGGTGCGCGCCAGCGCGAAGGAGGCCACCGCCAGCATGAAGGCCCCGAAGTTGTCGCGCCGGCCGGTGGTGGCGGCCATCATCTCGCGGTGCCGCGCCTTGCGCCGCTCGCCGAGAAAGGGTCGGACCAGCGCGGACAGGACCATCACGAGGTCGCGCGCCCAGCGCCCCGCGCCCTTCGCGGTGAGAAAAGCCGTCACCGCGATGCCGTCCCGCAGCGGGCGGAAGCGGCTCCGCCGGTTCGCGTGATGCACGGCGGTGATGGGCGTCTCCACGAGGGGCAGGCCGAGGGCGGCGGCGCGCAGGAGCATCTCGGTCTCGAAGACAAATCCGCCCCGCCGCCCGCGCGCCGCGGCGAGCAGCGGCAGCGGGTAGACGCGAAAGCCGGACTGCGTGTCGCGCAGCGCATAGCCGGTGAGCCAGTCGATGAAGAAGCCGGCCACGCGCATGGCATTGAGCCGCTCGAGCGGGATGACGCGGTAGCCGGGCTCATCGGGATTCCCGTCGGGCCCGTGGCCCAGCCGCCCGCCGATGACGAGGGCGTCGGGATGCTCGGCGGCGGCCTCGAGCAGTCGAGGGATCTCGTCGGGATCGTGCTGGCCGTCGCCGTCCAGCGTGACCACGCGCTCGGCGCCGCGGGCCAGCGCGGCGTCGAAGCCGTGGCGCAGCGCCTCGCCCTTGCCGCGCTGACGCGGCAGCCGCACCAGCTCGGCGCCCGCGCGCGCGGCCACCACGGCGCTTTCGTCCGAGGAGCCGTCGTCCACCACCACCACCGTGCCGTAGGCGCGCGCGCGGGCCACCAGGCTTTCGATGCTGGCCGCCTCGTTGAACACCGGGATGACGATCAGGTGGTCGCCCACGGGACCTCCCCTCAGGCGGGCCTGGAGAGCAGGATCGCGGTGCGGCAGCCGCCCCGGGCGAGGCCGTGGACGAGGGCCGGCCCGTCCCCGGCGGCGAGCGCGGCCGCGGCCACTCGCAAGGCGCCGAGCCCGCCGTGCTGGCCGAACCGTGGGGCCAGCGATCGCGGCGGCAGCAGGGCGGGGTTGGCGGCGAGATCGACCGCGAGCAGTGCCCCCTCCCAGTCATCGAGGGCAGGATCGCCGTTGCCGGCGGCCCACACGGAGCGGAGCGCGGCCGCCGTGATCCCGCTCACCTCGAGGGCGCGCCGCAGTGGCGAGCGCGGATCAGGCCGCCAAACCGGCGCGGTGTGCGGTCCCACCGGGATATTGCCCCACTCCACCGACACCAGCTCCGCCAGGATCGACGCGCCGCGGGCACGCGCGACCTGATGCTCCTCCAGCACGAGGAAGGTCGCGCCCTCGCCCAGCACCGGCCCGTTGTGGTCCGGCGCGAACGGCCGGCAACCCTCCACGCCGAGACGGCGCGAGCCTCGCCGCATCGGCGAGATCACGCCCAGCTCGGCGAGCCGCCGGTAGACGGGACCGCAGAGCTCGTCCACGCCGCCCGCCAGCACCACCTCCGCGTGCCCCCCCGCGACGAGCGCCGCCGCGCGCGCCACCGCGAGATCGCCCGCGATCGTGGCCTGGTTCACCGTGACCGTGGGCCCCTTGGCGCCGATGGCGATGGAGGCGGCCGCGCCCATCGAGTTCATCACCGTGCCCGGGAACAGCATGGGCGACAGCCCGCCGAGCCCGCGATTGAGGTAGCCCATGGCGAACTCGCCGCTGGACCGGAAGTCGCCGAATTCCGTGCCCACCACGAGCCCGAGCTGCGGGCCCGCCTCCACCCGCCCGTCCTCCATCGCGAGCCGGCACGCCGCCACCGCGAACCGGCAGATGCGCGAGACCCGGCGGGCCGCGTCGCGGTCGATCAGGGACTGGAGCAGGTCATCGTCGACCTCGGCACCCAGAATGGAGGGCAGGCCCGCGGTCTCGAAGCCGCGAATGGGGGCGATGCCGGCGGCGGGCTGCGCCAGCGCGGCGGCCACCGCGGCGGTGCCGCCCGCGCCGGCGACGCTCACCATGCCCATCCCGGTCACGACCACGCGGCGCGCGGGGCTCATCGGCCGAACACGAGGCTCACGTTCTGCCCGCCGAAGCCGAAAGAGTTGCTCAGCGCCACCTCCAGCGGGGCCGGCCGAGCGATGAGCGGCACGCAGTCGAAGGGGATGTCGGGATCCACGTCGACGAGATTCGCGGTGGGCGGGATGACGCCGTGCTGGAGGGCGAGCACCGTGGCCACCGCCTCGAGGCTCCCCGCCGCCGCCATGGTGTGGCCCACCAGCGACTTGGTCGAGCTCACCGGCACGCCGCCCGCCCCGAATACACGCACGAGCGCGAGGGCCTCGGTGCGGTCGTTCTGCAGCGTCCCCGTCCCGTGGGCGTTGACATAGTGAACCGAGCGCGGATGGAGCGCCGCATCGGCCAGGGCCAGCTCCATGGCGCGCGCCATCCCCTCCCCCGCGGGTTGCGGCGAGGTCACGTGATAGGCGTCCGTGGTCATGCCCGCGCCGAGAAACTCGGCGTGGGCGTGCCCCCCGCGCGCCCGGCAGGCCTCCGCGTCCTCCAGGACCAGGAAGGCGGCCGCTTCGCCAATGGACATGCCGTTCCGCTCGCGGTCGAAGGGCCGGCACGGCTCGGGTGCCAGGAGCTTGAGCGCGTTGAACCCCATGAAGCAGATGCGGGTGAGGGCATCCACGCCGCCCACCAGCGCGCGCGTCACGGTGCCCCGCCGGATCAGATCGGCGCCCAGCGCGACGGAGGCGGCGCCCGAGGCGCAGGCCATCACCAGGGTCTCCTTCGGCCCGCCGATGCCCAGCCGCCAGCCCAGTGTCTCGGCATGGGTGTAGGGGAGAATGGAGCGCAGCGCCTTGATGCGCGGCGACGGCCGCCCCGTCCGCGTCTCCTCCCAGTACCACGTCTCGCCCTCGAGCATGCCGCCGCCCACCGCGCCGATGATGAGGGCGGCGTCCGCGCGGTCGCCGCGGCCAAGCCCCGCGTCGGCCAGCGCCTCGCGCGCCGCGGCCAGGCCCAGCCGGTCCGCGCGGGCGCGACGGGACGAGACGCCGAGCGCCGCGATGACGTCGGGCGGCACCTCGGCGGCGATGCGCGAGCGAAACCCCTCGGTCTCGATGAGGGTGATGGGCCGGATGGCGCAGGTGCCCGCGGCCAGCCCGCCCCAGAACGTCTTGGCGCCAGCGCCGTACGGGCTCACCACGCCAAGGCCGCTGACGATGACGCGGATCATCCGGAGGAGCGCTCCGTGTCCGCGGGGGGACATTCCGCGGGATGGCTCATGCCGGACCCATCTTGGCGAGGATGAACCGCGAGAGGCTGTCGAGGGAGTGGAACTCCTCCGCGAGATCCTGCCCTTCCTCGATGGTGATCCCGAACCGCTCTTCCATGGCCACCGAGAGCTCGATGAAGTCGAGCGAGTCCAGCCCGAGCGAGCCGTCCACGCCCTTGGGCAGGGTGGTCTCGAGCGTCATGTCGGCGGCCCGCCGCGGGTCGAAGCGCAGCCGGTCGACGACGATGGCCTTCAGCTCGTCCAGCACTTCCTTCTGCGTCATGCTCCGCCTTTCGTGATGGTGAGATCGGCCGCCTCGCCCCGCCAGCGCCCGTGCAGCCGGAGGTCGCCCGCGCCTCCGTCTTGCCGCCACATCGCCAGCTCGGCGAGCGGCGCGCAGGCGAAGGTCTCGCCGAGCCGGGCCTCGATGCCCGTGCTGGAATCGCGTGGCGACCACCGGACTTGCAGCTCGAGCCGTCCCTCGCCCGGCTCGAGCCAGGCGCAGCCGGCGGCTTCCACCAAGGGCGGCGCGCCGCGCCGCCGCGCGCGCGCGTAGAGGTCCGCGCACTCCGCGAACGTCTCCACCGCCAGTACGAGCGCGCGGTCGCAGCTGCCGCCCGCGAGCAAGGTCGCCGCGTACCAGATCGCCCGCAGCGTGGCGGGCGGGCCGCCGATGAACAGCGCCGCCGGCCCGTGTAGCCCGAACTCGATCGCCGCCTCCGCCGACACCACCGCCGGCGCGGTATACGCGAAGTGCGTACCCCCGCCGCTCCGCTCGATAAAGGCGCGGTTCGACGCTCCGTACACGGCCGCCGTCACGAACAGCAGCGCCGTCCGGTCCCCGGCCAGCGCCGCCCGGCCAATCGCTCCATTTTCCAGCATGGCCTCTATGGCCGCAAGGGCCCAGAGGCATTCGCGGGTGGCCCGCCGGAACCGCTCGCCCTCCACGGCCGGCCGGCCGAGAGGCACCACGTCCTGGCCCCCCGCCGCCACCCGCGCGTCGGCGGGGATGGCACCCGGGCCCTTGCCCCATCCGGACACGAAGCCGACGGCCCGGATGGCGGGCGCCAGGATCCTCGGCCCGCTCCGTGCCGTCGCCACCGCCGTGGTCAAGCCGACTCCAGAATGAGGGCCCCGTTGCATCCGCCGAATCCCAGCGAGGTGCTCAGCGACAGGCGCGGGCGCAGGGCGCGGGCGACCCCCGGCACGTAGTCCAGGTCGCACTCGGGGTCCGGGACTTCGAGGTGGCGGGTGGGGGGGATCTGGCCATGCCGCCCCGCCAGCAGACACATGATGGCCTCGAGCGTGGCCGCCGCGCCCATGGTGTGCCCCATGGTGGCCTTGATCGAGTTCACCGGAATCGCATGCGCGTGCGCCTGGAAGACGCGCTTGAGCACCGCGGTCTCGATCCGGTCATTGAGCGGGGTGGCGGTGCCGTGCGCGCTCACGAAGTCCACGTCCCCCGGCGCGGCGTCCGCCTCGGCCAGCGCCAGCCGCACCGCACGCTCGAGGCCCCTACCGTCCGGGTCCGGGGCCGCGATGTGGGAGCCGTCGCCCGTGCTCGCATGGCCGCGGAGCCAGCCGAGCGGGCGGCGTCCCGCGTCCGCCTCGCGGGCGAGGAGCACGAGGGCGCCCGCCTCGCCGAGGAGCAGGCCGCTGCGGCGCCGGTCGAAGGGACGCACTTCATCACGCGTGAGCGAGCGCAGCGCGTCGAAGCCGCGCATCACGAACCGGCAGAGGATGTCGTAGCCGCCCGCCACCACGAGGTCGGCCATGTCCTGGCGCAGCAGGTCGGCGCCGATCCCGAGCGCGGTGGCGCCCGACGCGCATGCGGTGGACACGGTGAGGACGTGCCCGCGGGCGCCGAGCCAGCGGGCCAGGTTGTGTCCCGGCGCGTCGTAGAGGGCGCCGCGCAGCCGCCGCCGCGGGCCCTCGCCGGCGAGCGCGCGCTCGCCCTCCTCCACGCCGCCCAGCGCGGTGCCCACCACCACCGCCAGCCGCGCGGGCTCCACGTCGGCCGGCCCCAGCGGCACCTGGGCCGTCAGCTCGTCGGCGGCGGACACCAGCAGGCGCGTGGCGCGGCAGTCGGGCACGCCGGTCCAGCGCGTGACGCGCGTGAGCTTCTTGATCTCGCCGCCCCGGCCCACCCGGAGGTCGGCCACCGGGAAGCGCTCGATGGTCGAGATCCCGCTGGCGCCGGTGAGCAGGGAGGACCAGAACGCGTCGAGATCCTGGCCGATGGGCGTGGCCACGCCGGCGGCGAGCACCGCCACGCGCTCACGCCGCGGCACGGGGCGCGCTCCACACGTCGAAGAAGTTGAACCACTGGGTCGGATGCGCGCGCACCGCGCGCTCCAGCGTGGCGACCATCGCCGCCAGCGCCGCGGGCTCCTCGCCGGACTTCACCCAGATGGGCGGCTCGACGGTGATCCGGTAGCGGCTGTCGGCGTCCATGACGCAATACGCGGCCACCACGGGTGCGCCGGCGGCCCGCGCGAGGACGAAAGGGCCGATGGCGAACGGCGCCGGGGCTCCGAAGAACTCCACCAGCGTATCGCCGCGCTCGCCAGTGGGCCGGTCGCCCTGCATGGCCACCGCCTCGTTGCGCCGGAGCGCGGCGAGCAGTCCCAGGGTGGACGTCGCGTGCCGCCGGGTCACGAAGCGCAGCCGCTCTCCCCCCCGCCGAAGGTAACGCTCGAGGTTCGCGTCCTGTTCCCCCGCCAGCACGATGTGGGTGGGCCGGTCGAGCCGCGGGACGAGGAGCCGGCCGCCGAATTCCCAGTTGCCGAGATGCGCGGTGAGAAGAATCACGCCGCGCCCCGCCGCGCAGGCCGCGTCGAGATGCTCCTCCCCCTGCCGCGCCGCCACGTAGTCCCGCAGCCGCTCCGGCGCGCCGCGATTGATGGTGAGGAAGTCGCTGAAGCAGGCGGCGAAGTTGGCGAAGGTCTCGGCGGTGGCGCGCCCGAGGGCGGCCTCGGGAGCGCCGGCGAGCACGCGGGAGAGATTGGCCCGCACCCGCTGGCGCTCCGCCACGAGCCGCCGCCCGGCCAAGCGTCCGGCCAGCCGCGCGGCGCCGAGCCGCGGCCGGCGCGGGAGCGTCCCTGCCACCACGCCGGCGAGACGGTAGTAGGCGAGACGGTTCCATCCGTGTGAGTACCAGTGCGGGCGCGCGACGGAATCGGCGAGCATGAAGACTCTCAGAGGAGCGGGCCGTAGTACATCCGGAAGGCCCGGATGCCCCCCACCTCGGTGTCGAACAGTCGCGTGGCGACGAAGCGCCGGCCCGCGTGGTCGAAGGTGATGATGCCGGGGACGTAGGGATCGTTGGGGTCGTAGACCACGAAGTCCACGTCGCCCGCCGCCGCCACGCGATAGTCGTAGGCGAGCACGGTATGGTTGAGCTCCCAGGTGGGGAAGTTCGTCACCAGCAGCTGCACCGGCCGTTGGGCCCGGATCTCCTCGACGACCAGGCTCGCCACGCCCTCCTGGTGCGCGCCCGTCATCGGGAACACCACGCGCCAGTTCGTCCAGTGCACGATGGTCCAGAACTTCCCGCCCAACCCCGCCTTCACCGCCGCCTCCTCCTCCCGCGACAGGTCGTGCAGCGAGGCGTAGCCCGGAATCACCACGCGCGCGTCGGCGGGCAGCGGCTCGTGCCAGGGCGGGCGGGCGACCACCTGCCGGACCCGCTCCGCATAGGCGGCGGTGTCCAGACGCGGCTGGGTGGGCTCGAAGCGCGCGAAGCGCTGGAACTGGGTCACCGCGCGCACCATCACGAAGCAGTAGTTCGCGTAGAGATCGGGCTTGCCGCGGTTCTTGGTCAAGCTCTCGTTGGGAAAGGCGAAGGTGTCGCGCGCGAAGGCCAGAGTGGGGGCCGGTGCGGGTCCCCGCGCCGCCGTGTCCAGACGTCCAGCCGAGACGCAGCCGGCGGTTGCGAGCACGAGGATGAGGACGAGGAGCCTTGCCGCCACCTTGTGGGCTACCAAGAACTTCATGGTACCGCAGTCATCCCTGGATCGAATAGCCCCCATCCACCGGAATGGCGGTCCCGGTCACGAAGTCCGACGCGGGGCTGGCGAGAAACACCGCCACGCCGGACATGTCATCCATCACGCCCCAGCGCCCGGCGGGTGTGCGCTTCAGCACGGAATCGTGCAGGCTCGCGATCTGCTTTCGCGCCCCCTGGGTCAGCTCGGTGTCGATCCAGCCCGGAAGCACCGCGTTGACCTGGATATTGTCCACCGCCCACGCGGTGGCCATGACCTTGGTGAGCTGCACGATGCCGCCCTTGGAGGCGGCGTAGGCGGGCGAGAAGCGCACGCCGAATATGGACATCATGGAGCCGATATTGATCACCTTGCCCCCGCCCTGCCGCTTCATGTGGGGATAGGCGGCGCGGCTCACCAGGAAGGCGCTGGTGAGGTTGGTGTCCATCACGTGGTGCCACTCCGCGAGGGCCAGCTCTTCCGGAGGCTTCCGCACGTTGGTGCCCGCGTTGTTCACCACGATGTCGATGCGCCCGAAGCCCTCGACCGCGCGCGCGATCAGCGTCTCCACCGATGGCTCGTCGGCCACATCCACGGAGATGGCGGCGGCGCGGACCCCGAGGCCCTCCAGCTCCTTCACCGCGCGGCCGCTCTTGTCCGCGTTGCGCGCC
>Ga0137404_10000925_pt1 | contig 19384 bp, 12 predicted proteins | sample CZOMad2_1_16fung_FD_108285 | JGI IMG/M metagenome (GOLD analysis project Ga0137404, IMG submission 108285) | Vadose zone soil fungal communities from Angelo Coast Range Reserve, California, USA - CZOMad2_1_16fungal (Illumina Assembly) | ecosystem: Environmental > Terrestrial > Soil > Vadose...
CAATTTCGAGCACGAGAGGGAACTCCCTGGCGACGGAAGTCTGGCGTAAGTCCAGGGGAGACAGGAACCGACTCGCGTCTCCGCCGTCCTGAGGCCCCTTACGCGCTTGTTTTGGGTCTAGTGAACTATTTTTTGTATCCCTTCCTGGGAGTTCTTGTTGGTGGGGCAGGAGGGGGAGCCGTCGGCCTCCTGACGGCCGGGTGGTCCGGTCCAGATCGGGCGGAATGAGCCCTTGGGAGCAAATAGCTCGGGTGAAGCTGCGGACCTGAGAGACCGCTTCCTCAAGCCGAAGAGCTCTGGGGCACCAGAACGACCTCGCACGGATTCTTCCGCCCGCGGATCAGGCGCGGGATACCTGCCTCCAGCTTGAATCCGTCCAAGTCGATTTGCGAACATCCAAGGTCGAAGGCCTTTTGCAGGTCCGTGCCATAGCCGAGAGCGCGATAGAAACTCCGCGAGAAGCTGATCGCCGCTCTGTCGGTAATCCCCGCAGACATTCCGACCACCGCATCGGTGTGCTCAGCTATAGCCTTTGCCTGCCCTTCGGACAGGCAGGCGTTGAGCACGACACAACGAAGGCGGTCTGAGAAGACGCGGAGCAAATTGGACAGGCTTTCCGCCGACACCTCCCTGGCCACGCCCCCCTCGCTCTCCACAAGGATGGCGTTCGAACGGTTGCCGTGACCGCTGAAGTGGACGAGTCGCGGCCGGTGGGCGAGAAGGGTCCGCTGAAGATCGTCGACACTTATGGCGAGGTCCGACGTGAGGAGGATTCGCTCCCGAAGGGGCGCCTCTCGGAGGACGGCCTCCACCTGGTGAAGCTCGCGAGCAATCCCCAGCGCCGTGCTGCCGTCCGGATTGGCTCCCAGGAAGAGGAAGACCGCACCCGGAAAGAGACGCGCGTATACCAGGTCCTGGATCTCCTGCAAGGAAACCTTCGTCCGGGCCTCCCCATGGATCTGTCGGAGAGCAGCAGCTGCAGCGGCGAGAGCTCGCTCGAGATCACCGGCTGCGAGCTCCACTCTTGTCGAGTCCTCTCCGCTACGCCTTTCCCCGGGCAGCGCCTCAGCGAGATTCCGCAGGAGGGACCTCGCCGAGATCGCGCTGTTCCGGAGCAGGTGATCCACGGTTATCGTAACGAAGGAGAGAACTAGCACGAGATCCGGAATCAGCCCGAAACCATCGCCGAGCATCTCGTCACCTTCGAGGTGAGGGTCGGCGAAGTAGGCAGCGGCTAGCTCGTCGAAGTCCTCGATCTCGTCAGGAGCGAGCCGGGTGACGATAGGCTTCGCGAGGTCCCTGACGAGATCTTTCCCCGGTTCGCTGCGTAGAGCCTTGGCGATCCTCATCGATCTCACCTTTCGCCGGCAGTCGCCGGTTCAAGCGGTCGTCCTGGCGTTGGCATTTCCCGCGGCCAGGACTCGGGTCTTCGTCGCCGCCGCCAACTGGGCGAAGGTAAAAACCTCGCCCTTGCCGAGCCCGACGGTGTCTCGGGGCTCGACCGGAGTGGCGACCTGGGGGGTCAGCCGGCGCCCGCTCACGAAGGTGCCGTTGGTCGAGCCCAGGTCGGCGAGCGAAAGCCGGCCGCCCGCGACCCACAGACGGGCGTGGTGGCGCGAGACGCCGTCGCTCTCGACGACGATGTCCCCTTCGCGGCCGAGGACGTAGGTGCCCTCCTCGGCCACGGAGGGGGGCGCGGCGAGGGCTCGTGGCGGCCGGCTCCCGGCCCCGACACCGGCACCGGCCCCGAGCGGCGCCTGGGCGGGGACCGGAAAACCCATCTGTCCCGCGTAGAAGAGCTGCATGAGGCTGTTGGTGCCGCCTGCCGCGCGCATCGCGACCTCCAGCGCCGCATCGTTCTGATAGAAGCCGAGGAGGAAATTGCGGGCCTCTTCGAGGGGGAGATCCCGCCCCTGCTCGCGCTTCACCTGCTCGACCATCTGGGCCGCCACCTGATTGAAGAGGAGACCTTTCTGGACCTGCGCCTCCCAGCCCGCGAGGCGCCCCTTGCCCTCCATCTGCTCGCGCACTTCCGACTGGACGGCCTGCTTGACCTCTTTGTCGTCGGCGTCGACCTCGGTCAGCCAGACCTCCGGGACGGTGAGGCCCCAGCGGCGGGCGGTCTGCTCCAGGCCGCCCCGGATGCGCTCCCGCAGACCGCCCGCCGGCCCGCCGCCGAAAAGGACGCTGTCGATCCGCATCGACTGCACGGTCTCCCGGATCGAGTTCTGCGCCAGGCCGCGGAGGACGATGTTGGCTTCTTCTCCTCCCGCCTTTTGGCCATCCTCACCATCGCGCGAGAAGGGCTGGTAGGTGCCCGGCCCTTGCTCGAAGAGAGCGACGGCGTCGGTGACCGTGACGCGGAGAGTCGTCTTGAAGGAAATCCGCACCCGGTCGGCGGTGTAGTACTGTGCGGGCGGAATGTCCACCTGGCGTTCGCGGCGATAGATCACCACCAGCTCGGTGAGCCAAGGGAACAGCCATGTTAGCCCTTCCTGCCGCACGTCGTTCGTGCGCCGGCCGAGCACCAGCACGATTCCCACGGCGCCCACGGGGACGCGCTTCAAGCCGAGCCCCAGGATGATCAGGGCTCCCAGGGACAACACGACGACGGCAGCGAGCATGGCCGGTACCTCCCTTTCTAGGACGCGATGTAGAGCGGGCTGGACTGGGACTGGTTGGCGCGCCCCTGAGTATCCTCCAGCTGGGCCTCGGCCGAATAGGTACCGTTCGGCGCATTGGAGGGGAGCTCGAACTCCGCGGTCGCATCGACGATCCCACCGCCGTGGGGCACCTTGATCGTCGCGTCCTCGCCGGTCAGGTAGGAGCCCTGGTACTTGATGCCCCGGTAGCAATGGATCTCCAGGGTCTCCTTGGGATCGGGACCGATGACCAGATAGCGGATGTGGAGGGTCGCCTTCTGCCCCGGCTGGACGGTCTGCGGATCGAAGCGAATCTCCTGCACCCGGATCACGTAGCCGTCGCCCGGCTGGTAGTTGACGGCGCGCACCGCTTCGTCGCGGCTGTATTGAACGACGTCTTTGTGGCGCCCGATGAGATAGCCTGCAACCCCACCCACGGCGGCACCGGCCGCGACGCCGCGCGCTACGTTCTGGCCCAGCAACTTGGCCCGGAGCCCTCCGAGGACGCCGCCGACGATCGCTCCCGTCACGGCGCCCTTGCGGGAACGGTTGGCGGTCACCCACTCCTTTATGGATTTCGGCTTTTGATCCTGCGAACCCGCCTGGGACGGGGCCGCAGAGTCGCCTCCGCCGGATGGCTCCTGGGACTGACAGTACGCCGGTGTCCCGGCCAGGGCTGCGAGCCAGATTGTCATGAGGGCCAATGCGGTGAATCGTTTCATTGTCTCTATCCTCCCGTTATCCCTATTGCGGTGGCTTCTTGACCACCGAATCCTGGGTCTTGATCTTTGTCTTGTTGAAGAGATCCTTGAGGGCCTGATCGGCCTGTGCCGCGAGCTCCCGCGCCCGATCGGCGACCGTCTCGGGAACACCGTTCTCGCCGGCCAACTTCGTGGCCATCTGCCTGGCTTCAGGGTAGGACTTCTCGCCGATCAGGCCTTCGATCTGCTGCAGGCGCTGCTGCCACTTCTCCTTCTCGCTCTCCTTGCGAAGGGAGTCCGTTTTCAGCGAAATCTGTGTCGTGGTGATCTCCTCGTCGAGGGCATGCAGGCGGGCGACCTCTTCAATGAGATCGGCGCGGTAGGGAACGGCCGTCTCTTGCAGGCGGCTGAGCCGAGAACGGGCGGCGGTGAACTGCTGCGCCTCGATGTCGGAACGCACGATCTCTATCCCCTGCCGGAGGGTCTCGCGAATCCGGACGAGCTCAAGCTGATGGGTCTGCACGTCGACCATGGCGGGCGACGGACGGGAACGAGGCGGTTCCGAAGGTTGGCGCTCGGCCCGCGGCGCTTCGTGACGGTGCGAAGGTGCCACCGGCTCGGCCGGGGTGAGGACGGCGACCGGCGTCGACCGCAGATTCCCCTCCAGAGGGCGGGAGGACGGCGGCGCGGAGACGCTCTCCGGGCTCACCGAAGGCGACGGTCCCAGAGTCGCGGCGGCAGCCGGCGCCTCGGCCGGAGGCGGCGCGGCGGGCAGCGCGGCGAAGTGGGCGATACCGAAGGCCACGAAGGCAAGAAGGAGAGCGGCGCCAGCCGCCACCCACAGCCGCCGAGCGGCGGGCTTTCGGCCAGCTGCCCCGGGCAGCGGCGGCGGAGACGGACGAGGGAGTACCGGGGCCGGAGCGGGAGACGGGGCCGGCGGCGCCGGAGGGCGCTGGGGGACCGTCGGGGAGGTCGTGAGGTCGGCGCTCCCCGGGGTCATCGCGTCGCGGAGAGCCCGCAGCATCTCGCCGGCGCTCTGGAAGCGATCGTCCGGTCGCTTGGCGAGCGCCCGCAACACTACTCTCGCCACCGCCGGCGGCACTCCCGACTGCAGCGTGGAGAGATCGGGTGGAGTCGCCTCTACCTGGAACTTGCTGACCTCGAACACGCTTTCGGCGTCGAAGGGCGGCGCGCCGTTCAGCATCTCAAAAAAAACGATGGCGGCGCTGTAGATGTCGGTCCGGTGGTCCATCTCGCGCGGCCGGAGGATCTGTTCGGGAGACATGTAGACTGGCGTACCGATCGAGGACTGCGACGCGGTCAGACGCTTGTCGCCGACGAGGAGGGCGATGCCGAAGTCCATGAGCTTCACCCGCCCGTCGGGGGTGAGCAGGATGTTCGACGGCTTGACGTCCCTGTGGATGACCCCTTCGGAGTGGGCGTAGTCGAGAGCCGCGAGCACCTGGGAGAAGATCCCCACCGCCTCGCCCAAGGCGAGACCCCGACCCGCGCGCTCGGCGAGCCAGCTGTCGCAGGAGCGCCCGGTGACCAGCTCCATGACGATGAAAAAGTCGTCCTCGTCCTCGATCAGGTCGAACACCGAGACGATGTTGGGATGCTGCAGGCGCGCCTGGGTCCGCGCCTCGGAGAAAAACCTTTCTTTGAACTCGGGCTGGCGGGTCAGCTCGGGCGCCAGCTCCTTGATCGCCACCTGGCGGCGCAGGTGCTCGTGGGTGCCGCGGTAGACGACCCCCATGCCGCCCCGGCCGACCAACTCGTCGATGCGGTAGGGTCCGACGTGCGTCTTCATGGCTGTTCTCCTGGGGTTTTGTCCGCCGCCCCGCCGTCGGCGCCATGGGCGCGGCGGAAAGCCGCCTGGCGCGCGGCGACGGCGGCGAGGAGTGGCGCGCCGCTCGCGTAACGTCCACGACCGTCGAGCAGTGAGAAGTAGTGCTTGTGGCCGCCGCGCGCCGCGAGGACGAGCGTGTAAGGGCTCTCCCACAGGCCGCCGTCGACCGCGAGCGAGGTGAGCTCAGCCCAGGGAACCGACCACTCGGCGGCACCGTGGCCGGCGCGGTGGAGGGAGATTCCGTCCTTGGACAAGCGCAGCTGCGCCGTCGCCTCTCCGCCGAAGCCCACCCCGGCGGTGGCCGGACGCACCGTGAACACCGAATCGGAGCGCTCGGCTGCCGATGCAGGCTCGGTTTTTCCTGCGGCGGTCGCTGGCGCAGACACGGTCCTCTTCCCGGCGGCCGTAACCGCGGGTGCGGCTTTTTCGGCAGCCGCAGGCGCGGTTTTCCCGGTGGCCGGTGGGGGTGCGCTCGCCAACTTGGCCACCGCCCGGTCCTTGAGGTCGCGGGTGCGCACCACCAGGTCCACCGGCAACCGCGGCTCGAGCAGCAGGCAGTCGGCCTGTTCGACCGCCGCCTCCAACTTGCCGTCGAGCACGAGGTCTGCGATCTGGAGCACCTCGCGGCTCCATTCCTGCAGCTCCGAAGCCGAGGGTGCCGGGGGCTGATCGCCCACCCGCAGCAGACCGGGACGCTCCGCCAGCCGCCGAAACCAAGCGAGAAGGGGCGCCGACGACCGCAGGGCTGCGGCGACGGCGAGCCGGGCGGCGCGGTGGTCGTCTCCCGCGGTGCCGGCAGGCAGGAGGAGCGGACCGAAGAGGAAGAGCTCCGGCGGGTCCTTCTTCGGCGGACCGTCGCCCAGGGCGATGAGCAGGGTGGCGGTCGCCACGGCGGACCGCCCGGAACGCGGCAACGTCACCTGCAGGTCCCACCAGAGGGGCACCACCTCCGGACCCGGCGCGCGGCACACCTCCGTGAACCGGGCAGCGGCCGGGAGGGCGGAGTGGTCGGCGCAGACCACCACGCCGCCGTCCCAGGCCCGTTCGCGCAGGGCCTCCTCGATCTCGCTGCGGTCCTCCGCCGCCAGGGAACGGCCCGGAGCGTCCGCGGCGCGGAGGATCGTGCGGAGCGCGGGAGACTCCGCCTCGGCGCCCCAGCCGGCCGGCACCCCCGGCACACCCGCCAGTGCCGCCAGCGCGAGGACAGCCCACGCCATCATCACCTGCCGGATCCGCCGGCCGCCGGAATTCGTCGTTTGCTCCACGTCCTGTCTCCTTCCTTCCGCTCTCCCGGCTCTACGGCCGGGGATAGGACAAATGCTTCTGCCGCAGCGTGGCGAGCACCGCCTCGCCGGCCGGGCCGCCGGCCTCGGCGAGCTGACAGCTGCGCCGCATCTCCTCCAGCTCATGGCGCGCCCAAAGTCCGTCCTCCGAGTCCTCGGCGAGGGTGGCCGCGAGATCGCGCGCCTCGAGATAGGTCGGATCGGTCAACGCGCAATGGTGATCGAGCACCTTCTCCTCGAAGGCCGACTGCAGTGCCTGAAACCGCGGCCGGAGCCCCGCTCCGCCCGCCTCCATCGGCACGCCGCCGCTCGGGGGCGGGGTCCCTGGCTCTACCGGACCGCCCACCACCAGCCAGCCGCCAAGGAGGGCGAGACCGCCGGCGGTGGCCGCGGCCAGCCACCACTGCGAGCGCAGGAACGGGATCCGGCGGGGCGTCGCGGTGCCGGCCGGCGGCAGGACGGCACCGCGACGGGCACGCCGATATGCGAGGCGCAGCGCTCCGGCATCGGTATAGCGTTCGCCGGGCAGGTGGCGTCTCGCCTTCTCCACCACCGCCATCAGAGCGGCCGCCGGCCGCGGCAGGGCGGCGAGGATTTCGGCGAGCATCTGGCCCAACGCGTAGACATCGGTCGCGCAGGCGAGCGCGCCGCCTTCGACCTGCTCGGGCGCTCCGTAGGGGAGCGAGTAGGCCCGGAGCCCAGGGCCCCCCGCCCGCCGGGCGATCCCGAAATCGATCAGCACCGGTTGCGGGCCGGGGGCGCTCTCGGTGACGAGGACGTTGTCCGGCTTCAAGTCGAGGTGGAGGAAGGGCACCGCACGGTGGTGGAGATAGTCCACCGCGCCCAACATCTGCTCGAAGAGGTCGAGCACCCGCTCGGCGGCCGCGGCGTTCCTCTGCACCCAGGCGTCGAGCGGCACGCCGTCGACTTTCTCCATCAACAGGCAGACCCGCTCCTGGGGGTCGAAGTGGCAGCGCCGGAAGGTCACGATGTTGGGATGCCGCAGCTGCCTCAGAAGCGCCGCCTCCTCGGCGAAGGCGGCGCGCACGGCGGGGAGAGCGCTCATCTCGGCGTTCAGGCGCTTGAGGATCAGCCTCTCGGGGAGAGCGCTCGCCGCGTCCTCGACCTCGAAGATCTCCGAAAAGCCGCCGCCCGAAAGGCGGGCGATGATCCGATAGTCCATGCCGCCGGTCTCCGTCCCAGTCAGAGCACGCCATGGCTGTGCAGGAAGGAGCGGATGTCGTCAGCGCTCACCGCCTTGTTGCCGGCGTTGACCGGCTCCTGCATCAGGATTTCCTGGCCCTGCACGTTGATCGATTTCGCCTGCTGGAACTGCTGCGAGACGATGCCGATGAGCTCGCCTTTGTCGTTAATCACCGCGCCGCCGCTGCTGCCGTGGGTGACCGCGGCGTCGAAGACGACGTAGTTGGCGCCGGTGCTGCCGGTCAGCGGGTGGGTGACCGTGCCGGCGACGAAGGTGGGGGTCACCTCGGTGATGTTCGACAGGTCGGCGCCGAATCCCGACAGATTGCGGACCTGCGCCGGCCGCTCGCCCAAGTTGGCCGGATAGCTGATCACCGCGATGCGGTCGGTAACGTGGACGGCGGCATTCGAGGCGACGATCGGCACCTCGTGCGCCGCCGTCGTCTGGATCTGGACGAGCGCCAAGTCGAACTCGTCCGAGGAGGCGACCAGGGTGGCCTTCAGCGGCTGCTGGCCCGGGAATTGAACCTGCAGTTCGTCGTACTCGGCCTTGGCCGAGCTCTTGCGCTGAAGGACCTCCCAGTCGGCGAACTGCAGCTTCCAGGGCTCGACCACGTGCTTGGCGGTGAGCACCAGCCCGGGCCGGACCAGCACACCCGAACCGGTGACGCCGCCGAAGAGCAGAACTTCGCCCGAGGCGAGCGCCACCCCTTGGTTGTTGGAGGCGACGATCTTGGGCATCTTCACGCGGTAGAGGCAGCGGATGTGCACCGCCGCCGGGCTCACCTTCTTTTCGACGTCCCCCCAGATATTGCCGGCCTGTTGAGTGACCTTTGCGAGCCGGGTCTGTGTCTCGGAGGTCTCCGCCTTGTGCCGGACCTCCTGACGGTGGTTCCAAAAGAGGAAGGCGGTAAGTCCGCCGCCGGCTAAGACCAGCACGGCGAGGAGGCCGGCGGTCAGCCAGACGCCGGTCGAGCGGCGGGTGCTGGCGATCTGGCCGGCGACGGCGTCGCGCTCCTCGCCGCGGGCGCGGTCGATCTCGCGCAGGAGAGTCGCCCGGCCGACCGACTCCTTGCCGGCCGCGGGCGGCGGGGCACCGGCCGGAACCGCCGCCGCCGCCGGAGCGTCCGCCATCTCGAGCACCGCCTGCATCTCCGGACCCTGGCGGGCGAGGCGGATGCGCGAGCCGTCGGCCACCGCGATGCGCTGGAAGGGCGGACAGGGCGCGCCGTTGACGAAGGTGCCGTTCGAGCTGCGCTTGTCCTCGATGTAGAGGCGCCCCTTCTCCAGGCTCAATTCGGCGTGGGTGGTGCTCACGCTGTCGTCGGCCGTGTCGCTGAACTTGACGTCGTTCGTCTCGCCGCGGCCGAGTCGCAACACCTGGCCCTCCTTGATGGCGATGCGCTGGCTGCGGCCAGCGAGCGATCCGTTGAGATGCCTGAGGCTCAGAATCGTCGACACCGTCTCTCCTCCTGCTCGCCTGTGGGTACGAGCGTGTAGCTCATGGAAGGGAAGCGCCGGAAGAAGGCTCGACCGGCTCGATTTGGAGAAAGATCAGCTCCACTCCACCGCAGCGGATACGGTCGCGGTCGCGCAGAGCGACCGTGCCGTTGGTCGGTACCTCCTCGCCGTTGACGAAGGTGCCATTGGTCGACATCCGGTCGGCGAGGAAGAAGCTGGTGCCGCGGTGGAGGAGCAAGGCATGCTCGGCGGATACCTGGAGATCGGCGCCCAGACAGACGTCGCTCGTGCGGTCGCCGCCGATCGTGTTCTTGCCCTGGCGGACGGCGAAAACGGTCCCTCCTGGCCCGAGCGAGGGCGCCGCAAGAACGGCCACCAGGGGCCGGGAGGCCACCGCCGGGGAGGAAATCGGGGCCGCCGGCGCGGCGATCTCGACGGCCGGGGGCAACCCAGCGGGAGAGCTCGCCTTGCCGGCATCCCCCAGGGCACCGGCGAGCATCGTCCGGCGCGGCGCCGCTGACCCCGCCAAGCCCGCCGGCACTGCCTCCAGGCGGGTGGCGCGGCTGCCGCTCGGCACCGTCGGCTGGACCACGGTCGGGTTGTAGGAGGAGGGCGACGGTGGGCCGGCGGCGGCCCCTTCGAGCCGGGTGGAGCGCCCCGGACCGTCTCCGCCCGCCCGCAGGCGGTCACAGTACGGGCAACTGCGCCAGCTGGGATCGATCGGATGCCCAGCGGGGCAGCGCAGGGTCGCCGCCTGCAAGGGAGCGCCGCACATGAGGCAGGCCGGCTCCGCGTCGGGATTCAGGGTACGACAGCTGGCGCATTCGATCACAGGGTCTCTCCTTGGAAGGTCTCGCCGCCGCCCGCCGGGAATGCCTCGACCCGGGTGATGCGCCGGCCTCGTCCCGAGCTCTCGGCGCAGGTCACCCGCAGGTAGCCGACCGTGATGTTGTCCGCGCTGTGCGCCGCCAAGGCGGCGTCGAGAAGCCGTTGGCAGATCTCGGCTGTGGACCCGGAACTCGCCGCGAGGACGACGATCTGGGCGATCTCGTCATCGGGCAGGGCGCCGTGCAGGCCGTCCGACGAGAGCAGGATGAGGTCGCCGGAGTTGAGCGCAAGCGGCACTTGCACCTCGGGCTCCAGAGGTCCGGACTGGCCGATGGCACGCTGGATCACGTTGCTGTCGGGGTGGCCGAACGCCTCCTCTTCGGCGAGCAGCCCGTCGCGCACCATCTGGCCGACCAACGAATGGTCGGAGGTCAAGCGGGTGAACGCCCGCCCACGCAGGAGATAGGCGCGGCTGTCGCCCGCATGGGCCAGGTGGAGCATCGGCTGGCCGGGCTCGCCGGCGGCGACCGCCATCACCGCGGTGGCTCCCATACCCTCGGCGCCGCCGCGTGCGGCCGTGGCGCGCACCGCCTCCTGGGAGGCGGCGAAGGCCTGCCGAAGCCGGTCCTCCCAGGCCAGACTGTCGCCTCCCGGCCGCTGCAGCACCTCGACGGCCACCCGCAAGACGATCTCCGCCGCCTCGCGGCCCGCCGCGTGACCGCCCATTCCATCGACAACGAGGAGCACCCCCTCTCCCGCCTCGCCCTGCCAGGCGGCCGCCGCGTCCTGGTTCTCCTCCCGCACCGGACCGCAGATTGAGACCACGTCCATCTCGATTCGATCCGCCGGGCGGCCGGTCTGCGGCATGAGCGGTGGGTTCATTGGGGTCTCCCAGGGTTCGGGCGGCGGCCGATCCGCCGCCGTTCTCCTAGACACCGGATCGCCGCGAATGTTGAGCCCGGGAGAGCGACCTCCAGGACCCAACAAAACAGCCGCCTTCAGGGTCTCAATAGGACGAAATGCGCGCCGTATGGACCGTCCACGACCGACCCTTGGCCCGGCGGGTTCGCGCCGTCGCCAAATGCTGGCCGCGCTGGCTGGCGGGCGCCGAGGAGGTCCCGCTGCGGCACGACAACGTTTCCCGCGCCGCCTTCTGGCTGGGCTTCGCAGCCTTCCAGGCCATCGCAGCGTTGGCGCCGAGCCCGCCCGACGGCATCCTGAGCAGCCTCTGGGGGCCGCTCGCGACCGTCCTCTCTCCTCTCTTCCTGCTCTCCGGCTGGCTCCTCGACCTTGACGTCCGCCGTCAAGGCTGGGACCGTGGGCCGGCAGCCCTCGTCCGGCTGCGCGCCGTGCTCGCCTGTCTGCCTCTGCTGGGATTCTTCGTGGTCCCTGCCTCGCGGTGGCTCGCGGGCCGGCAGAGTGGCTGGCTGGCGCCGGGGAGCGTCCAGGCGCCGGCGCTCGACCTCCGCCGCGGCGCGTTGACCCTCCGCGCCCGCGCCGAGCGGCAGCTCGCGCGTCTCTTCGCCCTGCGGCACCTCTACCTGTGGATTTTGGCTGGCCAGATGCCGGCGGTGCTCACCGGGGCCGCCTGGCTCTCCCGGGCTGGTGCCGCCAGGGGGCCGCTCGCGGCCTGCCGGATCGGCGCCGTCGTCGTCCTCCACGGCGTGGCGTTGACGAGCCTCTATCACGCCGCCTTGGGCCGCATAGAACGCTTCCGCCTGGAGGGTTGGCGGGCGCTCCTGCTGCGCGCGGCCCCGGTCGCCACGGTGGCTCCCCTGCCGTTCTGGCCATCGCTCCTCGTCCCCTTGCTTTGGGTGGGCGCACCGGGATCGGCGGCCCGGCGCGACGGGCTCGTGGCGGCGGCCTGGGGGTCGCTCTCCCGGATCGTGGTCTTTCCTCCAGAGTTGCGACAGGAAAAGAGTCTGCGTCGCCGCATCGGGCACGCGCGTCTCTGGTCCTGGATGAAGCTGCGCGTCTCCGTCGACGACTCCGCCGAGGACCGCCGGCTCGGCTCCCTCTACCGTTGGCAGACCTTTCTCGTACTGATCGACGCCACTGCCCTGGGCTCGTGGGGTGTCGGCCCCGGCCCCCACAGTCCCCTCACGGGTTGGCTGGTGGTCTGGTGGATCCTCATCGGACTGGCTTTCCTCTTCCAGCTTCTGGTACTCGCCGGCCGCTTGTCGGGCTTCCTCAGCAGGAGCCTCTATGCTCAACCGTATGCGCGCTACCTGGCACTCGCCCACTCCGCGCTCTTCGGCGGTTTCCTGGCCGGCCATCTTCTACGGACGGGCGATGTGGCCCCACTCGGGCAATGGATCTCCCAGGTAGGCAAGTTCGGCCTTCTCGGCGGCGGCTACTTCCTGCCGGTCGCTGCCGCGGCCCGGCGGTTCAGCCCGCTGGTCTCTTGGTGCCTGGGGTTTCTCGCCATGACCGGCTTGGGACGCTTCCTGCAAACCCACCCGCAAGCGACCTGGCTCCTGCCGCCTTTGCGCGCCGCCGTCTTCGCCGCACCCTTATGGCACTTCGCGGTGGCCGCGACTCTGGGTCGCCCGATGGCACCTACCACCACTGGCCGGCGCTCGCCCGCCCGCCGTCTCCTCGCCGCCCTGGTGGCGGTCTCGGGCTGGGTTCCGCTCGGTGGCCTCGCCATCCCGCTATGGATCTACCTTCGGCAGCGGTGGCGCCGCGACGCGGTAAACAACCGGCATCCGGCTGGTGTCTATCAGGGCGACCTACCGCTTTAGGAGGACCGCGTGGACTACGCCGACGTCTCGTTCCGTTTCGAGTCCCGCCAGGAAGGCGAGATCCCCGTCCAGATCTCGACGCCGGCTGGCGAGGGCCGGGGGCGACTCCGGCCGCCGTTTGCCGGCACCGACTTCGGTGCGCTCCTCTCCCAGCTCGGCCGAGCGGTCCACGGTGGCGCCTCCGAGGTCGAAGCGGATTCGCGCCAGGTCAGGCCGCCGGAGCCTCACGACACGCCGAGCGCCGATCCCCAAGCGGTAGGCGAGGAGCTTTTCCGGAGCCTCTTCACAGAACCGGCGCTCGCACTCTTCCAGGGCTCCCTCCAGCGGCTCGAAGGGGCCGAGGGGGCCGAACCCGAAGGCAAGGTCGAACGCGGCCTGCGCCTCGTCCTCCACCTCGATCCGGCAGGCCCGGACTTCGCCTTCCTCGCCGGCCTCCCCTGGGAGCTCCTCTACTGGCCGGAGAATCGCCAGTTCCTCGGGCTCAGCCGGCGAACGGCGATCGTGCGGTACCTGAACCTCCCGCGAGCGACACCGCCGCAGCGCATCGAGACCGCACTGCGGATCCTCGCCGTCGGCGCCTCTCCCGCGGGGCTACCCGTCCTCGACCTCACCGCAGAGCGTCAAAAGATCGAGAAGTCCTGGGCGAAGCTCCCCGGGGTCGAGGTGGAGTTCCTCGACTCTGCCACGGCGGGCGACTTGCGGGTGAAGCTCGGCGAGCGGCTTTTCCACGTCCTTCACTTCATGGGGCACGGCGCCTTCTCCGAGCGTGGCGAAGGCGGCCTTGCCTTCGTCGGGGAGAACGGCGGGCTGAACCTCGTTCCCGGCCAGGCCTTAGCCGATCTGCTGCGCGACTCCACCACCTTGCGGCTGGTGGTGTTGAACGCCTGCAACACCGCGCGCTCGGCCCGGCGTGGCGGGCTCGATCCCTTCGCCGGCGTAGCCGCGGCGCTCGCCCTCGCCGGCCCGCCGGCCATCGTCGCCATGCAGTTCCCTATCTCGGACGCGGCGGCGATCGCCTTCAGCCGGGCTTTCTACGCGCACCTCGCTGCGGGCGATCCGGTCGAAGCGGCGACTGTCGAAGGGCGGCAGGCGATCCGCGCCGCCGATGCCCGTTCCTGGGAGTGGGTCACCCCGGCGCTCTTCCTGCGCGGCGGAGGACAACTCTTCGAGATTCCCGGTGGGCCGTTGCGCCACCCCACCGCGGAGCTCGCCCGCCACCTCCTCGACCAAGGCACCTACATCGCCGACAAGACTGCCGGCTTCGTCGGCCGCGGCTGGGTCTTCGACGCAGTCGACCAGTTCACCCACGACGCGACGCGCGGCTACTTCCTTCTGCGCGGCGATCCCGGCATCGGCAAGACGACTTTCCTCGCCGAGATGGTAAAGCGGGAAAGCCACCCGCACCATTTCAACCTGCGAGCCGGCGGCATCCAGCGGGCGGACGTTTTCCTCGGCAACCTCTGCGCCCAGCTGATCACGCGCTACGGGCTCGACTACGGCGCCCTCCCTGCCGCGGCGACCCAGGACGGGCGCTTCCTCGCCGGCCTCCTCGACAAGGTCTCCGGCAAGCTGCCGCACGGCGAGAAGGCCGTCCTCGTCATCGACGCTCTCGACGAGACCGACTCCGCGGGTTTGATCCCCGGCGCCAACGTCCTCTACCTGCCGCCTCTCCTGCCGCAAGGGATCTATGTCGTCGCCACCACCCGCCGCGGGCCGCTTACTCTGCGCATCGACTGCGAGCAGCGGGTCCTCGACCTCGAGCAGGACTCCGGCGCCAACCTCGCCGACGTACGCGAGCTGGTCGAAGCCGCGCTCGCCCGGGAGGGAATCCGCACCTACCGGATCGCCCAAGGGCTCGACGAGGCGGCCTTCGTCGATGAGATGGTCGACAAGAGCCAAGGCAACTTCATGTACCTGCGCCATGTGCTGCCTGAGATCGAGCACGGAGCGTACCAGGACCGCTCGTTCGCCAGCCTGCCCGCCGGTTTGCAGAGCTACTATGAAGATCACTGGAAGCGGATGCGGGCCGCGGACGAGTCGGCGTGGCTGCAGTTCCAGCTGCCGGTCCTGGTGATGCTCACCGCGGTCAAGGAACCCGTCTCGGTCGACCTCATCGCGGAATTCTCCGGCATCTCCGACACCCGTCGTATCCGATCGGTCCTCGCGGCCTGGGACGGCTTCCTCTACACGGTCGGAACGGCGCAGCCCAAGCGCTATCGCCTCTACCACGCGAGTTTCCACGACTTCATCGCCGCCAAAGACGAAGTTGCAGGCGAACACGTGAGCCTGAGGTCGGCGCACGAGCGCATTGCTGACTTCCTCGTGCGAGATCTGGAGAAAGAGCTGTGACGCCTGCCGACGACGCCTCGCTGGTCGAAAAACGCGGGTATCGCTTCCGGCAGGTGGTGGGACACCTTTACGACGCAGGGATGTCGACCCGCCTCTTCGCCCTGATCGAGCGGCCGGGTTTTCTCGCCGCCCAGGCCGCAGCCTGCGGCGGCTTCGAGACGACGAGCGAAGACCTCGAGGTGCGGGCGCTGCCGACGGCCATCGGCGTCGGGGATTGGGATCGCTTCCTCCACTATGCGCTCCTCGCCCTCAATCTGCGCGGCCTCGCCGAAGCCATGGCCCGCCCGGCGATCCTCGAAGCCCTCGCTCGCGCCGGCCGCTTCGACCTCGCCGAGGACGCCCTCGGCCGGATCCCCGATCCCGCCACCCGCGCCGCCGCGCGCGCCCACCTGGCGGCCGCCTGCTCTGGCGGGTCTGGCGAAAAGGGCGGTGGCTTCCAGGCCCTCCTGGCGCGCATCGACGAAGACCTGGAGCCGTGGTCGGTCCCGAGCGGTGTCGAGTTGCCGGTCGCCGCGCTCGCGACCGTCGCCCGCCGCCTGGCGCCCGACCTCCCCTCTCGCTGGCCGGTCTGGCTGGCGCACGTCAAAGACGACCGGGAGGCGACCCAGAGCCTCGCCTGGGCCGTTGCCGAGGGCTACCTTGCCCAGAAGCAGCTCTTCGACGACGGCCTCTGGCAGGCGCTCGCCGCCGCAGATCGGCGCCAGGTGGCCGAGGAGCTGCCGGAGCGCCTGGGAGCGCTCTCCTGTGATGATCCCGGTGCGATTCTTTCCCGGCTCGCCGAGCTCCTCGGCCCGGACGGCTCCTGGATGGCCTCAGCGCGCCTCCTCGCCCGCTGGGCCGAGGAAAGCCCCGACCACGCCCTGGCCGCTTGGGAGGCGCTGACGGCGCCCGTCCCCTGGTCGGCGGACCTCGCCGAGGCGGGCTGGAGCCTCTTTCGACGCTTCCCCCCCGAGCGCCTGGAGGCGCTCGCCGCCGTCGCAACCTACAGCGAAACCCGGGCGGCCCTGCGCATCCTCGCCCTGGCCGCCGCCCCCGCGCCCCCCCGGATGGCCGCGGCGCTCGCCGCCGTCGAGGCCCTGGAGAACGGCCCGCGGCGGCTCCACTGGGCGCTCCGCTACCTGGAGTCCCGGCCGCCGGGCGAGGACGCCGTGCGCCAGCTCGGCGCCGTCCTCGCCTACCTCCGCGAGCTGCGCTACGAAGCCGACCCGATGGACGTCGCCCGCTTCCTGGACCTCGCCGTCCACGCCCTTCCGGAGAAGGCCTTGACCCGCGAGATCGAGGACGCCGTCTTTTCCCCGGCGTCACGCCCGGAGACTCTGCGACTCCTCTGTGCGCGGGTCACCGCCCTGCCGGTCCTCTCCGAGATCCTGCAGCGCGCCGAACGCTTCGCCGCCGCCGTCGCCCCTACCGAGGCGGAGGGCTTCCTACTGCGCGGCGAGTTGATCCAAAGCACTACGCGGCGGCTCTGCCTAGCGTCTCGCGACCTGCGGTTCCTCGACTTTGCCCTCGCGAAGCTCCTGCCGGACGAGGAGGACGAGCTGCGCGCCGCCCTCGCCGCCGACTTCGCCGGCCCGGCTCCCGAGCTGGCGCGGCAGGTTTCGGAGCCCATCCGGACGGCGGGGCGCCGTCTGGAAAGCGAGCTCCCGGCCTCGCCGGCGGCCGAAATCGACGAGATCCTGGGGGATCCCGCCCGGCGCTACAAGATCCTCGCGACAGTCGATGCGGTCGAAGGCGAGCGGCTCGCCCTCTCCGCCCTCCTCGAAACCCCCTTCGACCCCCTGGCCCTCGCCGAGCGCTGGCTCACCCCCATCCGCGACCGCGAGATCCAGACCCGAGGGCTCCTGCGGCTCGCCTGGCACGCCCTCGCCTACGAGCGGGAGTTCCACCATGGCCGCCAGGACCGGGTGGCCGTCCTGGAGGTCGTCCGCGCCTCCCTCGCGGTGACGGACGATGCACGGTTGGCCGCTCTCACGCCCGAGATCGCGGCCCTCGGCGCCCAACGGGGAGGCCGCTATGCCGTCGCCGAGTTTCAAGAGGCAGCCCGCCGGCTCTTCGGGCTCACCAACGTCGACTGGCCCCTGCGCCGTGCCGCTTTCGCAGAGCTGCTCTCTCGGCTCGGCCCGGTCTTCCTCCCCGAGGGCGGCGACGGCCGGCGGGCCTGCCACCGGATCGCGGAGGTTCTGCGCGCCGCGCTCCGGCTGCCGGACGACCTGGAGCCCGAAGCGGCCCGGAACGAGCTCTGCGCGCATTGGGACGAGGTCTTGCCTCTTATCGCAGGCGCCGCCAAGCTCGCGCCGCGAGTCGCCGAGCGACTGGCCTCAATCGCCACGCTCCCTCCCGGGTGGAAAGGTACTGCGGCGAGGGACACCGGGCAAAAGACCGCAGTCTGCCTGCCGGACGAAGACGGCGACGCGGGTTGGCTCCGCCAGGTGGCCCAGCGCGTCGGCCGGGACGGTGTCGAGCCCAACGATCCGGCGGTCCAACCGCTGATCACCCGGCTGTGGTCCTGCGCGTCGGCCGAGAGCCGGCAACCCCTCGCCGAGGCGGCTCTTCTCGCTCTGCGGACCGGCGGCAGGGCGCGCGGCGAAGCCGCCGTCCGCCTCTGGCTCCACGCCCACCTTGCCCCCCGGCCTGGCATCGAGCAGGCCGACCACGCGGCGCTTTCGGCGGCGGCGCAGCTGGCGCTGGAGCGGGCGCGGAAGCTGCCGTCTGCGGAGGACCAAGCAGCATGAACCGCGACGATCGCTGGCGCGTCTCCCACGTCCACTTCGCCTGGCCCCGCTACGCCTGGGAGGACGGTGGACGGAGGCGCTGGGACGTTTGGGACGTCGGAAGGGCCTCCCTCACCGTCGGCGCCGCCGCCTGGGGTGCCGCGGTCTACCTGGAGACCGGCCTGTGGTTTGCCGGTCGCGATCCCTACGTGGGCCTGATGTCCCGCCGTCCGCTGGGCTGGGTCCTACTGGTGGCGCTCGTCGCCTTGAACGGCTGGGTGCTCGACCTTGTCCTCGCCCGCCGGTCCCCGGGCGAACGCACCTTCCGGCCCGGTGTCCGCGCCGCGCGGGCGGCGATCGTAGCCCTGCCCATCGTGGGTCTCGCCGCCCTGCCCACCTGGCGTTGGCTGCTTGTCGCGCGGCCTCGCTGGTCGCAGCGCTCGATCGCCTTGCCAAGGCTCGACCTGGGCCGGGGAGCTTACCCTCCCGGCAATGGCCTCGCCCGGCGCCTCGAATCGTGGCACCGCCACGCTGCTCAATCCTTCCTCTGGCTGGCGCTCTGGGTGGTGCTCTGCGAGGTGGGCCCCGCCCTCCTTCTGGTCTCCTGGATGGGAGCCAGACGCGGGTGGGGAACCGGCCGCAGCTCGCTCGCGCTCGCCTGCTGCATCGGCTGCCATCTCGTCACAGCCACCGCGGCGGGCGTCCAAATGTCCCACGAGATCCACCGCCTGCAAGTCACCGGTTGGCGGCGCCGGGCGTTTTTCACCCTACCGATTCTCCTCCTGCTCCCCTTTCCTGCCTCGGTCCTCGGGCTCTTGAGCTGGCTTCCGATCTCCGGCGAGACCCGCGAAGAGAACACCTTGGTCTACGACGCCTTCGACCGGCGGGGGAAAGTCTCGCGGTCGCTCGCCTGGAGCACCCTGCCGAGCTCCTTCTCATCCATGGCGCGACGATTCGGCCGGATGAAGGACGAGAGCCATGCCTTCGTCTTCGGCCGCTCGCCCGATCTCGGGGTCCGCGAGGCACGGCGGCGGTCCTTCTATCGCCTGAAGACGTTCCTGCTCGGGCTCGATACCGCGGCCCTCGGCTGGTGGTTGTCGCACCTCGCTCACCGGCCGGTGGTCTCGATGCAGAGCCCGCCTTCCGCCTTCGCTCCCTTTCTCGTCGCAACGGCGCTCGGCCTGCTGTTGAACGCCGTGGCCCTGGTGGCCCGGCTGGCACGGTTTCAACGCTGGGGAGAACTCTGGGAGCGACATCCTTTCGGCCGCTACCTGGCCTGGACCCAACTCGCCTTCGCGGTGGGCCTCCTGGCCGGATCTCTCGTCGCCGCCGGTCAAGCCTCCTGGCTCGGACTGCTCCTCACCGCCGTCGGGTTTGCTGGCTTCTTTGCGGTCTTTCTTTTTGCCGCGTTTGCGGGCGCCGTCCGCATGGCAGGCCGCTCGGCGGTCCTTTCCGCGCTTTGGATCTTGCTCTACTTTGAGATCGTCGTCGGCGCCCAGCTCCTGCAATCGAATCCGGAGACCGCCGGAGCCGTCCTCACGAAGCTGCGCTGGGCGCTGGCACTCGTTCCCCTCTGGAGCCTCGTCTTGGGCTGGACCCCCGGCAGGAAGCTC
>Ga0137404_10000929_pt1 | contig 19301 bp, 18 predicted proteins | sample CZOMad2_1_16fung_FD_108285 | JGI IMG/M metagenome (GOLD analysis project Ga0137404, IMG submission 108285) | Vadose zone soil fungal communities from Angelo Coast Range Reserve, California, USA - CZOMad2_1_16fungal (Illumina Assembly) | ecosystem: Environmental > Terrestrial > Soil > Vadose...
TGCCTCCATTTGCCAGTTCAAACCGACCCAGGCGCTGCTGAGTCGCGCCGGTGAAGGCGCCCTTCTCATGGCCGAACAACTCCGAAGCGATCAGATCACGGGGGATTGCCGCACAGTTCACGCTAACGAACGCGCGCGAAGCACGATCTGATCTTCGATGAATGGCGCGTGCAACCAGCTCTTTGCCTGTTCCTGTTTCACCTGTGATGAGGACCGTAGAATAGCTGGGAGCGACTTTGGAAATGCGCGAGAGGACGTTTTTCAAAGCGGGAGAGGTTCCAACGATCTCTTCAAACATCGAGGCTTTATCGAGTTCTTCGCGAAGGGCGACGTTTTCATGCTGCAGTCTCTCCTCAGCTCTCTTGCGTTCATTAATATCCGTAGCCGCCACATACCAGCGAACGATCTGTTCCTGTTCGTCGCGGACCGGGTTGAAGCGTGCAAGAAACCAACGGTAACTGCCGTCTGCTTTGCGCACCCGGACCTCTGATTCAAAACCCGATCCGCTCGACAAAGCGCGACGCATGGAAGCCTCGAGCTGCGCCGAGTCGTCAGGATGATGATCTTCTGCTCCAAAGGTCCTTTGTTGCCACCACGCATCAAGAGTCAGGCCGAGATAGTCGAGCGCAACACGGTTGATATACAGGCGCTCCCAGTTGGGGCCGTATACAGCGATAAGCTGAGGAGTAAAGTCCAGAATCTGCCGGAGCTCCGATTCCTGCTCGCGGATCTTGTCTTCGGCCTGCTTTTGCTCGCTTAAATCGAGCACGAATACGACACCTTCGTTACCACCTTCCTGAAACAGCGCGCCTCCGATCAGGACGGGCACACGGCTACCATCTTTACGGAAAAACTCTTTCTCGTATGGCTGAATACTTCCTGAAGCCTGCAATTTTGCCAGGGCGTCTTCGTCGCGCCCCCATAGCTCGGCCGGCGTCAAATTCGTCCAACGCAGCCGCCCCAAGAGGAGATCCTGACGGTCATATTGCAACAGACGGAGAAACGCATCGTTGGCCTCGACGATGGAACCTTGGATGTTCCCGACGAAGACACCCAGTATGTTGGCGTCGACGAGTCGCCGGATCTTGTTTTCCGCCTGCTTGCGCTCAGTAATGTCCTGGACCGTACCGAACATTAGGGTCGGTCGGCCCGCGGTGTCCCTCTTCACATCACCTTGGCTATGGATGATACGCACTTCTCCCGTCGGCCGGAACACGCGACATTCTGCGTTGTAACGGGCACCACCGCTGAGAGCCTCTTCCAGTGCCCGAAAGAGGCCTTCCCAATCTTCAGGGTGGATCTTTTTTCGCAGCTTGGCTAAATCCATAGGATATTCCTGAGGCCGCAGTCCGTAGATACGATAGGTTTCATCTGACCAGTTCACGCGATCCGTTAAGACGTCCCATTCCCAGTAGCCGACATGGGTGATACGCTGAGCTTCTTCAAGTTTGGATTTGCTTTCCTGCAGGTCGCAAGATGTCCACTGCAGGGCTAGCTCGGTGCGCTTGCGTTCCTCAATATCGAAACTCGATCCATACCACTTGGCGACGTTGCCGTTTGCATCGCGAAGTGGCACTTTCCGGTGGAACATCCAGCGATATTCTCCATCTGCTCTACGGACGCGAGTTTCGTACTCGAAGACTTCTCCAGTAGCGAGGCAGGCCCGCCACTTGGCCACGATCCCCTCAACGTCTTCGGTGTGAACATAGGCGGTCCAATTCCAGCCGGTCACTTTGTCCAAAGTCACGCCCAGGTACTCCAGCCAAGGTTTGTTGAAGTAATCGAGGTAACCGTCGGGCGTGGCTGTGTGAATCAGCGCAGGAATCGAGTCAACCAGGAGTTGGGCATTCAAACGCTCGGATCCCTGTCCTGAGGAGGCCATGGCGGGCATGATACACCCAGAAAATCCGCATGCGGCGGCCGGCCCCATTGTTGTATCTGAGTTTGGTTGAACGTGAATGGCCTCGGCTTTCTCCATTGGCTTGCCCTCTTTCGATGATCTGGCCGATTGTGGCGCTTCCAGAATTCTGTCGTCTTGAACGAATCGGCTTCCGTTGGAACGTTCTTGCGCAAAACCGGAGAGAAGCCGCGGGACGGCAATCGGCTCTACAAAAGCGCTCGCGTGGTCTAAGCCATTTATTTGTAATGGATTGGCTTGTTCGTGCGCGTTCCCAAATGGGTGAGGCTTGGGGCGACGCCGGTCAGACGGTGCAAATGCGTGTGAGATGACTAGTCAAGGATTCTTCATAGTCGTTGGTTTGTTCAACCGTCCGCCAATTGTCGAAATCTCGGCGTTGCTTCGGCAATAGCGGAGTCGTCTTTTCAACTACTTACGAGTGGCGCCCTAATTGCCCTTTAAGCGGCGCAAGTTGCGCTTGCAACGAGGGAGCAGATGCTCAGGATCACGAGAAAGGCAAACGGAGAAGTGGTCTTTAAGGTGAGCGGTCAACTAAACGCGGAAAACGTGGCGGAAATAGGGACGCTGCTTGGCGCAGAAAAAAAAGGAAGCCGCATTGTCCTCGAATTGACAGATTTAAGATCGGTGGACGGCGAGGCCGTTAAGTTTCTGGAGAAGTGGGAGGCCGACTCGATCAAGCTGAAGAACTGCGGCCTTTACATCCGAGAGTGGATCAGGAGAGAGAGGCTGGAAAGAAAATCTGGCAAGAGTTCGGAGACATAGGTAATGGACGCGGCCCATTTGATTGAGCGTCTGCGGTAGAAGGAGCAGTTATGGTCACAGCAACACAATCGGCCCACAAGAGAGAACTCGAAGCATGCTGGGGGAAACCCACGGATCACGGACTCGCCGTAGTTTTGGACACGGAAAAACGGAGTTCCACAGCGCGCCAGTTTGAGCGTGCCCTGCGGGAAAAAGTTGTGGGGCAAGAGCAGGCCGTGCAGGTACTGGTCGACTTGTACCAAATGTTTTGCGCTGGGCTGCAGTCACCTTCCCGGCCGATCGGAAACCTGCTGTTTTTAGGGCCGACAGGGTCGGGGAAGACACGCATCGTCGAAGCGGCTGCCGAGATTCTGTTTGGAGACAGTCGCGCAGTTATCAAGGTGGACTGCGCGGAATTCCAACACTCTCACGAAATCTCTAAATTGATTGGTTCGCCGCCAGGATATCTGGGGCACCGCGAAACACATCCGCTCATAACGCAGGAAGCGTTGGCCGCAAGCCACCGCGATCACATGAAACTAAGTTTTCTGCTGTTCGACGAGATTGAGAAGGCGAGTGACGCGCTATGGCAGTTGCTGTTAGGGATGTTGGACAAAGCGACGCTGACACTGGGCGACAATCGGCGAGTGGACTTGTCGCAAACAATGATTTTTCTGACCTCGAACCTCGGCAGCGGACAGATCGCGGATCTGGTGCAAGGCGGAATGGGATTCATCCAGCCGAATGACAAGCCGACAACTGGATTGCACGAAAAGGTTGAGAAGACGGCCGTCGAGGCGGCCAGGCGCAAGTTCTCACCTGAGTTTATGAATCGCTTGGACAAAATCGTAGTGTTCCATCCCCTAGAGCGCGAGGAACTGGATGAAGTGCTGGAGATCGAGTTGAGCAATGTACAGAAGCGCGTGTCGGACGCAGCGACGCGACCGTTGCTGTTTCGAATCACCGAAGAGGGGCGCGCGTTCCTCCTGCACGAAGGTACCGACCAACGCTACGGAGCGCGCCACCTTAAGCGAGCCATTGAACGGCACGTAGTCTATCCGATTGCCAGATTGCTGGCCACGGCACAACTCCATGAAGGCGATGTGCTCGTCATTGATCGGCACCCTGCCGATAAAGCTTTGGCTTTCTTACGAGACCCGGAAAGACGGGCTCCAGATCCAAGCATTGTTTTGGCGGGCAGGCATGCGGGGTCAACTTGCGCACGAAGCGTTGGCGCGAACGTAGGAGTGAAAAATGAGCTCAGCTACTAATTCCGTGGTGCAAATTAACGAAAAAGCAGGAAACATGCCAATGAACGCGCTTATGTATCGTAGTGACGAGCTACGCGGTCGCAAGGACGAGTACGAGGAACTTCCCTTTGTGGAGACAATCGTGGGCCGACGTGGGAGTCTCCGTGGGATTCTCTCCCTAGTCGAAGCGGTCGCGCCCACAAACACGACAGTTCTGATCGCGGGCGAAACCGGCACCGGCAAAGAAGTCATCGCTCGCGCGATTCACGAGTTCAGCCCCCGCCGGAACCGAAGTCTGGTGAAGGTGAATTGCGCGGCAATCCCCGCCGGCCTTCTCGAAAGCGAGCTCTTCGGACACGAGCGGGGAGCCTTTACGGGCGCCCTCAACTCTCATGTCGGCCGCTTCGCGTTGGCGGATCGCGGCACTCTGTTCCTCGATGAGATTGGAGACATGCCACTAGAGCTTCAGCCCAAGCTGCTCCGCGTCTTGCAGGAGCGTGAGTTCGAGGCAGTCGGCAGCACGCGCACAACGCGAGTCGATGTTCGCGTTGTTGCTGCGACCAACCAAGACTTGAAACGAATGGCTCAGGATCGTGAATTCCGCGAAGACTTGTACTACCGGTTGAATGTTTTCCCGATTTATCTGCCGCCCCTACGCGAAAGGAAAGCCGATATTCCCGAACTCGTGGAGTATTTCGTTCAACAGTTTGCCGCCTCGATGGACAAATCGATCGAATCGATTCCACAGGAAACCATGCGCTCCCTGGTGCGCCACCACTGGCCCGGCAACATTCGAGAGCTCCAAAACTACATCGCGCGTGGCGTCATTCTCTCGAGTGATGGCGTGTTTGAACCAGCACCTCTCGAAAACTACCAGCCGCCGGAGCCCGAGATTTCAAACCCCACGCTTGAAGACAAGGTGCGTAGAGAAATTCTCGCCGCATGCCAGCGCGCGAATTGGAAGCTCGGAGGTCCGCGAGGAGCAGCTGCGAGACTTGGCTTGAAGCGCACCACTCTTTTTTACAAAATGAAGCGCCTTGGCATCACGCCGCCTGCGGACCACTTGCAGGACTGAGTTGAAAATCCGAAGTGCACCTCGGTCTCTCACTCGTCTTCGTAGCTTCATGTGGGCGAAGGCGCAATCGCTTTCCAAGATGAAATGTATTGTCAGTGCCCGGTAGCCGCTTGGGTATTGCCACGACCTCGACTCAAAGGGTCAGACGCTGCATGGAAGTAAGCGTGTCATTCGGGCGTGAGGCCCATCGCGTAAATGAACTCGTCGTGCGCCTGCGAATAATTCAGCTGTGACTGGAGGAGGAGCGCCTTGGCGTCGTATTCCTGAGCGGCCGCCATTGCAGCTTGCGATTTGAGCGCGGCCCCTTGCAAAAGTTCTTGCTGCAGCACGCGGTTCGACTCGCTGCGCAGAGCCACAACCTCTTCCGACACCTTCAGCATCTGCTCCGTCCTCTCCAGTTTGTTGTACGCAGTGTGGATGGCAAGCTCGACCTCGTCCGTCAGCTTCGCAAGGTTCTCCCTCGCTTGAGCCAATTGCGCTTCACGTTCACGCTTCACGGCTCGCTTTCGCCCTCCGTCGAACAGGTCATACCCAAGGTGAATACCAAAGGTGCCGAAATTGCGGGCCAGGAATGGGACATTATTCTGGTAGCTGTACCGGCCGAACGCCTCCACATCGGGGACCCAAATATCTGTCTTGGCCAACCGGATTGCAGCCTCCGCTTTCTCCACTTCGGCACGAGCTTCTAGAATTTCCGGATGCGAGGCCGTTGCCGTCGTAACGCATTCCTCGAGCGGGCAAGTCTCCTGAGACTCTGTAACGATAGGATCAAGATCCAGGGCAGTTGTCAGAGGCAAGCCCATCAGATCATTCAGCTTCAACTTGAGGTCGGCCAACTGAAAATCCGTCGTCAGGAGTTCGTGCTTCGCTTGCAATAGTTGCGCGCGGCTCTCGATCGATTCCTGTTCGAGAGAGCTCCCAAACTTCACCTGCTCGATACGTTCGCTCTCGAGATCCTGCGAAGCTCTTATCCGTGCCTCCGTGGCACCGCGGTGCGCTTGAGCGATCAAAACTCTGTAATAAACTTCGTGTACAGCAAGCGCCACGTCGTTTCCGGTAAGTTGCGCCTTCTCCCGTGAGGCTTTTACTTCAGCTTCCGCGATATCGTTTGCCCGCTTGATCTTCAGGAGCGAGGTTAGTGGCTGCGTTATCTGTGTTCCGCTCGTCGTCAAACTGCGGCCGCCTTGGTTAAGGACGCTGCTCACTGGAGGAATCGGCGTTCCCCCCGCTGTACCCAGGCTGCCGGAGTTGATCTGAATCAACTGCGTATCCGTCACACGTAGAAAACTGCTGTCATTGCGGATAGATGGGAAGTAGGAACCCTTCGCGGCATCTTTCGCGTGTTGTTTCTCATCGACCACGTAGCCTGCGATGCGGACATTGTGGTTGTGCTTGAGCGCCAGCTGAACGGCTTCCCGCAGTGAAATGCGGCGCGACGGCGTAGTACTGTCTGTTCCGTCGGCCCAGGTAAGAGAGCAAGACAACGCCGTCGCTACCAACAGAAAAAGTGTTTTTCGCTTCATTATTTCGACTCCTTCTTGAGGGCCGGTGTCTGGACCGTGCTGAGGTCGCCGTAGTTCAACGGTGATTTGCGCAACAAAGCGACAAGAATCAGCGCGCATACGCAGCTCCAAGCGATCAGCAGGAATCCATCGACAATGCTCAGGCTGAATGCCTGAAGTCGCATGCGGGCTGCAATCAGATCGACCGCGCGGGCTCCGGCAGTTACCAACCCGGACGACTTGGCGTAGAAACCTGCGGTCATCCCGTGAATGTTCTGATTTGTTAGCCAATCCCCGCTGCTGACGTGCAATCCCAACAAGTTCGAGTGCAACTTTTCGCGTTGCGCTAGAAAATGGCCCATGTAGATGGCGCCTGCGGTGCCGCCGAATATACGGATGGTGTGAAAAAAAGCCGAAAAAGTAAGGACCCACTCAGGCTTGGCCAAAGCCCCTGCGAAGATCGCTTGCAGCACGATGCAGCCGACGAGTCCGATGAAAGCAAAGGCCTGCCCGACGCCGGTGAGCAACTCGGTGCGATAGAAGTTCTCGGCCGCCCACGTGCTGCTGTATTGAGAATTCAACCAGGCAGCAAAGGCAGTACAGGCAAGGCCGATGGCGAGGAGGAGACGGGGATCAAATTTGCGTAGCAATAGAAGTGCAGCCGTGAACGCGAGAGAAATAAGTGGCACAGCACTCCAGATGATCGCAGGCCCAATCTGTTCCGGTTCGAACCCGCGGATGGCCAGCGCCTGCGGGACCAGAATGATCGTCGTGCAAAGGGTGAAGCGGAACCAGAAGAGCAGGGATCCCAGAAGCAGGGTGTTCCACTTCAGCAGATAAGGCAGCGCCACCAGAGGATTCGGACCGCGCAGCCTCCGAACCAGCGCGCACACCAGGAAGAACCCCGCACCGGCAAACAATGCGTTAAATACTCCGGAGCGCCACCAGTCGAGCCTTTCCCCTTGTTCGCAGGCGACCAGCAACATAGCGAGGCCCGCGCTGGCGTACAAAAATCCAACGAAGTCCGGTGCTTCCCCGGATTTCTTCGGTGCATTCGCTTTCGGTATCCCGTAATAGACACAGATCATCATCAGGGGCGTGATGAGCGCCGAATTCCAGAACATCCAATTCGAAGAAACATGTTCTCGGTACCATCCGTAGAGCGAAGGCGCGATATTCACCGCCCCGTCCACGAAGGTTGCGTACAGCGCAAGTGTGAAAGGAAGGTATCGAAGAGGAATGTTGCGAAGCGCGAACGTGAGCGTGAGTGAATAGAACGTGCCGGAGGTCAGGCCGCCGAGGAGTGCCATTGCAATCACCAGGCTGTAACTGTGCGCAAAGGGCAGGAAAATAAGTAGCACGGTGAAAAGGGCGGCGGCTTTGAGCAAGACGCGCCGCGGCCCCATCAGACCGCCGAGAAACACCGTGAACGGGCCGATAAACATCAGTCCGGCATCGAAAGCACTGCCAATCCACGCGCTCTCGTCGTACCCAAATCCGTGAAGCCCCCGGAAATCGGGCATGCCGAGGGAGATCATGCGGCTGGTCAGCGTAACAACTCCTGCGCCCGTAACTACGCCGAGAATCCCCAGCAGTGGCTTGCTCGAAACCTCCGCAGGCACCGCAGCGCCCACTGCGCGCGCGATATCTATCGGAGATGGGTGAACTGTGACGCTCGAGGCCGCCATACTCTTCCGGCTACCGTCTCGTCCGGACGGTTGTAATCACCGACAGTCCAGGGCGCAGTTTGGCGGCAAAGGCGGTGTCGTCCAGCGCAATCTTGACCGGGATGCGCTGTACCACTTTCGTAAAATTGCCGGTAGCGTTGTCGGGCGGCAGTAGAGAAAACTGTGATCCGCTGGCGGGCGCGATCTCCAGCACCCTCCCATGAATTACCTGCCCGGGATATTGGTCAATACGAACTTCGGCAGGGTCACCAATCTTCACGTTGGTCAGCTGGGTTTCACGATAGTTCGCCAGCACCCACTTCGTGACATCAATGAACGCGATTACCTGCGTGCCCGGAGATACAAGTTGTCCTGGCCGAACTTGTCGTTCCCCCACGGTACCCTCGCCCGGCGCGTAAATTTTCGTGTACCCAAGGTTCACCATAGCTGCCGTAAGGTTCGCCTGCTTCGCCCGCAGATCAGCCTGAAGCTGCATATCCTGCGATTCGAGGACGGCCTTCGAGCGGCGTTCGGCTTCGGCAGTGAGTTCACTGCTACGCAACATGGTCTGAGCCTGTTTGAGATCGGCGTCGCGACCGACGAGCTGTGCCGAGAGACGCTCGTCATCGGCCACCGCTGCTTCCACCTGCTGTTGCGTCGCCGAATGAGTTTGATACAAACCCTCTTGGCGCTTGCGCTCGGAGTGGGCGCGAACCAAGTCCGCGCTTACTGCATCCCTACCAGCTTCAACTGCGGCGATTTGCGCCTTTGCTTGATCGATACCGGCAAGCGCTTTGGCTATACGCGCGTCCTGCAACTCGCGCTGGCGACGGTTGTTTTCGATGGCGGCACGGGCTGCCTCAACTGCTGCACTGGCCTGGTCAGCTTGTGCCCGGTAATCGTCGTCCTGCAATTCCACAATGAGGTCGCCTTTGTGTACTCCCTGAAAGTCGGATACGTGAACCGTGCGTACGATGCCGGCCACTTTGGTGCTCAACGGTGTAAGGTCGCCGCGGACGTAAGCATCATCAGTGACCTGTTCGACCTTGCCGCCCTCCCACGCATTCCAGTTGCGAGTGATGGTGATCAAAACCGCTAGAGCGAGCGCCACGACAAGGAGGGGAGTCACGTACTTTTTCCATCCGACACTGCCGTGAGAAGAGGCCGCAGGTTTGTCGCTTTCCGGAGGCAACGGTTTCGTCACGGGGGCGGGGGATTCAGCCGATTGTGGCGAGGCGGACATCAAATTTGCTCCTTCAGTAGCAAGAAATCTGGAAACGCTGCGCTGTTCGTGACTGGGATGCTTGCGCCCTTTGCTTGTCCAAGATCATCCACGCGGAAGCGATCGGCTGTGCTTGTTTCTCGATCTCGGACATGACGCCTCTCAATGAGAAAATTCAATCCTGGCTCTGGGCTAGGGGAAGCTGCGATGTCAGCTGCACATCGATCATCATGCTGATGCGGCGGTCGAGTTGAAAGAAGGTCGCTGCTTTCTTTCCGGGCAAGACTCTTCGAAAGATCGGCACATAGTGCTGACGCAGTCTTGTTTGTTCGATGTCCGTGTCCAGCCAACGGCGAATAAGATTGTCGGCCTGGTCATCGGTCAGGGTTCCATATTCGACCGAATATTCTTTGATAATCGCCGTTCTCGTGTCGTTGATCTTTCCCATATCCGCCGAGTATTCTTCGTACACTTGCCAGAACTTCGTCGCTTCGCTATCCGTGAGCGTCAAATTCGCAGCAATGAGTTGCTTCTTGATCGAGCGTATATCCCTGCGTAGCAGCGCCAACTGTTGGTCGGTTATCGCGTCCACAGTGTTGTCCGCGGCGGACGATTGCGAAGATGTATTTTGAGCAATTGCCATTGGACTTCCGACCACACACAGTCCAACAAGTAGGAGCTCAGAAAGTGTGATTCTTTTCAAAGTGTCCCTCTCTTTGGGTATCGAATTTGCGAACTTTATGACGCGGCTCGGCGCAAACTTCTTATCGCCGGCGGTCAGTATTGGTGCAAGCGGTTTGCCAATTGAACTGCAGCGCCATGACTGCAACATGCAGAGGGAACAGGCGCTTGCAGGAGCCAAGGGCCCCGGGCCTTGTGTAGCCCCATTCGTGCTGCCACCCGTTTAGCGCTTTCGCCACGCGATTGACACTGAAACGTGCACTACACCTCGAATCATTCCTTGTAGCAGTGCCTCATTCTTGGGCGGGCCTTCAAACGTATTTCCTTACGGCAATTGTCGTAAGGCCGATCTCGTTTGCGCCCCGCACAGAGGCTATGTGGTGGAATTGCGATTGCAATAGAGCACTCGAGTCAAAGCTTCGAATGAACGCGTGAAGTTTTGGAAAGAGCAGGTTGAACCGATGTCTGCAATGGCAAGCAGTTCCGCAGTCCTCTCAATTTTGGGCTTTCCCGCAGGAGTCGATGTGCACTGGAGACACAACGTCGAGTTGTGTGGAATGAACAAGAGTACACGCGCGAGGAGCACGAACTGGTCTATGAAATCAGCTGGATCAAAGAGCTTGGTCTCTGGCGCACTTTCCTACGGTCGCACCACAAAGTGAACGACTGAAGAAATCGGTTCCGAGACGCCATTCCGTGAAATGAGCGCCGACCTTAGTGCGCACATCGCGGGAACAGCGTCGCTAGAACCACTAAGTCCCACGGTCTGAACAACCACTGGTCGGTCTGGTTGCTCTGAGTCTGAGTGGCTCGTGCAATGAAGCCCAACCGGTGACGCTTTACAAGATTTTCCAGATGCTCGGCACAAATCCCGGTAAGATTCGTGACCTCGGCATAGGTAAAGATTTTTTGGCTCGCTTTCACAGTAATCATGGATTCATGTCCCCGCCGACTCTGGAGTCATTTTGCATTTCAAGAATTCGGACGGCCGAAAGTGTCGTCCTATGAATGGGAGCCACAAGAGTCCGTTCCGTTTGATCCAAGACCTGTTGTCTTGCCCGAAAAACCCGCGCCTTGAACGTCGCAGCTGAAACACCGAGCACGGCGCAAGCTTCTGGCCCCGAAAGCTCGTCGTAATAAGTCATCGTGAACGCCTGTCGAAGCACGGGTTTCATTTTCCCGAGAATCCCGTTGATGCTCTCAAAAGTTTCCCGTTCAGCGTGAACCATTTCCGGATCAGGTTCCGGGGCCGGAATATTTTCCATCCAGTTGACTTCATGCGAGTTGTTGTTCTCAAAGAGCGGCTGGATCGTGGATGGTTTGCGTTTGCGTTGGATCATCAAAGCAGCGTTCAAAACGATGCGCGTGAACCAGGTCTTGAGGGCGGATCGGCCCTCGAAACTCCGCAAGTGGCGATACCCGGAAAGAAAGGCATTTTGGACTGCGTCTTCGGCGTCCTCTCTGTTGCGAAGGATGGCATGGGCTATCGCTACGAATTTCGAGCGCGACGCCACGAACATCTCTTCGAAAGCCTCGCTTCCTATGACTTCCGCTCGAGTTTCGACGACCGTGTGTGCCTCGTAGCTTGGCGACTCGCAGGATGACCGCACGGTCCTTTTTTTCGTTCTGAAAACGGGCAAAGGTTTGCTGATTGCCGCCGCATTGGTGCGCCCAACGAAACTCTTGGATCTCGATGCGTAGGTCACTGGCGATTCTCCGTTTCTCTCTCGCTCCCAGAAGCAAGTGTGTCTCCAAGGCGGTCTTCGCCAAGCAATCAGCTATGCGTATTGTTTTCAATGGAAAGGAGACACTCAGGTCGCTCAGCAATTACAGTGAGAATCCCATAGCTCGTTTTTCATGGCAGAGATTTGACGGTAACGTCGAGGTCGTGACCTGGATACTAGATACTGCGACCGGCTTGCGATTGCGCTTCGGTCTGAACGTCGTTCATCGGTTCATGCCGCATCGCAACGCGGAGTGCTCCTCGATCCGGTACCGTTCCGCGACAGATCTTCGACAATTTCGTCAACCGAGAGACGCAGCAGCGCAAACACGATTTGTCACTGTTCGTTTCACAAGCCGTAAGACGCTCAATCGGCGCAGTTTGTTGTTTGTGCCCCGAGCAATCGCTTGGAGACCGCATTGCATGGTTCGGGTGTGCAAGCGGTCTTGGTCTTCAACTGCGATTGCTGTCACCGACCGCTCGTTCACCTGAAGTTCTTAGTGGGGATGCTTGATGAGGATCGTCGAGACAATGCAAACGTCGGATTGGCCAGCGATCATCAGCCGAGTCGTGGGTGTTGCGCTTCTCCTCGCGGGCGTGCTTCTCGCCGCAGGGTTGTGCACCGCAGCTCCGCAGGACAACTCCGTTCCCAGCATTTTCGATTCGCACTCCACGCCGGCGAATTCGATCCGTCATCTCTCCTTCTTCGTCCTCGGCGTCACCGGACTGATTTTTCTGGTGGTTTTCAGTTTATTAGGTTATGCGGTCGTGAAATTCCGCAGCCGAGCTGCGGACACGGAGCGCGAGCCCGCGCAAGTGTATGGAAGCACACAGATTGAACTCGCCTGGACCATCATTCCGGTTCTGATCGTTGTTGTCCTTTTTCTCGCGACGGCGAGAGTGATTCACGCGATCCAGGACGCGCCCAAGCCTGCTGAGGCGGTGGAGGTGACCGCAATAGGACACCAGTTTTGGTGGGAATTTCGATATCCCGGGCTCGGCATCGTCACCGCGAACGAACTCCATGTTCCCGTGAGCGACCCTGCTCATCCCACACCGACCTTCTTGAAATTGCTTTCCGCCGACACGGATCACAGTTTCTGGATACCTCAGCTCGCCGGAAAGACCGACTTGATTCCGAATCGCGTGAACGAAACGTGGCTCGATCCTCACGAGACCGGCTTATTTCTTGGCCAATGCGCGCAGTACTGCGGTACGCAGCACGCGAAGATGCTATTGCGCGTGTACGTGGATAGTCCGGAGGACTTCAAGGTCTGGGTGCGCGCACAACAACAGCCGGCGAATGAGGATGAAAAAGAAGCCGCGGGAAGACGCGTCTTCGAGAGAACTGCGTGCCTAAACTGCCATGCAATTAGCGGCACAGACGGCACTGGACGTTTCGGTCCGGACCTGACCCACCTGATGAGCCGCAGGACGATCGCGTCAGGCGCAGCGGAGAACAACTCACAAAATCTTCGGCTGTGGATTCAAAACCCGGATGCGATCAAGCCCGGATCTCTCATGCCGGCAATGAAGTTGAGCGACACCGAACTGGATGCGCTCGGGCGATATCTCGAAACCCTGCAGTAGAGAAAGAGAGTGGAAAATCAGCAATGTCGTCGGATGCCATAGCCATTCAAACTGCAGAAGCTGCGGGTCGCCCATGGGTTGCAACGTTGCATGAGTGGGTGACCACAGTCGATCACAAGCGCCTGGGCGTTCTGTACATCCTCTACGCCCTGTTCTTTCTCGTCATCGGCGGTATCGAAGCAACAATCATGCGCGTCCAGCTGATGCGCCCGCACAACGATTTTGTATCTCCGCAGGTGTTCAATCGAATGTTCACCATGCATGGCACGACCATGATTTTCTTCGTGGCCATGCCCATTCTCTTTGGTTTCGCTAACTACCTTGTTCCATTGATGATTGGCGCGCGAGACATGGCGTTCCCCCGCCTGAACGCCTTCAGCTTTTGGCTGACAGCCTTTGGCGGGCTGCTGCTTTACTTCAGTTTTCTGGGTGGGAACGGCCTTTACGGTGCCGGTAACGCACCGGACGTGGGCTGGTGGGCGTACGCCCCTTTGGCCTCGCGTGCGTTTTCGCCGGGCCACAGCTCGGACTACTGGACGATCGCTCTGCTGGCCTCGGGTTTCGGCAGTATCGCCACTGCCATCAACATCATCGTCACGATTGTTTCGATGCGCTGCCCAGGCATGACCCTGAGCCGCATGCCGCTGCTCGCATGGATGAACTTGGTGATGTCTGGAATGGTTTTGCTCGCGATTTCGCCTCTATCCGCAGCTCAAATCATGTTGCTCGTGGATCGCTATCTTGGCGGCCATTTCTTCGATACGCAGGCGGGCGGCTCCGCCACACTGTAGATGCACTTCTTTTGGATATTTGGACATCCCGAGGTCTACGTCCTGATCATTCCATGCTTTGCATTCGCCTCCGAAATTATTCCGGTGTTTTCACGCAAGCCAATTTTCGGATATCCCGTCATGGTGGGTGCCACCGTTTGCATCGCTTTCGTGAGCATGAGTGTTTGGGCGCATCACATGTTCACCATCGGGATGAATTCCTACGCCAACAGCTTTTTCACGATAACGACAATGGCGGTGGGCGTGCCGACCGGAATCAAAATTTTCAACTGGCTGGGCACGATGTGGGGAGGCAAGATTCAGTTCAAGACGCCGATGTTGTTCTGCATCGGCTTCTTATTCCAGTTTTTGATTGCCGGCCTCACCGGCATCATGCTGGCTTCGTCGCCCTTTGACTGGCAGCTCAGCGGCTCCTACTTTGTTGTGGCGCACTTTCATTACGTGATCGTCGGCGGAATTCTGTTCGCCCTATTCGGTGCATTTTATTACTGGTACCCCAAAATCACCGGAAGAATGCTGAACGAAGGCCTGGGCAAGCTGCATTTCTGGCTGTTTCTGATCGGCTTCCATCTCACCTTTGACCTGATGCACATTCCCGGCTTGCTTGGAATGCCGCGGCGCATTTACACCTACGAGCCCGGCCGCGGCTGGGACACCTTGAACTTTCTCGTGACCATCGGCACTTTCGTCCAGGGAATCGCCACGCTGGTGTTTGTCGCAAATCTAGTCGTTTCCTATTTCAAAGGAAAGAAAGCAGGAAACGATCCTTGGGACGCGTGGACTCTCGAATGGTCGGTAAGTTCGCCGCCACCTGTTTACAACTTTGCGTCGATTCCGAAAGTCGCCAGCCGCAGACCGTTGTGGGACCTGAAGCATCCGGAAGATCCGGATAGCCGTTATGAATAGAGGAATGGATCGATGAGCGCAATCACGAGCCCGCTCGCGGAGACATCATGGAAGCTTCCGTATCGAGGCACGGTCGGCATGGCGTCTCTGATCATCGCCGAGTCGGCGATCTTCACGATTTTCGTCGTGGCGTATCTCTTTTACGCGGGAAAGAGTCTTTCCGGACCGACTCCGCCCGAAGTGCTTGAGACGCCCATCTTCTATACCGTCTGTCTGCTTTCCAGCAGTCTGACGATTCACTTCGCGGGCAAAGCTCTGGAACGCGGCCGGCGCGCGACGTTTCTGCTGCTGTGGCTGCTCACCATTGCCTTGGGCGCATTCTTTCTCTATGGCACCGGTCAAGAATGGCACCGGTTGATTTACGAACACGGGCTGACCATCTCGACGAATCTTTTTGGAACCACGTATTACTCGCTTGTCGGCTTGCACGCCTTCCACGTCACCGTGGGACTGATCTTGCTGAGTATCGTGCTGCTCTTTGGATTGGCAGGTCGCGTTGGACCCGAACAGTCACGTCGCGTCGACGTACTGTCCCTGTACTGGCATTTTGTTGACGCCGTGTGGGTCGTTGTTTTCACTGTTGTCTACGTTCTGGGTCGCTGAGGAGAAGGAATGGCAACGCTCGCATCCATAGAAGAAGAACAACAGAGCCCTCGGGCACCGGTTGCGATCGAAGTGCCCGCATCTACCGCCTGGCCCATCGTTTTGGCTTTTGGCTTCACCCTAATGTTCGCGGGCCTTCTTACCAGTGTGTCGGTCAGCGTCCTCGGTCTTGTCCTAGGCGTTGCAGGTTGCGTCGGCTGGTTCGGTGAAGTCCTTCCGCACGAACACGAAGAAACCGTGCCTGTCGTGTTCGAAGAACACCGCATAACAACAAAGCGCCGTGTTGTCGAGCGCGTGCCCATCGCGCCCGAACTCCTCCGTGCATGGCTTCCCTTGAAGACCTACCCGATTTCGGCTGGCATCAAGGGTGGCGTAGCCGGGGCAGTAGCGATGGCGGTGCTGGCCTGCGCTTACGGAGTGCTCAAAGCCGGAAGCATCTGGTATCCCATCAACCTCCTTGCCGCTACTGTCTACGCAGAATCGCTTAAGCTCGGACCCGCCCAACTGAATTCGTTTCACGCGGACAGTTTCGCGATCGCTCTGGTTCTGCACGGCATCGGATCCATCTTCGTGGGACTGCTCTATGGAGCGATGCTTCCCATGTTCGCGCGGCGTCCGATCGTACTCGGAGGTCTGATTGCCCCCGTACTGTGGTCGGGGTTGCTTTACTCGATCATGCAGCTCCTCAATCCTTTGCTTGCGAGCGACATCAACTGGTTCTGGTTTATCGCGTCGCAAATCGCTTTCGGAGTTGTAGCAGGTCTCGTCGTCATGCGGCAGCAGCGTGTCTCGACTCGCGAGAATCTGCCGTTCGTCGTGCGCGCGGGAATTGAAGCTCCGGGAACAGTTCCGCTGCGGGAAAGCGAGGAAAAGCAGCCGTGAAAGCATTCCAGCATCTTTGTATGTTTGCGGTCCTCGCTGCGATTTTCATCGCCGGATGCGGCGCGCCGCCCGGCCAACCGCGGAGCGGTTCCGAAGTTTTGGCACCGAACGAAGTCTTGGAGTTTGGCCCTCTCTTCGCGGAAAACTGCGCGGCCTGTCACGGTGCGGAAGGAAGGGGAGGGGCTGCGATCGCGCTGGCCAATCCCGTTTATCTGGCTATCGCGGATGATGCGTCCATCCGCAAAGTTATCGCGCAAGGCGTTCCCGGCACCGCGATGCCGGCTTTCGCCCAAAGCGCCGGCGGAATGTTGACGGACGCGCAGATCGATGTAATCGCCAAGGAAATTCGTTCGCGTTGGAGTCGACGGGGAATCCTCGACGCGGCCTCAGCTCCTTCTTATGCGCCTAAATTAACTGGAGACGCGCAAAGTGGCGAAGCCGCATACAAAACTTTTTGCGAATCGTGCCACGGCCCCGCCGGTCGCGGCGGGCAAAAGGCAAGCGCCATTACGAATGATTCGTTTCTCGCTCTGGTTAGCGACCAAGGCCTGCGTACGATTGTGATCGCTGGGCGTCCAGAACTGGGAGCGCCGGACTGGAGAGGAAATGTGCCTGGGAAACCTATGTCCGACCAGGAAGTCGCCGACGTAGTTGCCTGGCTTGCCTCCCAACGCGCACAAAACCCTGGGCGTCCTTATTCCGCTTCGAGCTACAGCCAGCACTAGGAGTCTGACCATGCCAAACGAAAACACAATTTCCCGGCGAGGATTGTTCATGAAGTTAGGGATTCTGTTCAATGGACTCGTCGCGACCGCTCTTGCCGTGCCGATCGTGCGCTTTCTCCTTTCCTCGGTCACGCGGGGACGCGCAAGTGCCTACCTTTCCTGGGTTCCTCTCGGCCACATCAGCGAGTTCCCAGAAGGCGAGACGCGCCTCGCTACGTTTCGAAATCCCTACGTGATGCCGACCGACGGCAAGACTGTGGAAACAGCGTGCTGGGTGCGGCGCGTCGAAGGAGAGCAGTTCCAGGTTTTTGCCATCAATTGCGCGCACCTGGGCTGCCCCGTGCGTTGGTTTCCGCAATCCGGCTTGTTCATGTGCCCCTGCCACGGCGGAGCGTACTATCGCGACGGTTCGCGCGCTTCGGGCCCTCCGGAACGCGGGCTGTTCGAGTATCCGTACAAGGTGCAGGACGGCATGGTTACGATTCAAGCTGGCGAATTGCCGACTCCGGGATCCCCAACCGCCTCTCTTTTCGGGAACAAGGCGCCGTGCAGTGCACGGAACGAGTTGGTTTCCATCGAGAGCAAGCTGTCCGCCTCCAGCGAAACGAATGCTTTGCTCAGAAAGACAAAGACATGAGCGTGATCGGACAAATCGGGCAATGGTTTGACCGCCGGCTGCAACTCGCTGCTCCCATTCGCGAAGTTGCCGAGCATCCCGTGCCGCGCAACACGGCGAGCTGGTTCTATGTGTTCGGCAGCGCTGCGCTCACAGTATTCCTCCTCCAACTCATGACGGGAATTCTGCTGGCCCTCATCTACGTTCCGTCGGCAGGCGAGGCATGGAGCAGCCTGCAAGCTTTGAATCACGATGTAACTCTCGGCTGGTTCATCCGCGCTTTGCACGGATGGGGCTCGAATTTCATGGTGGCAATTGTTCTTATCCACATGGTCCAGGTGTTTCTGTTCGGGGCCCATAAATTTCCGCGTGAACTCACCTGGATTATTGGCGTGTTTCTCTTGCTGATGACGCTCGGCATGGCCTTCAGCGGACAAGTGCTTCGCTTCGATCAGGACGCGTATTGGGGATTGGGAATTGGCGCCTCGATCGCGAGTCGCGTCCCCATCGCCGGTCCCGCAATTGTGAAGCTGATGCTCGGCGGACCGATTATTGCCGGTGCCACGCTTTCACGATTCTTTGCGCTGCACGTCTTTGTAATTCCGGGAATGTTGATCGGCTTCGTGGCCCTTCATCTCTTGATGGTCATAAAGCTTGGAATCAACGAATGGCCGATGCCGGGACGTCTCGTCAAAAAAACGACCTACGTCACCGAGTATCACGAATTAACAAAAAAGAATGGCGCGCCGTTCGTTCCTTACGCGGTCTGGAAAGACCTGTTCTTTGCCGCTTTCATCCTCTTGGCAGTGGCCGCATGCGCTCTGTACTTCGGTCCGTTTGGTCCTACCGGCCGCCCGGACCCGACCATAATCCAGACGGCGCCGAAACCAGACTACTTCTTTTTGTGGCTGTACGGTTTGCTGTCGTACTTGCCGCCTTCCATGGAGACGCCAGCTCTCCTCATTGGCCCAGTAGTCGCTATCGCGTTTCTTGTTTTGCTGCCATTTCTTTCTGGAGAAGGGGAGAAAAGTTGGCGCCGGCGGCCGATCGCTGTTTTGACGGTTCTGCTGATCGCCATAATCCTGGGAACACTCACCCACCTCGCTGGGTATACGCCGTGGAGTCCGCACATGAATGCGTGGAGCGGCGACCCCGTGCCCGAGCAATTCCTGCATGGCGGTACGGCACTAGAGCGACAAGGCGCGCTGGTCTTTCAGGTGAAGCAGTGCCGCAACTGTCATTCGCTTGGTGAGAGTGGCGGGCAGAGAGGTCCGGCTCTGGACAGCGTCGCCGTGCGACTGACGCAGGATCAACTGATCCGGCAGGTAATCCAGGGGGGCGGCAATATGCCGGCTTACGGAAAGAATTTGAGTCCAGCGGAAACCACCGCGGTTGTCGCCTTTCTTGAA
>Ga0137404_10000930_pt1 | contig 19270 bp, 17 predicted proteins | sample CZOMad2_1_16fung_FD_108285 | JGI IMG/M metagenome (GOLD analysis project Ga0137404, IMG submission 108285) | Vadose zone soil fungal communities from Angelo Coast Range Reserve, California, USA - CZOMad2_1_16fungal (Illumina Assembly) | ecosystem: Environmental > Terrestrial > Soil > Vadose...
ACGAGGACTACGAGGTGGTCGGCGTGCTGGATCGGATGCTCACCGCGCCGGACCGCTTCGTCATGGTCTCGATCGCCGACGCCCGCGCGCAGTGGGTCGCCAAGGACCGCTTGCTGCGGACCGTGCTGGCCTCTGGCGGCATGGCGCTCACCGCGTCCGATCTGAACACGGGGGCCGCGGTCGGCTGGCGCGACGGCGACGATCCCGACGCGGTGGCGCTTCGGATCAAGGAGCGGGTGCCCGGCGTCAACGTCCAGCTCCCCAGCGAGTTGAGCCGCCTCTTGCGCTCGTCGACCGCGTTCTTCTCGGCGCTGCTCGTGGGCATCGGCGCGCTGGCCTTCGTCATCGGCGGCCTGTCGCTGGCGAACACGATGGCCGCCGCCGTCTTCGAGCGCATCCGTGATTTCGGGGTCAAGCGGGCGCTCGGCGCCACCGATCTGCAGCTCGGCCGCGAAGTGCTGGCGGAGTCGCTCGCGGTGACGATGGTGGGTGGCCTCGGTGGCATCGCGCTGGCGCGCGCGCTCGGCTGGTTCATCGATCGCTACCTGGCGCAGGCCCAGCAGCTCTTTCATTTCTCGCCGCGTCTCCTCGGCGGCGCCCTCGTGTTCTCGATCCTGCTCGGCGCGGCGGCGGCCATCTACGCGACGACGCGCGTCGTCTCCCTCTCGCCGGCCGAGGCGATCCGCCGGGGCGCTTGATGCTGCGCGCCGCCGGTCTCGTGAAGTCGTATCGGGCCCCGTCGGGAGCGGCGATCCGCGTGCTGGCGGGTGTCGACCTCACGGTGAAGAGCGGCGAGATCGTCGTGGTCACCGGGCCGTCGGGCTCGGGCAAGAGCACCTTGCTGAACGTGCTCGGGCTACTGGAGGACTCCGACGGCGGCGAGATCTGGTTCGAGGACGCCCGCGTGAGCGGGCTCACGCGCGCGGGCAAGAGCCAGGCGCGGGGCCGGTACGTGGGCTTTCTGTTCCAGTCGTTCCTGCTGCTGCCGTCCCTCACGGCACTGGAGAACGTGCTGCTGGCCGCCCGCTACGTGAGGCGCGCGAGCGCCGCCACGACCCGCAGCCGGGCGGTCGAGCTCATGCAGGAGGTCGGGGTGGCGGACCGGATGGACCACTTTCCCGCGCAGCTCTCGGGCGGCGAACAGCAGCGCGTGGCCTTCTGCCGCGCCGTCCTGAACGAGCCTCCGCTGTTGCTCGCCGACGAGCCGACCGGCAATCTGGACGACGCCAACGGCGCCGTGATCCTCGATGCCCTCCGCGGCCGGGCGCGCGCTGGCGCCGCGGTCGTGGTCGTGAGTCACCGACCGGAGGCCGCGGTGGGTGCCAGCGCCGTGTATCGGCTACGCCGCGGCGTGCTCGAAACACCGTAACCGTCTCAGCGGGAGGACCCTCGATGACACGAATACTCGGCGCCATCGCACTGCTATCCTGGCTCGCGGTGCCGGCGATAGCCGGCGAGCCCGTCTCGCAAACCTTCGCGGCGCCGCCCGAGAAGGTCTGGAGCGTCACCCAATCGGTGCTGAAGCAGCAGGGCTGGGAGATCGAGAAGCAAGATCAATCGAACGGCTGGATCAACACCGAGTCGCGCTCGGTCAACGGCGAGGACTACGGAGTCTACGCCAAGGGGGCCCGCCATCGGCTGGCGATCCGCCTGAAGGCGGCGGGAGCGAACCGAACGACGGTCACCGTGGAGCGTACCTTGTTCAATCGCGAGCGAATTCTGTGGATCGACAAAGACGAGCCCCTGTCCACGACCGATCAGTCGGTCGAAAAGAGCGTGCTGGCGGCGATCGGAGCCGCGCTCTGATGCTGAAGACCCTGGGGCTCGTGGTGATCGCGACGGTGCTCAGCGGCGCCGGCCACGTCCTCTTGTCCAAGGCGATGCGCGCGGTCGGCGACCTGACCGAGGCGCCGGCCGCCCACATCGGCGCGATGGTCCTGCGCGCGGTCTCGAACCCGTGGCTGCTGGGTGGCCTGATCTTGCAGACCGCGTTCTTCATCATGTACCTGACGCTCCTCTCGCGCGCGCAGGTGAGCCAGCTCTTGCCGATGACCGCGCTCGATTACGTCGTCGTGGCGCTCCTGGCCAGGATCGTGCTCGCCGACACGGTGACGCCGACGCGCCGGGCGGGGATCGCGCTGATCATCGTCGGCGTCTTCCTGGTCTCACGCACCTGAAGTCGGCCGGTCTCGCGGCCCTTCTCGCGGCCGCGCTCGCGATGGTGGTGGCGGCGCCGCTTCTCTTCTCGGGCCTGGGCCGAGCCCCCTTCGACGATCCGGGCGAGGGGATGCACGCCGAGATCGCGCGGGAGCTGGCGGTGTCGCGCGACCCGCTCGCGCTGACGTTGAACGGGGTCCGCTACGTGGACAAGCCGCCGCTCCTCTACGTGCTGATCGCGGCCGTCTCCGCGGTCGCGGGACCGAGCGAGGCGGCGGCCCGCGCCGTGTCCGCGGGCGCGGCACTCGCCGCGGTGGGCGCCACCGCGTGGCTCGGCGCGCACCTGCTCGGCCCCCGCGGCGGCCTCGTCGCCGGCGTGGCGCTTCTGACCGGCATCGGATTTTTCGCCTACGGCCGCTACGTGCGCCCGGAGACTCTGTTCGTGGCCGCGCTCGCCGGCGGCTTCGCGCTCTGTCTGGTCGGGATCCGGGACACAAGGCGCGGGCTCTGCGCGGCCGGTCTAGCCCTCTTCGGCTGCGCCGCACTGGCGAAGGATCCGCTCGGCGCGCTCTTGCCCCCGCTGGCGATCGGCGTGGCCCTCGCCCTGGCCGGGCGCGCCCGCCCGCTCTCCGCGTGGCTTCCGTGGCCGGGCGTCGCCGCGTGCGTGATCATCGGGTTCGGCTGGTGGGTCGGCGCCGAGCTGCGCACGCCGGGCTTCGGCTGGTACACGACGGTCGACAACCACGTGCTGAACGTCGCGCGCGCGCGCCACTTCGCCGACGAGGACGTTCCGCTGACGGCGCTCGAGTTCCTCGCGGTCGCGATCGGGAGCACGCTGCCCTGGGTTCTCGCTGCCGGCGTCGCGATCTGGTCGCTCGCGCGCCGGCGGGCGTGGCGCGACGCGAACGAGATCGGCTGGGTGGCCCTGGCGATCTGGGTCCTCGGCGTCTTCGGGATCACCGCGCTCTCGCCGTTTCGGCTTCCGCACTACGGGCTGCCGGCGTCGTTCGCGGTGGCGCTTCTGGCCGCGCGCGGCTGGGAGCTTCACGGCGGGCGGCGCCTGCTCGCGGCTCACCTGGTGTTCTTCGCGGTGGCCGCTTTGGCGTGCGCCGCGATCTGGGTCGGTGGGGGCGCGCGCGTGCTCGAGAGCGTGATGGACGTGACCGACGTCGCCACGATGAAGAGCGCCGTGGCGGGGCTGCCCCCGCCGGTGCCGCCCTGGGAGGAGTTCCGCCCGGTCTTCTTGAGCGCCGCCGTCACGTTCGGGCTGTGTGCGCTCGCGATCGCGGCCGTGATCACATGGGTCCGGTCGCCCGAGCGCCGGCGGAGCTTCGGCGTCCTCGTCGTCGCCGCGACGATGCTCGCCACGATGCCGGGGGTGGCGCGCTCCCTCGGGGTCGTCACGAGTAACCGAGCGGTGAGGGAGCTCGCGCAAGGCGTGGCGCGTGAGGCCGGCCCCGACGACCTCCTGGCCCACGAGGGGCCGATCGAGAACTCCGGCGCGCTCGAATGGTACTCGGGGCGCAGGCCCGTGATCGTCGACGGGCAGCGCAGCGTCCTTGGATTCGGCGCCGAGCGACCCGAGTCGCGCGACCTGTTCTGGGACGCCGACCGGCTGCGGGAAGCCTGGACGAGCGGCCGGCGCGTGTGGGTGGTGAGCGTGCGGAGCCCCGGACGCAGCCTGGTCGCCGGGCTGCCCGGCGCCCGGCTGCTCGGCGTGAGCGGCGGACGTGCCCTCTGGGTGAATGGGATAAGATAGGCGCGAATGGTCGCCCACCTGAAGACGCTGTTCCTGCATCCACCATCGTTCCAGGGCTTCGACGGCGGCGCCGGCGCGCGCTATCAGGCCCGTCGCGAGATCCGCTCGTTCTGGTATCCGACCTGGCTCGCGCAGACCGCGGCGCTCGTGCCCGATAGCCGGCTCGTCGACGCGCCGCCCGCGGGCCTCACGCTCGACGACGTGGCACCGCTCGCGCGCGACTACGAGCTGGCCGTGCTCCACACGAGCGCCGCCTCGTTCGCGCACGACGTCGGCGTCGCCGAAGCGCTCAAGCGCGAGAATAGATATTTACGAATCGGCTTCGTGGGCGCCCACGTGGCCGTCGAGCGCGAGCGCGCGCTCGGCGCGTCGCCCGCGATCGAGTTCGTCGCCGGCAACGAGTTCGACTTCACGATCGAGGAGATCGCGCAGGGGCGGCCGCTTCCGTCGGTGGCGGGGCTCAGCTACCGCGTGAACGGCCACTTCGAGCGAACGCCGGAGCGCGCGCCGCTCGAGAACATGGACGCGCTGCCCTTCGTCGTCGACGTCTATCACCGCGACCTCGTGATCGAGCAGTACTTCATCGGCTACCTCTTGCACCCGTACGTGTCGCTCTACACGGGCCGCGGCTGCCGATCGAAGTGCACCTTCTGCCTCTGGCCGCAGACCGTGGGCGGTCACCGCTATCGCACGCGCTCGGTCGAGCACGTCGTGGCCGAGATCGCGCAGGCCACGCGGCACTTTCCCAAGGTGAAGGAGTACTTCTTCGACGACGACACCTTCACCGACGACCTGCCGCGCGCCGAGGCGATCGCCCGCGGGCTCGGGCGCCTGGGCGTCACCTGGTCCTGCAACGCCAAGGCGAACGTGCCGCTGTCGACTCTCCGGGTGCTGCGCGACAACGGGCTCCGGCTCCTGCTGGTCGGCTACGAGTCGGGTAGCCAGGAGATCCTCAACCGGGTGAAGAAGGGCATCCGGATCGACATCGCCCGCGAATTCGCGCGCAACGCCCGGGCGCTCGGGATCAAGATCCACGGCACGTTCATCATGGGGCTGCCGGGCGAGACACGCGAGACGATCGAGGAAACGATTCGCTTCGCGCGCGATATCGACCCCGATTCGCTCCAGGTCTCGCTCGCGGCGCCCTATCCCGGGACCGCGCTCTACCGCGAGGCGCTCGAGCGCGGCTGGCTCGAGAAGACCGAGCTCGTGGACGCGGGCGGCACGCAGACGAGCGTGCTCGGCTATCCGCACCTCTCGCGCGAGGAGATCTTCGCGTCGGTCGAGCGCTTCTACCGCCGCTTCTACTTCCGTCCGCGGAAGCTCTTCGGCTTCCTCAAGGAGATGGCGCGGGACACCGCGGTCTGCAAGCGGCGCCTGGCCGAGGGACGCGAGTTCCTGAAGTTTCTCTCCCGCCGGCACTCGTCCGCGTAGCGGACGCGCTCAGCCTCGTCGTCCGCGATCGTCGGTCGTCTCGAGCAGCGCGCCCACCGTCGTGAGCTCATAGCCCAGCTCGCGCAGCCCCGCGATCATCCGCGGGAGCGCCGCGAGCAAACGCTCAGGCGCGTCGCGGACTCCCTCGGCGTCGTGCAGATCCACGATGGCACCCGGGTGGGCCCGGCGCATGACGTGCTCCACCTGCTGCGAGGCCGGCACCGCGCGCAAGCCCTCGGGTTGGATCGACCAGAACACGCACCGCTGGCCGTGACGCCGGAGCGCGCCGAACATCGCCGCGTTCACCATGCCCCAGGGCGGGCGGAAGTGGCGGACCGGCCGGCCGACCGCGTCGGAGAGGACGCGATGGGCGCGGCCGACCTCGTCCTCGGTGCGGCGCGGCCCGCAGAGCCAGAGACTCCGGTGCGACCAGCCGTGGCTGCCGATCTCGTGACCCGCCGCCACGATGCGCCGGAGCGTTTCGGGCGCTCGCACCGCGCGCTCACCGACCAGGAAGAAGGAAGCGCGCACGCCCTCGTGGTCCAGCAACGCGAGAGTCCGCTCGGTCCAGGCGGCGTCGGGACCGTCGTCGAACGTAAGCGCGATCCGGCGGTGCGTCGCGGGGCCGCGCCACACGCAGCCCTGAGTGAGCAGGTGAGCGCCCCACGCGTACGCGACCCAGGCCGCGGCGGCGCCGAGCGCCAGCCGCGTGACGATCATCGCGCCCGCACGCCGCGGTCGAAGACGGCGCTGACGATCCGGCGGGTCGCGTCCGGCCGGCGGAGCCGCCGCATCCGCGCGCGCAGGTGCTCGAGCAGCTCCGGCTCGTCGAGCGCTCGCTCGAGGAGTGGAGCGAGCTCCGAGTGGCGGCGGGCCACGAGGGCGATGCCGGCTCGCGCGGCGAACCGCTCGTTGCGGCGCTCCTGCCCCGGCAGCGAGCCGTAGAGAAGCAGCGGAGCCTCGGCCGCCATCGCCTCGGCGAGCGTCATCCCGCCGGCCTTGGTCACCAGAACGTCGGCCGCCGCCATCAAGCGCCGGACGTCTCCGACATAGCCGAGCGTGCGGATCGTCGTGCCCTCGGTCAGCCGGGCCAGCGTGGCTTTCAGGCGCGGGTCGTGTCCGGCGACGACCATGCCCTGGAGCGGCCGGCGCATCGCCGCCAGGGCGCGGGCGACGTCGGGCAGGCGCCCGAGCTCACCCTGAGAGCCCGCCATCGCGAGCACGACCGGTGCGCGCGTCGAGAGCCCCAGGGCTTCGCGCGCGGCGGCCGGCGTGACGGGCTGCGCGAACTCCGGACGCACGGGCACGCCGGTGACCAGGATGCGCTCGGCGGGGATGCCGCGCGCGATCAGCTCGTGGCGTACCTCGGGGTCGGCGACGCAGTAGCGATCGATGTGGCGCGCGATCCACTGGCTGTGCGCGACGAAGTCCGTGACGACCGTGGTGTGCGGCGGTACGCGCGCGCCGAGCTTCGCGAGCGACGAGATCGCGACCGCGGGCGTCGCATGGACCGTGACGACCAGGTCCGGCGCCAGGCGCTCGAGCAGCGCGCCCAGACGGCGGGTGCCCAGACGCGTCACCCCGAGGGTCAGGACGGAGTCGCTCGCCATCCAGTCGCCGAGCGAATATCCGAGTCCCCAGAGGAACGGCGCCCGTCGCAGGAGCGCGTGATAGAGCGCGCGACTCGAGCGGTCGAAGAGCGGATGGACCATCTCGCGAAAATGGTCCACGACCGTAACCTGAGCCTTCTCACGCTCGAAGGCGGCGGCGAGACACCGGGCGGCGACGTTGTGGCCTGAGCCGTAGCTGGCGGTGACGATCAGAACGCGGGTCATCGACGGCCCTATCCTACCTTGTCTCGCGCGCGCGGGCTGGTTAGACTGCGTGCGGTTCCATGGAAACCTCGGCGCTGACCGAAGGCGCGCGGCCGCAGTGGTACGCCCACCGCTACAACCGCGCCGAGCTCTACCGTCTGGCCGCGGCGATGGGCTGGCTACCCCGTCGCGTGCGTCTGAGCCTGGCCAGGCGTGTCGGGCGGTTCGCCCAATCGTTGCTGCCGGCCGAGCGCGCCGCGACGCGCAAGACGCTCAAGGTGATGACCGGCGCGACGGGCCGGCGGCTCGACGAGCTGACCGCGGAAGTCTTCGGCGAGTTCGCGATGTGCTTCAGCGACTTGATCACGGCCAGCCGGCGGCCGGCGCGCATCGGCTCGTACCTCGGCGTCATTCGCGGACGCGAGCTCCTGCAGGGAGTCGACGGCGCGCTGATCTCGCTCACGGCCCACGTCGGCAACTGGGAGCTGGCCGGCCGCGTGCTGGCGCAGCACTCCGAGCGCACCACCCACGTGGTGGTGGCCGTCGAAGAGGCGCGCGCGCTCGAGCGATGGCTGCGACGTGACGGCAGCGGCCTTCGCTTCGTGCCCCGGTCGCATCCGACGGTCTCTCTGACCCTGATGGCGGCCCTCCGGCGCGGCGACGCGGTCGCGCTGCAGGGAGATCGGGCGCTGGGCAATCGGGGCGACGTGCTCGTGCCGTTCTTCGGGCGCCCGGCGCCCTTCCCGGTCGGCCCGTTCCACCTCGCGCGCGCCGCGGGTGTCCCGGTCGTTCCCGCGTTCTGCACGCTCGACGTCGATGGCCGGTACGTGCTCCGGGTGCTCCCGCCGGTGACGATCACGCGCGGAGGCGAGGAGGAGGCTCTCGCCGCCTGGGTGAGCACGCTCGAGGGCATCGTGGCCGAGAAGCCGACGCAGTGGTTCAACTTCTTCGACGTGTGGAACCCCTTCGGCCTGTGAGCGAGGTCGTCGAGCTCGCCGAAGCCGAGAGAAGGTCGCGCGAGCTGGCCGCGATCCTTCCGGCCCGGATCAGCCCTCCGTTCACGGGCACGTTCATTCGCTCGGCCACTCTCTACGACGAATACGTCCTGCGGCTCACGCTCGGGATCTTCCGCACGACCGGGCTGGCGAAGGCGGCCCAGACGCCCAGCACCATCGACGAGCTCATCCACCGGGCGGGCTTCGAGCCCGGGCGCGCGCGCGTGCCCGTCGACTGGATGCTGCGCCGGCTCAGCCATCGCGGCATCGTCGAGCAGATCGAATCGGAAGGTGGGCCTCGCTTCAGGCTGCGCGGCGAGCTGCCCGAGCTCGATCCGGTGGAAATCCTCGACGCGCAACGTCAACAGGATGGCTCGTGGCAGCCGTCGTACGTCCTGGCCCAGACGGTCGCCCAGGACTATCCGGTGTTCCTGCGCGGCGAGCGCACCGGCGAGGAGATCCTCTTCTCGCCGAGTCGGCTCCGTCTCTGGGTGAACTTCTTCTCGAACGACAACGGGCTCTACGTCGTGAACAACCTCGTGGGCGCCGCCGCGGTGGTCGAGCTGCTGCCGCCCGCTCCGGTCGCGATCATGGAGCTCGGCGGAGGGCTCGGCAGCGGCGCGGCCGCGCTGCTCGACGAGCTCAAGCGTTCCGGACGATGGGGAGACGTTCGCGAGTACCGCTTCACCGAGCTCGTGCCGTTCTTCCTGAGGCGGGGCCAGCAGGCGCTGGAAGCGCGCTTCCCGGACAGCTCGTTCCTGAAGTTCGGGCCGCTGGACATGAACCGACGCTTCGCGGAGCAAGGCGTCGCGCCCGGGAGCGTCTCGCTGGTCTACGCGGTCAACACGCTCCATGTCGCGCGCGATCTCGACTTCACGCTACGCGAGATCTTCACCGCGCTCGCTCCCGGCGGCCGCCTGGTGGTCTCCGAGTGCATCCGCACGGCGCCGGCTCAGGCGATCTACATCGAGTTCATCTTCAATCTGATGGAGACGTTCCGGTCACCGGTGCTGCACCCGGAGTACCGACCGAACGGCGGCTTCCTCGCGCCCGAGGAATGGCAGGGCGCGATGGAAGCCGCCGGATTCGTCGACGTCCGGATGCTACCGGACATCCCGAGCTTGCGAGCCCGCTTCCCGCACTTCCAGGTCGGCGCCGTCGGCGCCACCCGCCCCGCTATTCAAACTTAATGATCCACTTCAGCTTCGGATACTCCGGCGGCTTGCCGTCGAGGTCGACGATGCGGATCGACTTGTCCGGGCCCTCGAGCTGCAGATTGCCGCCGCTGTAGGACTGGTACTTGCCCCACGTCTTCGGGATCGTGGCTTCCCGGGCGGCCATGCTCTGCGCCTGCGCGGGCGACACCTTCAGCACCTGGGGCCAGCTCGTCGAGGGGAAGTAGGGACGAGCGGCGATCACGACGAGCGCGACCGCGATGACGGTCAGGACAGCCTTCGTGTAGCGATCGATGGTCATCGTTGTCCTCCTGACTCCGCATGGTACTGCGGCGCGGCTCCGCGCCACATCGATTTCCGCGACTACTTGAACGCGGGCATGACCTTCTGCGTGAGAATGGCGAGGCTCTCCTTCACGCGCTCGGCCGGAATGAGCCCGCCGGCGTCGAGCTCGGCCACGATCCCGTCGAGGCTCAGCTCTTCTCGAAGCTTCGTCAACCGGTCGATCAGGCCGGCGGCGCTGCCGAACGCGACCCGCTCGGCCAGGATCTGCTCGTACGAGAGCGCGGCCAGCCGTTCGACGCGGGCCTGGAGGCGCTCGGCGGGACCGGCGCCCGTGCGCCCGACGGCCGCTTGCTGCAAATCGGCCTGGCGGCTGAAATAGAACGTCGCGCTCTCGAACGGCTCTTCCAGCGCGGCTTTCTCCGTGTCCGCGGCGTAGACGGGGATGCGCAGGTAGACGTTGCCCTCGCCGGCGTGCCCGGCGTCACGCCAGGCCTTGCGGTAAGCCAGGATGTGGTGGCGCAGGGTCGAGATATCCATGCCGCGCAGCCCGGCGAAGATGGGCAGACCCATTTGACCGACTCGAGGGAACGTCTCCTCCGTCGTGGCGGCCATGCGAAGCGGCGGATGGGGGAGCTGATACGGCCGGGGCGCGACCGTCGCGTTCTCGAAGCTCCAGTACTGACCCTTGTGGCTGAAGGGCTCGCCCTTCCAGGCCTCGAGGATGATCTCGAGCGCCTCGAGAAAGCGCGCCTGGCTCTCGGCATAGGGAATCCCGTAGACGTCGTACACGCGCGGAAACCCGCTGCGCCCGATCCCGAAATCGAAGCGCCCCGCGCTGATCTGATCGACCGTCGCGGCTTCTTCGGCGATGCGTAGCGGGTTGTTCAGCGGAAGGACCTGGACGGCCATGCCGATCCGCAAGCGCTTCGTACGCGTCGCGATCGAGCTCGCCACCACGATCGGCGCCGAGAGCACCGAGCGGGCGGGCGTGAAGTGCATCTCGCCTAGCCAGACGCCGTCGAGCCCCCAGGCCTCGGCGGCGTCGACGACGTCGAACCCTTCGCGGAACGCCGTCGCCTGGTCGCCGCCACGACGGATCTCGAACTCCATGAAGATTCCGAAGTCCATGGGCTTTCGCGTGTCCGCTACTGGCTCTTGATCTTCATGTCCTCGTAGGACGGCCACACCGTCATCGGCACGAGGTTGATCGTGTGGTCGGCCATCTTCGGGCCGATCCCCATCAGGGCCCGGAGATCCATGATCGGCGCGAACATGACCCGATCGATCGTCATCTGCTGGATGCGATGCAGCAAGGCCTCGCGCTTCTTCACGTCGCGCTCGCCCGCTTGCTGCTGGACGAGATCGTCGATCTCGGGGTAGCCGCCGTAAGCGTAGGCGCCCTTCGAGCTGATGAACTCGGTCACGCGGCTGGCGGCGTTGCCGGAGTTTCCGACCGCGGTCATGAAGAGCCCGTGCAGCTTCTTCTCGCGCCACGCGGCGTAGAAGGCCGCGCGCTCCATCGGCCGCATCCTCACTTTGAGGCCGACCGCGTTCAGATAGTTCACCGACGCCTCGGCCACCGTCGGGAACCCGGGGATCGGCACGAACTCGCCGGCGTCGAAGCCGTTGGGGTAGCCGGCTTCGGCGATGAGCTGCTTGGCCTTCTGCGGATCGTAGGGCGGGGGCTCCACCTGGAGCGCGAAGTCCATCACGCGCGGCACGATGACGCCGGCCGGCGGACAGAAGCCGAGACACGCGGCCTCGTTCGTGGTCTTTCGATCGAGCGAGAGATTGACCGCCTGCCGCAGGCGCTTGTCGTGCCACGGCGACTTCGCATCCCATTGATCCGCGAACTCGATCCAGAAGATCGACGCGTGACGCGACGCCACCAGCTGAAGCCGCGGATCCCGCTTCACCTCGATGCCTTCAGGCCCATCGAGCGCCACCGCGATGTCGGCCTCGCCGGTCTTCAGCATCGCCAGGCGCGTGGTGCCCTCGGGCACGCTCTTCAGGACCAGCCGCTTGACGTTGGGCACGCGCCGCCAGTAGCCGGTGTAGGCCTCCAGCACGACGTCGACTCCCGGCGTGTGGCTCACGAACTTGTAGGGCCCGGCGCCGATCGGGTGTTTCCGGAATCCGTCGTCGCCGACCTGGGTGAGGTACTTCTTGGGGACGACGATCCCGGCGCCGGTGGCGGTGGTCCCGTAGAAGGTCATGAAGTCCGGCCAGGGCGAATTGAGGCGGAAGCGGATGGTCAGCGGATCGACGATCTCCACCTGCCGCACGCGGGTCTGATACTCCTTGGCGCCGGCGCCCTTGTATCGCTCGAAGCTGAACTTCACGTCCTCGGTGGTGAGGGGGTCGCCGTTGTGGAACTTGAGCCCGCGGCGCAGCTTGAACTCGTAGGTGAGCCCGTCCGGGCTCTCCGTCCACGACTCGGCCAGGCTCGCGCCCATCTTCTGGTTCGGCAGCGGGCGCGCCAGCGCGTCGTGGATCGCGTAGAGGGTGCCAAAGGGCGTGATCTGGGGCGGGGCGGTGGACGGATCGAACCAGGTGGGCGCGATCGTGACGTGCCAGGCGACGATGACCTCGCCGGTCGGCGCGGCCTGACCGGCCGCCTCTTTTATCGAGCCGAATATGACGACGACAGCCGCTAGCAACAAGGCGATGCGGCGATGGAAAGACCGCATGTTCAACCCTCCGTGAAGGGATTGTTCTCAACCTGCTCGGGATGCCGCCGAGGATAACATCGTTCCTTGACTTCCCTCGGTGGCTATGGGACGTTCGCCGCACTCGAGGCCGCTGTTTTCCCTTCGTCTCATGTCCGGACAGGGAGGAGAACCTCGATGCCCGCCACCGCCCCTCGCCAGACCACTCGCCGCGGCGTGAGTCGACGTGATTTCCTCAAGCGCGCAGTCGTGTCCAGCGCCGGGATGACCGCGTTGGCTGCCGGCGCCAGCCGGCGAAGGGCCTTCGCCGCCGCGTCGTATCCCGACTGGATATCGGCAAGCCCCAAGCCGCCGAGGCGGGGCGGGGTCCTCACCCGGGCCTCGGCCTGGGATCCTCCGGTGATCGACCCGCGGCTGACCCAATCCGTCGGGCTGTTCCAGTTCGCCGGGCTCACCAGCAATCGCCTCCTGCGCTATGCGTTCACGGACGAGGCGACCGGCTACAACGACCTGAGCCTCAAGGGAGACCTCGCCGAGTCCTGGCAGGGGAGCCCCGACCAGCGCGTGTGGACATTCAAGCTGCGCCGGGGCGTCAAGTGGCAGAACGTGCCGCCGCTCAATGGACGCGACCTGGTCGCCGCCGACGTCAAGTACTGTCTCGAGGCTTACGCGAAGGAGGGCGTGCAGGCGTTCACGTTCCAGGAAATCGAAGGCATGGAGACGCCCGATACGCATACGCTGCGCATCTACCTCAAGACGCCCAATGCGCTGTTCCCGCAGAACGTCGCCGAGCCCGTCGCCGTGATCTTCTCGCGTGAGATCCTCGAAGAGGACGGCGACCTCAAGAAACGCCTGATCGGCACCGGCCCCTTCATCCTCAAGGAGCACACCCGCAAGGTGCGCGTTGTGCTCCAGCGCAACCCCGACTACTTCGACAGAGGCCGCCCCTACGTCGACGAGTACGTCATCCTCTCGGCGCCGGACTCCGCGACCCGCACCGCGGCATTCCGCACTGGCCAGAGCGACTTCCTGCCGTTGCAGAGCCCGTCCGAGGTGGAGGCCGTCCGCAAGACGAATCCCGGCGCCGTCGTGCAGGCGCTCACGCCCTCGATAACGCCGTTCGGACTTGCGCTGGCCCAGGACAAGCCGCCGTTCAATGACGTGCGGGTCCGCCGCGCTCTCTCGATGGCGATCGACCGCCCCAAGCAGGTGGACACGGTGTACGAGGGCCACGGCATCGTCACCGCGGGCGTGCCGTGGATCTATTACCAGGACGCGAAGCCGACGGCGATGGACCTCGGCCCCTGGTGGCAATACCGTCCCGCCGACGCCAAAAAGCTGCTGGCCGAGGCCGGTCACCCCAACGGCTTCGAGACGACGCTGTTCTACTACGAGTACTTCCCGCAGATGACGTCCCAGGTCCAGCTCGTCCAGCAAGATCTGAAGAAGAACCTCAACATCAACGTCAAGATCAGCAAGCTCGACTACACGAGCTACTACGGGCGATACGTCGAGGGAAAGTGGGACGGGATGGCCTGGGGCTTCCAGTCCGGACACGCGGTAGGCCTCGACGAGCGGACCTACGTGTACATGCACTCGAATTCGACGAAGAACTTCTTCCGCGTCAACGATCCGGTGATCGACGAGCTGACCGTGAAGCTCCGGCAGGCGCCCGACCGGGCTGAGCAGCGCGCGACCGCCAAGAGGATCGTGGACCGGGAGTACGACCAGGTATTGCGGATGTGGATGCCCCACGGCTCCAACTTCGTTGTCTTTCAGCCGCACTTGCGAAACGTGGCCGGCGGCGTCCTTCGTGGCACCATCGGTTATGGCGCACCGACCATCGCGCGGCTCTGGATCGACAAGTAGCGGAGCGGCCGGCGGCTCCTCCCGCTCGTGATTCCGAGGCCGCTGATCTCTGATGGATTCCCTTGACTTCCCTCGGTGCGTATGGGAATTTCGGGCACTCGTGGCCGGTTCGCTTCGATATTTCTCCCAGGGAAGAAGGAGACCTTCGATGCCCGCCACCGATCCTCGTAACCGTGCTCGTCGTCGCGTGACGCGACGTGAGTTCCTCAAGCGCGCCGGGCTGACCGGCGCCGGTGCGGCCGCCCTGGCCGCCGGTATCCCGAGCCGACGCGCGGCCGCCCAACAGGCCGGCGCCTATCCGGAATGGATTCCGGCCAGCACCAAGCCGGCGAAGCGCGGCGGGCTGCTGACCCGCGCGTCCGCCTGGGACCCGCCGCTAATCGATCCGCGGCTCACACAGTCAGTCGGGCTCTATCAGTTCGCCGGGCTGACGAGTAACCGGCTCGTTCGCTACGCCTTCTCCGACGAAGCCAGCGGCCCCAACGATCTCGGCCTCAAGGGCGATCTCGCCGAGTCGTGGCAGAGCGATTCCGCCAATCGCGTGTGGACGTTCAAGCTCCGGCAAGGCGTCAAGTGGCAGAACGTGGCTCCGCTCAACGGCCGCGAGCTCACCGCGGCCGACGTCAAGTACTGCTTCGAGGCTTACGCGAAGGAGGGCGTTCAGACCTTCACGTTCCAGGAAATCGAAGGCATGGAGACGCCCGACAAGTCCACCCTGCGCATCCACCTCAAGAGCCCCAACACGCTCTTCCCGCAGAACCTCGCCGAGCCGATCGCGCTCGTCTTCTCGCGCGAGGTTCTGGAAGAGGACGGCGATCTCAAGAAGCGTTTGATCGGCACCGGGCCGTACATCTTGAAGGAGCACACCCGTAAGGTTCGCGTCGTGCTGCAGCGCAATCCGGACTACTTCGACAAGGGCCGCCCGTACGTCGACGAGTACGTCATCCTGTCCACGCCGGACGCCGCGACCCGCCTGGCCGCGTTTCGCACGGGTCAGAGCGATTTCATGTGGCTGGCGAGCCAGTCCGAGGTAGAGACGGTTCGCAGGACCAATCCCAACGCCGTCGTGCAGTCGTACCACAACACGCTGGCGCCGTTCGGGCTGGCGCTCGCCCAGGACAAGCCGCCCTACAACGACGTGCGGGTGCGGCGCGCGATCTCGATGGCCATCGACCGCCAGAAGCAGGTCGACACGGTCTTCGAAGGCCACGGGATCCCGGGCTGGGGCGTGCCCTACATCTACTACCAGGACAAGGCGCCGACCTTGAAGGAGCTCGGGCCCTGGGTCCAGTACCGCCCGGAGGAGGCGAAGAAGCTCATGGCCGAAGCCGGCCACGCCAAGGGCTTCGAGACGACCTTGTTCTACTACGAGTACTTTCCGCAGATGACGTCGCAGGTGCAGCTCGTGCAGCAAGAGCTCAAGAAGAACCTCAACATCGACATCAAGATCACAAAGCTCGACTACACGACCTACTACGGCCGCTACGTCGAGGGCAAGTGGGACGGAATGTCCTGGGGGTTCCAGTCGGGCCACGCGATCGGCCTCGACGAGCGGACCTACCACTACATGTACTCGAAGTCGACGAAGAACTTCTTCCGGGTCAACGATCCGGTCATCGACGAGCTGACGACGAAGCTGCGCCGGACCGCCGATCGCGGCGAGCAGCGGACGATCACCAAGAAGATCGTGGATCGGGAGTTCGACCAGGTGCTGCGGATGTGGATGCCGTACGACAACGGCTTCCTGGTCTTCCAGCCACACATGCGCAATGTGGCCGCCGGCGCGCTCCGCCGCACCGATGGCTACGGCTCGCCGACCCTGGCGCGGGCCTGGATCGACAAGTGACGGAGCGCTGAGGGGACCAGAGACCGGAATGGTGGTGCGCGCTGCAGGCCGTCGCGGGGCTGGGGCCCCGCCGGCCGAGGCGCGACTGTAAATTTAGAGAGGGCGCGACCGTCCCATGCAGAAGTACGTGATCCGGCGTCTGCTGCTCGCCGTGCCGGTTCTCCTGCTCTCCTCGCTGATCGTCTTCGGCCTGATGCGCGTCATGCCGGGCGACGCGCTGATCGCGCTGATGGGCGAGTCCGGCAACGTCGGCGAGAAGGAGCTCGCGAAGCTCCGAAAGGACCTCGGCCTCGACCGGCCCTACTACCAGCAGTATCTGCTCTGGTGCTGGCAGATGGTGAGTCTCCGTCCGGGCGACTCGATCTTCACGAACGAGCCGATCGCTGTGTCGCTCCGGAAGGCCATTCCCGTGACCCTCGAGCTCGCGGCGCTGGCGATGATCATCGGGCTCGTCATCGCCGTGCCAGTCGGTGTCCTGTCGGCGACCCGCCAGGACAAGCCCTCGGACTATGCGGGCAGGGTCGTCGCCGTGGCCGGCCTCTCCATTCCCGACTTCTGGCTCGCGACGCTCGTCATCACCTTCTCCGCGATCTGGGTCCACTGGATCCCGCCGATCGGCTACGTGAGCTTCTGGGACTCGCCGTGGCGCAACCTGCAGCAGTTCCTGTTGCCGGCGGCCGTGCTCGGCTACCGCCTCTCGGCGGCGACGATGCGGATGACCCGCTCGACCGTTCTCGAGACCTTGCGTGAGGATTACGTGCGGACGGCGTGGGCCAAGGGTCTCGCGGGCCGGATCGTCGTCTACAAGCACGCGCTGAAGAACGCGCTGATCCCGGTCGTCACGATCATCGGTGGTCAGCTCGGGACCCTGCTGGCCGGGACGTTCGTCGTCGAGCAGATCTTCGCGCTGCCGGGAATGGGCCGGCTCACGGTGGAGGCGATCCTCTACCGCGACTATCCGGTCGTGCAGACCAACGTGATGCTGGTCGCGGCGACCCTGGTCACCCTGAACCTGCTCGTCGATCTGACGTACGCGTGGCTCGATCCGCGGATCCGTTACCGGTGAGCTCCTCCTGATGGCGACGGTCCCGCTCCATGTGCCCCTGGATGATCCGGCGATCGCCGGTATAAACCGGGCTCAGGCGCTCTGGCGGACGATGAGGAAGAAGCCGCTCGGCGCATTCTCGGCGGCCCTCCTCGTCGTGATCGTCCTTATGGCGATTTTCGCCGACGTGCTGGCGCCCTACGATCCGCTGGCGACGCAGCCGGAGATCCGGCTGTCCGCGCCGAGCCGTGCGCACCCGTTCGGAACCGACGACATCGGCCGCGACGTCTTGAGCCGGATCATCTACGGCGCCCGCATCTCGCTCTGGGTCGGGTTGCTCGCCGTTGGCATCGGCACCGCCGCGGGCATGGTCATCGGCCTCCTCTGCGGCTACTGCGAGGGACGGCTGGACCTCATCGTCCAGCGTGTCATGGACGCGATCCAGGCGATCCCGGGGCTCGTGCTCGCGCTGGCGATCGTCTCGGTGCTCAAGCCGAACACGACCAACGCGATGCTGGCGATCGCCATGGTGATCATCCCCGGCAACTCGCGCATCGTCCGCGGCGCGGTGCTCTCCGCGAAGCAGAACCGGTATGTCGAGGCGGCGCAGGCCATGGGCTGTCGCCACCCGCGGATCATCCTGACCCACATCCTGCCCAACGTGACGGCGCCGATCCTCGTCATCGCCTCGATCTGGCTCGGCAACGCGATCCTGATCGAGGCGACCCTGTCGTTCCTCGGGGTCGGCACCCAGCCACCGACACCGTCGTGGGGCTTGATGCTGTCGAGCACCGGCCGCGCCTTCATGGAGCAGGCCCCGTGGCTCGCGGTCTTTCCCGGCCTGGCCATCAGCCTAGCCGTGTTGGGCTTCAACCTCTTCGGTGATACGCTTCGAGACGCGTGGGATCCGAAGCTCCGGCGGAGTGGCTAGGATAGAGGAGACGTCATGACCTACACCCTGATCTCCGGCGACAACCACATCGATCTGACCTACCTTCCGCCTGACCTCTGGTCATCGCAGGCGCCGGGGAAATGGAAGCTCCTCGTTCCGCGCGTGGAGGAGCTCGAGGACGGCTGCCACTGGTTCGTCGACGCGCAGGACCGGGGGATGTGGAACGGCGTGGGCCCGGGATTCCTGAAATACCAGCGGGGCATGTTCGGCCACATCGACGAGATGAAGGACCTCGGGTTCGAGTGGGACTACCGTCCGGGCGCGAAGCCGCGGCCGACCACACCCGAGCTCCGGCTGGCCGACCTGGACCGTGACGGGATCGATGCCGAGATCGTCTACGGCTGCCTGATGATCAACGATCTGATCGGCGACGCCGGGATCCGCGCCTGGGCGGACAAGATGTACAACGACTGGGCCGCCGACTTCGCCAAGCGCTCCGATCCCAAGCGGGTGTTCCCGCTGGCGATCATCCCCAACACCGATCCTGTCGAGGCCGCCGCCGAGGTGCGCCGCTGCGCGAAGCTCGGCCTCCGGGGCGGGGACCTCGCGTTCAAGCGCATGTCACCGCCGCTCTACCACGACGGCTGGTTCCCGCTCTGGGAAGCGGCCGCCGAGTGCAAGTTTCCGATCGCGTTTCACTCCACCGGGTTCAAAGCGCTGCGGGCTCCCGACACGCCGCAGATGGAGCAGCAGTATCTGACCCAGTGGCGTCTGGTGCGCTCGTCGCTCTTCCAGCTCGACACCATGGAAGTCCTCGTGTCGATCCTGGCGTCCGGGGCCTGCGAGAAGTACCCGGACTTCAACTTCGTGCTCGGCGAGTCGGGCGTGACCTGGCTGCCGTACGTGTTCGACCGGCTCGACACGGAGTATCAGGACCGGGCGCGGAGCCTCGGCTTCAGCCTGAAGCCCAGTGACTACTTCCGACGGCAGGGCTACGTGACCTACCAGCAAGACCAGTACCTCGAGCCGATCATTCCGCTCATCGGCGAGGACAACATCATCTGGGGCGCGGACTATCCGCATCCCGACTGCATCTGGCCCAACTCGCACAGCACGCTCGAGAAGAACCTGAGCGGGTTGTCCGAGCGCGTGCAGCGCAAGATCACGCGCGACAACGCCGCGAAGCTCTACAACATAAAGGATTCCTGATGACTTCGACCGCTCTCGACATCCCCTCGCTTCGGGGTAAGGTCTCCGAGGAAGAATGGACCGTGCGCGTCGATCTGGCCGCCTGCTACCGGCTGCTGGTGCGCTACGGCTGGGAGGACCT
>Ga0137404_10000936_pt1 | contig 19231 bp, 26 predicted proteins | sample CZOMad2_1_16fung_FD_108285 | JGI IMG/M metagenome (GOLD analysis project Ga0137404, IMG submission 108285) | Vadose zone soil fungal communities from Angelo Coast Range Reserve, California, USA - CZOMad2_1_16fungal (Illumina Assembly) | ecosystem: Environmental > Terrestrial > Soil > Vadose...
AGCGAGATAATCAGCCAGAGGCACACGGATATCACCGCCAATGCCTTCAGCAGCTGCCAGCTTCCCTGCAAGATCAGGAACCCAGCCAAGGATATTATCGCCAGCCTCGGGGATCTTATCGCCGTAAAGCGCCCGCACTGCTTCGGCGTCAATCCCAATTTCTCTATCACCCACAGCTTCATTAATGCGTGCAAATCGGCTGTAGTAATCTGCACTACGATCCCGGGTGGCGGACTTTGTAGATTCTGAGAGCATGTCCTTGAGGGCTTTTGCATCGCTCTTGGCCTGTTCTGCTTTGGCGGTGTCGATGAGTGGGTGGACGCCTGGAGGGAGTTCCCCTTTGGGAAAATGATCGGCGATTTGCAGGGCACTATGGAGATCCCTGAACGCTTTAGTAATACCCTGACCAACCTTCATAGGACCTTCAGCGCCACCACCTCCTGCTTTGACGCCAATGTCCCCACGCATTATGGACATCTCAGCCCAAGCCACCGTATCTCGGGCAAAGCTTTCCCCAAAGATCGCGGACATCCCGTCGAAGCCCATATGGAGTAGGCCAGCAGTTACACGGGACAGGCCCTCCATGCCGATTTCACCAAGGCCCACTACCTGCGAAGCAGCCCCAGCGGTAGCCGCTTGGAGCCGAGTGGTGTGCAAGGCCCAGTCGATGTCGTGCTGGGACACAAAGCCTTGGTAGAATCTCCGCGTGTCGATGGGCTGATCGCCGAAGCCTTTCATAAAGGATTGGGCTATGGAGTCTTCCTTGAGCCACTTGGCTAGGCCAGTGTCAGTCCCATAAGTCTGCATGGCCTGCGAAGCGGCATCAAGCTGACCAAGGTCATCATGGCTGATACTCGCGGCCATTGGGTGGGAGGTCAGGTATTCTTTCAGAAATGCGTTATCATTCACAAGCTTTTGGTTAACTGAGAGCTTGTGCTGGGCTTCGAAGTTGTCCAGATCCCCATGAATTAACGGTGCCGGAACGCCAGTAACATCACCTAGCTCAACTGCTCGGGCAGCCTTTTCTGGATCATCCTCGGCGGAGTTAATCAGCGACGAAGCCGCCTGTCGGCGCTGGGCGTCCTCTAGAAAGCGAGGATTAAATGCATCTGGGACAATGCTGGTATCACTCATTTGGACTTACCGTAAAGGGTCTGGGCCAGGCCACGGTAGTAGAGCCGTTCTGTTTCTGCGTCTGTCGGTGGGGATTCTCCTGCATCAATACGAGACTTGATATGATCCTCCTTAAAGGCCTTGAATTTGGAGGTGCTGAGTTCGTCTTTGAACATAGGATCTGAGGGATTGGTTCCCCACAGCAACCCTGGGACTTGATGCTGACGCATGAGGTCCTTGGCGATTGTTTCGGTTACGTCCTTCGACTCGGCGGGTTTGCCATGAGCGTCTTTCCAGGCGTTAAGGGCTTCGCTTAGCGCTCCGGTGAAGTGGTCGTAGTCGTCCGGGTTCTTTGCATCCCGGTGGAACACTCCCAGCGCCTGGAGTTGACCAGCCAATGACCCCCGCAGCCAACTCATAGCCCGGTTCACCTGCGGGTCTTGGTTTTGATTCTTCTGCAACTCAGCCTTCCAGCCCTGCACGGTACGGATCTGGGGTTGCGAAAGCTTCCATTTCGGATCAGTAGGGTCGGTATCGAGGAATTGCAGAACGTCGTTCTTGCTCATGCCTTGGAGGATAGTGAGAGATCGCTGGTTGTCGTAGTAGTCCCGGGCTTTGATATAACGGTTGATCTGACCCGGGATCCGCATCTGTTCTGTTGGCTCAAGGGACTTAACCGCTGAGGCCACTTTCGGATCTGCCATGAGTTCGCTCATGTTGGATGCGCCGTTCTGAAGGGCCGTTGCGATCTCCTGCTTTGCGTCGAATGTGACTTGGCGCGTTTGTTGCTTTTGCCTTGTGTATAGAGTGTGCAAAGCATCTTCAGCGTGCTTTTGGAATAGGGTGTCCCCAGGACGGGCCTCTCCTGCCTGTTTACGCACCATCTCAACCATGGCATCTTCGCTAAGCTCTGGCTTAGCACCATCCCCGCGGCCTTGAGCCCAGACCTCCCGGGCCATTTGATCGGGGACTACCCGATAAGTAGCCGCGGTGTTGTACTTGATCGCAGCATCGTAGTTCTCTCCCATCAATGCTTTCTTGGAGTGGTAGCTTTCAATCAATTCCATTCCTTTTGTAGGGTCCTTGTCAGAGAGACGATTAGCGGTTTCAAGGTTAATAGCCGCCTCATTGTTTTTAACATACTCACTTGCATCCCCCGGGTTAAGGCCCTTCTCATCAGCTTCAAGAGTGGACATGGAACGGAACTTACGTCGCAGTTCGGGGTCATCTGGGTCATCTGCGAGGTCGTTGCCAACGGCATTTCGGCGAAGGACTAGGCCTTGACGATAGGCACTTTTGACCTCGTTAGCGGAGTGATTGGATGCATTGGAGACATACCGGCCCAACGTTGACAGGGATGTTGATTCGAACATCTTCTGCGCCGCAGGGTTGGACATGGTGCCTTTGATATTGTTCCTTATCTGCTGGATGTCTTCGATATGTTTCTTCAGGGCTTCAGGCCCGGCATTCTGACCGAGGCGGGAATTGAACTCGGCATGTTTCAGGGCAGTTTGTTTAATGAACTCGGCATCACCAGTGTCGACCTCAGTACGGTTTTGAAGCTCTTGCAGGTGCATCGCCTGCTGCCAGATCTTATCTGAGGCACCTTCGATGTTGACGCCTAGATGCTGCAGGGCTTGGCCTACGGCACCACCAAAGGCATCGGTGGGGACCGCCATGTTAACGTCAGGGGTTCCACTCATCGAGGGAGTTTGATCAGGGATTAGTCCTGGGACTTGTGGCATTAGCCAAATGCTCCTGCGCTGCTACCCTGCATCCATTTCCCCGCAACGTTCCCGGCTCCGGAGATGAAAGAGCCCCACATTCCTAGTTTACCGGCCTCTTCAGCTTGTGAAGCAGCCATCTTATCGAGATTGGCCTCGGCTACATCCGTAGTGGCTTTCACTTCGTAACCGTAGGCAGCCTTTGCAGCATCCCAACGGATGACGTTTTGGTCATATTGGGCCACTTGAGTTTGAGTGTCACGGACGGCCACATTCGAGCCTGTGTTAACGTCAAAGCCAGAACCAGACTGGATGACCTTTGTGGAGGCAATGGCTTCGCGGGACTTCAGCCCTTCAACTTCAGCCTTGGCGCCTCCAGCCTGAGTGGCCCAAGCGGCATTCTGCTCATTGATCTGTTTGTTGAGTAGGGCCACTCCGGCTTTGTAGCGGTAGGCCGCTGCGTTGGCTTCACCGGTTTCCTTGGCACCGATGCCGCTGATGATAGAACCACCTGCGGTAGCGGCCATGCTCCCTACGGCCATGATAGTGATTGGATCAGCCATCAGGCGCTCCTGTTAATGACGAAGGTCCGCAGATCTCCATCCGGTTCGTTGAACTCCGCCCCGAGCCAACGAAGCCAGCGATGGGCAGCGGTGTTGCTGGTCTTGCAATGGCCTATGATGGAAGCGTAGCGGGCCAGGAACTTCCTCACTTGGATCTGCGAGTGGCGAACGAAGAGGAATTGATGCGGGACTGACTGCAAGGCCCACATCCAAATGTAGGCTTGGTTGGAGAGGAATGATGGAGGGATTAGGCCCCAACAGCAGACGAAGTGACCATCGACATAGCCGATCCAGACCTCGCCGAGTTTTTGGCAATGATCGAGCATTTCAACTTCGCGTTCGGAGAGAACCTTGCCGTACTCGGCCAGGATTATCTCCGAAAGGGGGCCTTCTAGTTTTGACACGATGGTTGTCATTTCCCCGAGTCTCCTACTTCGATTTCAGGGATCACTCCAAGGATGGAGGCCGGGTAGGGTTTGGGTTGTTGGATGTAGTATTGACCAAAGACGTCCCATTGGGGATCAACGATGGTCCTGGCATCACCAGTAACAAGGCCGGTTACGATGGTGTTGGACATCGTCCCAACGTTGCCCAAGATCAGGTCCTGCATTGGCACACCTGTATCTAGGTTCCGCCCTGCGGTTAGGCCCAAGGCGTTTCGACACCGTACGGTTACAGCTGAGACCTTCTTCCGTTTGCCCTGAACGGTGGGTTCGCCAAGATCAAGGGGAAGGGTCCCAAGCTGAGGAAGGAAGGAAAGGCCTACGGTTACAATTGAGGCGTTGGGGATAGTGGTTAGGCCAGTGGTGCCGCCGATGCCAAATTGGAATGTACCGTTGATGGGCATTGTGAAGTTGATAACGACTCCATCGGCGAGGCCAGTAACAACTTGACCTCCTAAGTGTTGAGCACCGCTAAAAATCGTGGCAGCTGCGCCATTGTACCCAATCCCCGCATCGACTTGCCAAGAGGATTTGTAATCATTCGGGAAGGATAGTTCTACAAACCGCTCGATGTAGTTTACGGTTACACCTTGAACCGTCCGCTGAATTACGTGATAGACCGCATCGACGTTGCCGATCAAAGAGGCCTCTGTGATTGAGGCTACACCAATAAATGCACCCTGAGTATCGGAGTGAGTCCATGCAACGATTTCCAAATCCTTCAGAAAGGTAAGGCATAGAAGCTGGCCATCATTACGAACGGCCCAAGCGAGTTTGAAGGGTTCCTCAGCCCACGCCCATTGGGTGACGTTGAAGCCATAGAAGAGATGGTTAGAGAGAATGGATATATCAGTACCGGTGTAGACGTTAGTGTAGAAGTTGTAGACAAGATTGCGGACGATAGATTGCTTGGCTTGGACGTAGAGGATGTCCGAGGTGGCTACGATTGGTGGTAAGGGCGAGGAGCCGTTGTAAGCCTGAGGGTTAGCTACGAGTGAAGTGGCACTGAGGGGGGATCCTGCACTGCCTCCATTGACCAGCCAAGCAAGCTTATCGCCGAAGACAATAAGGCCCGCTGGCATAGGGATCATGGCTTGGATTGTGTTGAGTTGTCCGGCAACCAAGGTCTGCTGGAACGCGTCGTCGGGTTGGATGGGGCTGCTGGCGTTGAAGTTGAAATACGCTCCGGGGATGGAGCCATTGATTTGCCCTGGGGAGCTTACAGGCCCGGCGAGGATAAGGCGTTGATTGGCCAAGGCCGGGACGGTTGGGTTGCCTGCACCAGAGGTACCGAGGGTACAGGTTGCGGCTGCACCGCCGGTGGCAGGGGTTATGACTACTGTGGGAGCAGGGGAGTATCCAGCCCCGGCGGCGGTTAGGGAAATGACACTTAGTTCCCAAGAGGCGTTCATGTTGGCGGGGCTGTTAAAACGTGACCCGGCCAGTTCGCCGTTGATTATAGGTGTTCCTGAGGTTAGGTTCCCTTGCGTGGTGACTACAGCGGAGATAACTGCACCTGTACTGGGATTGGCAGCTGTGATTGTAAACACCGCACCGCTGGTGTCACCGATTATAGAACAACGATCTCCGACTAGATAACCAACACCGCCACTGGCGGTTCCACTAGCAACACGTAAGGAGGCTGAAGCGGCAGCCCCCGTTCCGCCACCGCCACCGGTAAAGCTGACGGCTGGGATGCCAGTAAAGTTAGCGCCTCGATTGGTGATTGTAATAGTTTGAACGCCTGAGCCAAAGAATGGGTTAGTTACAACCGGCGGGCCTTGGCTGAAGTCGATGTTTATGTTTGAGTCTATGAATGTATTGCTTGTCACGTTGCCTGCGAAGCCAAAATCGGAGCCTGCCGGAACAGCCGCGCCATAGCGAGGAACGGCACGGTAGACGTTGTAGCTGGCCGCATTGGGTACTGCGGTCCAAGTAACGGTGTTGGAACCGGCGACGGAGCGGATGTCTGTCACGTTGGCTAGGATGGCGAATGCCGAAGGGCCGGATTCTTGCCCAAAGGAGTCGACGGTGGTTATGATATAGGCGTAGTTAACAGCGCCAGCGGCGAGGGTGGTTGCAACGGTTTGACCTGTTGGGGCTGTAACGGTAGAGCCGAAGGTGATTGGAGCCAAGGTCCAATTGGTGGCACTATTGAGGGTTAGAACATAAGGGGGATAGTTTGGGTGGCAGAGGTAGAGTTGGTTCACGTTCTGGGTGTAGCGAATGCCAAAGACTTCTGAGGCTTGGTAAGGGGAGATGATGGTGTAGACTCGTGCGGCGGTGCCTCCAGAGATGTATGTGCCATAAGAAGTAGTGTTGATGACGTTGCCGAAGAGGTCAGTGAGGGTGTAGGTGTTAGCGGTTACACCTGCAACGATGAAGGTGTTACCGTTGAGTAACACCATCCCTACTACACCAGAGATGACAATCCAATCGCCGTTGGAGTAGCCATGGGCGGTGGAGGTGATGACTCCGGGGTTGGCTTGGGTTATGGCAGTGATTGCTTTGCCAGATTCAAGGACAGGTGCGCCATTGTTAAAGAACCGGACATAGCCCTGACCGAATTCTAAGAGATAGGAGACGGTAAAGGAGGCTTGAAAGGGGATGGGACGGACGGTAGAGTTGGACTTGCATGTGGCAACATAGCGAGTGCCAGGACGGGTGGTTGCGCCGCCTCGGGTGTCGATGAAGAAGTTGCGTAGCAGGGCCGCGCCTGAATGGTATTGCTTCAGGTTTACCTGTGCGTAGAGTGAAGGAGACCACTCTCCGGAGTTGAAAGAGGTTTGGATTACATTGTCACTCATTCAGGTAAACCCAGGCCAGATGGCTCCCCAGTTGAAGCCGGTGTTGTAGGGGCCGGAGTAGTCTTCGACAAAGTCGATGCCCCGGATCCGAAGCCAGTCGGGGGTGACGTCGTTGACCTTCAGGCCTTCGTTGGCATCGGTGCCGCGGGCTTCGATTACCATAGCATTGGCCTCGGCGATTTTGGAGTTAGCGAGGGATTTGTCTCCGGAAAGGGCGATGCAGAGTCGAGCTCCCACAATCAAAGAAAGGGCCTCTTGGAAGTCATCATCAAAGACATTTTCATCGGAGATGTCTTTGACATAGTTCCCGATGGCGAACTCTTGATTCGTCAGGATCACTCGCTGATCAGTCGGTGCCGTCTGTTGTGTAAGCGTGAATGTCGCACCGGTGCCAGAACCAGAGGTGGAGAATTGTGGTATGGGGTTGGCTTGGATCGCGAAGTAGCTCCCACCGATTGGTGGGGATTCCCCTCGGAGGACGTTAACAACGCTAACAGTAGCAACAGCCCCGCCACCACCGAGTGTAAGAACCGTGAGAACCACAGGGGCTCCAACAGGAGCGGTTCCTTGGGGTGCTTGAGGAAGAGTGATAGTGTCTCCGATGGCATAGCCTGTGCCTCCTGCTGCGACTGTGGCGGAAAGGACGCCGAAGAATTGGTCTACGGCGACCACATACTTCACTGGTGGGCCTTGCCAAAATGAAGGGGAGCCGCCGGTTACAGCTGTGGTGATGGGGACGCCTGAGGCAAAGCCTGTGGCGGTTTGAGGGGTGAGCCAACACATCCGTAGGCAATCAATGGGGTATTGGTACTCGTAGGCCCAAGGCGGGGCCGGTTGGCCCTTTGCCCAGAGTTGGGTAGCAGGGGATGTGTTCTCGGGGGTGCCGGGGACGGAGGTGATGAAGTTCAGGTTGGCGGAGTTGAACGCACAGGCCCATGGCGCCATCCGGAGGAGTCGACGGCGGAAGGGAACGTAGATGATGTTGAACTGGATGGCCTCGTTGTTGGATTGGGCGGCCAGTTGTGCGGCGGTGATGGTGGTCCGTGACCCCCATGTTTGGAGGGCACGATTGGCCATGTCGACCTGTGCGGTCATTTAATACCGTCCTTGGCTACCACAGCAGCCGTGATTGGTGCCGCCAATGCCAGCAGAGCCGGAGTGTGGACCGCCGTTGGAAGGGCCATTGGTGGTACCTTGGTTCACTCCGTGAAGGCCCGGGGACTTTGGGTCCATGATGTTCTTTGGACCTTGAGGAGCCTGATAGTTCCGCACGTCCACAGTGTCTCCAGGAAGGACGCCGCCACATTCTAACCCTGCGGCTTGGGGTTGACGAGAGTTAGGGCCGAAGCCCCCAAGAATGTCTCGGGCCATTAGAGTTTCCTTTCAATCGTGGTGGCAGGGTTTTCCTTGCCGTTGTCTATGGCCACTTCTTCAGTAGGCTCCGGTTCCGGTTCGGCCTGAGGCTTCGCCGTCTCCTCAGCCATGTCCTCGAGGGCTTTCATCGCCGCATCCGCGAGGGGCTTGAGCCGGGGGTGGCCCATGGCCTTTTCGTGAATATGCAAAAGGGCCGCGACTTCGTTCAGGTCATGACGCATCAGTACTCTCCTTGTGAGCCGGTCTTGTGGCGTTTCTGGCCGATCCCGGGTGCCATATAGCCGCGGCCACCGGACCATGGGGTGGCCTGGAAGGTGAAGTCGCCGGTGTCGGTGGAGTGGTTGCCGACCTTTTCTCCCAAGTACGAGACTGCACCAGGGTTTACGATCTTTGGCTTTGGCTCGACCTTCTGGTCGTGCGGGCCTGAAATGCTTGGGCGTCCTTGTTTCATGTTGATCCATTCTCCTTTGGTTTCGTCAGTTGCCTCGTGTGGTCCCATCGATTAGATGGGTCTTCCGCCATGCCCCTACGGACCTTCTCGAAGACACCACCATCGAGATGAGCCTCTTCGAGAAGTTGGCGGTAGCGATCGTCGCAGCGTTCGAGTTCGGCCATTACGTGGCGGGGGACTGGGAGGCCTCGTTCTTCGTAGAGATGGGCGATGTCGTGAACATCATGCATGTACATGATGAACCTGCGCATCTTTTCCGAGACCTCAGATTCAGCATCCCGCATGTAGGTGACGACGGTGGTTAGCATCTCGCGGACCAATTTCATATTGGCGTCGATACGCTTCAAGTAGACTTCGGCAGAGTGGTTTGGTTCGGACATTGGATTCCTTTGATTAAATGCAATTCCAGTAGTAGGCAGTGCTGGCTAAGGCCGAGCCAGTTATGACAAACTGGCTTGTCGTGATAGATGACACACGAGCCACGGTGGTGCCGGTTGCAGCCGCTCCTGCATTAGCAGGGAACAGGACACAAGCGCTTGGGGCGGCCGGGAGGGCAGCAGAGAACACGATTGTGCACGTTGACGTGGCTGCTGCCCCAATTGTCACAAGGCCGGTTTGATTATTGCCTGAGGTGATGACGCCATTGGTGCCGGTGCCACATGCACCCGAAGCGATTGTTGGGGTACCACCAGTGATTTGGAAACGCCCGTTGATTGTGAGATTGTCGCCAAAGGCGGGGGCCACGCTCAGTAGCAGCAGCAGCAGGACCCATAAAGCTTTTACCTGTTTCATCATCAGTTGTTCCCTATGACTGTCTTGTTGACGCCGGTGCCGCTGTCGGTGACAAGGCCACCTTCAACAAGGTTATTGGTAACGGAGTAGAAATCACTTGCCCCAGCGTTGACCTTGATCGCGCCAGACATGGTGCCAGGGATGACGTTGTTACCGGTGATGGTGAATTTGGTGACCGCTGCTGCAACCTCGATTCCAAAAGAGCCGGTGGTTTGACCAGTGCCTTGGATCACGTTATCGGTGACAGTGAAGTGGGAACTTTGAACAAAGATGCCGTACCAGCCAGCGCCGTTGATGAAATTGTTCACCACACGAGAGCCGGTAGCGGAACTGTTGTTGTCGATGATCCCCGCAGAGAATTGTCCATAAGAGCCGGATACTACGTTGCCCTGCACGAGGGTGTTGGTGGTGTTAGTGCCAAGTTGTATACCACTGCCGATGATCTGCCCTACGGTGTTTTGATCTATGATATTTCCGTCCGACGTTGTTTGGACGATGACGCCGGCGCTGGATGGGCCGGATAGATCGTTATGGGTGATGAAGTTACTATTTGCTGTGAGGACTTGGATCTGTTTGAACGTCGTGGAGGAGATGAAGAACCATTTCGCCGTGCCGTCGTTGACCTGAGTGTTGAATGAAGTGATCGCGGGGCCAGTACCAGTGCCGGAGCTAGTGCCGTTCTGGCTGCACATGAAGAAACCGCCATTCGCGGAGCGGACTTGGCCGGTGGTGTATGCAGTTGATTGGGCCCACGCGCCGAAGCCTGATGCGAAGGTGTAGGCCCCGCCATAGAATAGTGGATCGAGTTGGTTATAACCGATATAGTCGCCACCACCATTCGCACTCTGAATGCCAAACGCACCGTATAGGTTGAGCATTTTGCTGTTGGTGACAGCACAGTTCGATGCGTTGTTTAGGCTAATACCGCTGAAAAGATCGGAGATAAAGAGATCGTTGTACAAGCAGCCATAGCCACCAATGTTATCGATCCCAACGCCCGCAGTTTGAACAGTGCCTGAGCCGATGATACCAAGGTGTTCGATACGACTGTAAGGCGTCGAGACTGAGAAGACATCAGCCGTTGTCGATGTGGTTTTGATGATACTACTGAGCCGCCCTGACCCAACAATGGAGATGAAATTAGAAGTGATTGTAAGTGGAGCGGTGACTTTGTAGGTGCCGGGTGGGATGTAGACTGTGCCACCAATAGCTGCGGCTAGGGCGTTGATTGCGTTTTGAATGGGGGTAGTAGAGTCGGCAGCACCGGTTGGATCGGCGCCATAGGCGATGATGTCGGCCCAAGGTCGGCCACTTTTGAAATAGGCATCGGCGTTGAAGGTGTTGGTGCCGGTCCAAGTGTTATTCAAACCTGTGATAGTTCCGATGATAGTCGACATTGGAACTTGACCCGGAATGCCTCCTGCAACGGTGCCACAGACAGTGTTGGTGCTAAAGACACCATTGCATTGTGCGGCGGCAGCCACAGGTGACAGGAGCAGAGCGAGGGCGAGAAGAAGGCGTTTCATTGGAGTAAGGTCCATCCACCAGTTTCGAGGATTGGTTTTAGCAGGAAGGCGCCGTAGTTGGAGGCTAGACGGATTGTTGCGAGGCCTGAGATTAGTTCGGCGCCGAAGGGGTTGATGGTGTAGGTGTTGGCTGCGGCGAAGCCTCCGATGTCAACGATGGTCAGAGGGATTAGGATCCATTGCCCCGGGATGGCCTGCGGGGACTGTGGAGAGGCTTTGGCCGAAGGCAGGTTGATTGTAACGGAGCCATTGACGTTTAGGGTGATGAGGTTGGTTCCTCTAGAGATGGCTACGGTACCGGCAGCGGTGATGGGAAGCACAGCTTGCTGAGGTTGGGTGACCCAGCCGACTGAAGGACCCATCCAGTACCGTTCGTATTGACGAAAGGTACCGCCTTGGTCTAGATCTGACTGGGAGCCCATTTCACTTCCCCTTCTTCGGGGCGGGGCGGATGGTGCCGCGGCCAGTATCGGCCCGGTTGAATTCCTTTGCCACTTTCGTGGGGATCCCAACCTTCTTGGCAAAGCTAGGATTGTGAGCGGCAGCGGCCATCGTACGGGCTTGCTTTGGGGATTTGCTTGGCATTAGATCCTCCGTGAAGTCATACGGTTTTGGGCCTTTTGTTGTGAAGCGGCTTCCCGGGCGGTAGCCTCGATGGAAGCCTGTGCGATTTCTTCTGGGGTCGGTTCGACTTCGTCAAGGGGTGGCTCCTCATCGATGATTTGATCCGGCTCCGGAACAGGCTGGACCTTACCGGCTAGGGCCGCAAGGATCTGCTGGTTCTGGGCCATCATGGCCAGCATGGTTTCCATGAACTTATCGAGGCCTAGGCTGGACGGGGCTGTCTCCCGAGCGACCTTAAGTTCGGTCATTTGGTCGATCAAGGTATCGCCAAGCCGGGCGTAGAAGCTCTGGCGTTGGGAGTCCTCGTCGATGCCTTGGGTTGGGGTCCATGAGAATTGACCAGAGACCTCTTCGGCTTCGGCATCGAGGGGAAGCATCCCCGGAGTGGGGTTGCCTTCAAAGACAATGTCACGCGGGTTGCCTTTACCTTCCCAACAGACGACGATTTCGCCATCCATGTTGTTGTTCTCTGGACGGTAGTTCCAGTCGTCTTCAAGACGGGGGTCGAGGTGTTTTGGGACCCGGTACATCTTGCGGATGGGCTTGCCGGTGCGGCTATCGGTGGTGGTATGTTCCCAACGCTCGGAAGGGACGCTCAGATAATGAGGCTCTGTTAATTTCCATCGTGCCATTAGAGTCCTACTCCTGTTAGGGTTCGCTGGATGAGGGTTGCGACGACGATAGTTTGAGTGGTGTTATAAGGGACGAAGAATTGGCTTTGGTAAATGACAGCAACAGGGACCGCTGTAGCAAGGGGCTGTTGCCATGGTATGCCAACAACGGTGTTGGCCAAGGGCTGGATGTTGTAGGAAAGGGTAGTGGAGCCAAGTTGCGCTGCAGGTGCTGGTGGGGTGGATGCTAAAGGCTGTTGCCAAGCAAGAGTGAAAGTCTGGAACGCGGTTGGAGTCCAGGCTGTTTCAGGATAGATTGCCTGCGCCACAAGAGGTGCTAGGGATAGTGGTTGGTACCAGCCGTAGGGAGAGATGACGGTGACAACTTGTGGCGTATCAAAGGGAACGAACGAGGCGCCGATTTGAGATGGTGGCCCGAGTGGGGTGGACGCTAAGGCTTGGAACCATCCCATGCCAGAGATGGTGTTGATGATGGGCGCGATGTTGTAGGAAAGGGTAGTGGAGCCGGGTTGGGTTGGTGGAGTTGGTGGTGTGGTAGCAAGGGCTTGGAACCAGCCAAGCGGGGCTGTGTTGAGTTGTAAGGTGTCGAAGGGGACGAAGGTAGAGCCAGGCTGAACCAGAGGTGATAGAACTGGGGAGGAGAGTGGCTGTTGCCACTTGTCGATTGTGGCAGTGTTGGTTTGACGGGTGTCGAAGGGAACAAAGCTGGACCCTAGCTGTGGTTTTGCTACAGGCGGCGTAAGGGCACTGGTTGATTGCCAACCAGAGGGAACTGGGAATGGTGGTACGATGAAGGGTAGGTTTGGAGCCCGGACGAAGGCAACTGGAGGGGCGGCTGAAGGAATTGATTGCCAGCCTGAAGGAACACTTGTGGCTACTTGAGGAGTGTTGAATGGAACGAAGCTAGAGCCAAGCTGAACTTTGGCAGCTGGTATTGGAATGCTAAGGGGTTGGTACCAACCAGCTGGTTTGCTATTGATCTGTGGTGTGTTGAACGGAACGAACGCAAAGCCAGAGGCGATGGCAACGGCCGCGACTTTGACATGGGTGGATATTGCAACTGAATGTTGGGGATCAGCGTTGGGGACCCATTTTGGTGTCCCACCAGCCGGTGTGTAGGTGAGGACGAGGACGCCATTGGCACCGTTACCACCGGCCCCAGCGGTTCCTGTGCCCGTCGGAGTTCCGCCAGCGCCACCACCACCACCATAACTGCCGCCAGCGCCACCTATGCCACCATTACCTGTTCCAGTAGAACCACCGCCGCCACCACCTCCTGCTCCCGGTCCTGCAGCGCCGACAAGGAAACCAGACCCGGATACTCCACCGGTCCAGACAGAGTCTTGGCTGCCAGCACCTCCAGCACCACCAGTAACGGTTAGGCCTTTGGAACCTCCACCACCGCCTCCACCGTTCGATCCAGTGCCACCAGCTGCACCAGCAGTTCCGGTACCTGCGGTACCCCCACCACTGCCAAGACGGTTGGTCCCTCCAACGCCGCCGTCGGTTAAATTGGCATTGGAATCACCGCCTATATTGCCTCCGTTACATCCACCCCCACCACTGCCTCCAAAGGTCGTGGCACCACCATCGGCGCCAGAAGTAGCACCGGCCCCGTTAGGACCGCCGGCGCCGCCACCCCCGCAACCGCCATCACCATTAGCCGTTGCGCCAGCGGCGCCATTGGCATTGCCATTGGCACCAGTACCGCCTGTGCCTCCGGCTCCACCAGTCCCGCTGCCACCTTTACCGCTAACAGCAATAACAGAACTGGTGTTGAATGTGGTGTTGGTTCCATTGCTGCCGGTGCCACCTCCACCGGCTCCGCCCGCACCAATTACATAATTGAATGCTGTTGTTCCCGGCGTAGCAACGCTAAAGTTGTTAAGTCTGCGATATTCAGCACCTCCGCCACCACCTCCATTAGTTCCGTCTGCTCCCCCACCACCCCCACCAACAGCTTCAACGGAATTATTGGAGTTGTTCCAATCCGAAGGACTGGTGGAGGTCGTGCCGGAGATGACGACGATGACGGTCATGAAAATATCTTACCCGTCACACGTTGAATGATGGCGTGGATTTCTGTCAGACCGATTGGACCGGTCTGGGTTTCTATATGAAGGACTTCGTCAAAGGCAACATTGGCGTGAGCGGCCAATTGATGATCTTCATCGGGAATGATGATACGCCGGATCTGACCGGTTCTTTCATAAACGATGCCGATCTTAGTGCGCATGTTAGTTCGCTGGGGTACGGAAGAATGAATTGAAGTTGGCGGAGATGGCTGTATCGATGTGTGGGTCGGTTACAAGAGCGGCTTGTGCCGCTACGTTGCCTGTGGTTAGTGGCACCGTTCCATTAACTGTAGCATCGCCGATACAACTTGTATCATCCGCTACAATATTGGCGAATAGAAGCTTGAACACATCGGGTTGGTTCATGATGGCAACGAGGAAGGTCTCGCGTTCACGATGGAAGGCCACTGCGGAGCCTTCATTCTTGATGTTTGAACAGGCTAAGAGCAAAGCCTGTCGGACGCGATTTTGGAATGTGGCGTCGTTGGATAGGAGTTGCTTGTCGTTATAGTTTGGTGAAGGTGTTGCGGCCATTATGTTACCTCTTCTATCCAGCGGCGAGCGTGGAAACGGGCTTCTTCGCGCTCGAGTTTCTTTTCGTATGGGTCACAGCCGTGGCCAACACACTGTTCGCAAACCACTCGCATGCAGATTTTGCATAAGCCCCCAAGGTCGGCTGGGTCACACATGGGTTGAACCCGTCGGACGTTTTGGCAGTGGCCACAGGTGAAGGTTGGGAGCTCTTTGATTTCACCCCATGGGCCGATTAGGGTCCCGAGACCGGTTAGAGCTTTGTGCATGGCTCACTCGCGCCATTTGCAGCCGACGATGGCGTTGCCAACATAGGTTGAGGATTTGGTCCGGATGCCAAGACCGGCGAGGTTGGTGGCGGGGATGACGAGTTCACCTGGGCCACCGGGAGCGACTACCCAACGATAGGATGCACGTTGGTTGGCCCCGAGGGTGTCGAGGATGCCAGTTTCTGCGCCGGTTGGCTCGGCTGTGAAGTTGCCTAAGGCGACGGAGCCGGCAGTGGCATCGGCTTGGTCTATAGCATTCATGGTGAGGGTGACGCCACCAGTGCCAGCGGTGGTTTGTTTGATAACGGACCAAACAAGTTCGCAGTCGGTTGCGTTGGGGACGGAACCTGGGCCTACGGTCCATTCATAGAGAAAGCCCCGACGCAGGGTGGCGGTGGCTGCTGCGAGTTGGAGCATGGTTTTGGAGGTGGCCGCGACAGCGGTTAGGGCTGGGGTGGTTGCTGCGATGTTGGAGGTGCCGTAGAGGGCCATGACGGGTATTCTCCTTGGGTTAGACTAAGATGTAGCTGAGGCTGCCGCCGATTGGGACCCCAGCGGAGAGGTTGATTAAGAGGGAATCGCCGACCAGGGTTTGGAACCAACCCCCGGCGTTGAAGCCGTTGACACAGCCACCGTTGGCGATGCAGTAGGCCGGGCCGGAGATGTCGATGGAGCCTGTGGAGGTTTGGAACTTGACGTTGGTGTTGGCAGAGCAGACGAAGTAGAAGGAAAGGACGACGATTTTGCGGCCGGCTACGCCAAAGACAAGGGTGCCTGAGGCAGAGACTTCGATCGGGGTAAAGAGGATCCCACCCGGGACTTCTGTGCGGTAGATGTCAGCCAATGCGTTGCCTCAGGGATTGGATTGAGTCTTCGATTTGCTGATGCCGGGCTTCGGCGCCTGCGACTTCGACCTTGAGGGTATCAAGCTTGGATTGTTGATCCACGATCTTGGCGTCAAGGTCTTTGGATTGCTGGGCCTTAGCGAAGATGGATTCTTCGTAGTCGCGGAGGTTCTTGACGTGGGCGATGGAGAGGCCGGCCTTGGCGTCGTTGAGTTGGCCTTTGATTTCGGTCAGGGCAGTTGCGGTTTGGGCGTATTCGGCCGAGGCTTTGTCGGTGGCGTCTTCGAGAGGTCCCAGTTCCTCAAGGAGCTTCTCGGCGGCTGTTAGGTGTTCGATAGCGTCACGGAGTATGGTCATTGGGGCTCCTTAGAATTGGGAAAACCAAATGGTAGTGGCGATTGTGGCTGCGCTTGGAGTGACACAGAGAGTGGCTCCAGCAGGGATCTGCATCTGGGCCACGCCCACGTTGTAGGTGGCGGGGGCTGTAGAGGTGACACCTTGTGGGGTTATTAGAGTTGTAGGTGTGGTACAGGTGGAGCCGGTACCGAAGATAAAGGTGAATGTACCTGCGGTGGAGTTGGTAGTGACTTGGTAACCACAGATAAAGATGGATTGACCGGCTACGCCCGCGACGATTTGGGTCGCAGTGGTTGGCCCAACAGGGACGTTGGCGACCTTGTTGCAGAGGATTTGGGCTGAAGGACCGACTGTGTTTTCGGCCAGCGCTGCACTCGCGAACGCCAACCAGAGGAAGAGTACAACGCTGAGCTTTCGCATTAGCGGAGCCTCTGCCATTTGGTTGTGCCTATAGTGTACACCCATTCTATGGAGGTACCGGGGGTAAGTGTTTGGCTGCTAAATGCAGCTTGGAGGGTTTGGCCTGCCGCAGGGGTCACAGTGACGTTTCCGGTTAGGGTAGTGTCTGTGGCCAGTTGAAGGATTTGACCATCATAGGGGGCTGTAGGAGTGGTGATAGTCCAAGAGGTGGGGGCTGTGCCGTTCCAGAACAAGGTGCTGTCGGAGGGCAGCATTTGATAGTTTTGGACGCCAGAACCGGAGAAAGGCTTCATCGCTGTGGCGTTTCGGAGTTCACCAATCGGGACAAAGATCGATGAGCCACCAGGACCGCCGATGGCGGCGACGACAACTTCGTTGCCGGTAAGGGTTGGGGAGGCAAGCTGCTGAGCCCAGCTGTAGATTGCTGGGCTGGCGACGGCTAGGGCCAATAGGGCCCCAGCCAGAAGTGCGCGGAGTTTGGTCATTGCCATTTCCTCACGATGCCGAGACGCAGATGTAGTCCCACACCGTGTTAGCCGCGGCTGTGGTGAGTACGAGGGTTGTGGTTGTGGTGGCCCAGCTGAAGGTGGTAGCTGGAAGGGCACCTTGGGCAGCGACAACGCAGTTAGGTGCGGTGACGAAGGCTGTGCCAAAGGTTAGAGTGCACGAGGCTGGGGTGCCAGCGGAGATAGTCACACGGCCACCGAAGTCAGTACCGACGTTGGTGAAAGTGCCACAGGCGGAGACGACCGGGACCGGACGACCAGCAGGAGTGAGGATATGGCCGGGGAAGTAGACGCCAGTGTTGACGTCTACTCCAAATGGACCACGGGGGTCTTGGGAGAGTTGGATGGAGGAGGTAATGGATTGGGCCAAGGCCAAGCCGCAGAGTGCGGCAATGCCAAAGACCAATCCAGCGATAAAGGGGCGGAAGAGTTTCATGTCCTTGCCCCTCAGTTCGCGATGTTGATCCCAGCGGGGTACCCGCCGAGGACCGCGTTGTTGGTGCTTTGATAGGAGATATCGTGCCGATCGAGGACGAGATAGGATGACACGTTTCCTGCTGTAGTGGTCGCGCCGGCGATGATATAGGACAGGCGGATGAATCGAGGGATGACTACGCCTGCCGGAGGGCGAGGCATATCCATGTCGTAGAGTCGGGCTCCGGCTACTAGCGTGGCGAGTGCGTAGACAGGAGAGGTCCACCAAGTGACGTATGTGCCTTCAAGGCCCGCACCGTTATCTGGGGCACCTTGAAGGGCTACGGACAGAGTGGCTGCGCCACCAGAAGTGACGGTGGTAGAGATCTGAACCAGCAGTTTCATTGCTGGGTCGTCACCGATGCCAATATCTCGGGCGCCACCACCAAGGGCTGAAGATGGGATACCAGAGGTGGTCCCAAAATCAATTTGATTGGTGCTGATGTAAGTTCCAACCGCCTGAGCGATAGACTGGGCCGAAGAGAACTGAAGAAATCCATCGAGGATCATGTCATGCTCCTGTGATTATTGCACTGGCAGTAAGGCCAAGTACAGCGTAGGTGTTGTTGGAAGAAAGGGTATCATCGCGAGTTGGCAGATAAGTGATTGGCGTTCCAAGCTGCAACGACATCAGGTCACCTGTGCTTCGTTGGACAGGACCGCGTCCACCGTGCGGATGGGAATGCCACGGAAGGTGGTGATGGGCTTGCCGTTGAACTCCTCGATGCGGAGGAGGACGTTGGTTTTGTTCATGGCTTGGAGGTCGAGGTAGGTCCGGATGATGCGGTTGCAATAGATGACGGTACGGCCCATGTCAGCGCGGACTGCGGGGGTGTCCGAGGTTTGGATGGTGGTGGCAGAGACCGGTGCGGTCGGGAGGCGGTAGAGTGCACGAACTAAGAGGTTGATCAGGTTCGCAGCGGAGACGCCGGTTAGTTGGGTGACATCGATGTTGGCGATCCGCGCCATGTAGCGCCAGTCCCGCTGGGCGAAACCGATTTCCCATTTGAAGTGCTCTCGATAGGCTTGGTAAGTGTTGCCCAGACTGTCGGCTACGGGCCATTCGCCCATGTCGCGTTGCTGAAGGCCTGCAAGTTTGCCCTTGGGGAAGATCGCGTGGTTGGTGTCGGTGCCCCAGGTCATGACCCACATTGAGGTGTTGGTGGAAGCGGTGCCGCCGCCATCAAGGACGTTGTTGGCGGTGTTGGAGTTAGCAACGGTTTTGGTAGAGTAGCGTGGGGCGAAGCCAGTGAAGCGCTCGGGGTTGGCGAACTGGTTGCCGTAGATCATGGTGGAGGCGACCTGTTGGGACATCCCCTCCAGGAAGGCGCGGGATTCGCTCAGTCTAAATTCGGGGGTATTGCCGTTCAGATCGGCGATGTCTTTGTCGATGACGGAGTAGGTTTCGAGGTTGCCGCAGGCTTCAACGAGTTGAGCCGTGGTGGACTTGGCATTGGGGACGCCGGTGTTGAGCAGGCGCCAAGTGGCTTGCGGGAGGGCGGTACGGACTGTGGTCTTGTGCCCGGTTGGGAGGTTGCCTTCGACGACCATCATGTCGTCGAGGAGTTCGTTTGTTTGGGACAGAAGTTCGATGATAGCGGCTACTTTGTAGCCGTCATCCATACGCTTCGCCCAGTCCGCGTAGGTGAGTGCGGTGGTGCCTACGATTGCCATAGGGGAGGATCCTTAGTGAGGGTTAAGATTC
>Ga0137404_10000939_pt1 | contig 19205 bp, 17 predicted proteins | sample CZOMad2_1_16fung_FD_108285 | JGI IMG/M metagenome (GOLD analysis project Ga0137404, IMG submission 108285) | Vadose zone soil fungal communities from Angelo Coast Range Reserve, California, USA - CZOMad2_1_16fungal (Illumina Assembly) | ecosystem: Environmental > Terrestrial > Soil > Vadose...
CCCGAGAAACCTGTTGTATAAACGCGCTGATCGTCGATTTTGAATCTAGCGTGCGTGTCTGCCCAGAGCGTTTGGACAATGCTTGCCACCTGCATGCCATTTTGTGAGTTATTCGAGCCGACGACGATGTAACCAAACTCTTCGGCTGCGTCTTTGAACAAAGTGACCGGCAGCTTACCCCGCGCGGCCGGGTCGAAAGCGTAGAGCATGGGCCACTTCTTAGCGGGCGTGTAGCCTGAAGGAAGATACAACGCGTAAGTTTGTTGCGCGTCGGCTTTGCAAGCCACGCTTTCAATAACCTTGCCTCTGAGCAGTTCTTCGGGTTGGCTGCCAAAACCGGGCGACGCCGTCACCAGTAAGAGTAGCGCCCGTAGTGCGAACATGTGGTAATTAATTCTCACCTTCAAAACATCTCCTGGGAACGATCATAAATTCGGTGATAGTGCTGGTGTCACTACTTTCGCCGGCTCGGGCGTGAAGTCTTCACCTGGATTGATGAATTGATTTCTCTCAAAGTTGTATTGCTTGTCGTACAACTGCTTATACCGGCCAGCTGCCGCCAGCAATTCGTCATGCGTGCCGCGTTCGACTATCTCGCCGGCTTCCAGCACCAGGATCTGGTCCGCGCTGCGTATGGTCGAAAGCCGGTGAGCGATCACAAATGTCGTGCGGCCCCGACGCAACGACTGCAAACCATCCTGAATCAGCGCTTCACTCTCGCTGTCCAGACTCGAGGTCGCTTCGTCGAGGATCAGAATGCGCGGCTCGGCCAGAATGGCGCGCGCAATCGCCACACGCTGTCTTTGTCCACCTGACAACTTCACGCCGCGCTCACCGACGATAGTGTCATAGCTGTCGGCAAAGCCGACGATGAACTCTTCGCAGTGTGCGATGCGGCTGGCGGCGACGATCTCTTCGCGCGTGGCGTGCGGGTTTGAGAAGCCGATGTTCTCCGCAATCGTCCCGTCGAAAAGAAAGTTGTCCTGCAAGACCACACCGAGTTGCTTGCGATAATCCTTCAGGCGAACCGAAGCGAGATCGCGTCCATCCACCAACACCAAGCCTGATAATGGACGATTGAAAGCCATCACCAAACTAATCAACGTTGACTTGCCCGAGCCACTTGAACCTACCAACGCGGTTGTTGAACCGGCGGGCGCCGTGAAGGAAACGTGTTTCAAGACGGGCGTATCTTCGTTGTATTCAAAGCTCACATCCTGAAACGCAATCTCGCCAACGATCGCCGGACAAGTCTGCCGCTGGATATCGTTTTCATCTTCAGTCGCCATCTGCTTAAGGTCGCGAATGCGATCGAGACCGGCAAAGGCCTCCGTGATCTGCGTGCCAATGTTTGCGATTTCTACGAGCGGCATAGCCACCAAACCGGTGAAAATCATGTACATGAAAAAGTCGCCCAGCGTCATCTGCCCGTTAAGGATGTCGCGTCCGCCAACCAGAATCAGGATGACGCCGATGGCGCCCACAATGATGGTGGAAAACGCAGTAACGCCGGAGACCGCAGTCATCGAACGCGCGACGTTGCGAAAGAGACGATGCGCGCCACGCGCGAATACTAACTCTTCGCGCTTCTCCGCCGCATAAGCTTTGACAATGCGAATGCCGCCCAGCGACTCAGTCAGACGGCCGGTAACTTCAGCGTTGATTTGCCCGCGTTCGCGGAACAAGGGACGCAGTTTCTTAAACGCCAGCGCCATGCAAACGCCAAACGCGCCCAGCGCCAGTAGCGTGACCGAAGTCAGTTTCCAATTCAGATAAAAGAGTACCCCAAGCGCGAGCGCCGCCGTTACCAGACTGCCAACGAGTTGGACCAGACCGGTGCCGACGAGGTTACGGATGCCTTCGGCGTCGGTCATGATGCGCGAGATAAGTATGCCCGTTTGTGTGGAGTCGAAATATCTTACTGGCAGGCGCGCGACGTGCTGCTGCACACTCTTGCGCATCTCGGTAATGGCCCGTTGCGCGGCTACGCCGAGCACTTGTGACAGCGCAAACGAGCTAAACGCCTGGACCAGAGTCGCGGCCCCGGCGATCAGCGCCAGGGGCAGGAGCAAAGTGCTTTGATGTTTAAGAATGACGTTGTCAATCAGGTATTTCGAACTTGCCGGCAAAACCAGTCCGACGAGCCGATTAACGATCATCAAAGCCATTCCCAGCGCGAGCCGGAAACGATGCGCCCAGATCAACTCGCGCGCGTCTCGCCAGGCTGTTGCCGGGGTGATCTTTTTCTTCTTTTGTTCGTCGATGATTGCGCTCATTTATGTTTCGATACTCAGCTTCGCATGACTTCAATATTTTAACGCGGGCCACGAAGACTGCCCGGGCCATTGATGTTAAGGGTTTTATGGTCGACAAAGCCAACGCCATCGTGGGCGACGAATTCAATCCTTCATCGTATCTTCCGGCGTTTTCCGATTTTGCAATTCCCACAACTCCAGGTGTTTCAGAAAAGCATGGTGAGCGGCAAAAGTGGCGATACTGAAACCGGCAAGCCCATCGCGAAAGCCACCTTTCAAAACAAAATTTCGAATGAAAGTGGCGGGACCAATCGTGGCGATCTTCAAAGGTGAAGTTCGCCGTCCCTGTTCCAGCATCTTGCGCGCGCCCAGTGGCGCGTATCGTTCACCAATCATGCGGTGGTGCTCGGCAGCATCACGGACCGTGTAGTGCAGCAGATCGCCAGTCAACATTCCTATGCGCGCGTCAGGTTTCATCTTGACAGATTCATGTATGTGAGCGCCTTGCCAACTTCCCATTGATTTCCGGTACAGGCGCAATTGCCGATCAGGATACCAACCGCCACCGCGTATCCAGCGGCCCATGTAAAAGGCACGACGCGAAATCAAATAACCGTCGGCGGGAACATCTGGCTCCGACAATAGACTGGTGATCGAAGCACGCAGCTCTTCCGAAACGCGTTCGTCCGCATCGAGGCTGAAGATCCAATCGTGTGATGCCTGTGCGGCGGCAAACTGTTTTTGGGCTGCAAATCCCGGCCACGAGTTTTCCAAAACGCGGGCGCCGCATTCCGCGGCAATCTCTCTGGTGCGATCGGTTGAACCCGAATCAACCACCACAACTTCGTCGGCCCAGGAAACAGACTCACAGGCCGCACGGATGTGGTGCTTTTCGTTGAGCGTGATAATGCAGGCTGAAATTTTGCGCTTATCCATGCGACCGCTTGAGCATAGAAGGGAGCGGTTGGCCCGTCAACCGAGGCAGCAAACAGTGACATCGCGTCTAATCAAGTGGCATGAAGTCAGTATCAGCACGATGACCTATTAGACAGCCTCGAAAGGCCAGCATACAATTGGCCTTTCCGATGAATGAAACGCTGTCAATTATCAGACTGGATGCGTTGCGCGACGCGCGCCTTAACGAAAGTCGTTTTCCTGTTGTTGTTATCGATAGTTTCCTGCGGGTTGAATATGCTGCGGAGGTGGCGAAGGATTTTCCCGCAATTAATTCTCGTGGCAGCTTTCCTTTAAGCGAAGTCAGCGGCGGCACAAGTTTTCAACGCCTGGTTGCTGAATTGAAGAGCGCTGAGTTGAAAGCGGCTATCGCAGCGAAGTTTGGCGTCAACCTCGACGATCGCTCAACCATGATCACTGTCCGCGGTCAGGCGAGTGCACGCGATGGCCGCATCCACACGGACACAAAATCTAAATTTCTGACGATGCTGCTTTATCTTAATCCGGTCTGGGACGCTGAAGGTGGTTGGCTGCGCATTCTTAAGAACGGCAAGGGTCTTGACGATTATGTTGCCGAAATCCCACCAACATTTGGTACTTGCTTGCTTTTCAAAGTCACCGACAACTGCTGGCACGGCCACAAGCCTTTCAGGGGAACGCGCAGAGTTCTGCAACTAAATTACGTGACCGACGATGCGGCGCTTCACCGTCACTTGCTGCGACACAGCCTGACCGCCAAACTGAAGAACCTTCGCGAAGTTTTCACGAAAGGCGCTGCCTGATTTTCTTCCCGCAATGAAAGTATTAATCGTCAGGCTTTCTTCGATGGGCGACCTGGTCCAAACTCTGCCGGCACTCACCGATGCAGCTCGGGCCATTCCCGGAATCAGTTTCGATTGGATTGTCGATGAGTCGTTTGCGGAAGTGCCGGGCTGGCACGGGAACGTCGAGACGGTAATACCGAGCGCTTTCCGCAGGTGGAGAAAGAACTGGCGCCGGGCATTGCAAAGCGGTGAGCCGCAACAGTTTTTGAGAAAGGTTCGCGAGCAAAAGTACGACTTCATAATTGACGTTCAATGCGAACTAAAAAGCGCGTTGGCAACTCGGCTGGCAAGAGGACCGCGCTACGGGTATGAGCGCCGCGCGGTTCACGAGTGGGGCGCGCAGTTCGCTTATCAGAAAAAATTCTTTGTGCCGAAAGACAGGCATTCGATTCAGCGCATGCGCCAGTTGTTGGCCGGTGCGTTAGACTATGAGTATGAAGAGCAAACAGTCGACTACGGAATTGATCGTTCGCGATTGGGTCCCCTGGAAATCGATCTGCCCGAACGGTTCGTAGTTTTCATTCATAGTACGAGCTGGGCTTCAAAAGTTTGGCCGGAATTCTATTGGCAGGAGTTGCTCGACAAAGTTACGTCAGACGGTTACGCCGTGCTGTTGCCGTGGGGGGATAAGGCGGAACGTCAACGCGCGGTGCGCATCGCTGCCGGCAATGACAATGCAATCGTGCTGCCGGACCTTTCGATTTCCGGAAAGGCTGCCATCATCCATCGTGCTGCGGCGACCGTCGGTCTGGACACCGGCTTAAGCCACATCGCGGCGGCGCTGGACATTCCCTCGATCACAATTTATGGCGCCACTGATCCGCTTTTGGTTGGAGCGACGGGCCAGCATCAATTGCATCTGGCGTCAACTTTCGAGTGTGTCGGCTGTCACGAAGTGGAATGCACATACACTGGACCAGCAGAGTTCAAGCCCGCTTGCCTGGTTGAGATCAAACCGGAGCAAGTTTGGCAACAGCTCAAACATCTTTCGCCAGTCGTCGCTACTGAGATTGTCAGCCTGAGCGCGAACTAGTTTCCGTTATCGAAAAATTGGACACGCGTCCTCGCCTGCCGGTTCTACGTGGATTTTAAGGTGACCATGCCGCACTCGCGCCTGCTGCCGACGGCTCGCATCTTTGTGATAAGCTTGGCCATCCAAACGCGCGTCCTTCCCGAGCCTTAGCGAAACTGCAACGTGAAAGGTCTGCCATGGCAATCAGTGAAGATTTATTGGAGATACTTGCCTGTCCCGCATGCAAAGCCACGGTTGAGTTGCAGGCGAATGGCAAGGGTTTGAAATGCGTCGAATGCAAGCGCGTCTATCCCATTCGCGAAGATATTCCAGTGATGCTAATCGACGAAGCAACCGTTGAAGATGAGCAAACTGAGCGAAGTTGAACAGGTCGAATTAATTGCACCCTTGAACAGTCTACGCGAAATAGTTGAACAATCTCCGCAGCTGCGGAATCTCGCCATGCATAGCTTGCACGGTGAAGAGTCCCCGCAAGCGCTTGCGCCTGCCCGTTGGGATTGGGGAAAGGTAGAACGAGTTCTGGTTGTCAGGCTGCGTTCGATTGGCGACGCCGTTTTATCGACTCCTTCGCTATCAGCGCTAAAACGGTTTTTGCCGCACGCCAGGATCGATATCTTGTTGGAAGAGCGGGTGGCCCCGGTGCTTACAGAATCGCCGCACGTCGATAAGGTAATAACACTGGAGCGTGGCAGCGTGGCTTCGAGAGCGCGGGTCGCGGCTCGCCTCCGGACCAACCGCTACGACGTTGTTTACAATCTGCACGGCGGCACAACAGCGACCTTGCTAACGCGGGCGACAGGCGCAACTCATCGAGTTGGCTATCAAACTTATCAATACTCCTGGCTGCATAATCACCAGTCGCCATCGTCTTCATTTCTTTGGGGGCGCGACAAAACTCATTCAGTTGAACAGCAACTGGCATTGCTGGGATGGACTGGCGTGCCCGTGAGCGATCGGCCGGCAACACACCTGGCGGTGACGGAAGCCGCCGACTGCAAGATTGCCGAACGACTACAGGCGCAAGGAATCGAGGCGGCTCCTTTCGCCGTGATTCATCCGGCTGCGGCTTTCGACACCAAGCAGTGGGCGTCAAGCAATTTCGCTCGCGTGGCGGATAAGCTTGCCGGCCAGGGTTTGGCTATCGTGGCGATTAGCGCGGCGAATGAACTACCTGTGGTCGAAGCGCTGAAGGAAGATTCAGCTGCAGAGATTCTGCCGCTAACGAATTTGAGTTTGCCGGAAGTGACGGCGCTACTCGCGCGCGCGCGTTTGTTCGTCGGTAACGACAGTGGCATCGCGCATATGGCGGCTGCAGTAGAAACCCGTGCAGTTGTAATTTTTGGCTCTTCAAATACTGCGCACTGGCAACCCTGGGCGCGCGCTCCGGCTGAATTCGTTTTGGAAGAGATGGATTGCCAACCATGTCATGGTTACTTTTGCGAAAAGTTTGAGCAGCCGGAATGCATCAAGCGTGTGCCAGTTGATAGAGTGATGGCGGCGATTCAACGTGTTCTGAGGGAAAGCACTTGAGCCTGTTTTGAGAACCATCCAAGTTTGAATATCATGCCCCAACTGACCCAACAACGTGCGGGTGAGATCATTCGCGCGATGAGTGATCGCCGGATCGTCGTGCTCGGCGATGTGATGCTCGATGAATTTGTTTGGGGCGATGTGACACGCATTTCGCCTGAAGCGCCGGTGCCGGTGGTTGATATTCGACGCGAGTCGGTGCATCTGGGCGGTGCTGCAAACGTGCTTGCCAACATCGTTGCCCTGGGCGCGGGTGGTTGCGTGGTTGGGGTTGTGGGCAATGATTCGGCGGGCGAACGAATCAAGACAACTTTGCGCGAAGTCAGTCCGCAAGCGGATGAATATTTGGCTGTAGATGCCACGCGCCCGTCGACCACGAAGACACGCATCATCGCGCACAGTCAACTCGTGGTACGCGCCGACCGCGAACATCGCCAGCCAATCAACGGGCAGGTTGAACAACGAGTTATTGCGAACTTGAAAAATGCCCTTCAGAACGCGCACGCTTTTGTGGTTTCGGATTATGACAAGGGCGTGGTAACGGCGGGCATCCTTTACGCCATTCTGGAGCTCGCCTACAAGACAGTTCCGGTGCTAATCGATCCAAAGATTAGAAATTTTTCCTATTACCGGCCGGCGTCCTTGATCACGCCTAATCACTTTGAAGCGCTGCGCATGACCAACCTGGACGAAGATTCCGACGAGGGACTGCACCAGGCAGCGCGTTTGATTCAGGAAAAACTTGATTGCGATGCGGTGTTGATTACTCGTGGCGAGCGCGGGATCATGTTGCTGGAACGCAATCACGCTCCGGTTTTTGTTGAAACTGCCGCGCGCGAAGTTTATGACGTGACTGGCGCCGGGGACACGGTTATCGCCACGCTGGCGGCCGCATTGGCTGCGGGCGCATCCGTCTTAGAGGCTGCGAACCTGGCGAATCACGCGGCGGGAATTGTGGTGGGAAAAGTGGGCACGGCAACCGCAAGCGCTGAAGAGCTGCTCGCGACGTTTGCGTAGCGCAAACCGTTACCGTGGCATCGTAAAGCAAACTGTTAGTTTGCGATTGCGGGTCCGCACGTGCCTTGTGAATCCTAAGCAAACTAACAGTTTGCTTTACAAACAATATGGTCGGAAAGTTTCTACGCAATTATAAGATTCTCGAAAAGCTCGGCGTGGGCGGGCAAGGTACAGTTTACAAAGCCACCGACGGAAAACTAGGCCGCACCGTAGTCGTAAAAGTCTTGCCGCCCGAGCTGACTGCAAGGGAAGCAAACCTTAAACGTTTCGAACGCGAAGCACGTCTAGCCTCTTCGCTTGATCATCCAAACATTTGCACGATATTCGACCTCGATGAAGTTGAAGGAGTTCACTTTATCGCCATGCAGCACGTCGAGGGCCGCAACGTGCGCCAGCTTGTCGGCGGCCATCCGCTTGAATTGAAAAGCGCGCTGCTGATTGGCATTCAGGTTACCGACGCACTCGCCGCTGCCCATTCTCGCGGCATCATTCATCGCGACATCAAGAGTGGCAATGTGATGGTCACACCTTCAGGCCAGGTGAAAATACTGGATTTTGGTCTCGCTAAATTGCTTGATGATTCAGAAGAGACACCGAAGACTGCGGTGCATCGAACCGATCTGACCGAGGTTGGTGTCCCATATGGCACCGCAACCTACGCCGCGCCGGAACAAGCTCGCGGCGATCGCGTCGATAAACGCGCGGACATTTTTTCCACCGGCGTATTGCTTTACGAGATGTTGACAGGCACCTGGCCGTTTCGCGGTAAGACGACGATCGACGTTCGTCACGCGGTGCTGCATGACGCGCCACGGCCGGTTGCCGAGCTGCGCAAGGAACCACTGCCAACGAGCCTGCAGCAGATTTTGGATCGTTGTTTGGCAAAAGAGCCCCGTAATCGTTATCAGAAGATGGAAGAACTGCGAGACGATCTGCGCGGGGTCTTACAGGAAGTTTCGACAAGTGAAACTACAGGCCAGCCGTTTACGAGTGTGATACCAGAACCGGCGCGCCACCTGCCCGGCGCAAATCCTGTTTCACGTGCAATGCGCTGGCTGAAAGGCCGGAAAGTTGATTCCACTTCCGCGCCGGGAGCGACGCCAACCAGACCGACTATTCACGAAACTCCATTCACAACGATCGCTGATCAGGAAAAAAAGAGTCTCGCGATTCTCTGCTTCCGCAATTTGAGTAACGATCCCGCCGCCAGCTTTTACGAGTTCTCGCTTGCTGATGCAGTCATTACCGAACTGGCGCGCGTGCGCTCGCTGGTAGTCCGACCATCTTCGGTAATTGCGAAATATCAGGGCGGCCAGATGGACCCGCGCGACATTGGCCAGGAGTTGAACGTGGGTGCGGTGCTGACGGCTGGGTTTATGCATGCCACCGGCCGCTTTCGCGTGACGGCGCAGTTACTCGACGTTGCTTCCGGCGACATACTCTGGAGTGATCGCATCGACACTTCTGACGCCGACATCATCGCCGTGCAGGACACGATAGCGCAGCAAATCGTTGAAGGTTTGCGTCTTGAGCTCAGTTCCGCCGAGCAGGACGGCATTGCGAAACCGTCAACGCAAAACGCCGCAGCCTATGAACAATACCTGCGCGGCCGCGATCTGTTTGCACGTTTCATTTTCCGCACTATTGCGCAGGAGGATTGCGCCGCCGCCATCGAGCATTTTCAACGCGCCATTGAGCTGGATCCACATTTCGCGCTGGCCCATGACGGGCTTGGCGCGGCGTATGTCAATCGAGTGTTCAAGGGATTCGGGGGCGCCGAAGACTATGAGCGCGCCGAAGTCGCCTTTCAAAAGGCGCTGTCGCTCGATCCGCAGTTGATCGAAGCGCGCATGCTGATGGTTTTTATCTACTTGTGGCGCGGTCAAAAACAGAAAGCGCGTGAGGAAGTTGCGCGCGCGCGTCGTGAAGCGCCGGACGAGCCGGTGGTCCATTTTGTGAAGGCGACCCTGCACCGGCTCGACGGCGAGTACGGCCGCGCCTTGCGCAGTTACGAACGACTGATGCGGCTGGATCCGGCTGCGCATATTGTCGCCAGCTACAATCGCGCTTTGGTCTATATGTACATGGGGAATTTTGAAGAGACATCGCGGCAGTTGGACCATGCCGGCGATCCAGACAATCCGCTGGTAAAAACTTTTCGCGCGCTGGCTTTGTATTACACCGGCAAGACCGACGCAGCCGCCGAGCTGATGCAGCAAAACGTCGCGACACATCCGAACATGCACGGCATCCGTCCATTCATGGCCATGTTTCTCAGTGCGCAGGATAAACACGAGGACGCGCGCGCGCAGTTGACCGCCGACGTTATTCGCAACGCAGAAGTAGACGCCGATATTGCTTACTCAGTCGCTTCGGTTTATGCGCTCGAGGGAATGGAAGACGAGGCGTTCACGTGGTTGGCGCGGGCGATCACCCTGGGAAATGAGAATCAGCCTTGTTTCGAACACGATCCAAACTGGTCCGCGCTGAAAGGCACCCCGCGTTTTCAGGAGTTAATGGCCCAGGTTCGCGCCGGGCATGAAGCCCGAGGAGTCAAGTCTCAAGCGGCAAATCAAACCAACGTCGGGAATAAATCACCTGATGTTTAGAAACGTTCGGGCAGCCATCGTTGTCAGCATATTGCTGACATTTCTCATTCTTGAGCCGCTTGTCCCGATTGGTGTTGCTCAGCAACAGCCGCAACGCGAACGGCGAGTTGCGTCCACCGCGTCACCAACTCCAAGCCCGACGCCGAGTGACATCCCTTTCGCCGCTCCGACCCCACTCTTACAAGCCCCGCAAGGACGCCAACCACGAACAACAACATTCACGACGCGAACGCTTGCGGAATTGCGTTCCCGCATTTCAGAAATCCTGGGCCGGCCGGAGCTGGCGCCGGCAACCGTTGGAATCAAGGTCGCTTTGCTCAATACCGGAAAAGTCCTTTTCGAGCAGAACGCAAACAAGCTGCTCAGCCCGGCGTCGAACATGAAGCTTTACACGGTGGCGGCGGGGCTCGATCGACTCTCTCCCGATTATCATTTTGTGACTTCCGTTTATGCGCCGGCGAAACCCGATGCTTCCGGAATCGTTCATGGCGATCTGACAATCTACGGCCGCGGTGATCCCTCCATTGCTGCTCGGTTCAACGGCGATTACCTAAAAGGCCTGGATGATCTCGCCGCGCGCATTGTTGCTGCCGGGGTGAAGCGCGTCGAAGGCGATCTGGTCGGCGACGAAAGTTTTTTCACCGGTCCGCCCTATGGCGCGGGATGGCAATGGGAAGATTTGCAGTGGGGATTTGGCGCCGAAGTTAGTGCGTTAAGCATTAACGATAATCTGGTAAATCTTTCGATCTCTCCGGGACTGCAAGTTGGCGCGTCCGCCGTCGTGTCTACAGAACCACCCGATCCGTTGCTCACCATCAACAACCACGTAACCACCACGGCAAAGGGAGCAAGAAGGAATTTGCTGGTCCATCGCGCTCTCGATTCAGATATCGTGGAGATCCAGGGTTCAATGGCGCTGGACGACGCTGGTTTTTCAGGTCGCTTAGGCGTAGCGCGACCAGCCCTGTTATTTGTTTATCTATTGCGCTCGGCGCTGGCGAAAAGGGGCGTGGGCATCTCAGGAAAGACACGAACCGTTCCGTCTCCTCTATCTGCGCCTGCGCCGAACACCATTGCGGCTACAGGATTAATTGAACTAGCCAATCTTCAGTCACCCCCGTTTAGCGTGATTGCAGCGCAAACATTAAAGCCCAGTCAGAATCTTTATGCTGAACTAATCCTTCGAACACTGGGACAAGTTGCTGCTACATCGAGTTCTTCCCTGCCCGACGCTGGGCGTACGAGCGAGAGTAGCGGTGTTGAAGTGGTAAGAACCTTTCTGCGCGAGGCCGGCGTGGATTCTTCGTCGCTGTCGTTGACAGACGGCTCCGGCCTTTCGCGTGATGACATGGTGACAGTCGAGGCAACTCTGCAGTTGCTTACCTTCATGCGCCGGCATCGCTATGCGACGGCATTCCGTGAGGCCTTGCCAATTGCGGGTGTTGACGGCACGATTCGCAACCGCATGAAAGGCACCCCGGCACAGAACAATCTGCGAGCGAAGACCGGAGAGCTGCGGAGTGCTTCCAGCCTTTCCGGATTTGTAACTACCGCGGCCGGCGAAGAGCTTGTGTTTTCGATCATGGTCAACAACTATCCGGACGGCGTTAATCCGCCGTCGATTTGCATCGATCCGATTGCCGTGCTGCTCGCTTCGTTTGCAGGGCACTCGTAACACAAACTCTTAGTTTGCGCGCTCTAGTAAAGCAAACTGTAAGTTTGCGAGCGTCCGACGATATTCAACAAAGCAGAAATCTGATCCTATGGGGAATGTTTTGCTCCAAACAAAAGCAAACTGACAGTTGCTTTACACCACACCGCGATGCCTCTTAATTTCATCAAGTTCCACGGCTTAGGCAACGATTACATCGTTATAGATGCGAACCAGTTTCGCGAGCTGAATGAATTGGGCGAGTTCGCGCGCCGCATCTGCAATCGCCACTACGGCGCCGGCGCTGATGGCATCGCGGTCGTCAGTCCTTCCCAGAATCAATCGGCAGATTTCCAGGTGCGCATCTTCAATCCCGACGGCAGTGAGGCTTCACTTTCCGGAAACGGGACTCGCTGCGCGGCCGCCTATCTGTATTACCAACGATTGTGGCAGGTTGATGAGCTTCGCTTGAGCACACGCGCGGGCATAAAGCGATACGCTTTGCGCGAGGACGACAGCAAGGGACGGTTTGTGTTCGATTCAGAACTCGGCCAGCCAAAGTTTGACTCGGCATCGATTCCCATGCTGACGGATCGTCCGCTGGACCAGGTCATCGATTATGATTTAAACGTGGATGGTGAAAGTTTAATGGTCACTGCGTTGCAGATGGGAAATCCGAATTGCTGCTTGTTTGTTGACAATTTCGCTGCCCTGGACTGGCGGCGGATTGGGCGCGCAATAGAGAACCACAAACAGTTTCCCGAACGCACGAATGTGGTTTTTGTGCGCGTTAAGGATCGCGACAATGTAGAACTGCGTATCTGGGAACGCGGGGTGGGCGAGACCACAGCTTCGGGAACTTGTGCCTGTGCGGCCGCGGTGGCTGCGATGATCAGGAAAGAAACCGAGCGGGCCATCGAGGTCGAGATGCCGGGCGGCAGCGTGAAAATCCATTGGCGTGACGACGGCGAGGTTGTAATTACAGGCACGGCTGAAGTAATTTATACAGGTCAATGGCTGGCGCCGATCCCATAAGGTGATCAGCCGGACCATTCGGTCCACATCTCAGTCAGCGTAGCCTTGGAATCCCCCCAATGAGCTCTCCCAAGCCGAGTCATACTTCCTTCTTTTACGCTCTCTTTCTGCGCGCCTTTGCCGCAATTATTGCGCTTGCGGTATTGGCAGCGCTTCCCGGCTGTGGCGGCAAACTCGTCAAAGAGACATCTGCCGAGCCAGTAGCTGAACGCCCGGCACCGCCCCCTGCTAACCTCCCAACCTGGCTTGGCAATCCCGCGCGGAATTTCTACGGCACCGGACCGTGGTCTAATAAGCCATTGGAAGTCGTTTGGGATTTTAAGACTGATTGGTCCAGCGGACGATTGCACAAAGATCCGTGGGCAGGCTCAGGCTGGCCGGGTCAACCAGCCGTAGTCGGCGACCGGATCTACTTTGGTTCGGCAGGCGCGCAGGTCTACGCCTTAAACTCTAAAGACGGCTCGGTAATTTGGAGCTACAAAACCGGAGATAGCGCAAAGTCGTCGCCGGCCGTGGCGAGCAATCGGCTCGTGATCGGCAATCTGGATAATTATGTTTATTGTTTGAACACAAACGACGGCTCGCTAATTTGGAGGGTGAAGACCGGATTTGAAACCGATTCGTCGCCGGCCATTATCGATGATCGCGTGTACATTGGCGGCGAAGACGGATTTTTTTATTGTTTTAATCTCGCTGACGGCACGCTGATATATAAACAACCGCTTGCCGGATCCGTGGAAGGCGGATCAACGATAGTTGATGGCAAGATCTTTATCGACACCGAAACGGGTGATCTGTATTGTTTGAACCAGGTTGACGGCACCGTAATTTGGAAAGCGCGCATCGGCGCGGATTCGAATTCAACACCAGCAGTCGCCAACGGTTTCGTTTACACAGCGGCCGAAGATGGGACGGTCCGGGCTTTCAAACAGGAAGATGGCTCGCCTGTCTGGACGCACAAAGTCGATGGCGGGCTTAACTTGAAAACGGAAGAGAAGACCGGCTTCTGGTCTAGTCCAATTGTTTACCACGGCAAAGTCTTCCTTGGTTCAAACAACGGTTATTTGTATTGCCTGTCAGCACTCGATGGACAACAAGTCTGGGCCTACCTCGCTCGCGCAGCGATTTGGGGAAGTTCGCCGGTTGTCGAAGGTCGGGTTATTTTTGGGGATAAGTCAGGTTGGGTTTACGCCTTGTCGGCGGAAAGTGGAGAGCTTCTGTCAGAAATTCAGATTGGCGAAAACATCGACTCTACGCCCGCCGTAATGAATGGTCACATCTATGTTGGGGCCTTCAATGGGAAGTTCTATTGTCTGAAGTAACTTGCTGATCTATCTCATCGACAACACCATTCACGATCAGGGTGACAGCCCGCGCGAGTTGCGCGCCGTACTCGGCCGCATGCGCGAAGGTCTTGAGATACTGACCGAGCCTTTTCAGTCCGTTTCCTTGAAGAGAGTAAAGTCGCTAAAGCCTTCGCACATCATTCTCAGCGGTCAAAGGAATCCCTGGAATGAATATTCTGCCGAATCTCTTGCCGGCGTCTTTGAAGTAATTAAGAAAGCTCCCCAGCCAATATTTGGCGTCTGCGGCGGACATCAACAGATGGCGCTGGCGTTTGGCGCTCCGGTTGATCTGATGGCGCGCCTCGAGCCAGGCGAGGGTTACGAAGGGGCGAAACGCGAGCGTGGTTACTTTCCGGTGCAGACCCTCGGTAATGGCATCTTCAAAGATCTGCCGCGCGAGATCAGTGTTTGGCATTCCCACTTTGACGAAGTGAAGCAACTGCCAAAAGACTTTCGCGCAACCGCGTGGAACGATAACTCTCCAATTCAGGCGATGGAGCACACCAGCCGGCCGCTCTTTGGCGTCCAATTTCACCCCGAGCTCTTTGACGACAAACACCCCGATGGTCGCCGCGTTATTGAGAATTTTCTCTCAATTTAGCTCGGTTTCCCTTTCCTAGCAGGATTTTATCGCGCCTCATAACTCGCACAATTGCAATATTTAGGCTGAAACGGGGAACTTTGCCTGGGTTCCGGTGTTGCTGTCGCCTGGAGGCTGTGCTAGTTTCCTTGCCGTCAAGCGGGGAGTTCTTAACCCCCGCTTTTTCTTTTTGGTGGGCCTCGCGGTTTTCAGCGCATGCATCAAGGATGCAAGCCCCCAACTTCGGCTGACGTGGTTTCCTACTCCTTGAGCCGGAGGTCGAGTCTTAGGAAAGAACGGACTCGCGCACTCGCTGAAAACCCATCTAGACAAAAATCGGACGGGAGACCCGACGGATGAAAGCAATAATTGGCCGAAGCGCAGCCATTGTGTTTGTGCTTCTATTGGGTTTGATAGTTTTTTCCGCAAAGCCTTCAATCGCAGAAACCCTCCTCTCACAATTCAAGCAACAAAAGGAAGATGCAGGCCAGACGCTGGGGAAAGCTCCCACGGCGGATGATTCTACCAACCTGAAAGATACACTCAGTAGTGACCAGTCCATTGCCGGTCCAGCTACTAACTACGTGGCCACGGCCTATAGTCTGAGAGGCAGAACAGCCAGCGGCAGAATGGTGAGCCGAGGTTTGATTGCTGCCGACCCGCGTGTTTTGCCACTCGGTTCGCGGGTTCGATTGGAGCATCCGGGTTATTCAGGCGAGTACCTGGTTGCTGACACTGGGGGTGCGATTCGTGGGCGGCACATTGATATCTGGATTCCCAGTTCCAGGGAAGCAATGCGATTTGGCAAGCGGACCGTGAAGCTGACCGTCCTCAGTTACGGCGCCAGGCGAGGGAAGAAACAAGGAAAAAGCTAAATTCAGTTTGAGTTGAGAACATGAGCTGGCAGAAGTAAAATCTTCTGCCTTTTTTGCTGTCAGTTTCTCGTAGTTTCTTAATCTCCATTTCTCTGCGTAGTCTTTGCCTTCTCTCCGCTTCGGCGGTGAGGTTTTAATCAAGGGTCAGCGCAGAGTCGCCGAGCACGCTAAGTAATCCGCAGACGGTAAATTTCAAAATTAAGTCCTACCCGGTTTCATTGTCAGTCAGACTTTCGGATCGCGTCGTGGTAACATGCCGTCCGTTCCCTTAAGCGAGCTAAGCGCAAACGTATGCAGGTTAGTCGCCAACCGTCTGCAAACAATCTGGAGGTTCCTGCCGCCGAGCCTCTGGTGGAAGTAACACGCGGCGCGATTACTGAGTCGCGACATCGCGGCCACGTGGTCGCGGTAGAACCTGATGGCCGCATGGTCGCGTACCTTGGCGCGCCTGAAACAGTTACTTTCTTGCGTTCTTCCGCCAAACCTCATCAAGCCATTCCCTTGATCACTTCCGGCGCCGCCGCTGCTTTTGGCTTCACTGAAAAAGAGATCGCGCTCGCCTGTGCTTCCCACAGTGGCGAACTAATGCATACCGCAGTCGTTGCTTCGATGCTTAAGAAAATTGGACTGGGACCGGAAGCTTTGAAGTGCGGAACGCACGAGCCTTTTAGTCCTGAAGAGGCCCGAGCGCTGCGCCAGCGCGGCGAGGCACCAAACGTTTTGCAGAATAACTGTTCAGGAAAACATGCCGGCATGTTGGCGCTGGCGCTGCATCTGGGCGCAGCCACCGAAAATTATTATGAGCCGAGCCATCCGGTACAATTGGCAATCGGCAAGGGCATTTCGCAGTTTTCCGATATCGCTATTGAAGACATCTCGATCGGCATCGACGGCTGCGGCGTCCCAGTGTTTGGCGTGACGGTCAAGGCGATGGCCTTGATGTATGCGCGCCTGATGTCGCCGCCCAACGAATTTGATGAGCAGACGAAAGCGGCCTGCGGACGCATTGTTTCGGCGATGACGACTTACCCGGAACTGATCGGTGGCTCTACCGATCGCCTTGATACAGAGATGATGCGGGCTGCCGCTGGCCGTTTGGTTTCGAAAGTTGGAGCCGAGGGAGTTTATACGGTCGGCGTTTTGCCCTGCGACGATTGGCCGCGCGGCTTTGGGTTGGCGCTGAAGATTGAGGATGGTGACGATCATCGCGCCCGCCCTACGGTGGTGATTGAGTCGCTGCGGCAACTTGGCGTGCTGGTCGATGAATCGCTTGAGGCCGTTTCCCGTTACGCGTTTTTCCCGGTCAGCAACCGGCGCGGAGATGTGGTCGGAGAAGTCAGAGCCGCTTTTGAACTAAACCGTGCTGGACATTCAGCCGTCAAATGATTTCCCAATGAGCAGTCCTGAAGTTTCAAGAGCAATTCCAGTAAACGGAGACGGCGCTTCGACCGGTCCGCCGGCCTTGGCACGTGATGCAGCCGGAAGAATTGATCTGGATTCGGTGCCGGATGTTATTCAATGGTTCCTTGATTTCGATCAGCGCGTCGCAATCGTCAAACACCGCAACGTTGAAGAGGTGTTTCAGTGGAAACAGCAGCAGAGTCAGGCGACGGGCGAACAGGTCTTCGCTTTCAATCGCGCTGAGGATCGTCTGGCCATCGGAATAATTCAGGCGCTGGCAGAGCATGCTACCGAATCAGAGCTTCACAGTTGGATCAGCCAGCTTCTTAACGCACTCGACGCCGCGTCGAAAGCTAATGAGGCTGCTTCAGTTGCATATCAACTCGATTTGGAGTTGGGTGAATCGGTTGTGGGTGAAGCCCAAAAAATTCCGTCAGCACGCGGCCGCGAAGATTTTCTCCTCAACTGTTGGATCGAAACATTATGTACTGCGGAAGCGCGTGTGCTCGGCTGGTTATTCAAAGAACTGTACGGTCGTCCCTACATCCCTGATTCAACCTTCACAAAATAGATTATGAACGATGCCTTGCGCGCGCTGTTTCCGGTAACCGAGCGCGTTCACTATCTAAACCACGCCGCCGTCTCGCCACCGCCCGCCGCTACGATCGCCGCCATACAGAGTCAGTTAACAGACGTTTCCAGGAACGGCTCGCTCAACTTTCGCAGTTGGATTGCTACGAAAGAAAGGGCCCGCACACTGCTCGCGACGATGCTGGGCGCGCGTTCGGAGCAAGTTGCGTTCATGCGCAATACGTCGGATAGTCTGTCGACCGTTGCCAACGGTCTGCGCTGGCAGACCGGCGAAAATTTGGTCACTTTCCGCAATGAATTTCCTTCCAACATCTACCCCTGGCTGCGGCTGCGCGACGCGTTTGGCGTCGAAGTGCGCATGGTCGAGGAGCACGACGGCAGACTCGATCTGAACGAATTGATCGCACTGATTGACACGAAAACGCGATTAGTTGCAATCAGCCAGGTGCAATACGCGTCCGGTTTTCGCGCGAATCTTGAGCGACTGGGTAGGGCGGCACGCGCAGTTGATGCGTTGCTGGTCGTGGATGTCATTCAGGCATTGGGTGTGGTTCCCATCGATGTGCAAGCGGAGCTCGTCGATGTCGCGGCGGGCGCCTGTCACAAATGGCTGCTCACGTCCGAGGGTGTAGGCTTTCTTTATTTGTCCAACCGAGCTCGTGAACGGATTCAGCCAACGCTGGTTGGCTGGATCAGTGTTCCCGAGCCAGATGACTATGCAAACTTTTCCCAGGGCTGGAATCGTGGCGCGCTTGCATGGGAAACAGGAACTGGACCGATGGCCCTCATTCACGGTCTTGAGCAAAGTTTGAAACTCCTCTCTGAAACAGGGATAGAGCGCATCCAGGCGCATCTGGAAACGCTCACTGACTATCTGTGCGAATGTTTGGCAAACAGGCCATATCGAATCGTTAGCTCCAGACAGCGCGGTGAAAAATCGCAGATCGTCTGCATTCAACACACGAGCGGCCTCAGTGCGCTGAATCTGTACTCTCATCTCAAAGACAAAAACATAATTACCGCACCGCGCGGCGACCGGCTACGTATCTCTCCGCATCTTTACAACACTTCAGAAGAAATCGATGCGTTAGTTAACGCCCTTTCTTGAACTTCTCGTGGACAAAGCGGCTGAATCGCCAGTAGCGCGAGCGATTTTCGTTCGCGTGATGGGCGCCTGATGTATTGAAGATGTACGAGCCGGCATTCTCTCGAAGGTCACACCGATCGGGTCCACATCGCGCAGCACCTGCAGTTTTCCTAAGAAAAAAGAAACCCGCCGCGACGAGGTATTATCGGAAATGTGTGCTGGCACAGTCGTTGCCAAGAGACAACCGAAACAAGAAGGGTAGATAGGTAAATCGGGTCAGGCTCAAAGATTGTGGTGAGTGGAAGCTTTGGGGGAGGCATCCTCTCACGATTGAAAAGCAGGTGGTGGCTCTTTCGGGGGAACGGAGTTAACGCTGGCGCACAGTCGATGGGCAATCATTGCGAGGCTGCTGATTTC